>Ga0082335_1007808_pt1 | contig 12641 bp, 12 predicted proteins | sample Subgrocontami58m_FD_72375 | JGI IMG/M metagenome (GOLD analysis project Ga0082335, IMG submission 72375) | Subsurface groundwater microbial communities from S. Glens Falls, New York, USA - GMW37 contaminated, 5.8 m (SPADES assembly) (version 2) ...
TCCGCGCCCTCCCCGGCGGCGTGCCCCCCCCCCCGGACCACCAACAGGGCGGGTCGGCGGGGGCGCGGCGGGCGGCGCCGCCTGCGCCATGCCGTGGCGATTTTCGGCTTTCACCTGGCGCCGCTCGACCTGCGCCAGAATTCCGACGTGCACGCGCGCACCGTGGCCGAACTGCTGGCCATCGCCCGTCCCGGGAGCGACTACCTTGCGCTGGATGAAGCCGGGCGCATCGCGCTGCTGCTGGAGGAACTGGCCACGCCGCGCCCGCTGACGGCGCCGGGCGTCGATTATTCGGACGAAACGCGCGGCGAGCTGGCGATCTTCCACGCCGCGCGCAGCATCCACCAGCGCTATGGCAAGGCGGCGATCGAGAACGTCATCATCTCCAAGACCGACGGCGTCTCCGACATCCTCGAAGTGGCGGTGCTGCTCAAGGAAGTCGGCCTGTTGCGGCCGCTGCAGCACGCGCTCGACGTGAACATCGTGCCCTTGTTCGAGACCATCGGCGACCTCGCCAATGCCGGTCCCATCATGGACCGATTGCTGGCGATCCCGCTCTACAACCGACTGCTTGGCTCACGCAACGCCCTGCAGGAATGCATGCTGGGCTATTCCGACAGCAACAAGGACGGCGGCTTCCTGACCTCGGGCTGGGCGCTCTACCGCGCCGAGATCGCGCTGACCCGGGTGTTCGCCCGCCACGGCATCACGCTGCGCCTGTTCCATGGTCGCGGCGGTTCGGTCGGCCGCGGCGGCGGTCCCAGCTACCAGGCCATCCTGGCCCAGCCGCAGGGCGCGGTGCAGGGCCAGATCCGCATCACCGAGCAGGGCGAAGTGATCGCCTCGAAGTACGCCAACCCGGAACTCGGCCGTCGCAACCTGGAAATCCTCGCCGCCGCCACGCTGGAAGCCACGCTGCTGGCACACGAGCACGACGCTCCGCGCCCCGAATACCTCGCCGCGATGGAAGAGCTTTCGGCCGCCGCTTTCGCCGCCTACCGCAAGATGGTTTACGAGACGCCTGGCTTCGAAGAGTATTTCTGGGAATCGACGGTGATCGCCGAAATCGCCGCACTCAACATCGGCAGCCGGCCGGCGTCGCGCAAGAAGACCACCGCCATCGAGGACCTGCGCGCGATCCCCTGGGTCTTCTCCTGGGCGCAGTGCCGCCTGATGCTGCCCGGCTGGTTCGGTTTCGGTGCGGCGGTGACAGCCTGGCGGGCGCAGCACGGCGACCAGGGCGTGGCCTTGCTGGCCGAGATGAACCGCGAATGGGGCTTCTTCCGCGCCCTGCTGTCGAACATGGACATGGTGCTGGGCAAGAGCGACATCGTGATCGCCGAGCGCTATTCGCTGCTGGTGAAGGACGAGACCCTGCGCAACGCCATCTTCCCGCGCCTCAAGGCCGAGTGGCAGGCCGCCAGCGACGCCCTGCTGCTGATCACCGGGCAGCAGGAACTGCTGGACCTCAATCCGCTCCTGAAGCGCTCGATCCGCAACCGCTTTCCCTATCTCGATCCGCTCAACCACATCCAGGTCGAGCTGCTGCGCCGCCATCGCGCCGGCGAAACCGACGAGCGGGTGCAGCGTGGCATCCACCTGACCATCAACGGCGTCGCCGCCGGCTTGCGCAACAGCGGCTGAGGCGCGCCAAGCCACCCGGCGGGACGGGAAAGTCATTGAAAGCAGATGGCTTTTGCCGGCGGTTGCCAAAAACCACACAGTTTCCGCGGCGACGGCTATGCTTAAATAAGCGGAGCAAGCAAGGTCTTTTCTGAAACTCAAGGAGTGCATCATGGGATGGTCATTCAATCGCGCGGGATTCGGCGCCCTTGCCGGCGGCCTGGGTCTTTGCCTCATGTTCCTCGGCGGCGTTACGCCGAGCATCGCGGCGCCGTCAGCCGGCACCGAAGCGGCCTCGGCGGCAGCCGGTACGCGCTTCGCAACCGTCTGGCGCATGCGCGGCGAAGTCACCGCGGCGCGCAATGCCAACAGCCCGCGCAAACTGCGCGAGGGTGATCCGGTGTATGTCGGCGAGCGGCTGCGCGCCGCACCGCAGGCTGAGGCCGTGCTGCGGACCGAGGATGCCGGCATCGTCGCGGTGCGTCCGGGCACCGAATTCCTGGCCGAACGTTTTGCCGCCGACGACAAGCCGACCGACAGCCTGACGCTGCGCATCGTTACCGGCTCGCTGCGCGTGATCAGCGGCTGGATCGCACAGACCAATCGCTCCGGGCACAACATCGTCACGCCCTCGGCGACCATCGGCATCCGCGGCACCGACCACGAGCCCTACGTCCTCTCGCCCGAACTGGCCAGGATGACGGCCAACCCCGAGGGAACTTATGACAAGGTCAATCGCGGCGGTACCGTCATGAAGGTCGGCGACAACAAGCTCGACATCGATCCCGGCCAGGTGGGGTTCGTCCGCGCGCAGTCCAGGACCAAGGATCGCGCGCTGCTGACCATCCTGCTGCCGGTATTGCTGGACAAGGTGCCGGCCTTCTACGTTCCGGGCGAGTTCGACAGCGAGCTCGATCGCTATTCGCAGACCGCGGACCAGGAAAGCAAGCGCCTGCTCGAGCAGAAGCGCAAGTCGCCCGGCGCCGCGGCCGAGTGCGTCCCGGTCGACATTGCCAAGGCCTGGCTGGCCGAACTGGATGGCGCGATCGCGAGGACCGACGCCAAGGCCATCATCGCCATGTTCTCGCCCGAGGCCACCGTTCGTGCCACCATCAAGGAAAAGGGCGGCACCATGGCCAGCGTCGACATCGGACGCGAGGAACTGGCGCAAAGCACCATCGCCGCCATGAAGGGCCTCAAGGACTACAAGCAGCGGCGCGTGTGGACCGACGCCCAACTGACCGACCTGGCCGGCAGCGCCGCCTGCAACAAGGTCAGCCTGCGCTCCGTGGTGGTCGAGCAGGGCAAGCAGGGCGGCAAGCCGTATCGCTTCGAATCGCTGGAGCAGTTCGCGATCGAGTTGCGCGCCGGCAAGTGGCTCGCGGTCAAGGCCGAGACCACCCAGCAATAAGACGGTTCTCCGGAAAGAAAAAGGCCGGCGCATGCGCCGGCCTTTTGGATTCTGGAGCGGGTGAAGGGAGTCGAACCCTCTTCATGAGCTTGGGAAGCTCAGGTAATGCCGTTATACGACACCCGCGTCGGGACAAATTTTAGCGCTACATCAGAACGATGTCGAACTGCTCCTGGGTGTAGCCGCTCTCCGGGTGCAGCGAAATCGGCAGCCCGATGAACTCGGAAAGCATGGCCAGCGCCTGCGATTCCTCGTCGAGAAACAGGTCGATCACCACCGGCGCCGCCAGTACGCGCATTTCGCGCGCGGTGAACTGGCGCGCCTCGCGCAGCAGTTCGCGCAGCACCTCGTAGCACACGGTCTGGGCGGTCTTCACCTCGCCGCGGCCGCCGCAGGTGGGACAGGGTTCGCACAGCACGTGGGCCAGGCTTTCGCGGGTGCGTTTCCTGGTCATCTCGACCAGGCCGAGCTGGGTGAATCCGGACACGGTGATGCGCGTGTGGTCCTTGGCCAGCGCCTTGTTGAATTCGGCCAGCACCGCGTCCTTGTGCTGCGTGTCTTCCATGTCGATGAAATCGGCGATGATGATGCCGCCCAGGTTGCGCAGCCGGAGCTGGCGCGCGATGGTCTGCGCCGCTTCGAGATTGGTCTTGAAGATGGTGTCGTCGAAATTGCGCGAGCCGACATAGCCGCCGGTATTGACGTCGACCGTGGTCATCGCCTCGGTCTGGTCGAAGATCAGGTAGCCGCCGGATTTCAGGTCGACCCGGCGCGCCAGCGCCTTCTGGATTTCATCCTCGACGCCATGCAGGTCGAACAGCGGCCGTTCGCCGGTGTAATGCGTCAGGCGGTCGCAGACCTGCGGCACATATTCCTGGGCGAAGTGCTGCAGCTTCTGGAAATTCTCGCGCGAATCGATGATGACGCCGGTGGTTTCGCTGGTCACCAGGTCGCGCAGCACGCGCTGTGCCAGCGTCAGGTCGTGATGCAGCAGCATCGGCGGCAGGGCGCCGATGCTGCGGTTGCGGATTTCCTGCCAGATGCGGCGCAGGTAGGCGATGTCGGCGGCGAGTTCCTCGTCGCTGGCATCGACGCCGACGGTGCGCAGGATGTAGCCGCCGGGCTGGTCGGGTGGCAGCAGGGCCTGGATGCGGGCGCGCAGCCTCTCGCGCTCGCCTTCTTCGCCGATGCGCTGCGAGATGCCGATGTGGCTGTCCTGCGGCAGATGCACCAGCAGCCGGCCGGCGATGGAAACCTGCGTGGTCAGGCGCGCGCCCTTGGTGCCGATCGGATCCTTCTGCACCTGCACCGTCAGCGATTGCCCTTCGCTGAGGATGCGTTCGATCGGGCGCGTTTCGTGGCTGTTGTAGCCGTTGCCGCCGGGGCGCTCGCTCCAGATGTCGGCGACGTGGAGGAAGGCGGGGCGCTCCAGCCCGATCTCGATGAAGGCCGATTGCATGCCGGGCAGCACCCGCACCACGCGGCCGAGATAGACATTGCCGACGATGCCGCGGCCGTTGGTGCGCTCGATGTGCAGTTCCTGCACTACGCCCTGTTGCAGCAGCGCGACGCGGGTTTCCTGCGGCGTGAAATTGATCAGGAATTGTTCGGTCATTGCACCCGGATCATATCCGATTCATATCGGATAGCCGAAGTCGCGCAGCAGCAGCGCGGTTTCGCACAGCGGCAGGCCGACGACGCCGGAATGCGAACCGCGAATCTCCTCGACGAAGACCGCCGCGCGGCCCTGGATGCCGTAGGCGCCGGCCTTGTCCATCGGCTCGCCGCTTTGCACGTAGCGGCGGATTTCGTCGGTGCCGATGGCGCGAAAGCACACCTCGCTGACCGAGAGGCGGTGTTCGACGCGCTCGCCGCGCGCCATGGCGATCGCGGTCAGCACGCGATGGCTGCGGCCGGAGAGGCGCCCGAGTATCGCCGCGGCCTCGGCTTCGTCGCGCGGCTTGCCGATGATCTCGCCGTCCAGGTCGAGCGTGGTGTCGGCTGCCAGCACCGGATGCTGGACCAGCGGCCGGCGCGTCAGCAGCCCGGCGCCGAACTCGGCCTTGGCCCGCGCGACCCGCTGCACGTAGGCTTCCGGCGTTTCGCCGGGCAGCCAGTCTTCGCAGACTTCGTTGTCTTCACGCGGGCCGCCGCGGAACAGCAGCAGGTCGAAGCGGACGCCGATCTGGGTCAGCAGCTCGCGCCGGCGCGGACTTCTGGAGGCAAGGTAGATGCGCGGGTCCATCATGTTCGAGGGGTGGTGGTGGCGGGACGTGCGAGCATAGCTTCAGTCCCGATGGTAGGGGTGGCCCTTTATCACACTCGTGGCGCGATACAACGCCTCGGCGAGGATGACGCGGACCAGGGCGTGGGGCAGCGTCAGGCTGGACAGGCGCAGTGTCTCGTGGGCGGCGCTCTTGAGGCGCGGATCGAGCCCGTCGGGGCCGCCGATGAGGAAGGCGACATCGTCACCCTGCTCCATCCAGCGACCCAGGCGCTCGGCCAGTTGCCGCGTGGTCGGCGCTTCGCCACGCTCGTCGAGCGCGACGCGGCGGCAGCCGGCGGGCAACTGCGCGTCGATGCGCGCCGCTTCCTGCGCCATCATGGCCGGCGCGGTCTTGCCGGTGGTGCGCGGCTCGGGCTTGATCTCCAGCAGCTCCAGCGACAGTTCGCGCGGCATTCTCTTGGCATAGTCGCGCCAGCCGGCGACTACCCAGTCCGGCGGTCGCGCGCAAACCGCCGCGACGATCAACTTCATTCCGCGTCGGCGTCGCCGGTGGATTTCTTGCGCGGTCGCTTCGGCACCACTTTCCACAGCTCTTCGAGGTTGTAATAGGCACGCACCGCCGGCTGCATGACATGCACCACGATGTCGCCGAGGTCGACCAGCACCCATTCGCCGGCGTCCTCGCCCTCGACGCCGATCACCTGGCCGCCGGCTTCCTTGACCTTGTCGTGGACGCTCTTGGCCAGGGCCTTGACCTGGCGATTGGAATCGCCGGTGGCGATGATCACGCGGTCGAACATGGCCGAGAGCTTGGCGGTGTTGAGTACCTCGATATCCTTGGCCTTGATGTCCTCGAGGGCAGCGACGGCGATTTTCTGGAGTTTTCTAATGTCCATGCGGGGTCCGGTAGATCTGGTGGGTTTCAATATAGTCGAGAACGGGGTCGGGAACCAGATAGCGCACGCTGGCGCCGCGGCCCAGGCGGTCGCGGATCGCGCTGGCGGAAATCTCCAGCGGCGTGATGGCGAAGGGAACGATGCGGCCGGCCGGCGCGCCGGCAAGGTCGGCGGCGATTCCGCGCCGGGCCTTGAATTCGGCGTCGAGCGCCGCACCGTCGGCACCGGCTCTCATCTCGTGCCCCGGCCGCGTCGCCACGGCGATGTGGGCGAGGTCGAACAGTTCGCGCCAGCGCTGCCAGGCTTCCAGCCGGGCGAATGCGTCGGCACCCAGCAGCAGCACCAGCGGCCGCAGCGGGCCGTGGCGCCGGCGTTGGCGCTCCAGGGTATCGATGGTGTAGCTGGTGTGCGTCGCGTCCTCTGCCTCGGCGGCATCGACGCTGCAGCCGGGCATTCCGGCCAGCGCCCGTTGCACCATGGCCAGCCGGTGCGCGGCGGAACAGCGGGGCGCATCGCGCAGCGCCGGGCGGCCCGCCGGGATGAAGCACAGCTCGGCCAGGGCCAGCGCTTCGCGCGCTTCGAGGCCGAGGCGCAGATGCGCGACATGCAGCGGGTCGAAAGTACCGCCGAAGAGGCCGAGGATTCCGCTGTCGCCGTCAGGCATCGGCGTCGGTCGCGGCCGGCTCGGCTGGTTCGGGCGTGGCGAACACGTCGCGATAGGAAAGATAGACGCTGGCCACCATGGTCGGCGCCAGGATGAAGATCAGCAGCATGCGCAGCGCCGTGGATAGTATGGTCAGCAGCGATTGCGAGATCTGGCCGGCGATGATCAGGATCAGTCCCGGCGCCAGGGCGCCGACCACGACCAGGACCAGGCCGTACATGGCGAAGGCGCGCCAGTTGCGCCAACTGGCGACGAAGCTGAAGAACAGCGACTTGCCGGCGCCGACGCCGTCCCAGGCCGTCAGCAGCGGAGCGAACCAGAAGGCCATCAGCATCGGCGAGGCCAGCACCAGGATGATTCCCAGGTCGCCGAGCAGGGCGGCGGCCTCCTCCTGGCTCATGCCATCGCGGATGTTGATCGGCTCGCCCAGTGCAAAACCACCCAGTACCAGCAGGCTGGAGCCGATCAGGTGCAGGCCGCCCAGGCGCGCCAGCCCTGCCCGTTGCGCGCTGATGCCGGCGGCAATGATTTCGCTGGTGAAAGGCTGGCCGCGTTCGATGGCGCGGCAGCCGTTGGCCAGCATCACCGTCAGGGTCGGCAGCAGCAGCGGCAGCAGGAAGGGGCCGATCTTCGGGATCAGGTTGACCATGATCACGGTCATCAGATAGCCGAAGGTGAGCGCCGTCATCAGCGGCGGATGGCGGCGGAACAGGGCAAAGCCGGCCAGCAGCCAGAGCAGGCCGTGGCGGGCGGGAAGGCGGCGCGCGTCCATCAGTCGTCTTGCTCCATGAAGTCGGCCGCTTGCGCCACGGCGGGCGGCAGGGCTTGCGGATCGAAGGCGATGTCGCCGTCGGGGTTCGGACGGCCGTTCGCCTCCAGTCCGGCGAAATCGAACAGGCGGGCGTCGAGCAGGTGCGAGGGCACGACATTGCACAGGCTCCTGAACATGGTCTCGATGCGTCCCGGAAAGCGCTTTTCCCAGTCGTTCAGCATCTGCTTCACCTGCTGCCGCTGCAGGTTGGGCTGCGAGCCGCAGAGGTTGCAGGGAATGACGGGGAAGGCGCGCTGCGCCGCCCAGGCTTCGAGGTCGCGCTCGCGGCAATAGGCCAGCGGCCGGATCACGATGTTGCGGCCGTCGTCCGAGACCAGCTTGGGCGGCATGGATTTCAGCTTGCCGGCGAAGAACATGTTGAGGAACAGCGTTTGCAGGATGTCGTCGCGATGATGGCCCAGCGCGATCCTGGTCGCGCCCAGTTCGCCGGCGACGCGATACAGCACGCCGCGGCGCAGGCGCGAGCAGAGCGAACAGGTGGTCTTGCCTTCCGGGATCACGCGCTTGACGATGGAATAGGTGTCTTCGTGCTCGACGTGGAAGGGCACCTCGATCGAGCGCAGGTAGTCGGGCAGCACCTCGGCCGGAAAGCCCGGCTGCTTCTGGTCGAGGTTGACCGCGACGATGTCGAACTCGATCGGCGCGTGCTCGCGCAGGAACAGCAGGATGTCGAGCAGGGCGAAGGAATCCTTGCCGCCGGATAGGCAGACCATGACCTTGTCGCCGGCGCCGATCATGTTGAAGTCGGCGATCGCCTGGCCGACTTCGCGGCGCAGGCGTTTGGCCAGCTTGTTGCTCTCGAAGGCGACCTTCTGCGCTTGGCGGGCGGTGGGAGCGGGACTCAGTACGGCATTCATAAGTGGGCGGTGCGGCCGCCGTCGATATTGATCACCTGGCCGGTGACATAGGGGGCATCGAAGATCAGGAATTTCACGGCTTGCGCGATGTCGGCGGGCGAGCCGACGCGCTTGAGCAAGGTGTGCGCAATGATAGCCGCGCGCGCCTCGGGCGGAAAGTCATTCGTGCCCTGGGGCCAATCGATGGCGCCGGGCGCCACCGCGTTCGCCCTTACTCGCGGCCCCAGTTCCAGCGCCAGCGCGCGGGTCAGGCCGAGCAGGCCGGCCTTGGCCGCGCAATACAGCGGATAGCCCTTGAGCGGCCGTTCGGCATGGATGTCGGTGATGTTGACGATGCAGCCGCCGCTGCGGTCGAGGTGCGGTGCCGCCGCCTGTGCGAGAAAGAAGGGTGCCCTGAGGTTGGAGCCGACCAGGTCGTCCCAGATCGCCGCGTCGACGGCGCCGACTTTCGTCGCGTAGAAGGACGAGGCGTTATTGACCAGGGCGTCGAGTCGGCCGAAGCGGGCCACGACGGATTCCACCAGGGGCGGCAATGCGGCGATGTCCAGCAGGTCGGCGCCGAAGGCAGCGGCGGAATCCGCCCTTGTCGCATTCAGGCCTGCCGCCAGCACGGCTGCCTCGGTGGTCGAGGTGCGGTAGTGTATCGCCACGCGGGCACCCGCTGCGTGCAGCGTGCGGGCGATTTCGGCGCCGACGCGACGGGCGGCGCCGGTGACGAGGACGACGGGGGCAGGGTTCATGCCGCAAGTATACCGGCGAGCACCCGTGCGGCAGCGGCAAAGCCGAAACCCGCCGTGACCGTCACCGAGGATCCGTAGCCGGCGCAATTGAGCCCGGCCGCCGGGTCGATCGCGTCGCAGGAGTTGGCACCGGCTCGCTCTGCGTCCCTGGGATTCCGCTTCGCGGGCAGGGAGCGCCGAAGCTGCTCCGGCGAGTACACGCAGTCGACGCCGAATTTCTTCTTCGGCTCGCGCGGAAAGCCATGGTCCTTGCGCAGTTGCGCCCGCAGCTTCGAGGCCAGCGCATCCTGCGTGGTGCGCGACAGGTCGATCACTTCGATGCGCGTCGGATCGGTGCGCCCGCCGGCACCGCCGGTGGTCACGATGCGGATGCCGGCGCGCCGGCAATGGGCGATCAGGGCAGCCTTGGCGCGCACATGGTCGATCGCATCGATCACCGCGTCGCAGGCGGGAATCAGCGTCGCCGGGTTGCGCTCGTCGATGAATTCCTCGATCGGGGTCACCACGCAGTCCGGATTGATCGCCAGGATGCGTTCGCGCATCGCCGCCACCTTGGCCGCGCCGAGGCTTGCGTCCAGGGCATGGACCTGGCGGTTGATGTTGGATTCGGCGACATGGTCGAGGTCGATCAGGGTCAGCCGGCCGATGCCCGAACGCGCCAGCGCCTCCGCCGCCCAGGAGCCCACGCCGCCGATGCCCACCACCGTCACGTGGGCCGCCGCCGCGCGTGCCAAGGCGCCGGCGCCGTACAGGCGCTCGATGCCGCCGAAGCGGCGTTCGTGGTTCGGGGTGGAGGTCATGCAGCGTCCAATCGAAGTTGGCAACCGGATCCGCAAACGATTGCGGGGGTTCCGAAGAACCCCCGCAGCTATTCTGGTGGCCAGGGACAGAATCGAACTGTCGACACACGGATTTTCAGTCCGTTGCTCTACCAACTGAGCTACCTGGCCGGAAAGGCTGCGCATTATAGGCGCTGGTTGCGGCTGCGTCAAAAGCCGCGGCCGGGTTTTTGCAGGGGCACCGGCCGTCTGCCCCGCCTGACTGGATGCTTACGGGGTGCGTAAGACCCGCGTAAGAGCCCCCCCTTAATATGTTGCACTGCATAACAAGCAATTGCCATCTAAACAATCCCTTCCACCTCCGGAGGAAACCATGAAAGACGAAGACATCGTCGCGCGGATTGAAAAGAATCCGAAGTTCCTGAAGTTCGTCAATACCCGCAACAACTACTCCATCATCATGACCATCCTGATGATGGCCGTGTATTTCGGCTACATCCTGTTGATCGCCTTCAACAAGCAGTTCCTGGCCACCAAGGTCGCTACCGGCGCCGTGATGTCCGTTGGAATTCCGATGGGCATCGGCGTTCTCGTATTCACCATCGTTCTGACCGCGATCTACGTTCGTCGCGCCAACACCGAGTTCGACGCAATGAAGGACGAAATCGTCAAGGAGGCCTCCAAGTGATCAAGCTCAAGCATATTCTCGGCGGCGCAGCCGCCCTGCTGGCGGCCGGCGCCGTTCTTGCCGCCGGTGCCGACCTCGGCCAGGCGCAGAAGCAGGCCACCAACTGGACCGCCATCGTGATGTTCGGCATTTTCGTCGGCATCACACTGATGATCACCAAGTGGGCGGCCGCCAAGACCAAGACCGCGGCCGACTTCTACACGGCCGGCGGCGGCATCACCGGTTTCCAGAACGGCCTGGCGATCGCCGGCGACTACATGTCGGCGGCGTCCTTCCTGGGTATTTCGGGCCTGGTGTTCGGTTCCGGCTTCGACGGCCTGATCTTCTCGATCGGCTGGCTGGTCGGCTGGCCGGTGATCACCTTCCTGATGGCCGAGCGCCTGCGCAACCTGGGCAAGTTCACCTTCGCCGACGTTGCCGGCTACCGCTTCGACGCGGGTCCGATCCGCACCTTCGCGGCCTGCGGCTCGCTGGTGGTGGTGGCCTTCTACCTGATCGCCCAGATGGTCGGTGCCGGCCAGCTGATCAAGCTGCTGTTCGGCCTCGAGTACATCTACGCGGTCGGCCTGGTCGGCGTGATCATGATGACCTACGTGCTGTTCGGCGGCATGACGGCGACGACCTGGGTGCAGATCATCAAGGCGGTAATGCTGCTGACCGGCGCCACCTTCATGGCCTTCGCCGTGATGCTCCAGTTCGGCTTCAGCCCCGAGGCAATGTTCGTCAAGGCGGTCGAAGTGCACTCGAAGAAGGATGCCATCATGGGTCCGGGCGCGTTGATCAACGACCCGATTTCGGCGATCTCCGTCGGCATGGCGCTGATGTTCGGTACCGCCGGCCTGCCGCACATCCTGATGCGCTTCTTTACCGTGCCCAGTGCCAAGGAAGCCCGCAAGTCGGTGGCCTGGGCCACGACCTGGATCGGATACTTCTACATCCTGACCTTCATCATCGGTTTCGGCGCCATCACCAACCTGATCCCCAATCCGGCGGACTACTTCGTCGGCGGTGAAATCGCCAAGGGCCTCAAGGGCGGCGGCAACATGGCGGCGGTGCATCTGGCCAAGGCGGTGGGCGGCGACCTGTTCATGGGCTTCATCTCCGCCGTGGCCTTCGCCACGATTCTGGCGGTGGTGGCGGGTCTGACCCTGTCCGGCGCATCGGCGGTGTCGCACGACCTGTACGCCTCGGTGTGGCGTCATGGCAACGTGGATTCGGCCACCGAACTGCGCGTGTCGAAGATCACCACGGTCTGCCTCGGCATCTTCGCGGTGCTGCTCGGCATCGTGTTCGAGAAGCAGAACGTCGCCTTCATGGTGATGCTGGCCTTCGCCGTGGCCTGCTCGGCCAACTTCCCGGTGCTGTTCATGTCCGTGCTGTGGAAGGACTGCACCACCAAGGGCGCGGTTGCCGGCGGTACGGTGGGTCTGATCTCCTCCGTGGCGCTGACCATCATGTCCCCGGCGGTGTGGGAAGCTTCGCTGGGCAACCCCAAGGGTTCGGCTCTGTACCCCTACGCTTCGTCGGCGATCTTCTCGATGACCGCGGCGTTTGCGGTGATCTGGATCGTGTCCCTGCTTGACCGCAGCGCCCAGGCGGCCAAGGAACGCGCCCTGTTCCCGGCGCAGCTGATCCGCTCGGAAACCGGCGTCGGCAGCTCCAGCGCCTCCGGCCACTAACGCCCCCGCGCAGCGGAATTGCCTGCCCCCGAAGGGGAGTCCCAGGCAAGCAGACGCGGCGCGCAAAGCGAAGTACGGCAGCAAGCAAAAAGGCCAGCCCTGCGGGGCTGGCCTTTTTGTATTTGGACCCTGCCCAAACAGGCGGCACCGGTCGATCAGGAATTGGGCGCGGTAAAGCGCCGCCCCGGATCGTCTTCGCCGACCCAGTTTTGCTTCCACCAGGCCTCGATTTGGTTGCGCGTCCA
>Ga0082335_1007810_pt1 | contig 12637 bp, 12 predicted proteins | sample Subgrocontami58m_FD_72375 | JGI IMG/M metagenome (GOLD analysis project Ga0082335, IMG submission 72375) | Subsurface groundwater microbial communities from S. Glens Falls, New York, USA - GMW37 contaminated, 5.8 m (SPADES assembly) (version 2) ...
TCGCGTTGGGTATCGAATCTGTCTCGTCCCTGATCCGGCTCCTTCAGGATAACCCCTTCCTCGCCGGTGCCTGTGGTATCGAATCGCCGAACGGCATCCCCAGCCAGCCCACCTTCTCTCGGTTCCAGTCCAGGCTCGCCAGGCGCGCCTTCGTTTACAAAGTCAGGGACGTGCTCTGGGCGCTGACGGATCGGCTTCACCAGGAATTGCCCGGCTTCGGCAAGTCCGTCGCCATAGACAGCACCGACATCAAGGCGTGGTCGAACGGCGGCAAGCATCATGGCGCGTCGGACCCGGACGCTGGATGGTGCGTCAAGACCAACACCGAGGGCAACAAGAAGTTCGTCTGGGGCTACAAAGTCCACATCCTCTGCGATACCACCTACGAGTTGCCCCTTGCCATTGATGTGACGGCTGGGAACGTCCACGACTCCCAGAGGGCGACGCCGCTTCTCCGGCAAGCCCGTTACGCCACCAACCACTTCTGGCCCCGGTACATCATCGCTGACGCCGCCTATTCCTCTGACCGAATCCGTGAACACATCACGCGGTGCTACCCAGAGGCCCTGGCTATCATAGACCCCAATCCCACTCATAAGCGGGCGGTGGCCAAGGCAAAACTGACACCGGAATGGACACTGATCTACAAGAGAAGAACAGCGGTGGAGCGCCTGAACGGACGGCTGAAGGAGTTTCACCGGCTGAACGGCGTCAGGGTGCGCGGGCTCAGGAAGGTTCGCCTCCATGCGCTGCTGGCGACCATCAGCCTTCAGGCTAAGGCGTTAGCGTCGGGCGGCAGGGCTTGCGTCAGGAAGGTGGCATAAACGAGGTGAGGCCCAGGTGGGCTGGAATATCGCCCAGGCAGTATGCTAAACTAGTAGCACGATGGTTAATATTAGACGCTCCGTATAGGGAGGTGCCTGCGTGGTAGATCAAGCAGAACGATTCCGGCGCTCGATGAAGCTCGGTGAAGTCTTCATCCCGGACTTTCCTATAGATTCGAGGGCTCTGTTCGCTGGAAGAATCCAACAGATCACGGACATCGTTGAGGCTGTCAGGCGAAAAGGGCGTCACATAATTCTGTACGGAGAACGCGGGGTAGGCAAAACATCATTGGCGAAAACGTTTCACGACTTCTTAAATCCTCCTACCGAAGCTTCACAAGCAGCGAGAACCAGCATAGTGCCTTACGTCACCTGCGACACCTCGGATGACTTTTCCTCTATTTGGCATAAGGTCTTCCGCCAAATAGAGTTGGTTCAGAATCGACCCAAAATGGGGTTCCTTTCTGCTGTTGACTCATCCATCATGAGACTTGACAGCAAGTTGCCCAAAGACGCTCGCCCAGCAGATATTGTGGACCTGCTTCAATTCTTGGCATCTACTAGCTCGCTTGTCATCGTAACGATTGACGAGTTTGACCGTATCAGGAAAAAGGGCGTCACGACCCTGTTCGCCGACACAATCAAGGCGCTGTCGGACAACGCTGTGAATACGACCCTAATCTTGGTTGGTGTGGCCGATAATGTGACCGATCTGATCAAGGAGCATGCTTCGGCTGAGCGAGCGTGTGCCCAAATCCCGATGCCTAGGATGTCTCCATCCGAACTCGGTCTGATTATCACCAACGGCCTGAGTGCAGTGGGTATGCGGGCATCCTCGGATGCCCTGTCCTACATTGTGCGGTTATCTCAAGGATTGCCCCACTACACCCATCTCCTTGGCTTACACTCCGCACGGGCCACCGTGGAGAGAGACGAAACGGAGGTGAGTAGAGAGGACGTACTTAAGGCGATACGAAAGTCCCTTGATGGCGTCCAGGAATCTGTCCGGTCGATCTATCATGAGGCGACCATGAGTTCCAAAAAGACGATCTACCCGCAAGTCTTGCTCGCCTGTGCCTTGGCACAGATGGATGATCGTGCAACTTTTGCTGCCGGTGATCTTCGTGATCCTCTTAGCAAGATCATGAAAAAGCCCTACGATATTCCCGGATACTCTAAGAACCTCCACGACCTCTGTCAGAGTACCCGTGGGCCTATCTTGCAGCGAGTGGGGGTCGCCAAGCGATTCAGGTACAGGTTCGTTAACCCGCTGGTGCAGCCGTTCATCATCATGCATGGCCTTGATACCAGACTAATTAGTGAAAGCGATTTGGTTGTTCAGGGCACACTCGCGCTAGGGGAATTATGAATAAGGCTCATTTGACCGCCAGCTAGCCCCTGCCTATACTGAGCAGGCCCTCGAAAGGAGCGGCATGACCCTGCCCGAGAAGCTGTTGGAGGACCAGAAGGCGGCCATGCGCGCCGGCGACGAGCCGCGCCGCGATGCCCTGCGCCTGCTGCGCTCCGCCATCGGCTACGCCGAGATCGAGGCGGGCCACACCCTGAACGATGAGGAGGCCCTGGCCGTCATCGGCAAGCAAGTGAGACAGGTCAAGGAGAGCATCGAGGGTTTCCAGCAGGGCCACCGGCAGGACCTAATCCAGAAAGCGGAGCGCGAGCTGGCCATCTTGTTGGTCTATCTACCCCAACAGCTAGCGCCCTCCGAAATCGAGGCCGAGGCTCGCAAGGCCATCGCCGAGCTGGGCGCTCAGGGGCCTCGCGATACGGGCAAGGTCATGGCTGCGCTGATGGCGCGCCTCAAGGGCCGGGCCGAAGGCCGCGAGGTTAGCGCCGTCGTCGGCCGTTTGCTGGCGGGGGCGAGCGGCAGCCCCGCGGGAAGGAATCCGTAAATGAGCGCTGGCGTCATCGTCGCTCTTGTCATCGTGGGTCTCCTGGCCCTGGTGGGCCTTTTCCTGCTGTTCACCTACAACTCCCTGGTGACGGGCCGTCTGCGCTGCCGCGAGGCCTGGTCGGGCATTGACGTTCAGCTAAAACGCCGCTCCAGCCTGGTGCCCAACCTGGTGGAGACAGTGAAGGGCTACGCCAAGCACGAGCGCGAGGTCTTCGAGAACGTGACGAAGGCGCGGGCGGCCCTCATGGGCGCCCAGACTCCTCAGCAGGCCGCCCAGGCCGACAACATGCTGACAGGCGCCCTGAAGAGCCTCTTCGCCGTGGCCGAGGCTTACCCGGAGCTAAAGGCCAACCAGAACTTCCTGCAGCTCCAGGGGGAGCTTTCGGACCTGGAGGCGAAGATCGCCTATGCCCGCCAGTTCTACAACGGCAACGTTCTGGGCTACAACACCCGCCTCCAGACGGTGCCCAGCGTCTTCGTCGCCAATCTGTTCGGCTTCAAGCAGGAGGAGTTCTTCGCCGCCACCGAGGCCGAGCGGACCGATGTCAAGGTCAGCTTCGCTTCCTAGGCTGAACATCCACGACCAGATCGCCGCCAACCGCTGGCGGAGCTTCCTGCTCATCGCCCTCTTCGTCCTTTTCGTGGTGGCGGTGTTGGAGGTCATCGGCCTGGCCCTGGGCGCTCCCCTGCCCCTGGCGGTAGTCGGCCTGCTCATCGCCCTCCTCTCCGTGGGATTCAGCTACTACTTCTCCGATTCCCTGGTGCTGGGGATATCCCAGGCGCGGCCCGTCCAGAAGAAGGATGACGCCGAGCTCCATAACCTGGTGGAGAACCTGTGCCTCGGCGCCGGCCTGCCCCTGCCGCGCGTCTACCTGATTGACGACGGCGCCATCAACGCCTTCGCGACCGGGCGCAACCCCCAGCACGCAGCCCTGGCCGTCACCCGCGGCGCTCGCCAGCGGCTCAGCAAGCTGGAGCTGGAGGGTGTCATCGCCCACGAGCTCTCCCACGTCCGCAACTTCGACATCCGGACCATGGCCATCACCGCCGTGCTGCTAGGGATGGTGGTCATCGCCGCCGACCTCTTCCTGCGCTGGACCTGGTACGGCGCGGGCGCCCGGGGCCGCTATCGCGGCAAGGGAGAGGGCGCCGGCGGCGCCGCTCTCCTGGTCATCGCCCTGGTGCTGGCGGTCCTGGCGCCCCTGGTCGCCCGCCTGATACAATCGGCTGTGTCACGCCAGCGCGAGTACCTGGCCGACGCCTCGGGCGCCCTGCTGACACGCTACCCCGAGGGACTGGCCAGCGCCCTGGAGAAGATCGCCCAGGACGCCGACCCCCTGGATGTGGCGACGAAGGGCACCCGGCACCTCTTCATCTCGGACCCCTTCCTGCGCGTCAACCGCAGCAGCCTGAACAACCTGTTCTCGACCCATCCCGATATCGGGGACCGTATCCGCCGCCTGCGGGCGATGTAAATGGGTCGGGACTAATGGCGCTCCGGCATAGAGCAACTTCACGGAGGTCCAGGAGGGCCCTGCCCTCTTGGCGGAGGGAGTGGGGGGTGTCCCCCCAGCCTCCCCTAATCCCCCCTCTCCCGCGGGCGGGCGAGGGGGCGAGGGGGTGAGGGCACTCATGCGATTCGGCGTCGTCGTCTTCCCGGGGACCTGGAGCGACCGCGATTGCTACCACGTCCTCGACCAGGTGTTGAAGCAGCCCGTCCGCTACGTCTGGCATAAGGACACCGACCTCACGGGGCTGGACTGCGTCATCCTGCCCGGCGGCTTCTCCTACGGCGACTACCTGCGCTGCGGCGCCATCGCGCGCTTCTCGCCCGTCATGGCGGCAGTGGAGCGCTTCGCCCGGCGCGGGGGGTTGGTCTGGGGCATCTGCAACGGCTTTCAGATCCTCTGCGAGGCGGGCCTGCTGCCGGGCGCCCTGCTCCGCAATCAGCACCTGCAGTACCGCTGCCAGTGGGTCCACCTGCGGGTGGAGAGCACCTCCACGCCCTACACCGGGGCCTGCAGGCGCGGGCAGGTGCTACGAGTGCCCATCTCCCACGGCGAGGGCCGTTACTACGCCGATCCCGAGGCTGTGGCCGCCCTGGAGGCCAACGGCCAGGTGGTCTTCCGCTACGCCACTCCTGAAGGGTATATCGCCGACGCCGCCAACCCCAACGGCTCTCTGAACAACATCGCCGGCATCATCAACGAGCAGGGGAATGTCCTGGGGATGATGCCCCACCCCGAGCGCTGCGCCGAGGCCATCCTGGGCGGCACCGACGGCCTGGCGCTGTTCCAGTCCCTCTTGCGGGCCGAGGTGGAGGCTCAAGCCCCTTCGACAAGCTCAGGACAAAGCCCTGCGACGGGCTCAAAGGAGGCGTGATGTATACCGGCAAGCGCCGCGCGCCCAGCCATCCCGCGATCGTCAGCCTGCCCTATCCCAAGCAGCAGGCACGCTGGCTGCAACTCGCCAAGTGGTTCCTGGCCCTCCCTCACCTGGTGGTGATGGCCTTTCTCGTCGTGGCGGCCGTATTCGCAACCATTGTTGCGGCGCTCCTCATCCTGGCGACGCGGCGCCTGCCACGCCCGCTCTTCGACTTCCTGCTGGGCGTCTATCGCTACAACGCTCGGGTGACGGCCTACCTGCTGCTGATGTGCGACCAGTATCCGCCCTTCCGTATGAAAGAGGGCGGCTACCAAGTCGAGCTACATCTGCCCCATCCTGACCGCTACTCCCGCTGGCTGCCGCTGGTCAAGTGGCTCCTGGCCCTGCCTCACCTCCTGGTCCTGGAGGTCTTCGACGACTTCGCGCTGCTGCTGGCGCTCATCGCCCTCTTCGGCATCCTCTTTACCAGGCGCTACCCCGTAGGGCTCTTCGAGCTGAACCTGGGGTTCCTGCGCTGGCAGGCGCGAGCCTTGGCCTACGCCGGCCTGCTGACGGACAAATACCCTCCCTACCAACTGGAGGAATGAGGGGTGACACATGCCGGGATGAGGAGGCAATTATACTTTTAGCGCCCAAAATATAATTGCTGTCGTGGGATTGCTCGTTGAGTATCATTGGCCTGATGCTAGAGTGAACCTGGGGACACACGATACGCTATCATCGCGGGCTTATTATACTCGGGGCAGGGATAGTATAATACGAATGCCTGAGGTTACACTAAGTATCATTAGTCCTCGTGGAGGCTACTCTGCAGCCCGCTGACTTCGCCACAGACGCCCCTGGCAGCCTGGTTAAGGCCACTCAAGGCTATTGGACCTTCGTGCCCAATCCGCTGCCACCCAGGCTCACCCTGGACTTGGAAACGATCAGGCGACTTTCCGAGGCCGAGCGCGCACTGGGACAACTGGCAGGCGTCGGACGGATGCTGCCCAATCCCCACCTATTGGTTCATCCTTTCTTACGTCGCGAAGCGGTGCTGTCCAGCCAAATCGAAGGTACCATCGCCTCCCTCGAACAACTTGCATTATTCGAAGCCAGCCCCCCGGCGGAGACTGCGCTACAGAACGTCCGTGAAGTGGCAAACTACGCCAAGGCGATGGAGCATGGGTTGCAGCGGCTCAAGGAATTGCCGGTCTCCCTGCGACTGATCCGGGAGGTACACGAGCAACTACTGCGAGGCGTCCGCGGCGAGGAATATAGGCCAGGAGAGTTTAGGCAAGGGCAGAATTTCATCGCTAAGCCTGGGCAAGCGATCGAAGACGCTCGTTTCGTCCCGCCGCCTGTCCCTGCAATGATGCAGGCCTTGGCCGACTTTGAGATGTACCTGCACTCTACCAGCGATCTTCCAGGGCTGGTACAACTGGCCCTGATACACTACCAGTTCGAGAGCATTCATCCGTTTATGGATGGCAACGGGCGCATCGGCCGATTGCTGATCGCGCTGCTTTTGTGTGAACGCGACTATCTCTCTCAGCCATTGCTCTACCTTAGCGCCTATTTTGAGCGGAACCGCGATGCCTATATGGACAACCTCCTTCGCGTTAGCCAGCTGGGAGCGTGGTCGGAATGGATCAAGTTCTTTCTTCGTGGGGTGGCGGAGCAGTCTCGGGATGCGGTTGAACGCTCTCAACGTCTCTTGGATCTGCAGCAGCAATATAGGACCAAGGTGCAGACCGCTCGCGCATCAGCTCTACTGCCTAAGCTAGTAGACCAACTTTTCGCTTCGCCGGCTATTACCATTGCCCAGGCGAAAGATAGGCTTGGCGTCACCTACCGGGGTGCCCAACTTAACATAGCAAAGTTGGAAAAGGCTGGTATCCTGCGCGAATATACCGCCGGCTCGCGAAATCGCATCTACATCGCCGATGGCATCTTAACAGCTCTCGAACAAGAGAGGATGTGACAGATGCCCTACACCCGCGAACAACTGGCCGAGGTCTCGCTGAACGAGCGGGAGTACGCTCTCATCGTGGAGCGGCTGGGGCGCGAGCCCAGCACCGTGGAGCTGGGCCTCTTCGGCTCCCTCTGGAGCGAGCACTGCGGCTACAAGCACTCCAAGCCCTTGCTACGCCTGCTGCCACACTCCAGCCCCGCCGTGCTGGTGGAGGCGGGCAAGGAGAACGCCGGGGCGGTGGACATCGGCCACGGCCTGGCCATCGTCATGAAGGTGGAGTCCCACAACCACCCTTCGGCCATCGAGCCCTATCAGGGCGCCGCCACGGGTGTGGGCGGTATCGTGCGCGACATCTTCACCATGGGGGCGCGGCCCATCGCCCTTTTGAACTCCCTGCGCTTCGGCCCCCTGGCGGAGCCCCGCAACCGCTACCTCTTCAACGGCGTCGTCGGGGGGATAGGCGGCTACGGCAACTGCCTGGGGATACCAGACGTGGGGGGCGAGGTCTACTTCGCCGACTGCTACTCCGCCAACCCCCTGGTCAACGCCATGTGCGTGGGCTTGGTGGAACACGGCCGCCTTGTCCCTGCCATCGCCACGGGCGCCGGCAACCTACTGATGCTGGTGGGCGCCGATACCGGCCGCGACGGCATCCACGGCGCCTCGGGCCTCGCCTCCACCACCGACCCCACGGCCAAGGAGCTGCGCTCGGCCGTCCAGGTGGGCAATCCCTTCCTGGAGAAGCTGCTCCTGGAAGCCTGCCTGGAGCTGGCGCCCACGGGCTGGACCGTGGGGATCCAGGACCTGGGCGCCGCTGGTCTCACCAGCTCGGCCATCGAGTGCGCTGCCAAAGGGGGAGTGGGCATCGAGATCGACGTAGCGCGGGTGCCGCGCCGCGAGACTGGCATGACCCCCTACGAAGTGATGCTCTCTGAGTCCCAGGAGAGGATGCTCTTGGTTGTGAAGCGGGGCCACGAGGAGGACGTACGGCGTCTCTTCTTGAAATGGGACCTGCAGTGCGCCGTCATTGGCCAGGTGACCGACGATGGCCTGGCCCGCATCCGCGACGGCGCCCAGACCGTCGCCCAGGCGCCCGTGAACCTTCTCACCGATCCGCCGCTGTACGAAGAGCGCCCGCCGGTCCCGGACTGGCTCGCCCGGGTGCAGGCCCTGGACCTGGGCCACGTACCTGACCTGGCCCTTGCCGAGACGGGGCCGGCGATGGTGAAGCTGCTGGCCTCCCCCAACATCTGCTCCCGCGAGTGGGTCTACCGTCAGTACGACCACCAAGTGGGGGACAATACCGTGGTCGCTCCCGGCAGCGCCGACGCCGCCGTGCTGCGCATCAAGGGCACCCCTAGCGGCATCGCCCTCTGCACCGACGGCAACGGCCGGTTGGTCTACCTGGACCCCTTCACCGGCGGCGCCCTGGCCGTGGCCGAGGCCGCCCGCAACGTAGTATGCACCGGCGCCCGGCCCCTGGCCCTCACCGACGGGCTGAACTTTGGCAACCCGGAGCGCCCCGATACCATGTACCAGCTTGAGCAGTGCGTGCGCGGCATGGCCGCGGCCTGCAAAGCCCTGGGCACGCCCGTGATCAGCGGCAACGTTAGCCTCTATAACGAGAGCGGTGGGGCCGCAGTCTACCCTACGCCCGTGGTCGGGATGCTGGGGCTGCTGGAGGATAGCGAACGCCGCTGTAGCTCCGCCTTCCAGCGTGAGGGCGACGTGGTGGCCCTTCTGGGGCCCTGGGTGCTTGCTGACCCTCAGCAGGGGCTGGGCGGCAGCGAGTATCTGGCCCACCTCCATGGGATGGTGGCCGGCCGCCCTCAGCTCGACCTGGGGCTAGAGGTGCGGGTCCAGGCCGCCTGCCTGGAGGCGATCCAGGCCGGCCTGCTTGCGTCCGCCCACGACTGCTCGGATGGGGGTCTGGCCGTGGCGCTGGCCGAGAGCGCCATCCAGGGCCGGCTGGGCCTGCGCGGGAGCGGTTGGCGGATAGCCGGACGCCGCGACGCCCTCCTTTTCGGCGAGGCGCCTTCCCGTATCGTTGTTTCCCTGCCTCCAGATAAGCTACCGGCGCTGCAAGATATCGCAGCGCGCCACCGGCTGCCTCTCACCATCCTGGGCGAGGTGGGAGGAGACCAGATCGCTATCGAAGGCGTCCTGGGGGTGCCCTTGCTGGACGCAGCCAGGGCATGGATGGAGCCTCTGGGCCGGCTGGCCAGCGGACGGTAGCCCCTACGAAGCATCCCCCCGGCCCCTTCCTTTCCTGGAAGGGGGGGTTTGAACCTTGAGGACACCCCCAGTTCTCCTGCCAGAGGGGAGTATCCCTCTGCCGGGGGCCAAAGGGAGTGTCCCCTTTCTCTCTTGATTCATGTTACCCCCTTCCTTGGCCAGGAAGGGGGGGATGGTCGAGGGCATACTCGTGGGAGAGGCAGAGGGAAGAAAAAGAGGCTTTTGTGCGAGGCTGGAACTGAGGCTAGAAAAAGCTCCGGATGCCGCTTATCAGGAGCAGCGCCATACCGATAGCCAGGAAGGCGAGGGCCGAGTCTTGCCACCGCTGCCGTAGGATACGGCCCAGCCACCAGATGCCAGAGAGGAAAAGAGCCACTGCCAGGAGGATCTCCATGCTGAGCTCTACCACCCGGACCAGCGCCACGGGGCCTTCCGTCTGCTGGCCGAATATGTCCAGGGAGTCGAACAGCATAAAGCTGGCTGCTACCAGAAGAAAGGCCAGGGCGCTATCCTGCCAGGGCTGGCGTCCTAGCTTGTACATATGGACGAGACCAAGGCTCAGGACGAGCCAGGACAGGATGAGCTTGGTGAAGAACTCCATCGCTCCCAGGGATTCGGCTAGTCCCTCCATGCGGGTTTCCTTTCGAGCGGCCTAGAGGCCCGCCTCGCGGTACTCCCTGGCCAGCTGGACGTAGCCCTCGCCCTGATGGAGGAGCCGGGCCCACTGAGGCTCCGTCAAAGGCCCACGGACCTGGCCGGGCACCCCCACCACAAAGGAGCCCCGGGGGACCTTCATGCGCGGCGGCACCACCGCCCCGGCGGCGATGATGCAGAAGTCGTCCACCTCCACCTCGTCCAGCAAGGTGGCATTATTGCCTATCAGGACGTGGTTGCCAACCCGGGTGCAGTGGACGATGACGCCATGTCCGATCATGACCTCGTCGCCGATGGTCAGCGGATGGCCCCGGTTGGTGTGGATGACGCTGTTGTCCTGGATATTGGTGCGCTGCCCGATGCTCACTTGCTGCCGGTCGGCCCGGATGACGACGCCAGGCCACACGCTGGAGTGGGCTCCTATCTCCACGTCGCCAACGACGTAGGCCAGCTCATTCACATAGGCGCTGTCATGAACCCGAGGGGCAAGCCCCCGAAAAGGCCGCAGCATGGCGCTCCTTGGTCTCGCCTGCTTGACACAGAAAGCTATCACACAAAGCTCTGTCACCCTGAGTGAAGCGAAGGGCTAGCTTGCTCCAGATTCTTCGCTGCGCTCAGAATGACATTTTGTGCAAAGCTGTTGGCATTATGGGATGACCCTTAAGGGCTGTCAAGGAGCGCCAGAAGGCGCTAGGAGAGATAGTTGACGATTTCACGAAGTGGCCCTTACACTGTGCCTGGGGCCGGGCATCGGAGCTTTCAGCCCCCTGGTCCAGGAGGACCCGTGAACGGGATACCGGAAGTAGTCATCCAGCGGCTGCCCTTATACCTCCGTACCATCGCTGCCCTAGATGAGGAAGGGCTGGCCGTGGTCAGCTCCCAGGAGCTGGGCGACCGCCTTCAGGTTACGCCCGCCCAAATTCGTAAGGACTTGAGCTACTTCGGCCGCTTTGGCAAGCAAGGGCGCGGCTATCGGGTGAGGGACTTGGTGCGGGAGCTGCGCCGGATCCTGGGGCTGGGCCAGGAATGGGAGATGATCCTGGTGGGGATGGGCCGGCTAGGCTGGGCGGTGGCCAGCTACGGTGGCTTCGCGCAGCACGGCTTCCAGGTGGTGGCCTGCTTTGACAACGATCCCCAGCTGGTGGGCAAGGCCGTGGGGCCTCTGCTCATACAGGACAGTTCAGCCCTGGCTACGACCATCCTGGAGCGCGGCGTCCAGATAGGCATCGTGGCCGTTCCCGTCCACGTCGCCCAGCAGGTGGTGGACCAGCTTGTGGCCTGCGGAGTGCGGGGCATCCTCAGCTACGCGCCCATCGTGCCCAGGGTGCCGCCTCACGTCTGGGTCCAGAACATCGACCCCGTCGTGGCCCTACAGGCCATGACCTATCATCTTAGCCAGCGCAAGGCGCCTAGGGCTGCCGGGCGCCGGGCTGTCCGGGCGGTATAGCAGCGCACCCCCACCTTGCTCGCCGTCAGCGGGGGTGGGAGCTCCGATCCCGTTCTCACTGGGCATTTGCTGGTAGCCCAGATGGCACGGGAGGAGTTACAGCGCAGAGTCAAGAGGGCCCGCCACCTGGCCGGGCGCCGCGATCGACGGGGCGCCGCCGGCGTCGCTCCACCACCGTCAGCCGGGCCACGGCCCGACGCATATCTGCCTGGGCACGCTCCAGGTCCATGTCCGCCGTGCGGTGCTGTATCCGCTCCCGGGCCCGCTCCATGGCTGCCCGGGCGCGGGCCTCATCGATCTCCTCGGCGTGCTCGGCGGCGTCGGCCATGATCGTGACGCGGTTGTGGAGGACCTCCATGAACCCCCCCGAGAGGGCGATTGCGGTCTCCTGGCCTCCCTTGCGGATCACCAGAGGGCCGGCCGTCAGCAGGGTGAAAAGGGGGGCATGGCGGGGGAGGATGCCGAGCTGGCCATCGGCGCCGGGGGCCAGTACAAGGTCCACGTCGTCGCCATAGACCTGGCGCTCGGCGGTCACAATCTCCAGTCGGAAGGGCATCAGAGTGCTCCTGTTACGCGGGCGTAGCTGCCTGGTTGGTCTCCTACGCGGGGGCGGCCTCTTTCTGCATGCGCTCCGCCTTCTCGCGGGCCTCCTCGATGGTCCCCACCATGTAGAAGGCCTGCTCCGTCAGGTCGTCGTGCTTGCCCTCCAGGATTTCCTTGAAGCCTCGCACCGTCTCGCGCACGGGCACGTATTTGCCTGGGGTGCCGGTGAAGGCCTCGGCCACGAACATGGGCTGGCTCAAGAAGCGCTGGATGCGCCGCGCCCGCGCCACGGCCAGCTTGTCCTCCTCCGAGAGCTCCTCCACGCCCAGGATAGCGATGATGTCTTGCAGGTCCCGGTAGCGCTGCAGCACCCGCTGGACGCCCCGCGCCACCGCGTAGTGCTCCTCCCCCACGATGCGGGGGTCCAGGATGCGGCTGGAGCTGGTCAGGGGGTCCACCGCCGGGTAGAGGCCCTGTTCGGCGATGGCGCGCTCCAGGGCGACGACGGCATCCAGGTGAGCAAAGGTGGTGGCCACCCCCGGGTCCGTGTAGTCGTCGGCGGGCACGTAGATGGCCTGGAAGCTGGTGATGGAGCCCTTCTTGGTGGAGGTGATGCGCTCCTCAAGCAGGCCCATCTCCGTGGCCAGGGGGGGCTGGGAGCCCACCCCCGAGGCCATGCGGCC
>Ga0082335_1007811_pt1 | contig 12637 bp, 8 predicted proteins | sample Subgrocontami58m_FD_72375 | JGI IMG/M metagenome (GOLD analysis project Ga0082335, IMG submission 72375) | Subsurface groundwater microbial communities from S. Glens Falls, New York, USA - GMW37 contaminated, 5.8 m (SPADES assembly) (version 2) ...
GGAGGCGCTGGGGGCGGGGACCCCTGACATTACCACAAAGCCGGTGCAGGACGAAGAGGTGTTGCACCGCCTGTCGCAAATCGACGCGCTGCGCGGCTTGCGCGAAGAAAACAAGGCTTTGCGCAAGGCGGTGAACGACGCCGCGCCCAAGCTGTACCGCTTCACCTCGCCCGGCATGCTCGAAGTGGAGCGACTGGTGGGCAAAGTCGCGCCCACCGGCAGCACGGTTCTAATCACCGGGGAAAGCGGCACCGGCAAAGGCGTGGCGGCGCGCCTGATTCACGATCAGAGCCAGCGGCGCACCGGACCGTTTCTTCAGGTCAATTGCAGCGCAGTGCCCGAACACCTGCTGGAAAGCGAGTTTTTCGGCCACACCAAAGGCGCGTTCACCGGCGCCGATCACGCCCGCAAAGGTCTTTTCCAGCAGGCCGACGGCGGCACCCTTTTTCTCGACGAGATCGGAGAATTGCCTTTGCACATGCAGACCAAATTGCTGCACATGGTCGAGGACAAGGAGATAAGGCCGCTTGGAAGCGAGCAGGTGCGCCGGGTGGATACCCGTATCATCGCGGCGACGAATGCCAATCTTGCGGAGCGGGTACGCGAAGGCAAATTTCGCGAGGATCTGTATTTCCGGCTGGGCATGTTCCAGATTCAGATGCCGCCATTGCGCGAGCGGCAGACGGACATTCCCGGACTGACGCGGTTTCTGCTGCGCAACCTGCGCGCTAGCGCGAGCGGAACCGGCGCGATGGAGATCGATCCTTTGGCGGAGGAAATCCTGCTCGCGTACGATTGGCCGGGTAACGTGCGCGAACTGGACAATGTGATCAACCGCGCGTGCATCCTTGCCGAAGACAACTACATTTCGGTTGCCGACCTGCCTACGGCGATTATCGAGGCGACCTCGCAGCAGACACCGGCCGGCGCGGCGCTAGACTCGGATGGGCTCCTGCGCGATCAGATGCGCAAAGTGGAACTCGAAATCTTGCGGCGCGCGATCGAAGGCGCCGGAGGCGATCGCAGGCTGGCCGCGCGAAGGCTGGGAATCGGACGATCGAGCCTGTACCGCAAGTTGGAGGAGTTGCAGCCTGGCGATCTGACCGGCGACGATGCCGCAGCGGAAGATCAAGCGTGAGTTATTTCAGCCTGCGCGTGGCAAAATGCATAGCGCGGCCGCTGGCCGCAACCAAAATCACAAAAACATTCGCCCGGATGTGGCAATTGTCGAGGGGTAATTGCATAACCTCCCTGCCGATCGATGCGTCAATCGAGCTGCGCTCGGGTTACAATTTGCACCTTGTAAGCGGTATTATGCGCAGCGCCAATCCCGGCGACACTGATCACAATTCAACATGGCTTATTCATTGAAATTCTGGCTATATGCCCTGATCGCCCTCGCCGCCTGCGAAGCACTGGCGGGAGGCTCGGACAGTGGCGTCACCCCGGGCGCGAGGACGGTTGCGGGAAAGATCTCCGAATGGCCGGTGCCGACGGTAAATTTTCCGCGCGACCCGGCTGCGGCACCCGACGGCTCTATCTATTTCGCGGAAAAAAAAGGCGACAGGATCGCCCGTTTCGACCCCAAATCTCGACGCTTCCAGGAGTGGGACGTGCCCGCGGGCACGCTGCCGAACGGAGTCGTGGTAGCCGCTGACGGAAAAGTGATCTTCGGCGGCTTCGGCAACGGCACCATCAACGAACTCGAACCGTCCACCGGGAAGTTGCGCGCATATAGGACGCCCTCCAGTGGCAGCGCACCGTACACGCTGATGCTCGATGCGCAGGGGAACGCCTGGTTCACCGAGCGCAAATCGAGCAACGTGGGCAAGCTCGAGCGTGCTAGCGGCAAGATTACGGAATACCGCGTTGGCGACGGTCCCTATGGCGTGGCAGTGGACAAACTGGGCAACGTCTGGGTGTCGCGCAAAAGCGCAGACATGTTCGCCAAAGTCGATCCGAAAACCGGAACGGTCACGGAGCTCTATATGGGACCGGGATCGCAGCCGCGGCGGTGCGCCGTTGCACAGGACGGCATGCTGTGGGTCTCGCTCTATGGAACGGGAAAGCTCGCAAAAGTCGATCCGGTAGCGAACAAGGTGGTGAAACAGTATGAATTGCCCGGCGGCCCGAATGCGGGCCCCTATGCCGTGAACATCGACGGACGCGGCCGGATCTGGGTGAGCGAGCTACAGACCGACAGCGTGATCATGTTCGATCCGCGCACCGAAGCGATGCGCGTGTTCAGGCTGCCGTCGAGGAACTCCGGCGTGCGCAACGCGACCATCGATGCCGAGGGGCGCTACTGGTACGTGGGCAGCTACGCCGGAACGCTGGGCGTCATCGAGTAGTCATTTGCGGAACCGGCCAGCCCACCGGGTCCGGCCGGACAACCCGTTTTCAGTTGGCCGGAGCCGGCCTTGCACCGGCTTCAGGCCAATACCGCGCATGCTCTTTCGCGGCAGGGCTTGATATACGTCAAATCGAGCCATCCGCGTTCGATTAGTATGCTCGAAACAAAAGGGTTTCACCTTCGTCGACATGTCGTCCCGGAAGTGCAGGAACAGGAGACAGCCAAGCAGTACTCAGGAGCGTGGCCCCGACCGCGGTCGGGGCGGCCACCGCGCGGGACCTGTCATCTTTATTGCGGATATGCGCTCAACCAATTGAAAAGCGCAGCCGCAATCCTGAACGATACGAAGCCGCAATCACTATCATTGGCGCAAGATTGGAAGGAATGAGTTTGTCCTGCTCAAAACCGGACAGGGACGCTGTTTATTGAACCGGGGACTCGAAGGCCATGCGTGTTTTAAGACTTGCAACGTGGTTTATGATGGGTGCCATTTGTTTGGCGGGAGCGTCGATGGCGTGGCAGGAGCACGCCCATGCCGCGGACACCGCCAACAGCGGCAAGGCCGCTGAGCCGGAAGTCGGCAACCCCGACAACGATACTTGTCTCGCCTGTCACGGAAACGAAGGGTTCGCGATCCCGGGCGCCGACGGCAAACCACGCCGGTTGCACGTGATCAAGGACAAGTTCGGCAAAAGCGTGCACGGAAAACGGGCTTGCGTCGAGTGCCACACTGACATTACCGAAATTCCGCACAAGACGGGGGTAACGCACAAGGTCAGCTGCGTCACCTGCCACGAAGCCATATGGGACGCCGCCAAAGCGGAGAACAAGACCCAGGAGCACGCGAGGCTCGGGGTGGTCGTAGAGCAAATCAACAAGTACATGAGATCCATCCACGCCCGGCCGAGCCGGGAAGACCAGTCGCGCACCAACGCCACCTGCTACAACTGCCACGAACCCCATTACATCTATACCAACGGCAGCCCCGAACGCGCACAGTGGCGGCTCAGCGTCCCGAACGCGTGCGGCAAGTGTCACGCCGGGGAGCGCGAGCAGTACGCGACTTCGGTGCACGGCAAAGCGGTGCTGAACGACAAGAACCCGGTGGCGGCGATCTGCTCGGATTGCCACACCACCCACGACGTCGAAGCTGCGGCAAAGGATTCGGCCAAGCTTGCGATCACCAAGAACTGCGGCGGTTGCCACGCCGAAAGCTTGAAGACTTACACCGGGACCTACCATGGACAGGTAAATACCCTGGGCTACGCGCACACGGCCAAGTGTTTCGACTGCCACGGCAGCCACGGCATCCAGCGGGTCGCCGATCCGAAATCGACCATGCATCCGGACAACCGCCTCAAGACCTGCCAGAAATGCCATACCGAGGCGACCAAGGGTTTCACCACTTTCGAGCCCCACGGCACGCCCCACGACTTCGCCCGCTATCCCTATATCTGGATCGCGTCCAAGTTCATGCTGCAGCTGCTCGCCGGCACCTTTGCCTTTTTCTGGACGCATTCGGCCCTGTGGTTCTACCGCGAATACAAGGAGCGCAAGGAGCGCAAGTCCCGGCCGCACGTGGTGACCGATGAATTGCTTGAAGGTAAGGCAAAGGGCAAGCATTACCGGCGCTTCCCGTTGATCTGGCGCATCGGACACCTGATCTTCGCGCTGACCCTGATGATACTGACCCTGACCGGCATGTCGGTTTTTTACGCGGACACGACTTGGGCGCCGGTGGTGATGCACTGGCTGGGCGGGCCGAAAGTTGCGGCTGTTATTCACCGGACATGCGCAGTGATATTTGCCTTCGTATTTTTCGTGCACCTGATTTACATGATGATGCGCATCGCCCGCAACTGGAGAACCTTCGACTGGTTCGGCCCCAACTCACTGGTTCCGCGCTGGCAGGATCTGTGGGATATATTGGCGATGTTCAAATGGTTCTTCGGCCTGGGGCCGCGGCCGGTGTTCGATCGCTGGACTTACTGGGAGAAGTTCGACTACTGGGCGCCGTTCTGGGGCGTGACCATCATCGGCACGACCGGCCTAATGCTATGGATTCCGAACGTGACCGCCGCGTTCCTGCCGGGCTGGGCGTTCAACGTGGCCACAATTTTCCACGGAGAGGAGGCGCTGCTCGCGGCACTGTTCCTGTTCACGGTGCATTTCTTCAACAACCATTTCCGGCCGGATAAGTTCCCCCTGGATGTGGTGATGTTCACCGGTTCGATGACCCTGGAAGCGTTCAAGCACGAGCACACGGTGGAATACAACCGGCTGGTCGCCTCCGGCGAACTCGAAAAATACCTGGTTGATGCCCCGTCGGAACCCATGGCCCGGGGAGCGAAAATATTGGGTTTCACGCTGATCGCGTTCGGCTTGCTGCTACTGGTGTTCGTGCTGATCGGCGTATTTGGAGACGTGGCCGGCACGTGATGCGCGGGCAGGGTACGCTTCGATATCAAGCGCATGGGGGGTCTCGCGCCGGCGCTGGTTCGCCAACGCAGATTCATCTGTGATGGGTGTTGGACCGGCGCCTGGCGACTATGTTTCCGGTCGATATGGGCATATAATTATGCGTAAAGTGTGAGGTCTCCGGCGCGATTAGCCGTACGGAAAGCAGGCGGTCGGAAACGGCTGAAGCGTTAATTAACCTTTGAGATTCTCGATGAAAAAATCGATTCTGGGCATTTTGGTTTTGGCTTTGGCGTTGCTTGGTTGCACAGAAAAGAAGGACACCGCCGTCAAGGCGGTGAAAGGCGATGTGGCCGCCGGCAAGGCGCTGGCGGAGAATACCTGCAAAACCTGTCACGGTGCGGACGGCGGGGGCGTGGCGCCGGCGATTCCGCATCTGGCAGCGCAGCGCGAACGCTACCTGCTCGCTTCCTTGAACGAATACAAGAACGGGAAACGCACGCACGCCGCCCTGAGGGACATCGCAGCGAACATGAGCGAAGCGGATATGCGCAACGTGGCCGCATACTTTGCCGGCCTGCCGCCCGTCCCGATCACACCGGCCAAGGACGTCAAGCACACCTCGCCCTATGAAAAGGGCAAAGCGCTCGCGGCCGAGTGCGCCAAGTGTCACGCCGAAGACGGCAACGCCAAGGCACCGGGAACGCCCACGCTGGCCGGCCAGCAGCCGCATTACCTGGTCGCGGCGATCCTCGAGTATCACCGCGACGACCGCAAGATGACCTCGATGAAATCGATCATGCGCGATTCCGACAGACTGGACCTGGAGAGCCTCGCCCTGTATTTCGCCGCGCAGACTCCGGTGCAGCGCACCAAGCCGGCGCGCGGCGACCCGGTCGCCGGCGAGCCGCTCAGCGCCATGTGCGGCGGCTGCCACGGCGCGCGCGGCGTCAGCATCGACGCAGCGACACCGAACCTCGCCGGACAGGACGCGCAATACCTGACTAAGGCGACCAGGTCCTATAGGACGACGCGCCAGAACTGGGGCATGCAGCGCTACGTGGCCGGGTTGAACGACAAGGACATCGACAACATAGTTGCGTTCTATGCCACTCAGCAGCCCAAGGCCGGCGACCAGATACCGAGTTCAATCCAGGAGCTCGCGGCGAAGTGCAACCGCTGTCATGACCAGGAGGACAATTCTTCCATGGCGGCGCCGAAGATGCGGGGCCAAGACAAAGACTATCTGGTGATGGCATTGAGAGGCTATCGTGATGGCAAGCGCGAAAGCACCACCATGCACAACATGAGCTTTCCCTACAGCAATGCCATCATAGAAGGCCTCGCCTCCTGGTACGCGAGCCAGCCAGCGAAGTAGATCTTATACGTGGCGACTTAAGTCGCGCCCCCGGTTGTTGCAGAGTTGCGATGTTGCGCGGACGAGAAGCCGTCCGCGCGGATCGTTGATTGTGAACGGATGAAAAGCACATCCGTGCGCAATCGGCGATCTTGTATAACCCCCCGCTCTGCTTTTGGTGTTAACAATAACCGTGTTTTCTGTGCGGATGCGCTTTTCATCCGCGCGGAAAACACGGTTGGCGCGCGCGAGCGCGCAATGCCCACCCCTGGCATACGACGGCATTTAAGACGCGATATATAGCAATGCTACGCGCCGCCGCCGCGCGCTCATGCCTCAACCCACCGCGATCTCGTCCACACCATGCCGGCGCTCCACCGCTTCAGGCGTCCCGGAGAACCACAGCTGATACACCGAAACGACCCACATGAACGCAAAGCACAAGCCCTGAATCGCCCCCGCGCCCATCGTTACGAAAGCGAACGGGTGATACAGCTTGACCAAGTACCAGGATATGACGTCCACCGCGAGGCACAGAAAAGGCAACCCAACGATAGAAGCCTTCAGCCAGACCGGCCGCCAAAAAGCGTGACTGAAAATAGTACCCACCAGGTAGAAGATGAACGTCAGCCCAAAGAGGTGGATGTGCGACACCCGAACCAGCGTAAAGATATCGGTTCCCGTGTCCTGCTCGGTCACCTTCTTCAGGTTGTCCAGGCCATTCAAGTTCGCCAAGTGCGGATTACTGCCGTCATGGCAGCTCGAGCAGCGCTTTTCTATAATCGGTTTGATTGCGGTTTCGTATTTCGCCTTGTCGGCACCCTGCTGAACCCAGGAGACAAGCACGTTGAGCTCGTCTGGCGGGAGCATGTTCGACATCGGGCCGCGCAGCGCCGATTCCAGGCGCGAACCCTTGCCGCTGCCCGAATAGGCAATGACGAGGTCGTCGTAGGACATATTCATCGGGTTTCCGTCGCGCCCGGAGTAGGTATGGAACAAATAGATCGCGGCAAACATGTAGGCAAGCCCCAAGACGAGGAGCACCGCCGTGTACATAACGCGCACGCTGGTGGGCAGCTCCGAGAAATGCAGGTAATGGCGATGCAGTGGCGTGTCACTCATGATCTATCCGTTTATTGGTTGGGCTGAATGTTAGAAATACGATCCGGGTGTGGCCAAGGTTCCAGCAGGCTTCTATTTGGATACGGGAGGCGGAGGCAGAACCAGGTAGGCGAGGCCGCGCGCCTTCTGCCGCGCATAATGGGCGGCAAGGCCATCGACCAGCGCGTCATCCAGGCCTTCGGACATCACCGCCATTTCCTTGCTCTTGCGCTCGCCCTTCTTGTAGGCGCGCAGCACCCGTTCCAGATATTCCAAGCGCTGCGCGGCCAAACCGGGCGAACGCGGATCGGTGCTGTTGCCATTGACGCCATGGCAGCGGTCGCAGCGCTCAGCCCACTCTGCAACGGTCAGGGGCTTGCCGACCTTGGGCGCCTGCGGTGCCTGGCCCGCGTAGTAGGCGGCCAGATTCTTTAGGGTGGCTTCGTCAGCGGAAGTTGCCGGACCTTTCATGGTCGCGTCGTTGCGTGATCCGTCCTTGTAAGCACGCATCGCATCGACAAAATATTGCGCCTCCTGCCCGGCAAGACTGGGCGTCGTCGGATTGCCGCTCACGCCGCCTTCCCCGTGGCAACCAACGCAACCGGCGGCAGCGGTCTTCCCGGCTGCGGCATTGCCCGGTGCCGGCGTCTGCGCCTTGCCCGGTTTTTGCAGCGCATAGTAAAGCGCGATGTTATTGAGTTCTGCCTCGCTCAGTCCCGATACCAGGGTCTTCATCATGTCATGCTTGCGCTGTCCGCCCTTGTAGGCCTTGATTGCCGCAATGAAATACTTCGGATCCATCCCGATCAGGCTGGGCATCCCGGGGGTTTTGCTGATCCCGGCCTCGCCATGACATCCGCCGCAGCCTGCGGCGGCCGCTTTTCCGGCGCTGACTGCGCTCGGTTTGGCCGGGGCGGTTTTCGCGCTGCCGCCGCTCGGGTCGGCAGGCTCCAGGCTCGCGTAGTATGCGGACACTTTCATGATGGCATCGTCGTTCATGTACTTGACCGTATTGGCCATGACGTTGCTGCCGCGCCCGCCCGCCTGATAAATCTTCATCTCGAGGTGAAGGTAGACTGAGCGCTGCCCCGCGATATGGGGCACGCCCTTCTGTTTGCTGATCCCGTTGATACCGTGGCAACTGGCACACATGGTTTCAGCCACACGCTTGCCTTCGGCCACGTCCTGGGCTGTCGCGTACAAGACCTTGAAATCCGCACTGTTGGCGGCGCCCAGATTGACGGTTTGGGCCACTCCAGCGGTCGCCAGCAAGCCGCCAGCCAGGCCAGCACCGAACATTGTCAGGCAAACAATCCGCGCGCTTCGTTTCATCAACGTTCCCTCGAACGATCAACTGAATCCGCAATATCCCCCACCTGCGTGGCCATCGGCCGCCGCTTCCGCTCGTCGAAATCGGGATCGAGTCCGCCGGGATACCTAGCGTTTTTTCTGCGCTTCAACGCAGGCCGAAATTGTAACATGAAGCCAACGTATGCGCCGACTCCCGGAGCGCGATTCGCGACGGCAAACAGCTTACTTGACGACGTCGCGGCCGCCGGCGCGCACCGCGAGCATCGCCGCTTCCATGCGGCTGCGCACATGCAGTTTCTCCAGGATATTGGTGATGTAATGCTTGATGGTTTTCTCCGACAGATGCAGGCGGTCGCCGATCTCGCGGTTGGTCAACCCTTCGACCACCAGCTTTAGAATCGCCGACTCGCGCTCGGTCAACCCCTCAAGGGGATCTTGCGGCGCGGGACCGCGGGTGAGCGTGACCAGAATCCCCGCGGCAAGCGACGGCGTGACGTAGACCTCCCCTTGCGCAACGGAGCGAACCACGCGCGCCAGCTCGTGTGCGGAAACGCCTTTGAGCACGTAGGCGCGGGCGCCGGCCTTGAACGAAGCCAGCAATTTACTCTCGTCCTCTATCACCGTCAGCATCATCACCTTGGTGGTGGGACAGGCGGTGGTTATTTTCTCGGCGGTGACGATGCCGCCCCAGCCGGGCATCGTGATATCGAGCAGCACGACGTCGGGAACCAGATCACATGCCATGCGCAGGGCTTCCTCGCCGCAGGAGGCCTGGCCGACGACATCGAAATCCGGTTGCGACGCCAGGGAATGCACCACCCCTTCGCGAAACAGCGGATGATCGTCGGCGACCAGGATGCTGATGCTCTCAGCCATCGATGCGCTCCAGTTGCCACAGGGGCAGCAACGCACGCACGACGGTGCCGCGGCCGATGGCACTGCGGACTTCGAAATCGCCGCCCAGGAGTTCCACCCGCTCGCGCATCCAGTCGAGCCCGAAATGACCGTCCGCCTTCAACGCGTTGGGATCGAACCCTTTGCCGTCATCCGCCACTTCGACGCTCACGTGGCCGGCCGAACCCGTCACCGCTACGCGCTGATTGCGGCCGCCGCCGTGGCGAAAGCCATTGGCCAGGGATTCCTGCAGCACCCGAAACAGCGTGATTCTCACCGGCAACGGGGCCTTCTCGGGGGCGTTGCCGAGCGTGAGCGGTACGGCGACGCCGGTTTTGCGCTGATGGTCATCCGCGGCGCGCTGCAAGGTCTCGGCCAGCGAAAGCTGTTCGATTTCCGGCAACTGCAGCCCGCGCAGGATGGCGCGCAAGTCGCTGAGCGCGGACTGGAGCGCCAGGTGGATGGTGCGAAAATCCTCGCTCACGTTGCCGTTGCGGCCGACCGAATGTTCACAGTTGCCGCAGACGTCGGCGAGCGCTTCGATGCGCATCGACGCGAGCGCCAGTCCCTGTCCCGGTCCGTCATGCAAGTCCGCGGCGATATTGCGCAGGAACTGTTCATTCAGCGCCATGGTGCGCGCCGCGGCGCGATTCACTCTATCGTGAAGGTGCTCGTTTTGGACCAGCAGGGTCGTGAGCTGGTTGACTTTCTCGCCAAGTTCCCGCTGCTGGGCCGCTATCGTCTGGTTTGCCTTCCTCACCAGGGTCGCCAATAACACCACCATCGCCAGCGTTATCGCACCGTGCACGCCCCAACTGCGCCATTGCGCCGCACGCACGCTCTGCTCCAGGTCATCGGCTGCCTGGAAAAATCCGGCAACTGCCAGCACGGAGCGGTCACTTTCGGCGCGCAATGGCGCATAGGTCTCGATCAGGCGTGACCAATGCAGATTCTTGAACTCATTGGCGAGCTCTTTTCTTTCCACGATACGCGAACGCACCTCGCCCGCAAACGCCGACGCCAGTGGTCGCTCCATCGGATACACCTGCCCCACCAGGGACGGATCGGCGCTGTTGTACATGATGCGGCCGTTGCGCCCCCAGATCTTGAGCGCGACGATATGTTCGCCCAGGTGCGAGCCGCTGAGCATGCGGTCCAGCGCAACTCGATCGGCGCCATCGAGTTTGTCGGCGTTCGCCAGTGATTGGACGCGCGGGGTAACAGCGCCATCCAAGTATAGATTGGTCACGATCCCGGTGCCATTGACGACGCCGGTTTCGATTTGGCTGCCTACCCAGATGCCGATTAACGCCATTCCGGCAACCAAAACCAGGAAACCGACCAGCAAGAACCGGTGTACCAGACTGAGCTTGGACAATATACTCATGGGCATACGACCCATTCTAACAGCCGCCGCCCATAGCCACCATCGCCCATGGTCTCGGACCAAGGGCCCGAGCGTCCGATCAAGATAGGATCGATGGTCCATTGCGCGGCCATGACCGACTGTCCACAATTGGCGGCATGGTTACGGTTGCGCAAAGACAGGCTGAAGAACAAGGCGGCGGCCGGATTTTGGCTGTCGCTGTTGTCGCGCTGGCCATGTGCCTCGCCTGTACCTGCGCGCCTGCGTTTGCGTCAAAAACGCGCCCGAGCGTATATGAAACCACCTTGGAAGAGCAAAACCAGAAGACACCCGAGCTTGCAACGGACGAACTCAAGGCGCTTCTAGCCAAAGGGAGCGCTATCGTATTCGATGCGCGCACGACCGAGGAATACGCCATCGCCCATATTCCGGGAAGCCGGATTCTGGACGACAAGCAGCTTGGACGCTTCACCCAGTCCTTTCCCGACCGGAACATCAGCATCGTCGTATATTCCAACGGTCCCTTCTGCGACCGCGCCCGGCTTCGGTCGGAAGATCTGCTGCGTCTTGGATATTCCAGGATAAGCCGTTATCAACTCGGCCTGCCGGTTTGGCGCGCGCTGGGAAACATTGCCCAGACCAGCCTGCAGGGATTCCGCCAGGTTGCCCGCGACGGCAACACGTTCATCGTCGATGCGCGCAGCCGTGCCGAATACGCGGCGGGCACCGTGCCTGGGGCGCTGGCTGTCCTCGCGGGTGAAGTACGCAAGGCCGAAAAGGACCGCCGCCTGCGCTATCTGGACCACAGTGCCCGCGTGATCGTTTTCGCCAACAACGCGGACGCAGCGCGCGCGGTAGCAGAGGAGCTTGCCCAAAACGCGTATTCGAATACCAGCTACTTCGGCGGCACCTACGCGGAATTGAAGCAAGCCAAGTTCTTTACCGAGCGCAAGCCATCCGCAGCGGATCTTGACAATTTAACGAAGTGACCTGAAAGGCGCGTATGCCCAAACATATTTTTCGACTGGTGTCTTTGATCGCAGGTTTTCTCGTGGTAATGATCATCGCAATACCGTTTCTCGTCCCGGATTCCTTCTACAGATTCGGCCACTACCGCGCCAACTCGGTTGTCGCGATCGCCGCGCAGCCGCCGGTCCTGCAGACCGCGAATTACTGCAAGGACTGCCACAGCGAACGCCATGCGCAATGGTCGGCAAGCAACCACAAGTCGGTAACCTGCGAAGTATGCCATGGCGCGGCGCAGGGGCATCCGCAGAATGGCAAGCTGCCGATTCCGAAAGACGCGGCGAAACTGTGCACGCTGTGTCACGAGGCCATGCCCGGCAGGCCCGGTACCCAGCCGCAAATCCAGGTGACGCAGCACTCCGGCGGCCAGCAATGCACGGTCTGTCACAACCCGCATTCGCCCAAGATCGCCGCCGCCTCGGTTAAAGTCGCAGGCAATGCCGCGGCCGGAAAACAGAAGTCAGCCGACTGCGCCGCCTGTCACGGTGCGGCTGGTATCAGCCCGAACGACACCTGGCCGAATCTGGCCGGCCAAAACGCGGCCTATCTGGTGCGGATACTGGCGGCCTACAAGTCGGGCGATCAAAAGGACGTGGCGATGACGCCCTTGGCGCAGGCGCTCGGCGATGCCGATATCCAGAATCTGGCGATCTACTACGCCGGCTTGAACTGCAAGGGAGCGGCGGGCGGAAAAGCCGCGGGCGATGTCGCCGCGGGCAAGGTCCTGGCGAAGAATTGCGCGGCATGCCACGGCGAGACGGGTATCGGCAGCAATCCTGCCTGGCCGAAACTGGCCGCGCAAAAGCAGGGC
>Ga0082335_1007814_pt1 | contig 12632 bp, 14 predicted proteins | sample Subgrocontami58m_FD_72375 | JGI IMG/M metagenome (GOLD analysis project Ga0082335, IMG submission 72375) | Subsurface groundwater microbial communities from S. Glens Falls, New York, USA - GMW37 contaminated, 5.8 m (SPADES assembly) (version 2) ...
GAAGAGGACCTCGTCAAGGTGCTGCAGTCGGCGAAGCACCGCCCGTCCCCCATCGATGGCTTCTTCGGTGCCGTGTACTACATCGGGCCGATGTTCACCGCGTTTCGCGGCACTCCCGAAGCGACGCAGTACTACGAGATGCTGCGCAAGGAGATCGAGCAGCGTGTGCGCGACAAGAAAGGGCCGATCACGCCGGAGGGTGAGCTGACCGAGGAGAAATACCGCTTGGTGGTCGAGGGAACGCCCTGCTGGACCAGCTTCCGGGAATTCTGGAAGATGTTCTATGACGAGGGCGCGGTGGCGGTAGCGTCGACCTATTCCAAGGTCGGCGGCGTGTACGACTTCGGCTTTCGCCACGACCCGGACCATCCGCTGGAATCGCTCGCCGAGTACTGCCTTGGGTGTATGTCGAACATGAGTTTGCCGCAGCGCATCGACATGATCTGCAGCTACATGGACGAGTACCAGGCCGACGGGCTGCTGGTCAACTCGGTCAAGAGCTGCAACAGCTACGCGGCGGGTCAGTTGCTGATCTTGCGCGAGGTGGAGAAGCGCACCGGTAAGCCCGCGGCGTTCATCGAGACGGACCTGGTGGATCCGCGCTATTTTTCCGCGGCCAACATCAAGACCCGGCTCGATAGTTACTTCCAGATGATCGAACAAAAGCGCGCGGCCGGGCATTGAAGGAGCCGCCCTGCGTTGTTTCATCGGTTCGCACTGAATCGCGAGGCGCTCAACCGGCGCGCGTCGATGCGCCTATGGTGAATCGGGATGCAGCGCACGCGGCCCCGCTCGTTATCGGTATCGGCGGAACCACGCGGCCCGGCTCGTCCACCGAGCAGGCGCTTCGGGTGAGCCTTCGCGCGGCGAAGGCGGAAGGCGCGGAGACCGTCCTCCTGGCCGGACATGCGCTGCGCTTGCCCATGTATTCACCCGAGACTGCCGAACGTTCGCCCGAGGCCATGCGATTGATCGATTTGCTGCGACGTTGCGACGGCCTGATCATTGCCTCGCCGTCCTATCACGGGTCGGTGTCGGGCTTGGTCAAGAACGCGCTGGACTATGCCGAAGACCTGAGCGCGGACGAGCGCGTGTACTTCGATGGTTGCCCGATTGGGTTGATCGCTGTTGCGGCAGGCTGGCAAGGTGCGGGGCAAACGCTCGCTGCCATGCGTTCGATTGCGCATTCCTTGCGCGGCTGGCCGACGCCGCTGGGTGCCATGCTGAACAGCACTATGCAGCGGTTTGATGAGGCCGGTGATTGTCTTGATCCGTCCGCCAAGATCCAGCTCGAGGACGTCGGCCGTCAAGTGGTGCAGTTCCTTCGAATGCAGCGGGCCGCGCAGATCCCGCTCCAAGGGCGGTGCGCGTAACCGGTGCTTTTGAAACATGGAATGGGGTCTGGACGATGAGAATCTGCCATTACAACGACAACCGGGCGGGCGCGGTGATTGGAGATCAGGTCTATCCGATCGGCGACGCTCTGCTGAAAGCCGGGCATCTGCCGCTCCGGTATACGATGATCGAGGTGATCGAAACACTCGCCCACGAGCCGGCGGCAATGACCTGCGCCCGCGATGCGCTGCGCTCGGGCCAGTCCCGGCCGCTTTCTTCGGTGAGGCTCCATGCGCCGATCATCAATCCGCCGGCGATTTGGTGCGCGGCGGCCAACTACAAGGATCACCAGGCGGAGATGAAGGACAAAGTAGGGCCGTACGATTGGTCCTCATTCAGCAAGGACGACCTGATGGCGGAATTCTTTCTCAAGCCGAGTTCTTCCATCATCGGACCCGGAGCGCCGGTCGTTCTTCCCGGGATTTCGAAGCATGTGGACTTCGAGTGCGAACTATGCGCGGTGATCGGAAAAACCGCGAGGCACGTGAGCGAGGAGCACGCGCTCGATTACGTCTTCGGCTACACTATTTGCTGGGACTTCAGCCAGCGCGATCCCTGGGGGAAGAGCAGGCACAACACTCGGAACATCCGCAAGGGCTTCGATACGTTCACCGGGATCGGGCCCTGGATCGTCACGCGAGATGAAATCGACGATCCGCAGGATCTCGCCATTCGCGTCGAGCAGAACGGCAAGCTGGTGATGACCGCGCACACGGGCGACATGATCTGCGGGCTGCGCGACCATATCCGTTTTCTGTCGGACGTATTGACGCTGCGCCCCGGGGTCTTGATCACCACCGGGACGCCCGCGGGCGTATCGCAGCTCGCCGAGGGCGATCGGCTCCAGGGCAGCATCGAGAAGATCGGCGAGATGGAAATCGAGGTGCAGGCGGAAAAATAGAACCATAGAAATTCCATCGATGCCCGCATACTGCGCCGGGCGCCGCCGCCGTGTTCAGGCTTCCTCGCGCCAGAGATCGAGTGCGAGCTGCAGCGGACGGTCCGAGGCCGAAAACAGCACCGTCTCCGCGTCGACCTCGAATCGGTGCTTCATCCAGGAGGGCACGACGAACGTGTCCTTGGGTCCGAACTCGAGGACCGTTTCCCCGATCCGCACGCGGCCCCCGCCCTCGACACAGGAGACGATGGCCGAGTCGGTGGAGCGGTAGTCGCGGCCGCTGAAACCCTTGGGCAGCAGCTGCAAGAACGTGCCGATCGCGGGCATCGCCGAGCCGCCGGTGGCCGGGTTCACGTATTGCAGCTTGTAGCCGTGGCTGGGGTGCGGATCCTCGCCGCGGGCGAGTTCGGCCAGCGCCTCGCGCGAGCGCTCGTAGGGATACCAGAACAGCGGCGAGGTCTTGCCCTTCGGCTTGAAATCGAGCGGCATCATGGTGTTGCCGTAGCGCGCGAAGGACTGCCCCTCGGTGCGCGAGGTTCGCTGCATCTCCACGCCCGGCCGCTCCATGAATTGCGCGTCGAGCAACTCCACGATGGGCACGTCGAGCACGTCCATCCAGATGATCGGTTCCCGGCTCGGATTGCCGTGGTCGTGCCAGGTCCACGACGGCGTAATGATGAAGTCGCCCACGTGCATGGTCACGCGCTCGCCTTCGACCGCGGTGTAGGCGCCGTCGCCCGACACGATGAAGCGCAGCGCCGACTGCGAGTGCCGGTGCGCGGGCGCGATCTCGCCCGGCAGCACCAATTGCAGGCCGGCATAGAGCGAATGCGTCGCACGCGACTTGCCCCGCAGGCCTGGGTTCTCCAGCACCAGCACGCGTCGTTCGGCTTCCTTGGCCGTGATCAGATTGCCCGACTCGAGGACCCACGGGAGCACGGTTTCCCATTTCCAGAGCACCGGCACGCACGGGGTGTTGGGCTCGGGCGTGACGAGCCCGTGCAGCACCTCCCACAGCGGGGCAACGTTGCCCTTTTCGATGCGCCGGTAAAAGTCCTGGCGCTGTTTCAATACCCGCGGCTGCGTTGCGGCTGGCATGGGATCCTCCGTCGGAACAAGGTATCGGCGAACGCTTTCATGTTACGCCGAGGCAGGTCACCAGGCAACGACTCCGGTTCGCCCCGCACGCGCGGTACAGTGCAGGCCCCCAAGCCTGTTATAATCCACGCCCATGAAATTTCTGTTCGACTTATTCCCGGTCATCCTGTTTTTCATCGCCTTCAAGCTGCAGGGGATCTACGTCGCCACCGCGGTCGCGATCGCCGCCAGCTTTGGCCAGATCGGCTGGCTGTGGCTGCGCGGCCGCAAGATCGACGCGATGCTGTGGGTGAGCCTGGCCGTCATCGTCGTGTTCGGCAGTGCCACCCTGCTGCTGCACGACGAGACCTTCATCAAGTGGAAGCCGACGGTACTGTACTGGCTGTTCGCCGTCGTGCTCGGTGCGAGCGCGTTCTTTTTCCGCAAGAACCTGATACGCGCCATGCTGGGGGAGCAAATCCAGTTGCCCGATCCGGCCTGGAGCAAGCTCAATTTCAGTTGGGTCGGTTTTTTCGGCGGCATGGGTTTTCTCAACCTCTATGTCGCCTTCAATTACCCTACCGACACCTGGGTCAACTTCAAGCTGTTCGGCGGCATGGGGCTGATGCTGGCATTCGTGATCGGGCAAGGCCTGTACCTCGCCAAGTACGTGGAACAGAAGGAATCCAAGTGAGACGCGCATGAACGTCGCCCGGAGCATCGAGCAAAAACTGGCCGCGCTGGAACCCAGCCGCCTGAAACTCACCGACGACAGCGCTTTGCACGCCGGGCACGAGGGTGCCAAGGGTGGGGGCGGCCATTACCGGCTGACTATTGTTTCGCAACAATTCTCCGGCAAGAACACCGTGGCGCGTCACCGCATGATCTACGCCGCGCTCGGTTCAATGATGCAGCGGCAAATCCATGCCCTCGCCATCCGCGCCTACGCGCCGGACGAGGCAGAAACTATTTCACAACCATAGCAACCCAAAAGGAACAACCATGCAGCCCACACTTTCCCGCCTGACCCTGGCCCTTGTCGTCGCGTTGTCGCCGCCAGGCCTCGCTCTGGCACAGACCGGCGCCGCCAGCGCCAAGGTCGCGACCGTCAACGGCGTCGCCATCCCCAAGACCAGGGTGGACGCCGTGGTGCGCGCCCAGACGGCGCAAGGGCAGAAAGATACGCCGGAACTGCGCGAAGCGATCCGCGATCGCCTGATCACCCTGGAAATCGTCGCGCAGGAAGCCACGCGCAAAGGCCTAGCCAAGAGCGCCGATACCCGGAGTCAGATCGAGCTGGCGAACGCGAACATCCTGGCCCAAGCCTTCCGCGCGGATTATTTCAAGGCTCACCCACTGAGCGACGATGCCTTGAAAGCCGAGTTCGAAAAAATCAAGTCGCAGATGGGCGACAAGGAATACAAGACGCGCCACATCCTGGTGGAAAAGGAAGCGGAGGCGAAAGAGATCATCGAGAAACTGAAGAAAGGCGAGAAGTTCGAGGAGCTGGCGAAGGGATCCAAGGATCCGGGTTCCAAGGACCAGGGCGGCGATCTGGACTGGAACCAGCCGGGCGGCTTCGTCAAGCCTTTCTCGGACGCCATGGTGAAGCTGGAAAAAGGCAAATACACCGAGACGCCGGTGCAGTCGCAGTTCGGCTGGCATGTGATCCGGCTCGAAGACGTGCGTCCGGCAAAATTACCGGAATTCAACGAAGTCAAGCCCGGCCTGCAACAGCGCATGCAGCAAGCGATGTTCGAGAAAGTGGTGACCGAGCTGCGCGCCAAAGCCAAGGTGGAGTAGTCTGGTCCAGGATTGACGCGACTGGACGCGAATCGAGTGCAACGGGGGCGCAGCCCCGGTTGTCGTTTTATTCACGGCTTCTTAAATGCTGTCGCTTGCCACCAGCAGACTTGCGCGCCGCGCGCGCCAACCGTGTTTTCTGCGCGGATGAAAAGCGCATCCGCACAGAAAACACGGTTATGGATAAAAACGAGGACAGCGCGGGGGTTTTATACGAGATCGCCGATTGGGCGCGGATGTGCTTTTCATCCGTGCCCAATCGGCGATCCGCGCGGACCACTTCTCGTCCGCGCAACAAGCGCAACTCTGCAACAACCGGGGGGCGCGATTCAAGTCGCCACGTATAGTCACGGCAGAAGAGACCCGATGGCCCTTAGAGCAACCATTTTCAAAGCCGATCTGCAAATCGCGGACATGGACCGCAATTACTACCATGATCATGCGCTCACCATCGCCCGCCACCCGTCGGAGACGGACGAGCGCATGATGGTGCGCTTGCTCGCCTACGCCCTGCACGCCGACGAGGCCTTGTCGTTTGGCAAAGGACTGAGCGCCGACGACGAACCTGATCTGTGGCAGAGGGATCTGACCGGCGCGATCGAACTTTGGATCGATGTCGGCCAGCCCGACGAAAAACGCATACGCAAGGCCTGCGGCCGCGCCCGGCAAGTATTCGTGTATTGCTACGGCGGCCATGGCGCCGCCATCTGGTGGGATCAGACCGGCAGCAAACTCGAGCGCTCGAGCAATCTAACCGTGGTCTCGGTGCCGGCAGCCGCCAGCCAGGCGCTGGCGAAACTGGCCCGGCGCAACATGCAGTTGAATTGCACCATCCAGGACCAACAGGTCTGGCTGGGCGATACCGAGGACAGAGTGCAGGTGGACCTGAACATGGTCAAAGTCCCGCCCGCCCCATTGCGCTGACAGACCGCGTCAGCCTTATCCAGCGCTGACCCGAAAACCTAGTTTTCCAAACCCTTTTTCAACAATTCGGCCACGACCTCGTTCAACCCGGTCTTGCGCTCCTGCGCCAACGCCTGGACCTGCTTCACCAGATCGCCGTTGAGCTTGACGGCAAAGGGCACCAGACCGAGAGCCTGGTCGAGCTTGCGCTGTTCGCGCCGCTGCATCGGGGCACCTGCATCCCTGCCGAAACGGCCGGGGGTGCCGAACCGGTTCGAGCTGCTGTTGATTTTCAGACCTTTGTTCTTTTCCAGGTCGGTTTTTTTCACGTCTGCATATCCTAGTCAGTGAGGAGGTCGTGCCAGAATTACCGAAACGGCCTCTGATTTAGGGAACTATGAGGGGGAGGTATCCCCTCATATTATTCATATTATAATTGGCTCTAAAGCAGAGCGGCGCATTCTACGCAGTCTTAAGCATTTGCGCCCGGATAATTGCGCCTGTCCAGTTCCCGGCTACGGACGCTTTCGCTGGTGCACGGCGCGGCGATTACGCCCCGAACTCTTTGACCCAGATCAAAGCCCGACCGGTGCATGGCATCTACAGTGCTCAACTTATGCAAGCTCACAAACCCTTATCAAACGCATCAGGCGACCCGGATCGTGTCGGTTCCTGAACTGGTCTGCCCGGCGGGCAACCTGCCCTCGCTCAAGGTCGCCGTCGACAACGGCGCCGACTGGGTTTACATGGGCCTCAAAGACGACACCAACGCGCGCAATTTCGCCGGCCTCAACTTCGATGCCGCGAGCGCGAGCGAGGGTCTGCGCTACGCCCATGCGGCCGGCGCGAAAATGCTGCTCGCCATCAACACCTATCCGCAGGGTCTGGCTTCGCCGCGCTGGCAGCGCGCCATCGACGGCGCCGCCGACCTCGGCATAGACGCGGTGATCCTCGCCGACGCCGGCCTGATGCGCTATGCGGCCGAGCGCCATCCGCGGTTGCGGCTGCATCTGTCGGTGCAGACCTCGGCCACCAATTACGAGGCGATCAATTTCTACCACGAGCGCTTCGGCATCTCGCGCGCGGTGCTGCCGCGCGTGCTCTCGCTTGCCCAGGTCGCCGACGTGATACGAAACACGCCGGTGCCTATCGAAGTGTTCGGCTTCGGCAGCCTGTGCGTGATGGTCGAGGGACGCTGCGCCTTGTCATCGTACGTCACCGGCGAATCGCCCAACACCCGCGGCGTTTGCTCTCCGGCCAAGGCGGTGCGCTGGGAAAAACACGGCGACACCCTCGACGCCAGGCTGAACGGCATCCTGATCGACCGCTTCGCAGTGGGGGAGAACGCCGGCTACCCGACCTTGTGCAAGGGCCGATTCAACATCGAAGACGAAACCTATTACGCCATCGAAGAGCCCTCCAGCCTCAACGCCATGGAGCTGCTGCCGGAATTGGCGAAAATCGGCGTCGCGGCGATCAAAATCGAAGGCCGCCAGCGCAGCCCGGCCTATGTAGCCGCGGTGACGCGCATCTGGCGCGCCGCGATCGACGCCTATGCGCAGAATCCGGAGCGCTTTTCCGTCCACGCCGACTGGGCGAACGGCCTCGCCCGCGTCGCCGAAGGCCAGCAGCACACGCTTGGCGCCTATCACCGCAAATGGAAATGAAATGAAGCTTAGCCTGGGCCCGGTGCTGTACTACTGGACGCGCGAGGTGCTGCTGGATTTCTACGCCCGCGTCGCCGACTCGGGCGTGGATATCGTCTACCTGGGCGAAGTGGTGTGCTCGCGCCGCCACAATCTGCGCCTGGACGACTGGCTTGGCCTCGCGCGCGATCTTGCCGCAAGCGGCAAGGAAGTGGTGCTGTCCTCGCAGGCGCTGATCGAATCCGAATCCGAGTTGAAAGCACTGCGCCGCATCGCGGCCAACGGCGAATTCACGGTCGAGGCCAACGAAATGGGCGCAGTGCGCCTGCTCGCCGGTCGCGTGCCTTTCGTCGCCGGGCCGCACCTGAACATTTACAACAACGAAACTCTCGCCTGGTTCGCCGGGCTCGGCGCGACCCGCTTTGTGCTGCCGCTGGAGCTCTCGCGCGATATCCTGCGCGAGCTGCAATCGGCGCGCCCGGCAGGCATCGAGACCGAAGTGTTCGCCTATGGCCGCATGCCGCTTGCATTCTCCGCGCGCTGCTTCACCGCGCGCCACCACGACCTGCCCAAGGACGATTGCCAGTTCCGCTGCCTCGACGATGCCGACGGCCTCGCGCTGCAGACGCGCGACAAGGCCGGGTTCCTGACACTGAACGGCCTTCAGACGCAATCGGCGAAGGTCTACGACCTGTCCGATTCGATCGGGGAGTTGCGCGGTCTCGGTGTGGACGCGGTGCGCCTGTCCCCGCAGTCGAGCAACATGATCGAAATTACGGAAAGCTTCCGCGAGCGCTGCACCGGCCGTCCTGGCGCCACGCTGGACGGACTGCGCGTCGCGCCGCCCTGCAACGGCTATTGGTACGGCGCGCCGGGCATGGAATACCGGACACCGGCATGAACTCCGCGCAACCAGCCCCCCCGCTCCTGCCCGCCCGCATTGCCGGACTGGTCGGCAGCCTGCCGCAATGGCCGCCGTCGGCAGTGCTGTGCGCCGGACTCAATCTGCTGTTCCTGCCGACGCTGGAAAAGGACACGAAGCAACGACTGATGGGGCGCATCGTTTCTATTCAGGTGAGCGACGCCGGGTTGGATTGCCGCGTCAGCCTGACGTCGATTGGATTTCTTCCAGCGCTGCGCAGTGCGCCCGAGGTAGCCATTCGCGCCTGCGCCTGGGACTACTACCGCCTCGCGCGCCGGCTGGAGGATCCGGACACGCTGTTTTTCTCGCGCCGCCTCAGCATCGACGGCGACACCGAACTCGGCTTGCTGGTCAAGAACGCGCTCGACGCGATCGACTGGACCCGTTTGCCCGGGCCGCTCGGGACGGTGATCGAGCGCCTGCGCCGGCTGGCCGAGGGCCGCGGCGCTCGCCACAAGCCCAAGCCGTAAGACTCCTTATCATTTTAGTCTCCAGATATGCTATCGTCCCCGCAATGGGAATCCAGGCACCTGTGCACGAACCCGATTCGTCTATTGCCTGACGGGTCCTAGCCCTAAGCTGACCAGGCGTGTTTCCCATCGGACGGACCATTTATAAGGAGGAGAGCAATGGCGCAGCAACTCAGATTCTTCGCGGCAGTCATGGTGTCCCTGTGCGCTGCTATCGGATTGGCCCGGGCCGAAAGCATCACCGTGACCCATTGGGGAGCGGCTTTCTACGGCGCGCCCTATGCCGTCGCCATGGAGAAGGGCTGGTTCAAGACGGCAAAGTTTGACGTCACCGGCATTATCACATCGACCGGCGGCGGCACCTCTGTGCGCAATACCTTGGCGAGCGACACGCCGATCGGCGAAGTCGCGTTGCCGGCCGCGATCGAGGCGATCCGCTCCGGCATGAAGCTGAAAATCATCTACTCGGGCGTCGGCACGGTAGCGGAGCAGGTCTGGGCGACCCGCCCGGGGCAGCCGTTCAAATCGATCAAGGATCTGAAGGGCAAGAAGGTAGGCTACACGCGGCCCGCATCCGTCAGCAACATGGTCCTCCTCATGGCATTCGAGGACGCCGGCATGAAGCCCGCCGACGTCGAGTTGGTGTCAGTCGGCGGAACCGGCGCGCTATTGGCCGCAGTGCTGCAGGGCTCGATCGATGCCGGAATCATCGCCGAGCCTTTGTGGACACGCGAAAAGGAAAAGTTGCAGGCTGTTTTCTGGGTCAAGGATGTGATGTCTCCGCTCATGACACAGACCGTCGGGATCACGACTGACGAATACATGGCAAAGCGGCCCGACGCGCTGCAGGCAGTGGTGGAGGGCCGGCGCAAGGGCGTGCAATTCATTTATCAGAACCCGGCAGCGGCGGCCGAGATCGTGGCGAAGCTCCACAAATGGGATCTCGAAGTGACCAAGACCGTTTTCGCTCAGCTCGTGCGCTACCGGTATTGGGACGAAGGCGGGTTAAATCTCAACGGGATGAATGCGATGCTGCGCGGATTGCGCATCGTTGGTAAGCTCCAGGGCGAGGTCGACTGGAATCAGTTGATCGATGAGCGCTTCCTGCCCGCGGAGTTGCGCCTTAAGAAATGACCTGAAGACATCTTCATGCGCTATTGCCGACGACCAACCAGGATAGAGGAAAGCCATGGTGAACCAGCGAGCAGCACTGAAAAATTTGATGAAGACCGAGGACATGCTGGTCCTGCCTGGCGCCTACGACTGCATCACGGCTCGGCTGATCGAGCGCGCCGGTTTTCCCGCAGTCTACATGACCGGCGCCGGCACTGCAGCCATCTGCGGCTATCCTGACTATGGTCTCGCGACCATGTCGGAGATGGTCCAGAACGCTGGCCGGATCGCAGCAACGATCAACATTCCGCTGATCTCGGACGCCGACACCGGCTACGGCAACGAGCTCAATGTGATCAGGACCGTGCGCGAATTCGAGCGCATCGGCGTCGCCGGGATTCATATCGAGGACCAGGTCTTCCCGAAGAAATGCGGGCATCTCGACAACAAGGAGCTGATCCCGCTCGATGATTATTTGGTCAAGATCCGCGCCGCATCCGAGGCGCGCACAGATCGGGATTTCCTGATTATCGCACGCACCGATTCCCGTGCCGTACTCGGCTTCGAGGAAGCCGTGCGGCGCTCGAACGCTGCCCTCGTGGCCGGCGCCGATATGGTGTTCCTCGAGGCTCCGCAGACGATAGACGAGGTCCTGTCGGTGCCGAAGTTGGTAAAGGGCCCATGCCTGCTCAACGTCGTGCGCGGCGGCAAGACGCCGGATCTCGACCTCAAGGACGCGCGCAAGGCTGGCTATAAGATTGCCATCGTGCCCGGGTTGCTGTTGTTCTCCGTCGTAGCGACCTGCGAGGAGGTGCTCGACGAGTTGAAGAGAACTGATCGCCATCCGAAGCTCGCCAAGGATTTGACGGTCCGCCAGATCTTCAGCCGGTTCGGTGCGGACGAGTGGGACCCGTTGCGCGAGCGCTACGGACGCCCGGCGCAGCCGAAGGCGGCAGAATAGGGGCATCGTCCCGGCCATTTTGGCAGGCGATGCTAACGACCAGGGGTACGAATGGCATTGGTGCGCGAGCAGGGCACGCCTAGTCCATCGGGACCCAACGGTCGCCCGCGCGAGTTGGCGCCACAGAGCGGTTCGGCGACGCTTGGCACGAGTGAGCTGCATGCGCGGCTGACGGGTGTGACCAAGGTCTTCCCGGCTCCGTCGGACCAGAACCCCGTGCACGCGCTCGGGCCGATCGATATGGCGGTCGAGCGCGGCGAGTTCTTCGCTATCGTCGGACCATCGGGTTGCGGCAAAAGCACCCTGCTTGATATCCTGGCCGGGCTCGCCACGCCGACCGATGGCACAGTGGTGTTCGAGAACAAACCGATCAGCGGCGAGGTGCCCCCCGGGATCGGCGTCGTTTTCCAGGAGGATGCGAGCTTTCCCTGGCTGACGGTTTGGGACAACGTCGCATTCGGATTGCGACGGGGGGGCTTCGACAGCGGTGAGATCACGAAGCGCGTCGAACATTGGCTGCGATTCATGGGCCTTGCCGATTTTGCGAGGGCCCACCCGGCACATTTGTCGGGGGGAATGAGGCAACGCGTGTGCATAGCCCGCACGCTGGTGCTCGAGCCGCGTATGATCCTGCTCGACGAGCCATTCGGCGCTCTCGATCAGCAGACGCGCCTCCTGATGGGCGATGAGCTTCTGCGGCTGTGGCGGGCGACGGGGGCCACGGTGGTCTTGATCACGCACGCCATCGACGAAGCGTGCATGCTGGCCGACCGGGTCGGCGTAATGACCGCGCGCCCGGGGCGCTTTGCCGATGTCGCCGTGACGCGGTGGCCCGGCGACCGTGATTCGCGCATCGTCTCCGATCAAAGCTTTGGACAGCTGACGGGCCGCGTGTGGGCTATCCTTCGAGACGAGTCAATCAAGGCGATCGGCCACGCCGAGGGCGACATCGTAGGCCGCTCTCCATGACGCGCGCCGGAAGTGTCCGAATCTTGGTCGCGGCAGGACTGGTACTAACGCTCGAGGTTCTTTGCCGCTCAAGGATCATCAATATGGCAACCATGATCCCACCCTCCGAGATGCTGGGAGCCATAGCCGATCTTGCCCGCTCGGGACGCCTTCTCAAGGAGAGCCTGCCGACGTTCCGCAATGTCACCATCGCCTTCGTTCTGGCGGTCGGGCTTGGGGTCATCGGCGGCACGGTCCTGCATAGCCTGCCGCGCGTTCGCCGTGTGCTCGATCCGCTGCTGGCGTCCTATTACGCCGTGCCGTTCTTCGCGCTCTATCCGCTGTTCGTTGTGATCTTCGGTCTCAACGACTGGCCCTTGATCATGATCGGTATCGTCTTTGCCGGTGTCGCCGTGGTCGTCAGCACGCTCAACGGCATCGATCGCGTGCCGCCGGTGCTGCTCAAAGTCGCCCGCATTTACCGCATGAGCCGCAC
>Ga0082335_1007815_pt1 | contig 12631 bp, 8 predicted proteins | sample Subgrocontami58m_FD_72375 | JGI IMG/M metagenome (GOLD analysis project Ga0082335, IMG submission 72375) | Subsurface groundwater microbial communities from S. Glens Falls, New York, USA - GMW37 contaminated, 5.8 m (SPADES assembly) (version 2) ...
GAACGGCGAGACGCGCCGCGGGTCCTTGGCGTGGGCGTGGATGTTCTCGACGAGCGTCTCGACCCCGCCGATGCCCGAGCCGACGATGACGCCGACCCGCGGCGCGAGGTCGGCGGTGATCTCGAGCTTCGCGTCCGCGAGCGCCTGCGCCGCGGTCGCGACGGCGAACTGCGCGAACCGGTCGGTCCGCTTCACCTCCTTGCGATCGAGGTAGGCGAGCGGGTCGAAGTCGCGGGCCTCGCCGGCGATCCGGGTCTCGAGGTCGGTCGCATCGAACCGCGTGATCGGGCCGATCCCGCTCCGGCCGGCGATGAGCCCGTCCCACGTCTTCGCCACGCTCGCGCCGAGCGGCGTGATCATCCCGATGCCGGTGACGACCACGCGCCGCCGGGGTGCGTCGTCCATCGAGGCCGAGTCTAGGCGGGGATCGTGGTCGGCGCAGCCGCCGAAACGATGCGGGGATCGTCGCGCGCGCTCAGGGGCAGTCGAGCCCGCGCTGCTTGAGATCGGCGCGCAGGATGTCGATCGCCAGCTTGTTCTCCACCGGCGTGATCGGCGCCGCCTTGCGCAGCACGGAGCAGGAAGCGCCGAGGTCGCCGGCGTTGCGGAGCGCGTAGGCCTGGCTCAGCTGGGTCTGCGCGCGGTACGCCTCCCAATCCGTGAGCGCGGCGACCTTCCCGTAGTGGGCGGCCGACTCCCGGTAGCGCGCGGCCGCGAGCGCCTTGTCGGCTGTCCCCTGGGCGAGGTCCCCGAGCGTCACCGCGAGCTGGTTCTCGAGGCTCTCGCGCTTCTGGTCCTGCTGCTTCCCGCTGCCGGTCCAGGTGAGCGCCTCCCGGTACTCTTTGGCAGCCCCTTCGTAGTCCTTCTTGAGGAGGAGCCGGTCGCCCTTCTGCTCGTGATCGGCACGGCGGAAGTCCCGGAGCGTGCTCCCCATCTCGGCCGCCTGCCGCTCCTCGTCGCTCCCGAGCGCCTTCGCGCCGAGGACGGCGAGGCCGACCTGCAGCGGGTCATCCGTGTTGATGCCGAAGACGTCCTTGATGTCGGCGTTGATGCTCGATTCGCTGCACTGGTCGGCGCCGAGGAGCACCCAGGCGAGGAGGAAGGGCCAGAGCCGGCGGACGGTACGGCGGACGGTCACTTGTCGGTGTCCCTGATCCAGCGCCCGGCCTCCTGGATGAGGCCGGCCCGGCTCTGCGCTTCCACCGCGGTCTTCCGCAGGAAGTCCTTCTGCGTGATCTTCCCGTCGCGGAACTGCGTGATCGCGCTCGAGGGGGACGCGACGCTGAAGAGCACGCGGCCCTGCGCGTCGTGGATCGCGACGATCACGTGGTCCACGGTCGCGACGTTCAGGGCGTTCGACTTCACGAGGCGGACGACGGCGTTCACGCTGCTCGCGAGGCCGCCGTCGGTCTGGAGCCCGGTGAGGAGCTTCCCGGCGTCCATCCCGACGACGAGCGCGGGCTTCCCGGCCGGCGTGGTCGTCCGGCTCACGACCGTCACGGGGAGTCCGGTCGCCTGGAGCTGCTGCTGCATCGCGCGCGCTTGTGCGCGCTCGGGGTCGGCCGCGGCCGCCGACTGCGCGACCGCCGCCCGGAGCTGCGTCTCGGCGGGCAGCGGCTCGAGCGCGCTGCCGCCTCCGACGATCGGCAGTCCGTACCAGAGCTCCTCCGTATTCGGCAGCAGGGCGAGCGGTCCCCCGGGCGGGAGGTCCGGCGCGATGACGTACCACGCCCCGGCGGCGGTCGCGCCGAAGAAGAGCACGAGGAGCACGAGCAGCACCGTGAGGCAGCCGGGCCGCCCGCCACGGCGTGCCGGCGTCGCCGGCGCGCGCGTCGGTGCGGGTGGAGGGACGACGACCGAGGGGGTCGGGGCAGGCGCGGGCGGCGCTGGAGCGGGTGCGGGCGGCGCGGGATCGGCCGCCGCGGGCGCGGGCGGCGCGGGCGCGGGCGGCGCGGGCGCGGGCGGCGCGGGCGTCCCGCACGATACGCAGAACCTGTGGCCTTCGTCGAGTGCGGTGCCGCACGCGGTGCAGAACCGTGCCATCCCAACTCCCCGGCGCGATCCGCTCGGGTCGGAGTCTACCGTCAGCGGACCGCGACCTGCAGGTAGAGACCCTCGTCCTCGAGCCAGCTCACCCCTTCGATGACCGGGCGCAGGAAGATCTGGTGGGTGCCGCTCGCGAGCGGCGCGCGCACGCGCACCCGGAACGTCCCGATCTCGCCGGGCGCGACCTCCGGCTCGAGCGTCGTCGCGAGGCGGTTGCCGTTGTAAAGCGCGTGGCAGACGAGGCCCGCGTCGAGATACCGAGTGGTATCGAGCGGCGCGGCCGCGCCGAGCACGACCTGGGTCTCGGTCGCGCCGTGCCGCCAGGTCACGGTCCCGCTGTTCCGCAGGAGGACGGTGAGATCCACCCGCCGCCCGGGCGCGAGCGTGTCGTACGCGGACTGCCCGGCCCACGTGGAGTGGGCTCCCTCGGCGGTGGCCCAAGGTGACCCCGACGGGTCGGCGGCCACCTGCGGCACCTTCACGAGGCCGTAGACGCTCAGATGGTCCGTGAGGATCTCGACGGCGCCGGGGATCGCGGTCCCTGTGAGGTAGCGGAGCCTGCCGTCCTCAACGACGACCGGCTGGTAGGCATCGGCGTCGCCGGCCGGGTCGGGCAGCTCGAGCCTGATCGTGAGCGGCTCCGAGAAGCGGACCGGGACGCTCGTCGATATCTCGAACGCGACGACGAGCTGCCCGCCCGTCGGATCGACGATCGCCTGCGGCGGGTCGATCCGACCGCTGAACGGCGCACCGTCGAGCGTCGTCGCGCGCGCGCCGTACGGAAGGGCGATGCTCGCGTCCCCGCCGATGCTCCGGATCGTCGTCACCGCGGTCACCGTGCCGTCGCTCGGCAGCTGGACGGACTGGGCCACGTCGATCACGAGCGATGGCGACGGCGTGCTCGGGAGCACGACGACGACCGCCGACGGCCCGGTCTGCCCTCCGCCGCCGGCCGGCGCCCCACCGCCGCCGCCCTCTGTCGGCTCGGCGACGTACGTGAAGAGCACCACGTCGGCGCTCGTGCCGCCGGCGGTCGTGACGATCACCCGCACGTCGCCCGCCGCCTGCGCCGGCACCGTCGCGACGATCCGCGTCGCGCTCTGGACGACGAACGAGACCGCCGCGATGTCACCGAATCGCACGGCGGCACCGTCCGCGAAGCCCGTGCCGCTGATCGCGACGACGGCGCCACCGGAGGTCGGGCCGCTCGCCGGGCTCAGCGCCGAGACGATGGGCGCCGCGACGAACGTGAACGTCGGGCCGCTCGCGCTCGTGCCCAGTGGCGTCGTCACCGTCACCGCCGCCGCGCCGACCGGATACGCCGGTGCGATCGCGCTGATCCGCGTGTCGCTCGCGACCGCGAACGAGAGGGCGTCGCCGCCGCCGAAGCGCACCGACGTCGTCCCGCTCAGGTACGTACCGGTGATCGTGACCGCCATCCCGCCGGCGGTCGGCCCCGCGCCCGGGCCGACGCCGGTCACCGTCGGCGGGCCGGCGAACGTGAAGCTCACCGTGCCGGCGCTCGTGCCGTTGGGCCCCGTCACGGTGACCGGCACGGCGCCCGCGGCGTGCGCAGGCGTCCTCGCCGTGATCTGCGTCGCGGAATCCACGGTGAACGACGCGGCGGCGGCATCGCCGAACTGCACCACCGTCGCGCCCGTGAAGCCCGTCCCGGCGATCGTGACGGTCGTGCCGCCGACGGTCAGGCCGCTCGAGGGGCTCGCGCTCGCGACGGCCGGCACGACGAAGAACGTGAAGCCCGGGCCGCCGGTGCTCGTCCCGCCGAGCGCCGTGACGACCAGGGTCGCCGCACCCGCATCGTGCGCGGGCGTCGTCGCGGTGAGCAGGGTCTCGCTGGTCGCGAGGAACGTCGGCGCAAGGCTCCCGCCGAAGCGCACCTCGGTGACGCCGGTGAAGCCCGTACCGGTGATCGTCACGCTCGTGCCACCGCCGGACCCGCCGCTCGAGGGGCTCACCGCGGCGACCGTCGGCGCGGACACGAAGGAGAAGCTCACGGCCGCCACCGACGTCCCGCCCGGGGCCGTCACGACGACCTGCGCCGCGCCCGCCGCGTGGGCCGGGGTCGTCGCGGCGATCCGCGTGTCGCTCGCGACCGTGAACGACGCCGCCGCAACGCCGCCGAAGGTCACCGCGGTCGCCGCGGTGAGGTTCGTGCCGGTGATCGTCACCACGGTCCCGCCGGCCGCCGGGCCGGCGGCCGGGGTCACGCTCGCGACGGTCGGCGGGCTGACGAACGTGAAGTACACGGCGTCGGTGCTCGTCCCGCCGCCGTCGACCACGACGACCTGCGCGGCGCCGGCGGCGTGGGCGGGGGTCGTCGCTCTGATCTGGGTCTCCGAATCGACGGTAAACGACGCGGCGGCGGTCCCGCCGAACGTCACCGAGGTGAGCGGCGCGCTGAAGTGCGTCCCGGTGATCGTCACCGCCGTCCCGCCGCCGGTCGGTCCGGCGGACACGCTGAGGCTCGTCACCGCCGGTGGGGTGAGGTAGGTGAAGTTCACGGCGTCGGCGCTCGTCCCGCCGGCGTCGGTGACGACGACCCGCGCGGCCCCCTCGGCGTGCGGCGGGGTCGTGGCGGTGATCTGCGTCGCGGAATCGACCGTGAACGAGGTTGCGGCGGTCCCGCCGAACGTCAGCGAGGTGAGCGGCGCGGTGAAGTCCGTGCCGCCGACCGTCACCGTCGTCCCGCCGGCGATCGAACCGGAGCTCGGGCTCACGCTCGTCACCGTCGGCGCCGCGTGGAACGTGAAGATCACCGCCGCCGCGCTCGTGCCGCCCGGCGCCACCACGACGACGGTCGCCGTGCCCGCGGCGTGCGCGGGTGTCGTCGCGCTGATCTGGGTCGCGGAGCTGACGGTGAAGGACGCCGCGGCGGTCCCGCCGAAGGTCACCGCGCTCGCGCCGGAGAGGTTCGTGCCGGTGATCGTCACCGCGGTCCCTCCCGCCGCGGGACCGGCGCTCGGCGCGACGCTCGCCACGGTCGGCGCCGCGGCGAAGGTGAAGTAGACGTTCTCGCTGCTCGCCCCGCCCGCCTGCGTGACGACGATCTGCGCCGCGCCGGCCGCGCGCGCGGGGGTCGTCGCTCTGAGCTGCGTCGCCGAGTCGACCGTGAATGACGCGGCCACCGTCCCGCCGAAGGTCACCGCGGTCGCGCCGGTGAGGTTCGTGCCGGCGATCGTCACCGCGGTGCCTCCGGCAAGCGGACCCGCGCTCGGGCTCACCGACGAGACGGTCGGCGGGTCGAGGAAGGTGAAGCTCACCGCGCTCGTGCTCGTCCCGATGACCGTCGTCACCGTGACCTGCGCCGCGCCCGCGGCGTGCGCGGGTGTCGTCGCGCTGATCTGCGTCGCCGAGTCCACGGTGAACGAGGCGGCGGCGGTGCCGCCGATGCGCACCGCGGTCGCGCCGGTGAGGTTCGTGCCGGTGATCGTCACGGCACTGCCGCCGGCGGAGGGCCCGACGGTCGGGCTCACGCTCGCCACGGCCGGGAGCGTGCCGAAGGTGAAGGTCACCGCGTCGACGCTCGTCCCGAACGTCGTGGTCACCGTCACCTGCGCCGCGCCCGCCGCGTGGGCGGGCGTCGTCGCGCTGATCTGCGTCGCCGAGTCCACGGTGAACGAGGCGGCGGCGGTGCCGCCGAAGGCGACCGCGGTCGCGCCGGTGAAGTTCGCCCCGGCGATCGTCACCGCGGTCCCGCCGGCGGTGACGCCGCCGGCCGGGACGACGCTCGCGACCGTGGGCGCGTTGCCGTAGGTGAAGCTCACCGCGTCGGCGCTCGTCCCGTTGGGCGTCGTGACGACGACCTGCGCCGCGCCCGCGGCGTGCGCCGGGGTCGCCGCGCTGATCTGGGTCGCGGAGTCCACGGTGTAGGAGGCCGCGGCGGTACCGCCGAAGGTCACCGCGGTCGCGCCGGTGAGGAAGGTCCCGGTGATCGTCACCACCGTGCCACCCGCGGCGAGCCCGTTCGCGGGGCTCACGCTCGACACCGTCGGCGGCGGGATGACGAAGCCGAAGCTCACCGCGTCCACGCTCGTCCCGCCGGGCGTCACGACGACGACCTGCGCCGCGCCGGCGGCGTGCGCCGGCGTCGTCGCGCTGATCTGCGTCGCGGAGTCAACCACGAAGGAGGCTGCGGCCGTCCCGCCGAAGGTCACCGTGCTCGTGCCGCTGAGGCCGGTGCCGGTGATCGTCACCGCGGTCCCGCCGAGCGTCGACCCGCTCCCCGGGCTCACCGAGGTGACGGTCGGCACGGCGGCGAATGTGAAGTACACGTTGTTCGTGCTCGTCCCGCCCGGCGTCGTGACGACGACCTGCGCCGCGCCCGCGGCGTGCGCCGGCGTCGTCGCGCTGATCTGCGTCGCGGAGTCCACCACGAAGGAGGCTGCGGCCGTCCCGCCGAAGGCGACCGCGCTCGCGGCGGTGAGGTTCGTCCCGGTGATCGTCACGGCGGTCCCGCCGGCAGGCAGGCCGGCGCTGGGGTTCACCGAGGTGACGGTGGGCGGCGTGACGAAGGTGAAGCTCACGAGGTCGGCGCTCGTCCCGCCCGGCGTCGTGACGACGACCTGCGCCGCGCCCGCGGCGTGCGCCGGCGTCGTCGCGCTGATCTGCGTCGCGGAATCGACGGTGAACGACGCGGCGGCGGTGCCGCCGAAGGTCACCGCGGTCGCGCCGGCGAGCGCCGTGCCCGTGATCGTCACGGCGGTCCCGCCCGCGGTCGATCCGGAGCTCGGGCTCACCGAACCTACCGTGGGTACGGCAGCAAAGGTGAAGTTCACGAGGTCGGCGCTCGTCCCGCCCGGCGTCGTGACGACGACCTGCACCGCACCTGAGGCGTGCGTAGGGGTCGTCGCGCTGATCTGGGTCGCGGAGCCCACGACGAAGGAGGCCGCGGCGGCACCGCCGAACGTCACCGCGCTCGCGCCGGAGAAGTTCGTCCCGCTGATCGTCACCGCAGTGCCGCCGGCGACCGGGCCGGCGCTCGGGCTCACCCCCGTGACGGTCGGCGGGGCGTAGTACGTGAAGTACACGTTGGCCGTCGTCGTCCCGCCCGCGGTCGTCACGGTCGCCTGGGCCGCGCCGGCAGCGTGCGCCGGGGTGGTCGCGCTGATCTGCGTCGCGGAGTCCACCGCGAAGGAGGCGGCGGCGGTCCCGCCGAAGGCCACCGCGCTCGCGCCGGTGAGGTTCGTCCCCGTGATCGTGACGGCGGTGCCGCCCGCGATCGGGCCGGCGCTCGGGCTCACCGACGAGACCGTCGGCGGCGTGACGAAGGTGAAGCTCACCGCGCTCGGGCTCGTGCCACCCGAAGCAACGATCACTACGAGCGCCGCACCGGCAGCGTGCGCCGGGGTCGTCGCGGTGATCTGCGTTGCCGAGTCCACGACGTACGAGGCGGCGGCGGTGCCGCCGAAGGTGACCGAGGTCACGGTGGTGTAGCCGGTGCCGGTGATGATGACGCTCGTGCCGCCGGTCGTCGGGCCGCTCGAGGGGTTGAGGCTCGTGATCGTCGGCTTGGCTGCGCCGGTCATCACGGGATCCGAGACGATCGCTCCCGCCACCGGCTCAGGGAGGAGCACCTTCCCGGCGAGCACGAGAAGGAGCGCGAACGCGCTGGACGCGATGATCCGGGTGGCCCTCGAGCGGTTCATGGCCCTCCCCTTCGCCCGACCGTAGAGCCCGTGGCCGTCGCGCTGTAGGGCAAGACGGCCGCATTACCAGGCCGAATTGGCCGGAATGTACACCGTGCACGTTCGTGCTGTCGGGCATCGCCCGACACGCACGTGGCCGGCGATCTCGTCGAGGATCCGCGCGCTGCGCGCGCGAGCGAGGGACCGCTCCTCGAAGGACCAGGCGGGCGTCGCCCTCGCGGAGCTCGACCTACAGGATCGTCGCGCCGAGCGCGCTCGCGATGAGGTCCACGGCGAGCGCGGCGGTGCGGTTCTCGCGGTCGAGGATCGGGTTCACCTCGGCGATCTCGATCGAGCGGAGCCTTCCGCTCGCGGCGACGAGCTCCATCGCGAGCTGCGCCTCGCGGTAGGTGAGCCCGCCGCGGACCGGCGTGCCCACGCCGGGCGCCTCCGCGGGGTCGATCGCGTCGAGGTCGAGCGAGAGGTGGATCCCGTCACCGCTCCCCGCGACGGCGAGCGCGCGCTCCATGACCGCGGCGATGCCGAGCCGGTCCACCTCGGCCATCGTCAACGCGGTGACGCCGGCACGGCGGATCGTCTCGCGCTCCCCCTCGTCCACGTCGCGGAGCGCGACGAGCGCGGTGGCCGAAGCATCGACGGAGCCACGGAGCGCCGGCGGGAACGGCTCGCCGGCGAGGCCGAGCGCGACCGCGAGCGGCATCCCGTGCACGTTGCCGGAGGGGCTCGTGTCGGGCGTGTTGATGTCGCCGTGGGCGTCGAAGTACACGACGCCGGTGCGCCGTCCGGCGCGCGCGATCCCCGCGAGCGTGCCCATCGCGATCGAGTGGTCGCCGCCGAGCACGAGCGGGAATCCGCCGGCGCGCTCGACCGCGGCGACGACGTTCGCGAGCTCCTCGCAGGCACGCGCGATCTCCGACGCGTGGTGGGCGCGCTCGTCGGCGGACTGGCGCGCGGCCGCCTCATCCGCGTCGGCGACGTGAAGGTTGCCGAGATCGACGACCGCGAGGCCCATGCGCTCGAGCCGCTCGCGCAGCCCCGCGTAGCGGATCGCGGAGGGGCCCATGTCCACGCCGCGCCGGGCCCCGCCGAGGTCCATCGGCACGCCGACGACGTGGATGGCCCTCATCGCTTCTGGAACACGGCGACGATGAGGCCTTCGGCCGCGAGCTCGCCGTTCACGGTCGTCCGCACCCGCGCGCGCGCGACGCCGCGGCGCATCTTCTCGAAGACGCACTCGAAGCGCCCGGTCTCGCCCGGACGGACGATCCGCTTGAAGCGCATCTCCTCGATGCCCGCGAAGAGCCCGAGCCCGTCGCGGTAGTCCGGGTGCGCCATCGCCGCGACCACCGCGGTCTGGGCCATCGACTCGACGAGGATGACCCCGGGGACGATCGGGTTCCCCGGGAAGTGGCCGCGCAGGTAGGACTCCTCGCCCGTGAAGTCGTGCTCGGCGACCGCGCGCTCGCCCGGGACCAGCTCGACGACGCGGTCGATGAGGAGGAACGGGTCGCGGTGCGGGATCAGCGCCTCGATCGCGGCGCGGTCGAGCGGCGCGACGATCGCCGGCGCGACGGCCGGCGGAGCGACGACCGCCGGCGCCGCCGTCGGCGGCGCGCCGGGCGCTCCGGCGGGCCGCTCGCTAGCCAGCGAGCGCCTCGATGCCCACGGTGTCGATGAGGTGCGTCGTGACCTGCCCCGCGATGAACAGGTCGCTCGCGAGGATCTTCTTCAGCGCCGGAATGTTCGTCGTCACGCCGACGATCGTGAACTCGTCGAGGGCGCGCTGCATCCGCGCGACCGCCTCGGCGCGATCCCGGCCCCAGGCGATGACCTTGGCGAGGAGCGAGTCGTAGTACGGCGGCACCTCGTAGCCCTGGAAGCAGTGTGAGTCGATGCGGATGCCGGGGCCGCCGGGCGCCTGCCAGGTCGTGAGCACGCCGGTGGACGGCTGGAAGTCCTGCGCCGAGTCCTCGGCGTTCACGCGGCACTCGATCGCGTGGCCTTGGACGAAGATCTGCTCCTCGCTGAAGGAGAGCGGCTCCCCGGCGGCGAGCGCGATCTGCTCCTTCACGAGGTCCACGCCGGTCACCGCCTCGGTCACCGTGTGCTCGACCTGGATGCGCGCGTTCACCTCGATGAAGTACGGGTCGTCCCGCGCGTCCACCAGGAACTCGAAGGTGCCGACGCCGCGGTAGCCGGTGCGGACCGCCGCGTCCACCGCCATCCCGGCGATGCGCCGGCGGAGCGCCTCACCGATCGAGGCCGAGGGTGCCTCCTCGATCATCTTCTGGTTCCGGCGCTGGATCGAGCACTCGCGCTCGCCCAGGCAGAGCGCGTTGCCGTGCCCATCGACCAGGATCTGCGCCTCGACGTGCCGCACGCCCTCGAGGCAGCGCTCGAGGTAGATGCCATCGTCGCCGAACGACGCCTTCGCCTCGCTCCGCGCGGTGTCCCACATGCGCTGGAGGTCGGCGGTCGAGGTCACTTTGCGCATCCCGCGCCCGCCGCCGCCGGCCTTCGCCTTCAGCATGACCGGGTAGCCGATCGCCTCCGCGACACGGAGCGCCTCCGAGGCGGTGCGCACCGGGCCCTCCGAGCCGGGGATGATCGGCAGCCCGAGCGCGCGCATCGTGGCGCGCGTCGCGGCCTTGTCGCCGAACTTCGCGAGGATCTCCGCCGGCGGGCCGATGAAGACGAGCCCGTGCTCGCGGCAGACCTCGGCGAAGTCGGCGTTCTCGGCGAGGAAGCCGTAGCCGGGGTGGACGGCCTGCGCGCCCGCGATGAGCGCGGCCGAGATGATCGCCGGGATGTTGAGGTACGAGCCGCGCGCCGAGGCCGGGCCGATGCAGACCGCTTCGTCGGCGAGGTGGACCGCGAGTGAATGCGCGTCGGCCTCGCTGTAGGCGACCACGGTCTCGATGCCGAGCTCGCGGCAGGCGCGGACGATCCGGACCGCGATCTCGCCGCGATTGGCGATGAGGACCTTATCGAAGGACGTTCCGAGCCTCCTCGAGCGACGCCGGGTCGGACACGTTCGCGGTACGCGTGTCGGGAAGGATCCGCTTCACGAGACCGGAGAGCGCGGTGCCCGCCCCGAGCTCGACGAAGACCGTCGCCCCCTCCCCGGCGGCGCGACGCACGACGGACGCCCATCGTACAGGCGACCAGACCTGGCGCTCGAGGAGTGTGCGGAAATCGGACACCTCGCGGTGGAGCTCCGCGTCCACGTTCGCCACGACGGGGATCCGGAGCGGGTGGAAGGCGACGCGTGCGAGCGCGGCGGCCAGGTCGGGCGCGACCGCGCGCATCGACGGCGAGTGGAACGCGCCGGACACGCGGAGCGGCAGCACGCGCTTCGCGCCGGCCGCTTTGAGCCGCTCGGTCGCACCGGCGAACGCGGCGAGCGGTCCGCTCACGACGACCTGACCGGGGGCGTTGTCGTTCGCGACGACGAGGCCGGTCCCCGCGAGCGCGCGCTCGACGGCCTCGACGTCCAGGCCGAGCACCGCGCCCATGCCGCCCGAGGCGTCGGCCGCCTGCATGAGCTCGCCGCGGCGCCGCACGAGGCGGAGCGCGTCCGCGAGCTCGAGCCCGCCCGCCGCCACGAGCGCGGTGAACTCGCCGAGCGAGTGCCCCGCGGCGCAGACCGGCTCCGCGGTCATCCCCGCCTCGACCGCGGCGCGGAGCGCCGCGACCCCGGTCGCGAGGAGCGCGGGCTGCGTGTTCACGGTGCGGTCGAGCTCCGCCGACGGCCCCTCGAAGCAGAGCGCGCGGAGGTCGAAGCCGAGCGCCTCGTTCGCCTCGTCGAACGTCCGAGCCGCCACGGGGTACCGCTCGGCGAGCGCCTTCCCCATGCCGACGGCCTGCGAGCCCTGGCCGGGGAACAGCCACGCGACCGCCGCGCCCGCCACGACGACGATCTACTCGTGTCCCTCGGCTTCGCCGAGGAGACGCCAAGAGCTTGTGTTCGCTCCTCGCGGCGTAGCCGCTCGTCGCTCACTCATTTAGTCGTGTCCCTCGGCTTCGCCGAGGAGACGCCAAGAGCTTGTGTTCGCTCCTCGCGGCGTAGCCGCTCGTCGCTCACTCATTTAGTCGAGCGTGATCGCGAAGAGCGGCTGTCCGTACTCGACCGGAGAGCCGGCCGAAGCGAGGACCTCGACGATCGTACCGTCGGCAGGCGCGCTGATCTCGGCCAGGTGGCCGAGCGTCTGGATCGCGCCGAGCGCGTCGCCGCGAGCCACCCGCTCGCCGACGACCCAGGCGCGCGTCGCGCTGAAGATGCCGACCGCGGGCGCGTGCACGCGCTGCGTCCGCGGCAGCGCGACCTCGGCCGGCGACGCCGCCATGGCGCTCGGCGCGACGGCCTCGTCCCGGGTCGCGTCGTCGCGGGTCACCGACAGCGCGAACGAATCGGCGGAGACCTCGATCGTCCTCGCGACCGATCCGCGCACCGCCTGCACCAGGTCGTCGAGGAGCGCGAGAATCGGATCCGACTCGCTCATTGGCGCACCCTTGGCGTGCGTCGACTCACAGGCCGGCCCTCGCGAGCGCACGACGCCACCACGGCCTCGCCCGCTCGGCCGCAGCGGCGCCCGGATCGACGAACACGCCGATGCCGCGGAAGCGCTCGTAGCGCGCCGCGACGAGATCGGCGGTCGGGACGCGGGCGAGGCGCTCGAGCTGCGCCACGATCGCGGTCCGCAGGCCGGCGGCGGTCGAGGCGTGGTCGACGTGCGCGCCGCCCTCCGGCTCGGGCACGAGCCCGTCCACGATCCCCAGCTCGAGGAGGTCGGGGGCCGAGAGCCGCATCGCCTTCGCCGCCCGCTCGGACTCCGCCGCGCTCCGCCAGAGGATCGCCGCGCAGCCCTCGGGCGAGATGACCGAGTACACGGCGTTCTGGAGCATGAGCACGACGTCGC
>Ga0082335_1007817_pt1 | contig 12630 bp, 15 predicted proteins | sample Subgrocontami58m_FD_72375 | JGI IMG/M metagenome (GOLD analysis project Ga0082335, IMG submission 72375) | Subsurface groundwater microbial communities from S. Glens Falls, New York, USA - GMW37 contaminated, 5.8 m (SPADES assembly) (version 2) ...
CTAGCGGTCCGCCGTCGCCCGCATGCCAACGTCCGGGGTGCGGGGGGGGCACCCTGCAGTCGATGCGCCGACCCCCACCCGATTTGCTGCGCAAATCGACCTCCCCCTTTTAGGGGGAGGTAAGAAAAGCAATAACCTCGCTCTAGCGACGCGCCCGCTTGCGCGCATACATGGCAAGGTCGGCGCGGGCGATCACCTCCGCCGGCGCGTCGGAGGGCAGCAGCATGGCCACGCCCGCGGAAGCGCCGACCGAAATCCGCGCGCCGCGGTGACGCAGGATCGTCGCACCAATAGCTGCTTCTAGCTCCGCCGCCTTGGCGGCGGTCTGGCTTTCGCTCACGTTCCACAGCAGCACGCCGAATTCGTCGCCGCCAAGCCGCGCCACCACGTCGGATTCGCGCACCGAACGTTGCAACGCCGCCGCCATGGCCTTGAGCACTTCATCGCCCGCGGCGTGGCCGTAGCGATCGTTCACCGGCTTGAAATGGTCAAGATCGAGATAGACCAGCGCCGCGGCCGTGCCATAGCGGCGGACATAAGCGAGCGAACGCCGCAGCTCGCGCTCAAAACCGCGCCGGTTGAGGATGTCGAGCAGGGGATCGATATCGGCCCTGGCCTCCAGCTCCGTGACCTTGACGCGGGCGGCGGCAAGCTCCGCCTGCAAGCGGTCGACCTCGGCGGCAAGCTGCATGGCCGCCGAACGCGCGGCCGGCTTTTTCGGCGCCGGCGGGGCGTCATCATCCGCCGCCGCGCGGCGCCCCTGCGCGAAGCCGCGCGTAGCATCCCCCGCGACCGACTTGACCGGCCGGACCCTGCTTTTTGCCATATCCGCCCCTGGCGACGTGAATCGCTTAGAGTCTGTCCGGAAAGATGTGCCTGATTTGACTCATTTTTCTATTCCAAAAAAATCCGGTGAATTGCCGGGGAGGCCCTTGCTGGCAAAACTGTGCCAACTTTTGTTCAATACTTTCAATGGAAACTTTCCGGACAGACACTTAGCCTTAAGGATAGCTGAGCCGTTTCGTCTTGCCACTCCAAAGCTCACACTTATAATCCGCCGCTTCTTTGCACCGGCACCGCCGGATTCGAGGGGCAAATGGCCGCAAAGCCGGTCGCGATCATCATGGGAAGCCAGTCCGACTGGGAGACCATGCAGCATGCCGGCGCAACGCTTGCCGAACTCAAGGTCGGCTATGAAGCGCTGATCGTGTCGGCGCACCGCACTCCCGACCGGCTGTATGAATTCGGCAAAACCGCGCGCAAAAATGGCTTCAAGGTGGTGATCGCGGGGGCCGGCGGCGCGGCGCATCTGCCCGGCATGACGGCTTCGCTGACCTCCCTGCCGGTGCTGGGCGTGCCCATGAAGACCAGCGCGCTGGAAGGCAAGGACAGCCTGCTCTCCATCATGCAGATGCCAGCTGGCGTCCCCGTCGGCACGCTGGCTATCGGCAAGCCCGGCGCGATCAATGCGGCGCTGCTCGCCGCCGCCATTCTTGCGGTTTCCGACACCGGCCTCGCCAAGCGGCTGGACGCCTGGCGCGCGCGGCAGACCGCGGCCGTGGGCAAGCGCCCGCGCAAGGCGCGCGCGTGACCGTGCCGCCGGTGCTGAAGCCAGAGGCCACCATCGGAATCCTGGGCGGCGGGCAGCTTGGCCGGATGCTGGCGCTGGCTGCCGCGAGGCTCGGCTTCCGCTGCCACGCCTTCGCGCCAGAAGCGGACTCCTGCGCTTTCCAGGTGATGCAACGCTCGACCTGCGCGGCCTATGACGACGAGGCGGCGCTCGCGCGCTTTGCCGCAGCTGTCGACGTCATTACTTATGAGTTTGAGAATGTGCCGGCGGAGACCGCAGGCTTTCTCGCCGCGCGGCGGCCAGTGCTTCCCGATCCCGCCGTGCTGGCGAAGACCCAGGACCGGCTGGTGGAAAAATCCTTTGTCACCGATCTCGGCATCGCGACCGCGCCTTATGCGGCGGTCGGCTCGGCCGCGGAGCTTGCGGCCGCGGTTACCGCGATCGGCCGGCCGGCCGTGCTCAAGACGCGCCGGCTCGGCTATGACGGCAAGGGCCAGAAGATGATCGGCGAGAACGACGATCCGGCGGCCGCCTGGGCCGCGCTGCGGCAGGGGCCGGCGATCCTCGAAGGTTTTGTGCCTTTCGAGCGCGAGATATCGGTGGTCGCCGCGCGCTCCCGCCATGGCCAGGTCGAATGCTTCGACGTCACCGAGAACGAACACCGCGATCACATCCTGAAAACCTCGCGCGCGCCGGCGCAGGTATCCGACCAGGTGGCGGCCGAGGCGCGGCGTATCGCCGGGACGATCGCCGAAGCGTTCGATTATGTGGGCGTGCTGGCGGTGGAAATGTTCGTCGTGCGCGAAGGGAGCGGCCACGCGGTGCTGGTCAACGAGATTGCCCCGCGCGTGCACAATTCCGGCCATTGGACGATCGACGGCTGCTCCGTGTCGCAATTCGAGCAGCATATCCGCGCCGTGGCCGGCTGGCCGCTGGCGCTTCCGATCCGCCACGGCAGGGTGGAAATGACCAACCTCATCGGCGCCGAAGGTGAGGACCATGCCAAATGGCTCGACCTGCCCGGCACCGCGGTGCATCTCTACGGCAAGGCCGACCCGCGCCCCGGCCGCAAGATGGGGCATGTCACGCGGATCGTCTTTGAGCCGCCGAGCCGATTATGAACTATCTGCTCGCCCTGCTGATTTCGCTGTTCGCCGGCTGGACCATCGCCGCCTCCGACGTGCTGTTCCGCGAAGAAGACAGACCGGGCATTTTTGCCGGCGCCTTAGGCACGCTACTGCTGCTGGTGATGACAACGGCGGGCGGACTTTTCGCGGCCGGCGGCCTTCTGTGGATTTTCCGTGCAATCCCGTCATCGGCTGTGATTGTCATCATCGCCGGCGGCGGCTGGCTCGGCTTTGCCGCCTCGAACCGGCTGCACATGAATGCCGCGGGGGCCGTCAACCGGCTGATCGTGGGAGTGGCCGGGCTGTTGATCCTTTATGGCATCACCTGGTCGTTCTTTCCACCTCCGCCAGTGGTGGACTTTTAACCCCCGTTCTGCTAGAGGCCCGCGTTCGGCCCAGACTTGTCCGCCTATGCGGATGTGTCTCGGCACCTCAGCGAAACCCGATTGAAGAGGATTGACTGCGTGCAGGTTCTCGTTCGCGACAACAACGTCGACCAGGCCCTCAAGGCGCTCAAGAAGAAGATGCAGCGCGAGGGGATTTTCCGCGAGATGAAGCTCCGCGGCCACTACGAAAAACCCTCTGAAAAGAAGGCGCGGGAACGGGCGGAAGCGATCCGCCGGGCCCGCAAGCTCGCGCGCAAGAAGTTGCAGCGCGAAGGCCTGTTGCCGATGAAGCCCCGGATCATTCCTGGCGCCGCCGGCGGCCCGGGCGGCGGTCCTGGTGGACGCGGCAGCCGGCCGCCTCCCCGCTACTAAGGTTTCCATTTTTGAAGGGTTCGGCGCGGGCGGGGTTCGTCCCCAGCCCACGCTGTTGTTTTCAGCGCCACGGCGAATTTTCATCTTCTGATTCTTCGTATTCTCGTCATCGCCGGGCTTGACCCGGCGATCTCGCTTAGGGATGCACTGCCTTCCTAAGCGAGATGCCCGGCACAAGGTTTACACTCGGGCTGGCCGGAGGCCAGACCCGTGTGCCGGGCATGACGAAAGAGTTGTTCGCGTCAATCCTCACGGCCTAGCAAGAACAGCCGCACTATCTCCGGCAAGCCGTGGGCGTCATGATCGTTGTGCCCCGCATTGGGCAGGCGAATGAAGCGCTTGGGCGCGCGGATGAGATCATAGAGCCGCTCGCCAAAGCCGATCGGGATAATCGTATCGCGCTCGCCGTGCACGACCAGGACCGGCGCAGTAACCTTGGCGATGCGTTCATCGGAGCGGAACGCATCCTTGAGCAGGAGCCGCACCGGCACGAACCAATAGATCGACGCGGCGACATCGGCGATGGATGTGAAGGGCGACTCGATCACCATGCGCGCCACCGGTTTTTCCGAAGCCAGCGCCACCGCAACGCCGGTGCCGAGCGACTCGCCCCATAGCACGATACGGTCGGCGCCATAGCGCGCGGCGGCAAAACCGTAGGCCGCCTCGGCGTCGCGAATAAAGCCCGCCTCGCTGGGACGTCCGCTGGAGCCGCCATAGCCGCGATAAGACAGGGCGAGCAGGCCGGTTCCGTCCGATGTCAGCCTGCCAAAACGCTGTGCGCGCAGGTTCAGTCCGCCGCCATTGCCTTGGAAATAAATCACCACCGGCTTGCCGTCGCGCGGCGGCACATGCCAGGCGATCAGGCGCTCGCCGTCGGAGCTTTGGAGAAACACCTCCTCGGCCTGCGGCAGACTGGCATCAGCCGGGCGCGTGCGCGTCTTGTCGGGGAAATACAACAGCGACCGCTGCGTCAGATACAGCAACGCCCCGATTGCGGCATAGCCCGTGATGGCGAAGACAAGAATCCATTTCAGGGTGGTCATGGAAGAACTGGCTAGCACATCTCGGTTACCTCTCCCCGCGTGCGGAGAGAGGGAAGAAAAAGCTACATTCCCTTGACGATCTGCTCAGCCGTGGGATTAGTCCCGTCATTGGCACCGATGACGAAGGTGAGGCTTCTAAAGACTCGCCGCAAAGATACCAATCAGCAGCAAGATAGCAAAGCCTGCGACGGGAATTAAAAGCGTCAAAATGCTAGTGATAGACCTGAGCGAAATCCCCTTATTCATTTGAATGCGCAACATTTGCCGGCGAAGCAGAAAACCACAATACGTTAGTCCAGCGATTCCGAAAGAAATCGCCATGACATAGTTCACGCTTCGCTCAGCTCCCAAATTTTCGGTCACGGCCAAAACAACCACACACGCGGCCAGCATCAGGATAGGCCCGAACGCGCTCAGCCAGACATTGCCGCTACCAGTGGGAGACGATTCAACCGCAATCAAATTCCAGTCGACGATTGACTGACTTTTGATGGTGTCTTCCTTGATATTTGGACGTCGATCTTCCCGCTTGCTGGATTCAGCTTTCGGCGGCGCGGGGGGTTCCTCGTCGCTCTCAAGCAGTTCAATGAGCGTTATCTCTTTACGGGAAAAAAGCTGCAATCGGTTGCCGAAAGAACGTTCATCCGGTTTCAGCCGACCCCAGTCTTTGCTGGTGATTTGCAGGACCCCGTCCAAGTAGGCTCCGGAAATCAACCGGTTGGTATGGAGGTTGCGGAATTCTTCCTGAATTGCCTTCTTCTGATTCTGCCAGCCACTCGACGTCGATTTTCCGATGACAATATTTCCGACGCCGCCAATGATCCACTTCATCGGCGTTTGGGTCGATGTCGTCACAACCCGGTTGAACGCATAATCGTATAGGCCGTCGACCGTGATCACCTCGGCGTCACCGGCGGCCATGCCGCCTTGCAAGCCTTCCACAAGGTAGCGGGTGAATATCCCGTTTCCGCGTCCATCGGGATTCGCCGACTCGCGCTCTTCGGCGAGCTGAATGCCCGTGGAAGCAGCCAGTATGCATGTGCCTCGTGCGCGCGCGAGCTCCTGCAGGTTGTCGGCGATGTCGCCCCTGAATTCGCCGCCGACGGCTCCGCTGTGGCAGCAATCAAGGATCATCACGCGTTGCGAGCTTTTCGACTCCTGCATGATCTCCAGAACTTGATCGATCGGAACGCCCGTCGCTCTAAGCGCATCCATCTTAGTGTCTTTCGCCACAAGATAGAGTCTGCCGGACGGCGAGCGTTTGCCGTGCCCGGCATAGTAAAAGATCAGCTTGTCCTCCGGTTTAAGTTCGGAGGCACTTTTATCCAACGTTTCCAGAATTTGATCGCGCTCCGGCGCGTGCAGTTTCCGCACTTCGAACTGCGCGATATCGGGGTTGGACAATACTCGCCCGAGATCATCAATATCGTTGTGGCAAAAGCGTAGTGTCTTGAAAGCGGAATCCTGGAATGACCCGACTCCAACGAGAATGGCCAGATTCCGGCTAGGCATCGCCTTTATCAATTTCCTTGATGACGCCTTGAAATTTTTCCAATGAAACGTTTTTCAGTATCAATTTCACCGGGCTGCCATCTTTTTTCACAAATTCAATGGACAATTCTTCAGACCGCTCCAGATACGATTTCAGGATATTGAACAATGCGACGACCGACCCGCTCGTCACGAACGCCATGGCAAATGTACCAAGCGTAACAAGTTCGCCGCGCGAACCAGCCGCGGCGCTTGAAGATTCGGAATCAATTGAGGCTTCGACGCCGAGGCCTTCTTGTGCGGCGTCGGCAGGAAATCGCCGGGAAAGAATGTCGAATTCTTCCTCCGACAGCGTGTCATCCGAAAGCCGAAAACTTAGCGGCATGCCCTACCCCCCGCCGAGGCATGATTAGAGCAGGCTTGAGCGAGCAGCGCAACTAATGATTGAGTATCGCGATACGATACTTACATCGCCTTCACGATGCTCTCGGCCATCTTCTTGGCGTCGCCGAGCAGCATCATGGTGTTGTCGCGGTAGAACAGCGGATTGTCGATGCCGGCATAGCCCGACGCGAGCGAGCGCTTGATGAACATCACCGTGCCGGCTTTCCACACCTGCAGCACCGGCATGCCGTAAATCGGCGATTTTGGGTCGTCCTCGGCGGCGGGATTGGTTACGTCGTTGGCGCCGATGACGAAGGCGATGTCGGCCTGGGCGAACTCCGAATTGATGTCCTCAAGCTCGAATACCTCGTCGTAAGGAACATTCGCTTCCGCCAGCAGCACGTTCATGTGCCCCGGCATGCGGCCGGCCACCGGATGGATGGCGTATTTCACCTCGACGCCTTCCTTCTTCAGGTGATCGGCCATCTCGCGCAGCGCGTGCTGCGCCTGCGCCACCGCCATGCCGTAGCCGGGCACGATGATGACCTTCGACGCATTCTTCATGATGTAGGCGGCATCTTCCGCCGAGCCGAGCTTCACCGGCTTCTGCTCGCCGCCGACGGCAGGTCCGGCGGTTTCGCCGCCGAAGCCGCCGAGGATAACGGAGATAAAGCTGCGGTTCATCCCCTTGCACATGATGTAGGACAGGATCGCGCCCGACGAGCCGACCAGCGCGCCGGTGATGATGAGCGCGGAATTGCCGAGCGTGAAGCCGATGCCAGCGGCGGCCCAGCCGGAATAGGAGTTGAGCATGGAGATTACGACCGGCATGTCCGCGCCGCCGATCGGGATGATGATGAGCACGCCGAGGATGAAGGACACGATGGTGATGAGCCAGAAGATGAAATGGCTTTCCGTCATCACGAACATGAAGACGAGCAGGACCAGCGAGATCGCCAGCGCCAGGTTCACGACGTGGCGCTGCGGCAGCAGAATGGGCGCGCCGCTCATGCGGCCGTCGAGCTTGAGGAAGGCGATGATGGAGCCGGTAAAAGTGACGGCGCCGATCGCCACGCCGAGCGACATTTCGATCAGGCTCGCCCCCGGGATCCTGCCCGGCGCACCGAGGTCGAAGGCTGCCGGGGCATAAAGAGCGCCCGCAGCCACCAGCACGGCGGCGAGGCCGACCAGCGAATGGAAGGCGGCAACGAGCTGCGGCATCGCCGTCATTGGCACGCGGCGCGCGATCACCGCGCCCGCGCCGCCGCCGATGCCCATGCCAAGCAGGACCAGCATCCAGGCTCCCAAGCTCGTCGGAGGCTTCAGCGCCAGCGTGGTCAGCACCGCGATCCCCATGCCGACCATGCCAAAGAGGTTGCCTTGACGGCTGGTAGCCGGGCTCGACAGCCCGCGCAGCGCCAGGATGAAAAGGACACCGGCGACGAGATAGAGCAGCGCAGCGAGATTGGCGTTCATGGCAGAGCCTCTCCCTGCATTCCGGTGTCATCACCGGGCTTGTCCCGGTGATCTCGCTTAGAAAGGCAAGATCCTGCGTCCCTAAGCGGGATGGCCGGAACAAGTCCGGCCATGACAAGGCTGGATGTGATGTGCGCCATCGCCTTCAGCTCTTCTTCTTGTACATGCCGAGCATGCGCTGGGTGACGAGGAAGCCGCCGAAAATGTTCACCGAGGCGAGAGCGAGCGCGATGAAGCCAAATAGCCGCGCCCACCACGCGCCGGCATCGTCGCCGACAAGAGGCACGCCCACCGCCAGCAAGGCGCCGACCACGATGACCGAGGAGATGGCGTTGGTCACCGACATCAGCGGCGTGTGCAGCGCCGGCGTCACCGCCCACACCACGTAATAGCCGACGAAGACCGCGAGCACGAAGATCGAGAAGCGGAAGACGAAGGGATCGACGCCGGTGGCCACGCCCGCGGCATGAGACCCGAGCTCTACATAGGCCTGGTCGAGCGCCTGCCGGGCTATTTCGATGGCGGCCTGAGCTCGATCCAGAGCGTTTTGCGTCAGCGTGGCCATGGCGGGATGTCCTTAAGCTGCGTCCTTCGGCTTGAAATTCGGATGGATGACGGCGCCATCGCGGGTGAGCGCGGTGGCCTTGACGATCTCATCGTCCCATTTGACCGCGAGCGCCTTGGTGTTCTTGTCGACCAGGATTTCGAGGAAGTTGTAGAGGTTCTTGGCGTAGAGGCCCGAAGCGCTGGCGGCGATCCGGCCCGCCATGTTGACGTAACCTACGATCTTGACGCCGCCGGCATCGGCGACTTTGTCAGCCTTTGCGCCTTCCACATTGCCGCCGCGCTCGACCGCGAGATCCACGATCACCGAGCCGGGGCGCATGGACGCCACCATGGATTTCGAGATGAGACGCGGCGCCGGCCGGCCGGGAATGAGTGCCGTGGTAATGACGATGTCCTGCTTCTTGATATGCTCGGCGACAAGAGCCGCCTGCTTCGCCTGATACTCCTTCGACATCTCCTTGGCGTAGCCGGCCGCCGTTTCCGCCTGCTTGAACTCTTCGTCCTCCACGGCGATGAATTTGGCGCCGAGGCTCTCCACCTGCTCCTTGGCCGCGGGACGCACGTCGGTGGCGGTGACGACGGCGCCGAGCCGGCGGGCGGTAGCGATGGCCTGCAAGCCGGCGACGCCCGCGCCCATGACAAAGACGCGCGTCGCGGGAATGGTGCCTGCGGCGGTCATCATCATCGGCAAGGCGCGGCCAAATTCGGCGGCGGCGTCGATGACGGCGCGGTAGCCGGCAAGGTTGGCCTGGCTCGAGAGCACGTCCATCGCCTGAGCGCGGGTGATGCGCGGCATCAGCTCCATGGCGACGGCGGTGATGCCGGTCTCGGCGAGCGCCTTGAGCGCCGCCTCGTTGCCGTAAGGGTCCATGATGGCGATGACGAGGGCGCCGCGCTTGTATTGCGCCGCCTCTTCGGCAGTGGGACGGCGCACCTTGAGCACGACATCGGCGTCGCCGGCCGCTTCGGCGGCAGTGACGGACACCTTGGCGCCGGCCGCTGCGTAGTCGGAATCAAGAATGCCGGCTTTGAGCCCCGCGCCAGCTTCCACCGCGACCTCGGCGCCGAGACTTTTCATCTTCTTGACCGTTTCCGGCGTGGCGGCCACGCGGGGTTCGGCTTCTGCCTCACGCGAAACGGCAATGCGCATTCGATCGCCCCAAATGTCCGCTTGTTAAGTCATGCAGTCAGCGCAAGGGCCACCAGCGATATTGCAAGAGCTACGTAACTGGACGTTCTGCCACCGCTCATGAAGCCCTGGATGGCGGCGATGGTGGCCATGACAATGATGCCGACGGCGACGAGCCAGTTATGCGCCACGCCGCCAATGGCCAGGCTGATGAGGATGTTGACAACATGGACGGCGCCGATGAAAGCCAGATGAATGAAGCCCTTATAGGTGGCTTCGTGGGTCGCATAATCGTTGCCCTGCGCCGTGGCATATTCCGGAGCGCCGTGCTCGGCCATCTCTATCCTCCGTCGGGGGGAAAGTAGCGGGAATCCGTGCGGGGAGGCTTAGCGGAAACGTAAAGACCGGGCAATGGCTAGACTCCGAATCTACCCGTGCGCGTCCAGACCGGCGGCCGCCAGCGCCTTGCGCTGCCGCTCGGCCACCCGCGCCACGGAAAAATCCCCGATCGCCACATTGAACAGCCGGTAGAAATTCAGCTCCGCGCGCAGATGCAGGAATACGGCGCCGAGGCCGATGGCGGCGCGGTCCATGAAGACGAATTCGCGCGGCACGGTGACCGGGCCCTGCTGCCGCAACGCCTGATGGACGCGAAAGGCTTCCTTGCGTCCATACTCGGCCGGCTTGACGCCATCAGCGATGGTGCGGACGCGGTTATCGAGCAGAGGCCCGTAAATGAACTTCGCCCAAATGTTGAGCGTATCGATCAGATCGCGGTTGAGCCGCTTGAAGCCCCAGGTCTCGTAAGCATGGACCACGAGGTCGTCGTCGCCGCGCTCCAGCCCGTGATAGAGATCAACGACACCGCCGACAAAACCCGGCGGGAAGATGCGGATGCAGCCATAGTCAAGCAGATTGATGCCTGTGGGCCGCGGCTTTCCCCTGCCCTGCTTGTCGTCGAAGACGGTGTAATTGCCCAGATGCGGATCGCCATGGATCACGCCGAAGCGGCTGAAGGGAAACCACCAGGCGGTGAACATCGCGGTCGCGAGGCGATTGCGGACCGCAAGCGCGTCGTCCTTATGCTGAAGCAGCCGCCGTCCTTCGAGCCAGTCAAGCGTGAGCAGGCGGCGGGTCGATAGTTCCGGCCATACGTTTGGAACGCGAATGTGCTCCTGCCCGGCGAGCATGGCGCGGTAGAGCGCGACATGCTTGGCCTCGCGGTGATAATCGAGCTCCTCGCGCAAGCGCGCGCCGATCTCCTGACCGATCTCGCTGGTGTCGATGGCTGGGTCCATGCGCCGGCGGATGGCGAGCAGCCAGGTGAGCTGCTGCAAGTCTGCCTCCACGGCGGATTCCATGTCGGGATATTGCAGCTTGCAGGCCAGCTCCGCGCCCAAGCCTTTGCTAGTATCGAGCGAGCGGGCGCGATGTACCTGGCCAAGCGAGGCCGCGGCGGCCGGCTTGTGCTCGAAGCTCGCGAATTTTTTCTCCCAGCCGGCGCCAAGCTCCGCGGTCATGCGCCGCTTGACGAAGGCCCAGCCCATGGGAGGGGCTTCGCTTTGCAGCTTGGCAAGTTCGAGGGCGTATTCCGGCGGCAGCGCGTCGGGAATGGTGGCGAGCAGTTGCGCCACCTTCATGATCGGCCCCTTCAGGCCGCCGAGCGCCGCGGTCAGCTCGATCGCGTTCTTGGCGCGGTCGAGATCGATGCCGAACAGGCGCGCGCCAGCCATGCGCGCGGCCACGCCGCCGACATTGGCGCCGACGCGCACATAGCGCTTGGCGCGGGCGGAGAAGCGGTTCTTTTCGCGGTCGGGAACAGGACGGTCGCGCTTCATCTTCTGAAGATAAGCCAGCTACGGCTGGATGCCAGGCGCGTTGAGCGGCCGGATGTTGTCGGAAATCCAGCGCGCCAGCACATCTTCCCCAATTTCTCCCGCGGCGAGGGCCAGCACGATTGCCGTTGCTGCCTCCTGTGGCGCAACGAGGGCAAGACCGTTGAGATTGAGAAATACGATCATCGATGCCAGTGCCGTCCGCTTGTTGCCGTCAATAAACGGATGATTGCGTGCAATTCCGAAGGCATACGCAGCCGCAAGCGCGGCAAGATCGGTCTCGCCGTAGGCAAGTTTATTCTGCGGTCTCGCTAAGGCCGACTCGAGAAGCCCCATATCGCGAATGCCGTCCGGGCCGCCAAACAGCGCCAGTTGTTCAGCATGGAAGTCAAGGACGATGCCAAGATCGAGCCATTCCGGCTCGGTCATTTTGCAAGCGCCTTGTAGGTATCGGCATATTCCCGAAACGACCGCCGCGCGAATTCCATCGCCTTCGCATGCTTGGGATCGTAGGGACTGAGCTTGATCCCACGTTCGGTCTGCTCAACGACGTGCAACTGATCGCCTTCTTTCAACTTAAGGCGCGCGAGCAGCTCCTTGGGAAGGATCAATCCAACCGAGTTGCCGATTTTACGGATTTGAAGGACGGCACCTTCGATCTCGGCATTGCGGGGGATTTCGTTCATGACCGAGCTCCGATGTTATACAAACCGTATAACATCGATTTCGACCAAGTTCAACAAATTGTATTACAAGACCAGCTGTACCTTAAGTCATTAAAAATTCGGAATTATTCCATGACTGCAAACGCTAGTCGATAATAATGGATGTGCGATCAGCTCGATCAGTATGTGCATTTACGGGGAGCCCGAGGCTCGCCACCCAAACATGTCCAACGGACCAACTTGCCGTTTATTCTCGCGGTCCCTGAGGATGGCGCACCCGTCATGAGCGTACCTACCGGATTGGCGGCGTAACTCGCCTTGCAAACCGCATGCACGCTCCCAGGCCCGCACGATACAGAGGTGGTCCCACTTTCTGAGACAGCCGGCTAAGGTGGATTCGCCGATGCAGAGGACGAACCACCATGAGGACGCGGAGACGGTTTTCCGGGGAGTTCAAGGCCAAGGTTGCGCTTGAGGCGATCCAGGGCCACCAGACGGTAGCGGAGCTGGCGACCAAGCACGAACTGCATCCGACCCAGATTGCGGCTTGGAAGCGCGAGGCGATCGAGAAGCTTGCCAAGG
>Ga0082335_1007818_pt1 | contig 12629 bp, 10 predicted proteins | sample Subgrocontami58m_FD_72375 | JGI IMG/M metagenome (GOLD analysis project Ga0082335, IMG submission 72375) | Subsurface groundwater microbial communities from S. Glens Falls, New York, USA - GMW37 contaminated, 5.8 m (SPADES assembly) (version 2) ...
TCATGCCTGACCACCTCCATCTAGTCATTGGGCGGTCGGCCACTTGCGACATTATCACCTTCGTCGGGCAGTGCAAGAACCTGGCACAGCGTGCAGCGTGGAGGCACGGTGTCAACGGCGCCTGCTGGCAGGTAAGCTTTTGGGACCATTTCCTGCGGGCCGAGGAGCAGATAGAGCAGGTAGTCGAGTACGTTCTGAGTAACCCGGTACGCAGGGGCCTGGCACGTGATTGGAGGGATTATCCATTTTCAGGATCGCTGGTTTTCGCATTGCGGCGCGAGAGCGGGGGACAAGCCCCCGCGCTACAGAGTGGCGTTTCCCAGGAGCCGTGGGACAACCCTCGCGCCACAGATAGTCTAGCCCCGTCAAGGGGCGTAACGAGGTAGTGGTATGATCGTTGGTGAACAAAAACCTTTAGAAGAGATACGTGCCATGCTGGCGGACAAAAAGAAGATTCTTGTCGCCGGCTGCGGCTCCTGTGTGACTGTTTGCTTCGCCGGGGGCGAGAAGGAAGTGGGAATCCTGGCCTCCACTCTACGCCTGGCCAACCAGGTGGAAGGCAAGCACGTGGAGGTCCTGGAGCAGACGGTCACGCGCCAGTGCGAATGGGAGTTCGTGGACGGCATGGCCGAGAATATCAGCGAGGCCGACGTCGTCCTTTCCATCGCCTGCGGCATCGGTGTCCAGACAACCGCCGAGCGGTTCCCGGGGAAGCAGGTGCTCCCCGGCCTGAACACCTCGTTCCTGGGCCAGCCCATCGAGCAGGGGATCTGGACGGAGACCTGCGCCGCTTGCGGCAACTGCGTTCTGGCCGTCACCGGTGGAATTTGCCCCGTGGCCCGGTGCAGCAAGAGCCTCCTGAACGGCCCCTGCGGCGGATCCCAGGCCGGCAAGTGCGAGGTTGACCCCAGCGTGCCCTGCGCCTGGCAACAGGTCTACGACCGCCTGGATACCCTGGCACTACAAGAGACTATGGAATTAATCCAGCCTCCCAAGGACTGGAGCGCGGGGTACCGGCCCGGCCCCCGCAAGATTGAGAGGGAGGACCTGAAGGTATGACAGTGGGAAGCAATCTCGAGAATGTACTCCGCTCCGGCCAGTTCGCCGTCACCGCGGAGCTGGGACCGCCCAAGAGCGCCGATCCTACGGTCATCCGCCGCAAGGCCGGCCTCCTCAAGGGCTATGCCGACGCCGTAAACATCACCGATAACCAGACGGCCATCGTCCGGATGTCCAGCATTTCCGCCGGCTATCTGGCCATGGAGGCGGGAATAGAGCCGGTCATCCAGATGACCTGCCGGGACCGCAACCGTCTGGCGATCCAGGCCGACCTCCTGGGGGCCTCGGCCCTGGGCATTAAGAACCTCCTCTGCCTGACCGGCGACCACCAGAGCTTCGGCAATCATCCCCAGGCCAAAGGCGTCTTCGATATAGACAGCATCCAGGAGCTACGGATGGTGCGGAACATGCGGGACGAGAAGAAGTTCCAGTGCGGGGAGGAGATGCCCGTTGAGCCCCGCTTCTTCCTCGGCTGCGCCGCCAACCCGTTCGCGGACCCCTTCCCGTTCCGGGCCATACGCCTGGGCAAGAAGGTGGCCGCCGGCGCCGAATTCGCTCAGACCCAGATAGTCTACAACGTGGAAAAGTTCGCCCAGTTCATGGAGATGGTCCGGAAACTGGGGCTACACCAGAAATTGTTCGTGCTGGCGGGAGTCAGCCCGGTCAAGTCCGTCGGCGCCGCCCGCTACATGAAGACCAAGGTGCCGGGCATGGATGTCCCCGACTGGGTGGTTGACCGGATGGCCGGTGTCCCCAAAGAGGATGCCAAGAAAGAGGGCATCCGGATCTGCGTGGATATTATCAAGCAGGTACAGCAGATCGAGGGCGTTGCCGGTGTTCATATCATGGCTATCGAGTGGGAAGAGGCCGTAGCGGAAATCGTTGAGGCGGCCGGACTGCTGCCCCGCCCCAAGGTCGAGGAGCTTGAAACAGTCTCCGCCAAGTCGGAATAGGGGGAGGTCCTTTGGCTAAGACCCTGGAACAATTACGGGAAGATACGGCTGCCGCCATACAAGAGGAGTGCGGCGAGAAGGCCCTCCTTTGCTACCAGTGCGTCAAGTGCAGCGCCGGCTGCCCCCTGGCGGCGGAGATGGACTACACACCAAGCCAGATCATGCGCGCCATCCAGTTGGGCAGGGTGGACCTCGTCCTCAACTCCAAGACCATCTGGGTGTGCGCTTCGTGTGAGACCTGCTCCACGCGCTGCCCGCAGGACATCGACATCGCCAAGATCATGGACACCCTGAAGGTGCTGGCCCAACGGCTGGGCATTCCCGCCAAGGAGCCCAAGGTGCCAATCTTCTGTAAGGCTTCGATGGGCAGCGTAGACCGCTTCGGGCGGATTTACGAGCTCGGAATGACCCTGGAGACCAACCTGCGCAGCGGCCAGCCCTTCAACGATGCTGCATTGGGACGCAAGCTCATCATGAAGGGCAAGATGAAACTGCTGCCGTCTGTAGCACGCTACCCCAAAAGTGTGAAGGCGAAGCCGATACCGAAGAACACTATCGCTTACTACCCGGGTTGCTCCCTTCATTCCGTGGCAGTGGAATTCGACCTTTCTACGCGCAAGGTAGCCGAGGCTCTGGGCCTGAAACTGGACGAACCGGAGGGCTGGGTCTGCTGCGGCACGACCACCGCCAAATGGACCGACCCCCAGAAAGCCCTTACCCTATCCCTGAAGAACCTGGTCCTTATGGAGAAGATGGGCCACACGAAAGTGACGGTGCCCTGCGCCGAGTGTTTCTCCCGACTCCGGGCCGCCGACCATGACGTGAAGACAGACGGCCAGGCGCGGGCCACGGCCGCCCGGGAGCTGGGATACGACTACCAGGGCCGCGTAGAGGTACAGCACGTAGTTGACACCTTCCTGGACCTGGGCACGGATCTAATCCGTTCGAAAGTCACCAAGCCCCTGAGCGGCCTGAAGGTGGTCTGCTACTATGGATGCCTCCTGACCCGGCCTCCGGATATTGCCCGGGCTGATGATGCCGAGTATCCCATGAACATGGACTATCTCATGCGGGCCCTGGGGGCCCAGACCCTGGACTGGTCCTACAAGACCGACTGCTGCGGCGCCAGCCTATCCGTGACCCAGACCGATAAGGCCCTGAAGCTGATGCAGCGCATCCTTCAAAACGCCCAGGAGGTTGGCGCGGAGGCCATCGTGGTAGCCTGCCCCCTCTGCCAGTTGAACCTTGACTCCCGGCAGGAGGATATCGCCGGCAAGATGGGCCTAAATTACAACCTGCCGGTCTTCTATATCACCCAGCTCATGGGCCTGGCCTTTGGCCTGGGAGAGAAGGAGATAGCCCTGAAGAAGCTTCTGGTGGACCCCATGCCGCTGCTGAAGCGAAAGGGACTGATATCTTAACGGGGTGTGGTGCCAGGTGCTTTGGCGCAGGTGCTCTGTTCGATGTCGTTGTGGGCGCCTCTCCATGTCATTGCGCCTCTCCATGTCATTCTGAGCGCAGCGAAGAATCTCACCCGTCCCAAACAAGGACCTGCTGCTTCGGAGCGCGCGAGATTCTTCGCCTCCGCTCCGTGTACACTACCAGCATGTCGCTAGACCCCGCTCCGGCTCAGAATGACGTGCCATATCGGTGCGATCTTCGTAGTCCGCGGATAGGTCGTCTGCGTAATCTGCGGATTGGGATCCCGGCTCAGAGCGTCTTGGTAACAGCGTGGCCAATATGCATAGCGTAGGCGTTGACATTATTGAGATAGGGCGGGTGGCCAATGCGCTGGCCCGCCGCGGAGAGCGCTTTCTCCGCCGCATCTATACACCGCGAGAAGTGACCTTCTGCCGGGGACGCGTCCCGGAACTAGCAGCCCGTTTTGCCGCGAAGGAGGCCGTCTCCAAGGCCCTGGGTACCGGAATGCGCGGCGTAGCGTGGAGGGAGATCGAGATCTGCCCCGACCGGCGGGGCAAGCCCCACGTGCATCTCTACGGTCGCGCCAAGCAGCGGGCCCAAGACCTCGGCCTGGCCTGCTTCGCCATCAGCCTGTCCCATTCCCGGGAGCACGCTATTGCTTTTGTCACGGCCATGAGTGAAGATAGCCCGAAGGAGATCGGATAGGGAATGTTTCCCAGCGCATGCGTGGGAACCCCGGTGCATGTATCTTATTCTTAACAGGCCGCGCTCCTCACGGCGATTCGTCCGTCCGTTGAGAATCAATACTTCCGCAAACCTCGAGAACTCACCATGAAAGTTGTAACCGCGGCACAAATGCGCACGATCGAGGGCCGGGCGGTCGAGCTCGGGGTCACCGTGCCCATGCTTATGCAGAACGCCGGCCTGGCCGTGGCCCAGGAGATGCAACGCTGGCTGGGCGGGGACCAGAACAGCCCGGTGTTGGTCCTGGTAGGACCTGGCAACAACGGCGGCGACGGCCTGGTGGCCGCCCGCCATCTCCATGATTGGGGTGCGCTGGTACGAGCCTATGTCTTCGCACGGAGCACCGAAGAGGACTCCAACTTCGACCAGATAGTCGCGAGAAACGTCCCCTTGACCCACCAGAAGGATGATGGCGACCTCTCTCGCCTGAGAGAGATGCTGTCCGAGGTGGAAGTCGTCATAGACGCCCTACTGGGCACGGGTAAGGGCCGCCCCATAGACGGGCCGCTGGCCGGCGTTCTGGATGCCTTGAAGGAAGCGCGCCGCAAGAGGCCAGGCCTCCGTCTGGTAGCCCTGGACCTGCCCACCGGCCTGGATGCGGATACTGGAGCCATAGACCGGTCCTGCGTTCCCGCTGACCTGACGGTGACCCTCGGTTACCCCAAGGTAGGTCTGCTGACCTTCCCCGGTGCGTCCTACGTAGGGAAGATGACGGTGGCTGATATCGGCCTACCACCAGGGCAGGAGGAAGATGTCCACCTGGACCTGATCACTTCGGAGTCGGTCCGGTCGGTCTTGCCGGCCAGGCCCCTGGATGCCCACAAGGGCACCTTCGGCCGGGTACTGGTACTGGCGGGCTCCCGCAACTTCGTAGGGGCGGCCTATTTGGCCACCGCCGCCGTCCTCCGCGTGGGAGCCGGGCTCGCCACGCTGGCCACGCCGGAGAAGGTCTATCCCCTGATAGCAAGCCGGCTGGCTGAGGCTACTTACCTGGCTCTGCCGGAGGCCGGGCCGGGAGTCATATCGGGCGATGCCGTGGCCATGGTGCGCGAGGAGCTAACCCGTTACGATACCCTGCTCATTGGATGCGGCCTGGGACACAGGGCTGCAACGGTCTGGTTCGTGCAGCGTCTCCTGTCCTCGCCCCTGTCCATTCCCATGGTAGTGGACGCCGACGGCCTCAACGCCTTGACGAAAGTGGCTGATTGGTGGAAAATGATACCTCACGAGGCCATATTGACTCCGCATGCGGGAGAGATGGCCCGACTGGCGGGCTTGGAGGCGGGGCAGGTGCAGACCATGCGGTTGGAGCTAGCCAGAGATAAGGCCCAGGAATGGGACAAGGTGATAATTCTCAAGGGAGCCCATACCGTAGTGGCTTCGCCCACGGGCAGAGTGTCCATTAGCCCCTGGGCAAACCCCGGACTGGCCTCCGGCGGGACGGGTGACGTCCTGGCTGGCGCTGTGGCGGGGCTCCTGGCTCAGGGCGTAAGTCCCTTCGATGCCGCCTCGGCGGCCGTCTACCTGCACGGTCTGGCGGGCGAAATGGTGAGGCAGGAGTTGGGGGACGCTGGAATGTTAGCGGGAGACCTGCTCCCCGTCCTGCCGCGGGCCATCAAGGAGATTAAGCAGATGTTGATGTAGCCGCAGGCTTTACGCCTGCGAGCCGCGTGCGTCAGCGGGCTATCCGCAGGCATGAAGCCTGCGGCTGCATCTGGTGGACAGCAGGAGGTGCCACAATTCAGAATAATACCAGAGTAGTAATCACCGGCATGGGCATGGTCAGCCCCCTGGGCCTGGACGTGGAGTCCACCTGGCAGGCTCTCGTGACCGGCCAATCTGGCGCCGGCCCGATCACCCAATTCGACCCCGAGGGCTACGACACCCGCTTTGCCGCGGAGGCCAAGGGCTTTGACCCGGCCCAATATATAGACCGCAAGGAGGTCCGCCGGCTGGACCGCTTCACCCATTTCGCCCTGGTGGCGGCCCTTCAGGCCGTGGAGCAGGCAGACCTGAAAATCACTCCCCAGAATGCCGAACATATCGGGGTCGTGATTGGAAGCGGCATCGGGGGCTTGATCACCCTTACCGAGCAACTTAAGGTACTCTTTGACCGCGGGCCCGGCCGGGTCAGCCCCTTCCTGGTGCCCATGATGATCAGCGACTCCGCCGCCGGGCAGGTATCCATCACCCTGGGGGCCAAGGGACCGAATTGGGGCACAGTATCGTCGTGCGCCACAGGCGCTCACGCCTTGGGCGAGGCCTTCGAGACCATCCGCCGGGGAGATGCCCGGGCCATGATCTCCGGCGGCAGTGAGGCCCCCATCACCCCTATTGCCATCGCCGCCTTCAACTCCGCCAGGGCTCTGTCCACCCGCAATGACGACCCCCAGCGGGCCAGCCGCCCCTTCGACGCCAAGCGGGACGGCTTCGTCATCGGCGAAGGAGCGGCCATCCTGGTGCTGGAGAGCCTGGAGCATGCCCTAGGGCGGGGAGCGTCCATCATAGCCGAGATTGCGGGCTACGGAGCCACGGCGGACGCCTTTCACATCACCGCTCCCGCCGAGGGCGGCGAGGGCGGGTGCCGGGCTATGAAGATAGCTCTAAAGAAGGCGAACCTGGAGCCACGGGACGTGGACTACATCAACGCCCACGGCACTTCGACCCCCCTCAACGATAAGACCGAGACCCAGGCCATCAAGACGCTCTTCGGCGAGCACGCCTACAAGATCCCCATAAGCTCCACCAAGTCCATGACCGGACACCTCCTGGGAGCTGCGGGGGCCATCGAGGCGGCCTTCACCGCGCTGGCCGTCCAGCGGGGGATGCTGCCTCCGACCATCAACCTGGAGAACCCCGACCCCGAATGCGACCTGGACTACGTGCCCAACGCGGCCCGCCAGCATTCTGTGCGGGCGGCCCTATCCAACGTCTTCGGGTTTGGAGGACATAATGCGGTACTGGCTTTTAAGAGGTGGGAGGGTAGCTAGTATCCCCTCTCCACAAAGAGCGGCGCAACAAGGTTGTCCACCGGCGCGTAATCATCCGTCAGGATGATTTTATTATTTTCCGCGAGGTAATCCTCCAGGCGGTCCTGGTCAAGAACGGCGGTGAAGGCTGATTTCTCCCGGCTGGCGAAGGCCTTGAAGGCCTCGACGTCGAAGGGTTTCATGCTGGCCATGACCACGAAGGTGCTGGCGCCGCTATACTCCCAGGCCGGCCCCGGCCCCATCAAATAGACGTAAGGGAAGACCTTCTTGACCGTGTTCATATAGGACGGAAGGAACTGGCCTTCCTTGTACTTGTCGATGATGTTCGCCATGTAGATGCCGTCGTCCTTCAACTGGCCCTTGATCATGGCCGCGAACTCCCGGGTGGTCAAGTGGTAAGGAATGGACAGGTCGTTGAAGGCGTCCCCAAAGCCCAAGTCATATTTCTCCCTCGGCGTGCCGTTGAAGAAGAGACGGGCATCCTGGTTGAAGGTGCGGATCCGAGTGTCAGGTGCAAGTCCCAGCCACTCGTACGCCACCCGGGTCACCCATGGGTCTATCTCCACTACATCCACCGCGCTGTCTGGATAAACAGCCTCCACATACCGGGGATAGGTGTAGCCCCCACCCCCCAGGAAGAGGGCCCTCAGCCCCGTCTTGCTCTGGGAAAGATACTGAGTAACCTCTCCGTAGATGCGCTCATAGCCGTAGCCCAGGAACTTGGGATCTTCCATGTTGGTGTAGCTGTGAATAAGATGGTCCAGGACCAGAGCCCGCACCGGGACACCATCCTCAACCTTCGTATCATAAACGTTGATACAGTAGTAGTCTGACTCCACCACACAGGGGGCCCGGAAATTGTCCCTGGCCATAAAGAAGGGCAGCCCATAGGCCAGGACCATCAGCCCGGCCACCGAGGCCTGCTGTTTTTGCCATACCTTCCAGTATTCCCCGAAGACCAGCCCCATCACGATAAGCGCCAGGCCCACCAGCCAGATGATAGACCGGGTGCCCATGGACGAGATGAGGAGAAAGCCGGTCAGGAAGGTGCCCACAATGCTTCCCGCCGCCCCGAAAGCGTAGATCATTCCCACCACGTTTCCGGCTTCCCCCAGGTCCTTCAGGGTTAGCTTCACCACCACGGGGGAGACCATGCCCAGTATGAAACAGGGCAGAAAGAAAATAACCGTGGTGAACACGACTATCTTGGCCACTAACGGGAAACCTGTAGGCATGGGGGTAGAGGTGACCCAGGCTGTTGCGGCGAGGATGGCCAGGGTAGCCAGGCCTCCTCCGAAGAAGAGAAGGCCCAGGAGGCCCTGCGATGCCCTGCGGTCAGCCAGCCTGCCCCCGGCGAAGTTGCCCAAGCTTATGCCCGCCAGGACCACACCGATGATGCTGGTCCAGGTGTACAGTGAAACCCCCACGTACGGCGCCATAATGCGCCCGGCCACCAGCTCGATGACCAGGGTGCACGTGCTGCTGATGAAGACTATGAAGTTGGCCTTCAAAAGGCTGGTACGCATTTATTCTTCCCCTTTTATTGAGTCTTCAACTGGACCCGGAGCAAAATGCCCCCTTTTCGGCAACCGCCGGGCCCAACCCCACCCCACAAGGTAGGTAAAGGGGGGGACACCCCCCAAACCCCCCGGCCTGCGGCGCCCTTGTTCCCTGGCGAGCAATTGGGGACACGCCCTGAACCCGGCGGCCCGCAGCGCCCTTGTTCCCTGGCGAGCAATTCGGGACACACCCTGAAACCGGCGGCCCGCAGCCCCTTGTTCCCTGGCGAGCCATGGGGGACACACCCTGAACCCGGCGGCCCGCAGCAACTTGTTCCCTGGCAAACAATGGGGGACACGCCCTGAACCCGGCGGCCCGCAGGCCCTTGTTCCCTGGCGAGCAATTGGGGACACACCCTGAACCCGGCGGCCCGCAGCGCCCTTGTTCCCTGGCGAGCAATTGGGGACACACCCTGAACCCGGCGGCCCCCAGCGCCTTGTTCCCTGGCGAGCCATGGGGGACACGCCCTGAACCCGGCGGCCCGCAGCGCCTTGTTCCCTGGCGGCCAGATGGGGACACCCCACAAGCCCCCCACCCGCGGCGCCCGCGTTCCTCGTTCCGCGTTCCTCGTGTCTAGCCTGGCTTCCGGATAGCCGCCCAGAGGCCGTGACGCCGGTCGATGGTGGCCTGGGATTCCAGACCCACTTCCCTGAGTAGCGTCACGAGTTGGTCCTCCGAAAGCACCCGCTTGCCCAGGCGACGGTTCAAATCCTTGGAGCGGTCAGCCAGCGACTCGATCACCTCATCCGGAGTCTCGGCCCCGAAGCCCCCACCAGCCATGGCCAGACCGCCCGCCCTTAGCACCCGGTACATCTCGGTGACGATGCGGGCCGAATCTTCCCAAAAAAAGAGCGCCCCGCGAAAAACTACCAGGTCCAACGAGCCTTCTTCGAAGGGCAGGTTAGACCTGTCCACTTCCCGCACCAGGACTCTTCCGGCAAGGCCCGCATCGTCTACCTTTTCGCGAAAATAGGGCAGAAGGCCCGGGAAGTCATCTCCCATGGTCAGGTCGAGTTCAGGACACAGACGGGCCAACTCGATAGCTACGCCGCCGGCAAAGGGGCCCATCTCCAGGCCGTCCCCGCCGGTGCGCCCGTACTCCTGGGCCACCTGGCGGGCCACGTAAGGGTAAATGGGAGCGAAAAGCTCGTTAACAGATACAATATCTTTCAACTCCATGGGCCGATTATATCATCTGAGTGGAAAACATCCTAGCCGAAACTGGGGTGGGCCGAAACGTCGCCAATCCCCAGGATGGGTCGGGCGCTTCTTGCCGGAAATGCCATCAATATCTTATACTTGGCCCAACTCCCGTTCCATTGGCGCTGGCGTCTGCGGGACCCGGCAGGGATTGATAATACCATAGACAAGAACAAGGAGGAAACAGCATGGCATTCAAGGACCTGAGACAATTCATCCAGAAACTGGAACAAGAAGGGGAAATCACTAAAATAGATACCGAGGTCGATTGGGACCTGGAGATGGGGGCCATCAGCCGGAAGGCCATCGACCACAAGAGCGGGGCACTCCTTTTCAACAACGTCAAGGGTTACCCCCCGAGCCAGCGTGTTATGGCCAACATTATCGGTCCCAGCCAGCCCGTCCATGCCATCTTGGCTCTGGCGCTGGGGCTCCCGAAGAATACCCCGATACTCGATCTCGTGGACTGGTTCTCCCGAAAATCTACGGAATACATCCGGCCGATAATCGTAGACCGTGCGCCCTGCAAGGAGAACATCGTGAAGGGGAAAGATATCAACCTGCTGGACTTCCCCACTCCCCGCATCCACGGCATAGACGGCGGACGGTATATCGGCACCTGGCATGTCGACGTGATCAAGGACCCTGATACCGGATGGGTCAACTGGGGCATGTACCGCCACCAGCTCCATGACGAGCGGAGAATCGGATGGCTGGCCATGCCCACCCAGCACGGCCCCAGCATCTACTACCAGAAATACGAGGCCAGAGGGAAGCCCATGCCCATGGCCATGGCCATTGGCACCGATCCCCTGACGGCCATCGTGGCGGGGGCCGGTATCCCTGCCCAGACCAACGAGGTGGATATCATTGGGGCCATGCAGGGGGAGCCGGTAGAGCTGGTCAAGTGCGAGACTATCGACCTGGAGGTGCCGGCCAGCGCAGAGATAATCATCGAAGGCCACGTAGCCCCTCACGAGCGGTTCGAGGAAGGGCCCTTCGGAGAGTTTACCGGCTATTCCTCCGGGGGCCGGGCACAGCGTCCCGTCTTCCACGCCGAGTGTGTCACCTTCCGCAACAACCCGATCATGACCATGTCCAATATGGGCAAGCCCTGGGACGAGACCTCCATCCTGAACTCCATCGTGACGAGCGCCCTCTTATCGCGAGAGTTGCGGAGCCGGGGAATCCCCTTCCGTGGCGTTTACTGCCCTCCTCCTACACTATGTCCCATTGTCGCTGCCAAGTCCTGGTACGCCGGGTTCATCCATTCCGTGGCCTCTACTATCTGGTCCTGCAAGGCCGGCATTCTCCGCCCCTACGTCATCATGGTAGGCGAGGACGTGGACCCCACCAACATAGAAGAGGTCTTCTGGTGCCTTACCTCCCGGCTGCACCCATCCAACGGGATTCACATCCAGAACGGCGCCCCCGGCCAACCTCTCTTCCCCTTCCTGAGCCAAAAAGAACGGGAAGCCTGGAGAGGAGCGCGGGTAGCTTTGGATGCTACCTTTCCGCCGGACTGGCCGAAGGAGGAAATCCCCACGGTGATGGACTTCGAGAACGGCTGGCCGGCGGACGTCCAGCAAAAGGTCCTGACCCGCTGGAAAGAGTACGGGATAAGGTAGTCATTGGTCAATGGGTGATTCGTCATTAGGTGATCTCGTTATTGGGTGATTGCGTTGCGAGCAACTAACTCTCGCCACCCAATTACCTGATGACCCAATTACCCAATTACCTGATTATCTGATTACCTGGGGAGGGAATAATGATTAGGGGTCTCGCTCATGCCGCCATTATTGTTACAGACCTGGGCCGGTCTCTAGCCTTTTACCGGGACCTTCTGGGCTTCGCCGTGGTGCGCACCAAGGATATGCCCGATGGAAGCAAGATAGTAATTCTGGACGTGGCCGGGAAGGGGGAACTGGAGATCTTTCAGCGGCCTCGCACCCGGCCTCTGCCGGACGAGTACGGTCACCCGGAGACCGTCGGCCTATGGCACCTGGCCCTGGAGGTAGACGACGTAGCGGCGGAGTGGGCCCGGTTGGAGGCGCACGGCGTGAAACCCATGGGCAAGCCCATCTTCCAACAGCCCGGCGGGGCGCGCTGCTGCCATTTCTTCGACCCGGACGGCGTGGTGGTGGAGATGATTGAGCCGCCGGAGAAGTGGTGGCAACGGGAGGTGCGCCTGAAAGAGTAGCTACTGTGGGGCGATGGAGGTGCCACTCCCCAACCCGCGGCGAAGGCATCTATTATGCCCTGCGAAGCGAGATACGTTGCGGCGAGCACCTCACTCCGGGGCCCAACCTGTGGCGTGCCTCAACGGAGTTAGATCAAGTCGGCTACGTGACTTCCCTGCTGAGGAGGTGAGAGTAGACGTGGGTTGGTACTTCAAGATGGCCAGCGCCTGGTACGGTACAGAGGAGTTTGGACCATATGACACCAAGGGGGACGCGCGAAAAGGGCTAGATAGAGTACAGGACAGGGCTGATGCCGGAGGAGACGGCCACGAGCGGTGGTACACAGGGCCGTACCGGCTCCCGGGAGAGGGGGCCGCACAGGTTGGCGCCGGGGGGGGGGAGAGACCGCTGGGGGGGAGCCGATACTCGAGCATCGTCTGTTCCCGAAGGATCTGAGCGGAGCGCCAGGAATCATGTCGATGATCGTCCCTACTGGAAAGCGTGCCATGGCAGTCGGTGTG
>Ga0082335_1007821_pt1 | contig 12623 bp, 12 predicted proteins | sample Subgrocontami58m_FD_72375 | JGI IMG/M metagenome (GOLD analysis project Ga0082335, IMG submission 72375) | Subsurface groundwater microbial communities from S. Glens Falls, New York, USA - GMW37 contaminated, 5.8 m (SPADES assembly) (version 2) ...
ATGCCTCGCAGCTCGAATCGGGCGAGCGAGCGGCAATCGGAAACGAGCTCGCGATCCCCCTGCACGACGTGGATGCCCATCGCCGACTGCCCGTCCTTGAACGTGGTGAACTCCTGCGCCCGCGCGACCGGGATGGTCGAGTTGCGCGGAATGATCTTCTCGACCAGCCCACCCATGGTTTCGATGCCGAGCGACAGCGGGATGACGTCGAGCAGCAGCCATTCCTCCCCGCTCGCGCGGTTGCCCGCGAGCACGTTGGCCTGGATGGCCGCACCCAGCGCGACCACCTTGTCGGGGTCGAGATTGTTGAGCGGCTCCTGGCGAAACAGCTCGCCCACGGCCTGCTGTACGTGCGGCATGCGCGTCGCCCCGCCCACCATGACGACGCCCTTGACGTCGTCCACGCCCAGACCCGCATCGCGCAACGCCTTGCGCGTCGGGGCGAGGGTCTTGGCAACGAGAGTCCGCGTCATTTCCCAGAGGTCGGACTGTCCGACCGTCAGGTCGATCAACTCGCCGGTCGTCAGCGTCGCGTTGACGCGCGCCTCGGGGTGGACACTCAGGAATTCCTTCGCCTCGCGCGCCTTGGTGAGCAGCAGCCGCGTATCCCCGGGGCAGACCAGGGACAGCCGGGCCTTTTCCGCGATCCAGCAATACAGGCGGTGGTCGAAGTCGTCACCGCCGAGCGCCGCGTCGCCGCTGGTCGCGAGGACCTCGAACACGCCGCGGGAAAGCTTCAGGATCGATAGGTCGAACGTCCCGCCTCCCAGGTCGTAGACCGCGTAGATGCCTTCCGACGCGTTGTCCAGGCCGTAGGCGATGGCCGCGGCGGTGGGCTCGTTCAGCAGCCTCAGCACGTTCAGGCCGGCGAGCTTCGCCGCGTCCTTGGTCGCCTGGCGCTGGGCATCGTCGAAATACGCCGGTACGGTGACCACGGCGCCCGAGAGTTCGCCGCCGGACTTGCCGGCCAGCGATTCCTCCGCGCGCATTCGCAGCACCTTGAGGATCTCGGCCGAAACCTCGACCGGACTCTTCACACCGGCCACGGTGCGGATCTTCAGCATGCCCGGGGCGTCGACGAAGTCGTACGGGCAGTTCTCGATGTAGGTCACGTCCTTCAGCCCGCGCCCCATGAAGCGCTTCACCGAAACGATGGTGTTCCTCGGGTCGCGCGACTGCTCCGCCTCGGCCGCGTAGCCGACCTGGACGGCGCCGCTCTTCGTATAGCGCACGATGGACGGCAGCAACGGGTGGCCGTCGTGGTCGTTCAGCACCACGGCGATCCCGTTGCGCACCGTGGCGACCAGCGAGTTGGTCGTCCCGAGGTCGATGCCGACCGCCAGCCGGTGCTGATGCGGGGCCGTCGATTCGCCGGGTTCCGAAATCTGCAGCAGGGACATGCTCGGCTATCCTTCCAGCACTTCGAGTGCGTCGCCGATCTCCTGACCCAGCTTCTCCAGGAACTTCAGCTTGCGCAAAGTTTCCGCCGCGGCGGCGTATTCCCCGCTCTCGTCGAGCTGGCGGGAGATTTCGACGTACAGGCCCTTCAGCGCGGCGCCCAACCGCAACGACAGCCGGTCCAGCTCGCGGACGTCGGACGATTCCGCCGCCTCCTCGATCGCCTCGCGCCATTCGAGTTGTTCGGTGAGGAATTCAGCCGGCATCGCCGTGTTGGTCTCGAATCGGGGATCGATACCGTGCTGCCGGAGAAGATACGCGGCGCGCTGGATGGGGTTGCGCAGGGTCTGGTATGCCTCGTTTACCTGCGTCGACCGCTGCATCGAGGTGCGGCGCTCCGCGTCGCTCGCGTGGACGAACCGGTCCGGATGCACCGCGGCCTGGATGTCCCGGTAGGCGCGCTCGAGCGCGTCGCCGTCCAGCGCGAACCGCGCGGGCAGTCCAAATAGTTCGAAGAAGTCGTGGGTGATATCGAGGGTCATCGAATTTAAAAAAATTGGGGCCATTGCCCCATCTTATCCACCGCTGGCAGCTTCTGTCATTCCCGCGCAAGCGGGAATCCAGCAACGCCCGACACCTATCTGGACTCCCGCTTTCGCGGGAGTGACGAATTATCGCGCATCAGACGTTGAAACTCTCCCCGCAGCCGCACTGGTCCTTGGTGTTCGGATTGTTGAACTTGAAGCCTTCGTTCAGCCCTTCGCGCGCGTAGTCGAGCTCGGTGCCGTCCAGATAGGGCAGGCTCTTCGGATCGACGAGGACCTTCACGCCGTTGGTTTCGAACAGGACGTCCTCCGGATTGACGGCATCGGCGAACTCGATCTTGTAGGCGAGCCCCGAGCAGCCCGAAGTGCGCACGCCCAACCTCAGGCCCACGCCCTTGCCGCGCTTGGTGAGGAAGCCGCTGATGTGCTTGGCGGCGCGTTCGGTCAGAGTGATCGACATCCTGCGCTCCTCACGCCGCCTTGCAGGCCGGTTGCTCCGCCGGCTGCTCCAGTCCGTGCTTCTTGCGGTAGTCGCTGATCGCGGCCTTGATCGCATCCTCGGCGAGGATGGAGCAGTGGATCTTCACCGGCGGCAGCGCCAGCTCCTCCGCGATCTGCGTATTCATGATCTTCTCCGCCTCGTCGAGGGACTTGCCCTTCACCCACTCGGTGACCAGCGACGAGCTGGCGATGGCCGAGCCGCAGCCATAGGTCTTGAACTTCGCGTCCTCGATGATGCCGGACTCGCTCACCCTGATCTGCAGCTTCATCACGTCGCCGCAGGCCGGTGCGCCGACCATGCCGGTGCCGACCGCTTCGTCGCTCTTGTTGAAGGAACCCACGTTGCGGGGGTTTTCGTAATGATCGATGACCTTGTCGCTGTATGCCATTGCCGATTCTCCTTGCCTGATTCCTAACTTCCAATTCCGTCAGTGGGCGGCCCACTGCACCGAGTTCAGGTCCACGCCTTCCTGGTACATCTCCCAGAGCGGGGAGAGCTCGCGCAGCTTCGTCACCTTGCGCTTGACGAGGTCGATCGCGTAATCGATTTCCTCCTCGGTGGTGAACTTGCCCAGCGTGAACCGGATCGAGCTGTGCGCAAGCTCGTCCGAGCGGCCCAGCGCGCGAAGCACGTACGAAGGCTCCAGCGAGGCCGAGGTGCACGCCGATCCCGAGGAGACCGCGATGTCCTTGATCGCCATGATCAGCGACTCGCCCTCGACGAAATTGAAGCTCACGTTGAGGTTGCCCGGGATGCGCCGCTCCAGGTCGCCGTTGACGTACACTTCCTCGAGCCCCTTGATGCCGTTCAGGAGCCGGTCGCGCAGTCCGCGGATGCGTTCGTTGTCGGTCGCCATCTCGAGCTTCGCCAGGCGCGCCGCCTCGCCGAAGCCCACGATCTGGTGAGTGGGCAAGGTGCCCGAGCGCATGCCGCGTTCGTGGCCCCCGCCGTGGATCTGCGCCTCGATGCGCACGCGCGGCTTGCGCCGGATATAAAGCGCGCCGATGCCCTTCGGGCCGTACATCTTGTGCGCGGTCATGGTGAGCAGGTCCACCTTCAGCTTCTGGACGTCGATCTCGAGCTTGCCCGCCGCCTGCACCGCGTCGCAGTGGAAGATGATGCCCTTCGCGCGGCAGATGTCCCCGATCTCCGCGACCGGCTGGATCACCCCGATCTCGTTGTTCACGAACATGATCGACACGAGGATCGTATCGGGACGGATCGCAGCCTTGAATTTCTCCAGGTCGACGATGCCGTTCTGCTCCGGGTCGAGGTAGGTGACCTCGAACCCCTGGCGCTCCAGCTCGCGACAGGTGTCCAGCACCGCCTTGTGCTCGGTCTTCTGGGTGACGATGTGCTTGCCCTTGCCCTTGTAGAACTGCGCGGCGCCCTTGATCGCGAGGTTGTTTCCCTCGGTCGCGCCGGAGGTCCACACGATCTCCTTCGGGTCGGCGCCGATCAGCGCAGCGACATGCTCGCGCGCCTCCTCGACCGCCTTTTCGGACTCCCAGCCGAACGCGTGCGAGCGGCTCGCGGGGTTGCCGAAGTGCTCGGTCAGATACGGGATCATCTTCGCCGCGACGCGCGGGTCGACCGGCGTGGTCGCCGAATAGTCGAGGTAGATCGGCAGCTTCATTGACTCTGTCTCCATGCGTGTCAGAGGAACGGCTCAGGCCGAAACCGCCAGTTCCTTGCGCTTGTCCTGCAGCACCGCCTGCCGGCGCTCCTCCAGCCGCACCCGCTGCTGCGCGACCAGCTCGGAGAGCTTCACCGAATGCAGGTACTCGTACATCTTGTCGTTCAGGTTCGCCCAGAGGTCGTGGGTCATGCAGCGTTGCTCGTCCTGGCAGTTCTCCTTGCCGCCGCATTGCGTCGCGTCGAGCGGCTCGTCGACCGCGATGATGATGTCGGCCACGGACACCGTTTCGATGCCGCGCGCGAGAACGTAGCCGCCGCCCGGGCCGCGCACGCTGTCGACCAGTGCGTGCCGCCGCAGCTTTCCGAACAGCTGCTCGAGATACGACTGCGAAATGCACTGCCGGCGGCTGATTCCCGCCAGCGTTACAGGGCCTTGCCCGTTATTCAGCGCAAGATCCAGCATCGCCGTTACTGCGAACCGTCCTTTGGTGGTAAGTCTCATGTTGTCGCCCCACTATACCCGAGTAAGTTTATCAACTATACAGTACCCGACTGCGCTGATCAACTATTTTCTGAACACCTTCGGCTCCGGCCGGACAAGCACCGGCTCGGCCCCGTTACGAGACCGCTTTAGGTTCTCAATTTCCTTCAATATCAAGTCTATACGCTGGTCCGCCTCGACCGAGTGATCGAGCAGGCCTTGGATCGCCTTGGCGATCGGGTCGTCGTCCCGGGTCACCGCGTAGGCCGAAAAGCCCAGCTTGGCGGCCTTCTCCTCCCGCGTCTTGTCCGCCTCGCTCAGGATGATTCGCGCCGGAATTCCGACCGCCGTAGCGCCCGGAGGCACATCCTTCACCACGACTGCGTTCGACCCGATGCGGGCACCCTCCCCGACGACGATGGGCCCCAAGACCTTGGCACCGGCGCCGATCACCACTCCACGCTCCAATGTGGGGTGCCGCTTGCCCTTGTTCCAACTGGTGCCACCCAGCGTGACGCCGTGGTAGAGGGTGCAGTCCTCCCCGATCTCGGCGGTCTCGCCGATCACCACTCCCATGCCGTGATCGATGAACACCCTGCGGCCCACGGTCGCCCCGGGATGGACCTCGATGCCGGTGAGAAACCGCCCCACGTGGGACACCATCCTCCCCAGCCAGTACAGCCGGAGGGTCCAGAGCCAATGCGAGAGCCGGTGTATGAGCAGCGCATGCAGGCCCGGATAGCAGGTGAGAACCTCCCAGGTGTTCCGAGCCGCCGGGTCTCGATCGAAAATGCTGGCGATGTCTTCACGAAGTCGCCCGAACATGGGAGTTTCCTCAGAATTCTCTAGCTTGAATTATGGTATTTCCGACTGAATCAGTCAACTATCTTTGCCCCGGGTCCTTGGCTTGTCCCAGGCGCTCAGCATCCCCCGCAGGAGGCTGACCTCCTCGGCTTCCAGGGTCACGCGCAGGAACAGCCTGCGAATCCGTTCCCTCAGCCTGCGGGGGTTCGCCGGATCGAGGAATCCGCTTGCCTGGAGGCTCTGCTCGAGGTGGGCGAAAAACTTCTCCACGTCCTCGTGAGGCGCAAGCACCGCTGCCGGCGCGCCCGGCCTCGCCGGCGCGGGTTCCGCGCCGGCCGCCGAAATGCGGCACTCGTAGGCGATGACTTGCACCGCCGACGCGAGGTTGAGCGAGCTGTAATCGGGATTGGCCGGAATGCACGCGAGGCGATTGCACGCCAGCACCTCGTCGTTCGACAGTCCGGTGGTCTCGTTGCCGAACAGGAACGCGACATCCTCGCGCCGCGCGCAGGCGACCGCCTCGGCGGCGGCGGAACGCGCGTCCAGCGGCGCATGAGCGAGCTCGCGCGTGCGCGCCGATACCGCGAACGCAAGCGCAGTCCCGCGCAGCGCCTCGCCGAGGTCCTCGCAGACGGTCGCGCGCTCGAGCACGTCCAGCGCGTTCGCCGAGCGCGCGCGTGCCTCCGGGTCGGGGAAGCGCTTGGGCCGCACCAGGTACAGCCGCGAGAGCCCCATCGTCTTCATCGCGCGCGCGGCCGCGCCGATGTTGCCCGGATGGGTCGGATGCGAGAGCACGACGCGAATGCGCGAAAGCGGGCCTGATGCGGTCATACAGCCGATGTGGAAAAAGGGGGCACGCTGCCTTTCAAATCCTCTGAGCCGGCATAGTCGGAATGCAACAAGTTGCCGTGGTTTGCCATCCCAAATCTCCCGATTTTGCGCAGTTGCAACTTCGCAACTGCGCAAAATCGGAAGACCTATGTAAACCCTAAGTCTTGGCCAATTCTGTCAACATCCGAGTGATGAGAGACTAGACCAGCGGCCACTGGTGTCGACAGCCTGATAGAATTCGCCCTCGCAATCACATCGCTCTTTCAAGAATCCGCCATGCACCCGATGCTTACGACCGCAGTGAAAGCGGCGCGCCGCGCCGGCTCGATCATCAATCGCGCTTCGCGCGATATCGACATGGTCTCCGTCACGCGCAAACGCCACAACGATTTCGTGACGGAGGTGGACAAAGGCGCCGAGCGGGCGATCATCGAGGTGCTGCATCGCGCCTACCCGGACCATGCGATTCTAGCAGAGGAGTCGGGCGCCCAAGGACGGTCCGAATACACCTGGATCATCGACCCCCTGGACGGCACGACCAATTTCATCCACGGCTTTCCCCAGTACGCGGTGTCCATCGCCGTGCGCCACAAGGACCTGATCGCCCACGGCGTGATCTACGACCCGTGCAAGAACGAGCTGTTCACCGCGAGCCGCGGCCGCGGCGCCTTCGTCAACGACCGCCGCGTCCGCGTCTCCAAGGAAGCGCACCTGCGCGATTCCCTCATCGGGACCGGATTCCCGTTCCGCGATTTCACCGGCCTCGACGAATACATGGCGATGCTGCGGGAGGTCATCGCAAAGACGGCCGGCGTGCGCCACGCCGGGGCCGCCGCGCTCGACCTCGCCTATGTCGCCGCCGGACGGCTGGACGGCTTCTGGGAGATCGGCCTCCTGCCGTGGGACATGGCCGCGGGCGCCCTGCTCGTCCAGGAAGCCGGGGGCCTAGTCGCAGGCCTGAGCGGCGAGTCCGACTACCTGGAATCCGGGCGCATCATCGGCGGCAACCCGAAGATCTTCGCCCAGCTCCTGCAAACCATCGCGCCCCACGCCGGGAAGGTGTAGCGCACCGCCCGCGATGTCCCTGCTCCGCTCGCTGAGACAGTCGCTGTTCCCCGACCGCGGCGCCGCGTCCGCCGCGGCGCTGCAGGCCGCGCTCGCCGCCCACGAAGCGGGCGATCTCGACGCCGCTGCGCGCGGCTACGCGGCGATCCTGCGGCGCGAGCCGCGCAACGCGGATGCGCTGCACCTGCTCGGCGTGCTCTCGCACCAGCGCGGCGATCATGCCGCGGCGCTCGAGCGCATCGGCCAGGCGATCGCGATCAACAGCGACGCCGCGGTGTTCCACTTCAATCTGGGCAACGTCCTCGCCGCGCTCGGCAGGACCGGATCCGCGCTGGAGGCTTTCGCCCGCGCGACGCGGCTCGACCCCCGGCACGCTGCCGCCTGGTTCAACCTGGGACGCGCGCTCGGGCAGGAGGGCCGCGACGGCGACGCGGCGGCCGCGTTCCGGCATGCGAGCGAGCTGATGCCCGAATCCGCGCCGGCGCGCCACGAGCTCGCGCGTGCGCTCATAGCAGCCGCGGACAGGACCTCCGATGCCGCCGCATACGACGAGGGCATCGGCCTGCTCGGCACGCACTGGCAGGAGGGTCCCGATCCCTCGCTGTCGCGCATCGCCCTTGCGCATGCGCTGGAGATGCGCGATCGCTGGAGCGAGGCGGTGGAGCACTACGAGGGCGTGATCGCTGCGAACTCTGAGCTCGCGCCGGCGCGCCGCGGCCTGGGCAATTGCCTCAACCGCCTCGGCCGAATGGACGAGGCCGTGCGCGAGTACCGGGAGGCGATGCGCATCGAGCCGGGCGACCCGGCCACGGCCTCGGGCCTCATCGCGGGGCTCAATTACGACGCGCGGATTTCGCCCGAGTCGCTGTTCGAGGAGCACCGCCACTGGGGCGAGCGATTCGCCGCGCCCTGCTATCCCTCGAACGCGGAATTCGCGAATGACCGCGATCCGGACCGGCGGCTTCGGGTCGGCTACGTGTCGCCCGATTTCCGGCGCCATCCCGTGACCGCGGCGTTCCTGCCGGTGATCGAGCGCCACGATCCGAATGAAGTGGAAGTCCTCTGCTACCACAATCTCGCCGCCGCCGACGCCGTGACCGCGCGCGTGCGGCGCGCCGCGCACGCCTGGCGCGAGATCGCCGCGCTCTCCGATCTGCAGGCGGCCGAGCTGTTCCGCGCCGACGGCGTCGACATCCTGGTCGACCTCGCCGGCCACACCTCGCGCCATCGGCTGCTCGCGTTCGCGCGCCGGCCTTCCCCCGTGCAGGTGAGCTGGCTCGGCTATTTCTTCACCACCGGCGTCGCGACCGTGGACTATTTCGTCACCGACCCGCACTCGTCGCCCCCGGGGCAGGAGCGCTTCTTCACCGAGCGGCTGGTTCGCCTCCCGGCGACGCGGTTCTGCTACGAACCGATGGAACCCGCGCCCGAGGCGAACGCGCTGCCGGCGGCCGCGCGGGGCATCGTTACCTTCGGCTGCTTCAACAACCTCGCCAAGATCGGTCCGGGCGTGCTCGCGCTCTGGGCGCGCATTCTCGCCGCGCTGCCAGGCGCGCGCCTCGTCATCCAGTCCGTAGGCTTGAGCGATGTGCCCAACCGCGCACGCGTGCTGCGCGACTTCGGCGCGGCAGGACTGCCGGTCGAGCGCGTCGAGCTGCGCCCGTTCGCACCGGCGGAGCGCGCGGCGGGCGCCTATCACGACATCGACATCGCGCTCGACCCCTTTCCGTTCTGCGGCGGCATGACGAGCTTCGATGCGCTGTGGATGGGCGTCCCGGTCGTGACCCTCGCCGGGCAACTGATCGCCGGTCGCCAGACCGCGGGCATGCTCGCCAATATTGGCCTGCCGGAGCTGGCCGCGAACAGTCCCGAAGAGTACTTGGAGCTCGCCATTGCCCTCGCACGCGATACGACGCGCCTCGCCGATCTGCGCGCGTCGCTGCGGTCCCGGTTCAGGGCGTCGCCCCTGTGCGACTACGAGGGGTTTACGCGCAACCTCGAGCAGGCGTATCGCAGCATGTGGAGGACGTGGCTGTCGCGGGGGTAAGACAGTCGGGATCGCCGGTCGCAAGCCGGACGAGGATCAATGTCATTCTGAGGAGCCCTTCGACTGCGCTCAGGACAATTTCCGCGACGAAGAATCTACTTATCTGCGTAATTGATTCCCTACAAGAGCAGGGCCATCTTGATGATCATGATGCAGACGCGGGCTGCTTGTTGTAGCGCCGCTCGAAATCACCAACAATCCGCAGAATCTCATCGAAGCCGGGCCGTTCCCCGTAGAACATCGGCTCGGCCATTTCCTCATAATCCCGCTGCCACGCATCCCGATGGTGTGCCGGCGGCGCGAGCCGCAGCGATCCCGGCCGCAGCGTTGTGTAGTCCACCCACGACAAGCGGAAGAAGATCTCTCGGTGCTCGGCCACGCGGTCGAATAGCGCACGGTCCGCCGCGGCCCGATCGGCGACGCCGCGGGTGATCAGGCGCCACACGTCGTAGTAGTGCCGCGCCATGCGTTCCTTGCGCGGTTTGTCTGCCGGCCGGAACGTCTCCTCGTGGAGAAGCATGGCTTTCTCCCAGAATGTGCGCTCAGCAGAGAGGGTGTTAACTTCGACCGTCGCATCAGGGATTGCCTCGGGAAACACCTCGGCCACATATGGCCTGATGGTGCGGGATTCGGAAGGCCAGTCGTCGGAGCGGGCGCCAAGTTCGATCTTGACCACCGGACGCACATAGCCCGCCTCAGTCGTTGGAAAAGCAGCGGGATATCGGAACAACAGGCACTGTCCGTCGTCCGCATCGGGATCGACAATGAGGCTCCAGGCTTCGGATTTGCCCAGGCGCTGGGCGAAGTTTCGTTCCAGGGTGGGTCTGAGCATCGCCTGTACCCAAGCGCGGCAGGCAGCCATGAGTGCATCGAGGCGCCGCCTGCGTTGTTTTCCGCTCGGAGCTTTATCGGGACTGGCGTCGCCAGCGAATCCGAGCAGGTTCTTGTCGACGACGATGTCAATGTCCTCGGAGAAGCGCTCGATCAACCCCCAGGCTTTGGATAGCGACGTGCCGCCCTTGAATGTCATCGCCGCCCCGATATCCGGAAGGGTGAACAGTTCGCGCAGCGTCCAGCAAACCCAGAAGTCCTTTTCCACGCTTGCCGCCTGTAGCCGCTTGGCTTCCTCCACGCGCAAGCAGGCAAGACGTCGATCCGAAGCCGATCTGCGCGAAAAAGCGTCCATTGCTCAGTCAACTCCGGTAGCAAGGCGGCGCAATATGTCGGCGATCCAGCTGGGGGCGTATTGCAAGTCCTTCGCCAACTGCGCGCGATCCCGGTCACTCAGTTGCCGCCGCAGGATTGCGAGCGTCTTTTCATTGACGTTATGGTGTCCGATATGACGCAAGGCCTGAATGATGGTGGCGCTCTTGCGGCCAGCGCTCGCCATGTTGCGCGGCGTGGTGCCCTTGAGCACGATCTCGCGCTGGCCGATCCGCACGCGGCGGGACGAGCCATCGGTGAGAAAGACAATCCGCGTGGGAACCTGATCCGACAGCCCCAGAATGTTGGCTGCGTAGGCGCCTGCCGGCTGGAGCCGGATGGCGTCCCGCGCGGCAAGTGCCTTGGCAATCGCATCAGCCGAAGGCGGAATCCGGCCAAACGTCGCATGGTCGATGGGATAGTCATATAGGCCCCGGGCAAGCTGGCGGATAGTGCCTTTGCGGGAGAGCCGGGTCAGTGCCATGCCCACTGATCGGGGGTCTCCCAGCGCCGCGAAGTCCCTAGGCGTAAATACCCACCCCCTACCATGCCCAAATATGATAGAACGGACTTTTGGTTCAATTACTTGCGTGCTTTTTGAGACGGCATTCATGTTGAAAAAAGTATAGTCTTTTTGCAACAAAAATCAACGCTCTTCTAGCTCCCGCAAGTACGACTCGAGCCGGCTGAGGGTACTCGTGCCTGAGCCCATTTCGGTGGTGCGTGCAGAAAGGCCGCGCGGTCGGCATTAACTCCTGAAAAGTTATTAACACGAATTAAGACCCGACCCGATCAATGACGCTAACCGTTAAGCCCGTTAACCAGTAAGGATCTAAACCTCTAATCCGCCTTTCTCGGCGGTCCCTCCATAGCCCTGTCCGGTTGGTCTAGAACTCCGCAGCCGTGTGGCCGGAGTCATCCGCGAATTTCTTGATGAGGTCCGTGTTGAATTCAAATTCCATGTGAACCTCCGAAGAAGTGAAAACGCATTCACGTCCTTCCATTTTCATGTCCTGAACGGCTCACAACATTAGTGATCCATGTCCTGAGATCGGCCAGACAGACGTACGATTGGCCGAGGGTGTCAGCATGCGCCGCCTGATTGCCGAGGTCGATGCGTGAGAAGCGCTCGATCAGATCGCGGAGCAGAGTAGAAGCCAAGCTGCTGAATCGCGGAGCAAACTGGCACCCGGCGTCGTGCGTGTATCAGTATACGTACGCAAATCGGCTCCTCGTCCTTTCTGGCACTTGTGATGCGATGATTAAAGTGCGCCTTTCTATCCCATTGAAGTCTTGACGTCGGACCACCCCGGCGGCTGCGCCGCCACCCCTCCTTGGCAGAGGGGAATGAGCGGCATTCCTGCTTCAATTACACTTCGCATATGATCCCGCGCCTCCGATTCTGGCTGTACGCCCTCCTCCTCGCTTTCGGCCCGGCCCTGCACGCGGCTGACCTGCGCATCGCGCTCGCGGCCGACGTCACCTCGCTCGATCCGCACTTCTCCAACATCGCGCCCAACAACGCCATCGCCTGGCACGTGTTCGATGCCCTTACCCACGTCGACGAGGACGCGCGCCTCGTGCCGGGGCTGGCGACCTCATGGCGCGCGGTCGACGAGCTGACCTGGGAATTCCGCCTGAGGCGAGGGGTGAAGTTCCACGACGGCTCGGACTTCACTGCCGAGGACGTGGTCTTCTCGATCGAGCGCGCGGCCGGGCTGCCCAACGGCCAGTTCGGCGGCTTCGTGTCGCGCATCGTAGCGACGCGCATCGTCGATCCCCACACGCTGCGCTTCAAGACCGCGGCCCCGTACGCGATGGTCCCCCAGGATCTCGACTCGATCTTCATCGTCTCGCACAAGGCGGCCAGGGGCGCGGGCACCGAGGACTTCAACAGCGGCCGCGCGATGATCGGCACCGGGCCGTTCCGCTTCGTGCGCTTCGCACGCAGCGACCGCGTCGAGCTGGCGGGCAACACAGACTACTGGGGCGGAGCCCCGCCCTGGAACAAGGTCACGTTCCGCATCATTCCCACCGACCCGGCGCGGCTCGCCGCGCTGCTCGCCGGCGACGTCGACATGATCGAGCAGGTCCCGACGCCGGACCTCG
>Ga0082335_1007822_pt1 | contig 12622 bp, 13 predicted proteins | sample Subgrocontami58m_FD_72375 | JGI IMG/M metagenome (GOLD analysis project Ga0082335, IMG submission 72375) | Subsurface groundwater microbial communities from S. Glens Falls, New York, USA - GMW37 contaminated, 5.8 m (SPADES assembly) (version 2) ...
TTCGATGTATTCTGCCTCTTCACTTTATCTTCCCTCTACTTAAACATATATAAATATTTTGCTACGGCATCCACCTCCTGGTGGCTCAGTGTTTTGATAAAACTGGGCATGGACGATTGAGGATTAACACTGAGGGGGTTTTCAATGTAATTATGTAAGTCCTCAGCGGTGCGGCGGCCACCTATGCCATCTAAAGGTATACCGCTCCCTGCTCCGGCAAGAACATGACAGGAAGAACATCCCTTTGATTGATAAATATTTCTCCCCATTTGCTGGACGGCAGTAAGTTGTACTCCATCAGTCTTTTCGCCGGCGCTTGCCGGAGTAGTCTCATAGGCTTTAATAGTCAGGAAAAAGATACCTATCACCATAATAACCGCTAGAGACATAGCCACCGGACGTTTGGCAGGTTGCCGGATAGGATGCCTATCCAGGAAAGGCAGCAGGAGCATGAACAATACTGCTAATCCAGGAACGACAGCTACACCCACCCACTCCAAGGCGCCGGGGAAATATTTTAAAAGCTCAAATAGAAACATAAAATACCACTCAGGTCTGGGTACATAACCCGTGTCTGACGGGTTAGCCACAGCGCCAAGGGGCACTCCCTCGATTACTGCGAGGGCAAGGATTACACCCAGTACCACCAGTACAGCGATAGTGTCTTCAAAGATAATATCGGGCCAGAAAGGATGCCCTTCCTTTTTAAATGCGGCGTACTTTTCATGGTAGCTTTCTTTTTCAATATCTACCGTTGGGTTAGTTGGTTCTGTTATCGTCATGATTCAACCCTTTTTGCACCTATTTTAGTCTTTTTCTCCCAGAGCCAGGGTGGAACGGAAACACCGTGTTTAAATACCAGATAGAGGTGACCTACCATAAGCAGAACGGCTAAAGACGGCAATAAAGCTATATGGTATGCATAAAAACGGGCCAGACTTACGGCGCCAAGTTCAGTACCTCCGCGCATAATCTGCAGCAGAAAACTGCCGACTACGGGTACCGTACCCGCCATATTCGTCCCCACAGTAGTTGCCCAGTAGGCTTTCTCATCCCAGGGTAAAAGATACCCTGTAAACGAGAACCCCATGACAATTATTAACAGAATTATCCCCACGACCCAGGTTAACTCCCTGGGATATTTATAAGCTCCCAGAGCAAAGACCACCAGGCTATGGACCACTACCAGTACCACCATTGCACTTGCACCCCAGTGATGCAACCCTCGTACAATCGAGCCAAAGGTCACCTGTGTGGTGAAGTACAAAATGCTGTCGTAAGCAGTCTCGGGAGTAGCCGAATAATACATAGCAAGGATTATACCTGTAACTGCCTGAAGCATGAAGATAAACATCGTAGCTGCCCCAAAGGTATACAGGAAATTAACACCGCGTGGTATTTTCCGCTTGAACAGAGCCTGCCATATCGTAGCGGCTCCAGTTCTTTCATCTATCCATTTCCCTATATCTGTAGCCATTATTATTATTTCTCCCTAATCTATATTGGCTTCTTATCAGGTGTACCAAGGTGGAAATCCTGAAAGTTAATAACCAGCTCTCCCTTTTCAATTTTATATTCCAGGCTGTCCAGGGGCCGGGGTGGAGGTCCCGATAGTACCTGTCCATCTTCAAAGGCAAAAACACCCGCATGGCAAGGGCTCATCCATGCCTTCTTTTCCGGATGCCAGTCAACAATACATCCAAGATGGGTGCACTGGGCATTATATATGCGGAATTTGTTATTATCTTCAGTAACTACCCATACCAAGCGCGGTTGCCTGGCCTCAACCCAACCATCCTGTTTTATCACAGTCAAACCAACCATTTTCGGATCACCCTTACGGAACGAATTAACAGGCCCCAATGACATCCATATACCAGGTACCCTTTTTTTAAGAGCGGGTGAAACAAAAGCTCCGACCAAAGGTACTGCAATTACCGTGGCTGCAAAGGCGCCCATGGCTGCGGTAACATAACTCAGGAAAGATCTCCTCGATATTTCATAATCCGTTGACTTTTTATCCATTCACTTATTCCTCCGGATTTAACATCTGTTATCAGTAATAATGTATTATTCGTCATCGTATCTATTATTTCAGGAATATTTTAACAAAGACACTCCTTTTTACAATGAATCCTGTGGCATTACATCCCAATCGTTTGATATTAGTTTAGAACAGAACTACACATTATTTATATATAACAACTAGATACTATAATGTTATTAAGCTTATTATATTATTGCCACTACTATTCTCCCATTAATATTAACCACAACCGTCATCTATCACATCCGCTAATATACTTAGGCATGTATCTTACCTTAGTCAATTATATCAACTTGTGAATAATATTATTATACTAGGTATTTATGCTTAATTCCAGTGTCAAGATGGCGGATGAAGATAATATTTGTTGTGCTTAAACTAATAAGGGGGTGAGCATGATAACCAAAGAATTTATCGATAAAGACTTGATACCTGTCTTAAATGAAGAGTATAATGACGATGAGACCGCCGAAATGCTTAAGACTGGAAAAATCAGGGTACTTCTTGCTGAAGACCACGCTATGGTTCGTGAAGGAACCCGCCGCATACTGGAGGGAGAACAGGACATGGAAGTCGTCGGCGAGGTTGCGGACGGGCAAGAAGCTATCCGTTTAACCGAGGCTTTACATCCTGATGTCGTACTCATGGACATAGCTATGCCTGTTATAAACGGCGTGAAAGCTACTCAGGAGATTAAAGCTATTGCCCCGTCCACTGCAGTGCTTATTCTCAGTGCTTACGATGACGACGCTTATCTATTCGCAGTCCTCGAGGCTGGAGCTGCCGGATATCTATTAAAAAACTGCAAAGCCAACGAATTAGTTGAAGCTGTCAGGGCTATTATGCGAGGGGAGTCTGTACTGCATCCGGTGGTTGCTTCGAAGGTTTTAAAGCGTCTTTTCAACGGACAAGGGTCCGCCCAGGACCATGTTGAGCCATTACTTACAAAACGTGAAATTGAGGTATTAAAAGTGGCCGCCAGAGGACTGAGTAACAAGGATATCGCCAAGACACTCCGTCTCTCTTCAAGGACAGTACAGGCCCATCTTGGAAATATCTTTAATAAATTAAATGTTAGCTCCCGCACTGAAGCAGTTATCTCTGCTATGCGCGTGGGAATCCTCTCTACTGAGGATATCCAGAATGTCACGGGGTAATCTCAAGCGTTTTTTAGCTTATATATTCATTCTGTCAAGTTTATCTGCTATCCTGCTTAACGGGTGTTTGCAAACCGATATTGAACAGTTACCACCTCCACAGGATGTGGTTTTGAAGCCGAACCCGGCATTTAGTAAAGATATCAAACCTATTCTCGATAGCTTTTGTGTCAAATGCCACAACCCTCAAGATGCTCACAAGGGCCTTTCACTGGATACTTATGAGGGGATTATGAAAGGCCATAAAAGCGGCCCGGTGCTCGTACCGGGCCAACCGCAGCAAAGTACCCTCCTCATCGTAATCAAACAGGATACGCCACCTGCTTCCAGGATGCCCTTCCATCAAGAAACTCTAACGCCACACCGGATACACAATATAGAAAATTGGATTCTCCAGGGGGCTCCCAATAATTGAATGTTGCCATTCTCGACTGTTGTTAAAAGATTCCCGCCGGTTCTCATGATTCCCATTTTTTTAGTGGTATGGATTCGAAAAATATAAGAAGCGCTAAGTTTATGTATAGGAAATTATCCCCCGGTTTCCGGTATCGAGGGATTGAGGTTTTTATCAGGGTGAAAAACATATCAAACAGGTGCATCTCCGTCTGTTATCCTCCATCAATTACATCCGTTTTCTGCGGAAGGACTTGATATGTCTATTCGCACCCGTCTTATCCTGCTTATAGCTTTTCTGGTTGTCGTGGTGTTGGTTATGGTCTTTGTAGCTGGTACTGAAGTAAACCGCTTGTCGACGCTATCGGAGTCTATTACCGGCCGGGCGATGCAACGCATTGAATACATGAGCCAGATCAACACGAACATTATGCAGTGGCGCGGACTTAATCTTAGCATCATACTCATTGAAGACCCTCAGACAAGACAAATATATCAATCTCAGTTATCCAGGATAAAAACTGATACCCAGAATATGGTCCAACAATACAGCAACATTATTACAGACCCGATCCGTAGAGCGGACTATGAGGCTTTCTTGACGCATGTCCAGGAATATACAGAAATAGATAATAATCTGGATATTTTGTTATCAATAGGTAAAGGTCGCGAAGCCGCGGAATTATTTTCCAGTTCACAGAACGCTTTTGATGAGATGTACTATCATATAAACCGGATTAAAATCGACGAGATAAACAATACACGGGATGCCAGTCTGCAAGCCACCGCAACGGCAACTGATACCCGCAACTTTTTTACCTGGCTTACAGTGGCCGGAATAGTCAGTTTAATAGGGCTGGGTTTCTATATATGGTACTCTCTTTCTTCGGGCCTCCGGCGGCTTATAATAGCCACCAGGCAGGTATCCTCCGGGGATCTTTCGCAACCTATACCAACCATAAGCAAAGACGAGATTGGAGAGCTGGTCCAATCCTTTAATACAATGGTGTTGTCAGTCAAGCAGAGCCAGGAAGAGAACCAACGCCTGACCCAGGAGGCTTTGAAACTCAAGGAGGAACGCATAGGTCTCTTACAACAGCAGTTTTTCACAACTATCAAAGCCCAAGAAGAGGAAAGAAAACGAATAGCCAGAGAACTCCATGATGATACGGCTCAATCTCTTGTCACTCTTTCACGGGGTCTGGATTCCATTTTATCTCAGAAAAAGGAGCTTACCGCAGGCTCCACTAAAGAATTGGAACAAATGCGGCAGACTGTGGACCTGAGTTTGCAAAACGTAAGGCGTTTCAGCCAGGACCTGCGCCCCTCGATAATCGATGATCTGGGGTTGGTTCCTGCGATAGAGTGGTTATCTACCAGATTAGGTAAACTTCAACCCATAAATGCCCTGATAAAAACCCGGGGCGCTATCCGCCGGTTAAGCCCGGAAATAGAGCTAACCTTATTCAGGATAGCCCAGGAGGCGTTAACTAATGTTTCTAAACACTCTAAAGCAACCAGCGTAGACATATCTATCATTTTCGAAAAGCATAAAGTGATGTTGAGTATAAGCGACAACGGGCAGGGGTTTGTCGTACCTGTCTCCTGGAACGAAGTGGCAATCCGTAGTCAACTTGGCCTGCTGGGCATGAGAGAACGGGCCCAACTGATTCAGGGCAATCTGGAGATCGATTCCAAACCGGGTACAGGCACTGTTATCCGTATTGAGGTGCCAATAGACCAGCAAACTACTCTCGAACAAAAAACTTGAATCTTATTTGTAATATGGTAAAATAGCCAGAAGAGGAGTAAAGAATGCCCAAGAACTTAAACAAGATTACAGCAGAAAAGTTTATCAAGGGGATAAACAAGAAGAATCCACATAACGGATTAAAAGTCCGCTTCAACTGGATACGGAGGAAGGGCGGCTAATAACAGCTATCCTTTTATTAACAACACATATTTTGAACTGGAAAAGATTGCTGAAATAACTCAAGGCTACTTCAGCAATCTTTTTGTTTCCTTGTTCCCTTTACTTTAGACAGTCACACCTGTAAAAACTACCTCCGGATAAACTTAGTTAACCAATTCCACATCCGCTGAAAAACATTGGGAGTATTTTCCACTCCGGAAGGCACCTCATCTTGTTGACTGCTGTTCTTATCAACACCTGTGTTACCCGGTTCCGGGGTGGGCAGTTGATTCAACTGGCCTTGAGTTTGATTTTGACCCTGGTCAACCGGATTTTGTTTAATAATCTGGGTTCCCAGGTCTGTGCTTCCTTCCGTAATTATGTAGGCTATGCCATCCAGCGCCACCACCAGTTTATCTCCCACCGAGAAATAACGCCCCCATTCAGGGTGAGTCTGTAAGAGTTGGAAATACTCACGGCTGCCAAAAGCTATCTCTTTGGTCGGCATTCCATCCTTGAAAGCCGTGTCTACCCATTTCCCTTCTTTGTAAACGAAGGTTTTATCGGCGATAACTTTAACCTGAGGGGCTAACGCCACATCGCCCCCCTGGGACTGTTTGAGCCGCTGGGCCTGCTGGCTCTGGTCAACGGCGCTTAAAGACGGACTCGGTGCAAACGGTGCGCCACTTTGTGGCGCGGCAGAACCTGCTGCACCTGCTTTCCCTTCCCTTCCCGGCGCACCATCGGCACGAGGCGCTGGCATTAAAGGCATTGAAGGCGCACCCTGAAAGAAGGGCATCGGTGACGGTGTGAGCATGGGCATCGGCATGGGAACATTCTCCTGTATAAAGTAGGAGGTATAGGGCGTCATTATGCCAAATTCAGCGCTTAGAGACTTTATCTCTTCTATCACTTCCCTGTTAGCGCCTTTCAGCCTTACCTGGTCCAGAAGATAACCTATCTTGCGGGTGGCCCATAGCCTGGGTATAAAAGATGCATCCTCAGCTTTAGAGGGCAAGCTCACCTTTTGTAGATTTACCTGCAATTTCTTACCATAGCTTTTACCAGATAGTGAGAGGTTTGTCTCACCTCCCTGGCGGTAGCGACCGGCGACGATAAGCTGACTGCCAAGATAGAGGTCAGGAATGGGATTAGGATAAATATCCTCGACTCGTATCTGGCCAAAGTCCAGAGCGAGGTCCACCAAAACCGGCGTGCTTATTTTTTCGTAGAAAGAAGTCACTACCGGTTGTACCTGATCATTTCGGCGAACGTACTGACTGATGCCGTGGTTACGTTCTGCAAGTAAATCCAGCAGGCTGACATTGACATCATCCCCTATCCCGAAAGTAAACAGCCGGGTGGAAGCAGGGGCCGCCTTCATCCCGGCTTCAAGTATCTGCTTTTCGTCGGTAACGCCTACCGTGGGTTGGCCATCGGTAAGGAAAATAACCAGAGAAGTTTTCTCTGACGAAAGCTGACCCAGAGCAGCCAGCAAAGCATCATGGATGTTGGTGCTACCTGCGGCCTTCAGCCCGTTAACATACTCCAGCGCTTTTCCTTTTTCAGAGATAGGCTGTAAAGAATTGGCGAACTTGTCAATTGAGGAGGAGAAGGAGATGATATTGAATTTGTCATCGGCATTTAAATGATTCAGAATAAACTTTAATGCTTCCTTCGCCTGGTCTATTTTAATACCGCCCATGCTGCCCGATGTATCTATTACCAGGATAACGTCGCGGGCTACGACCTCGGTTTTGGATATCTCGATGGGAGGTGCAACCAGCAACAGGAAGTAACCCTTATCGCCGGTCTTGTAGGTCAGCAAATTTAATCCTACTTCACCATCCTGAACTGAATAATACAGCTCGAAGTCCTTTAACACGGATAAGTTGCTGGCTTCGTAACTGATGTCGGCGCTGCGTTCCCCCTTGCGGCTGATACTTACTTCATGGCTGGGGGAATAGATGTTCCGGATGGATTCGGAGGCGTTTATCTTCAAGCTAAGGGTAAATTCTTTCAGTGTTTGACCGGGGAAAGACGTTCCAGCCAAAGGATATATATATTTTATCAGGCCCGACTCTTTTTTCAGCACCAGGCTGTATTCTAACTCAATCTTGCGCTCGCCCTGGGGTGGGATGGGGAAAACCCTCAGTTCTACAGCCCTGGAGCCTACATATTGTAATAAGGCCGGGTCCCGGCGCTGCCTTACTATATTCTCATAAATTTGCCGGGCTTTATCCTTATCCAGGATTTCCCCTACCATCTTTTGACCGTCGGCCCACATGGTGAGGCTGGAAATAGTAGCCTCAGCCGGGAGAGGGAAGAGATATGTACCCTCTTGCATCATGCTGGACCGGTTCACGAAAAGCATTTCAACCCTGGTAAGCGCTACCTGACCTTCAACCTTGACCTCTACCCGATGATATTTTATTTCGGGGAAAGGCATGGGCCGGGGCATTATCGACGTTGGTGGAGGGAGAGGTGGGAATGGCGGTAACGGGGTTACTGGCGGGGTGGGTGTAACCACTGGACCGTTAGCCTGTACAGGGGAAAACGGAAACAGGGCTAACAACAGGGCAAACAGTACGATTACGTAGGTAACAACTTTGATTTTCATTATGATAACCTCCACTGGATTATTTCTTCTATTATTGAGACGACAGAGGAAGGGAAAAAGTTCCATGATGAATCTTAGTCTGTATTTGAATAAAAGACATAATGCTGTAAAACTTGGGAGTTTTTCCAGTACCCCAGACTGAAGTCTGGGGCATAGATATAAAAACCCGTGCCCAGGGCTTCTCCGAATCCCGACCTGTCGGAATCCGAGAGTCTCGCAAAGCGGACAGCCCTGGGTACATTCATGGATTTTAGTCCATTTCCGGAGATTGCGAACGTCAAAAGGCATGATATAATAAGTCGAAAACCATTTCTTAAAGGATAGCTAAGAAACAAGAAGGGGGATTATCAGATATGGCAAAATTTCAGGTTGGCGATAGGGCAAAGGTAAAGGACCGTCCGGGATGGCCTGGTGGATATAAAATCGCCAATTGGGAGGGCAAGATTTCTGAAGTCAAGGATGACCCCAAGGGCTACGTAATCATGGTCGCGGATAAGACGGGCTACCGTATGGCCTTCCCTGAAGACGAACTGGATAAGATATAAGAGCGGAGGATTTATTATTTTGTGGTATGTCATCGGTACGGTGGCAGCCTTGCTGACATCGTTTGGTTTTTTACCCCAGATAATCCGTATGCTACGCACCCGGTATGTACATGATATCAGCCCGATTATGCTGCTCCAGTTTTGCCTGGGCCTGTCACTATGGCTGGCCTATGGAATACACCTCAAAGATATAATAATTATCATTGCCAACAGCACCAGCCTGTTTATGGGATTGCTTGTCACGGGTCTATTTTTCTACTTCAAAAAACGGGAACATCTGCCTGGCGAAAGAACAGGATAGAGAAAGCCTGTTTCGGTAAGTTAGTAATACAGACGCAGGCATCCTGTACATAGACTATTTGCTTAAGTGCACGCGCGTTGACAGTCTGTCTCGCCTTGGACTATAATTCACTATTCTTTTACTTCCAGAGGAGGAGAGAAATGAAAAAATGGTTCTTTGTTCTACCCACACTCATAGCGCTGATGTTAATGGCCTGCGCTCCGCGGGAAGCTCCCGCACCGGTGACCGCCACACCTATAGTCTCAAATACGCCGTCGTCTACACCTTCTTCAGTTATCCCGAAAGTAAGTCCTGAGGATGCAGAGTGGCAGAAAGTGATCGTAGCGGCCCAAAAAGAAGGCAAAGCTACCCTGTACACATGGGGATATATTGGAGAGACTGGTATACAGATAAGGAATGTATTCAAGGCACGTTACAACGTCGACCTTGATCTTGTCACCGGTCGGGGTGCGGAATTTACAGAACGCCTGAAAACTGAGCGTCGTGTTGGGCAGGTTGTAGCCGATGTTGCCCAGGGGGCTGGCGTGCACCTTTTGAATATGAAAAATTCGGACTTGCTGGCAGTTGCCCCGTCCCTGCCGATACTGCTAAACAAGGGCGATTTCATAATAGATCCGGTGTTTGACAAAGAGGGTTACCTTCTACAAGAGAACATCCAGATTATTGGCCCCATGATAAATACAAAGCTCGTCAAGCCGGAGGAAGAACCGAAGTCATGGCAAGACATGTTGAATCCCAAATGGAAAGGTAAATTGCTGGCTAGCAGCCCCCTAGTCAGTACCGGCATGTACATCTCGTTTATCCCGATAATAAACGCTAAGGGTCTGACTGTGGATTTCCTGCGCGAATTGGGTAAACAGGAAATCATTCTTACCAGAGGAGACCAGGACACGGCGGATAAGCTCACCAGGGGCGAGTATCCGATGGCACTCCAACTGGCCGATACTATGGCTGGCGCTTACGTCAAAGAGGGAGCCCCTATTAAGGCCATCCCAATGGCCGAAGGCGTAGTCACAACCAATCTGGTGGTTGGCCAGGTCAAGGGCGCGCCCCACCCCAATGCGGCCAGACTTTTCATGAACTGGATTCTCTCGCCGGAGGGGCAGACAACTTATCACAAATACAAGAGCACCGGCCCTGTAAGGAAAGATGTCCCCGATTTCCGTCCACCAGCCGTCGTTCTTCCACCCAACGCCAAGCTCGTATTGGAAACTCCCTCGGATGTTACGGAAGAGACACAGAAGTATGCGGACCGGTGGCTCATAGAGCTATGGAAAAAATAGGGCGCTGTCTTCGCCAAACGCCCTCTGTTGCCCACCGATGCTTGCTGGCGGGTTTCTTGGAGAATTAAGCGGAGGTATATTTATGAACCAAAAAGCTAAAGCAGCAGTTCTAGAAGCTCCAGGCAAAATATCTATAAAGGAATTTACTCTCCCGTCAATCGGTCCGGAAGAAGGCTTGATACGGGTAGAGATGGCTGGCGTCTGCGGCAGCGATCCCAAGTTCTACCACGGCAAGATAAAGAACCTGCCTACTCCTATGATCCTGGGACATGAGACTCTGGGGCACATAGAAGAAATAGGCAACGTAGCTGCGGAGAGGTATGGAGTGCACAAAGGCGACAGGGTGGTTGTGGAGGCCAATATTCACTGCGGGCTGTGTTATTACTGCCTTACGGGCAACTACCAGTTCTGTGAGAGGGAGAGGGGCTATGGAACAAAGCTGTCCACAAAGACAGCACCCGGCCTGTGGGGCTCCTACAGTGAATACATGTACTTAGCACCCAACTCGGAAGTGCACAAGGTATCTGCTAGCGTCCCCGCCGAGGCAGCTATCCTGACAACTGTCATAGCCAACGGCGTCCAGTGGGCCAGGAATTTGGCCGGCGCTTCAATAGGGAACTTTGTTGTGATTCAGGGGGCGGGGCAACAGGGACTGGCCTGTCTGGTGGGCGCCCTTGAGTCGGGGTGTCGCCCCGTCATCGTTACCGGCTTATCTGTAGACAGTCCGCGGTTGGCTCTGGCTAAGGTTCTGGGGGCGCACTACACGATAGATGTTCAAAAAGAAGATGTAGTGGCGAGAGTCGCTGAGTTAACAAATGGGCGCATGGCTGACATTGTGGTGGACGTGACCGGCAACCCTCAGGCCATCCAGAAGTCCCTGGACATGGTGCGTCCCCAGGGCACGGTGCTGGCCGGGGGATTGACTGGCACTGAAACCGTAACCCCGATGCTAATAGACAAGATAGTGATGAAGGAAATCCGCTTCCAGGGGGCCAGGAGCAAGGCGGCCCCGGCAGTGCTGGCCGCGCTGAAGCTGGTAGAGTCACGGAAATACCCATTTGAGAAATTGGTGACCCACCGTTACCCGCTGGACAAGACGGAAGAAGCCTTGAAGGCCTGCGGCAGTGAGTTAGCGGGGGTATATCCTGTGAAAGTGGTGATAGTACCGTAAGAACTTGAGTCGGTTCTACTTGAATAAGCTCAATTACACATTAAACAGATAGTTTATTACATCCCCGTCTTTGACCTCGTAGGTCTTACCCTCGGCGCGGAGTAGCCCTAGCTTGCGGGCTTCGGCCAATCCGCCCACTTTAATGAGGTCGGTATAGGTTACAACCTCTGCCCGGATGAAGCCTCGCTCAATGTCTGTATGGATTTTCCCCGCAGCTTTCTGCGCGGGAGTTCCTTTACGGATTGTCCACGCCTTTACCTCGTCGGGGCCAACGGTGAAGAAATTAATTAGCCCAAGTACATCGTAGGAGGTGCGCACCAGTTTGTCCAGGGCAGGTTCCGTAGCACCCATATCGGAACGGAAACTTTTAGCCTCTTCATCGGTAAGCTGAGAAAGCTCTGCTTCCAGTTTGGCGCATATTGCCAGCAACCGGAACTGGGGTTTGTGAATCTTTTTCAACCACTCCACCTCAAGTGCAGATGTCTGCTTAAGGTCGTTTTCACCGATATTAAACACCGCCAGGAGCGGCTTCTGGGTGAGAAATTTGTACCCTTCTAATGCCTTTAATTCATCGGGACTTAGCGCTTGCTCCCGAACGGGAATATCTTTTTCAAGTGACGCTTTGATACGGCCTAGAAGAGACTGCTCCTTGAGATGGGCCTCCCGCTCCGCAGGCTTGGCAGCTTTCAAGGAATTGACCAGTTTTTCCAGCCGCCGTTCCATGATAGCTAAGTCAGAGAAGGCTAGCTCCATTTCGATATTGCCCAGGTCCCGCAAGGGGTCAATGCTGCCATCGGGATGGGGTATGCTGTCATCCTTAAAAGCGCGTATTACGGCAACAAGGGCATCCTCCTGGCTCAGATAGGCCAGAAGCTGCCCTGTCCAGCCCTCTTTTTTCTTTTCGCTGGATGGCGCCGGGGCCACATCGGTGTATTTTATCTCTGCGGGCGTAGTTTTCTGGGGTTTGAACATAGCAGACAACCGCTGCAAACGTTCGTCGGGAACTTTGGCTACTCCGATATTGGGGGCCAGGTTGGCGAATCCCCGCCCTGCGGTTTCCGCCCTGCCTTTAGTGAGGGCATTAAAGAGTGTCGTCTTGCCGCTACTGGCCAGTCCTACAATGCCGATTTCCATAACTTTATAATATCACATTATCATTGTGATTTTGTAAGTTTGAATATTTTTTATCACTT
>Ga0082335_1007826_pt1 | contig 12614 bp, 13 predicted proteins | sample Subgrocontami58m_FD_72375 | JGI IMG/M metagenome (GOLD analysis project Ga0082335, IMG submission 72375) | Subsurface groundwater microbial communities from S. Glens Falls, New York, USA - GMW37 contaminated, 5.8 m (SPADES assembly) (version 2) ...
TTGGCATGACGATGATCAAGGCTAACCCGCATTTTCTGGCTAAAAGGCTGTCTTGGGAGACCGGTATGGAAGTCGTGGCTGCTTCCGACGGAATGAGTATAAGTTTTTAGTTGACTTAACACTTCAGGCGTGATATTTAAAGGAATAGAATAACTACCAACAAAAGGCAAAATAAATGGCTAAATTCATTTTTGTTACGGGTGGAGTAGTTTCAAGTCTCGGCAAGGGCATAGCTTGCGCTTCCATTGGTAAAATATTGGAGGCCAGGGGCCTGAAGGTGGCGTTGGTCAAGTGTGACCCATATATCAACGTTGACCCGGGCACGATGAACCCTTTCCAGCACGGTGAAGTCTATGTCACTGATGATGGCGCTGAGACCGATCTTGACCTTGGGCATTATGAGCGGTTCACCAACGTCAAATTGTCGCGTAATAATAATATTACTACAGGTAAGATCTATTTTTGTGTTATCGCAAAAGAGCGTAGAGGCGATTATCTGGGCAAGACCGTCCAGGTCGTGCCGCATATAACAGACGAGATAAAGAACTCCCTTAAAAAATTGTCTTCCAGCGGCAATAATGATGTTGTCATTGTTGAGATAGGAGGCACGGTCGGCGATATAGAGAGCCTGCCTTTCCTGGAAGCGGTCCGTCAGCTCACGCAGGAGTTGGGTAGTTCCAACGCCATTAATATTCACCTGACACTCGTCCCTTATATAAAGGCGGCTGAGGAGATCAAGACAAAGCCTACTCAACACAGCGTAGGTAAGTTGCGAGAGATAGGTATCCAGCCTGAGATACTGCTTTGCCGATCGGAAAAACCAATTTCAAAAGATATTAGACAAAAGATCGCCCTCTTTTGTAATGTAGGTGAAAACGCCGTTATTGAAGCCCTGGATGTAAAAAGTATTTATGAAGTGCCTCTTTTGTTCAAGAAAAACGGTTTGGACGATCTTATCCTGAAATTCCTGCGTCTTAAGTCAAAAAAGTCACATAAGGGAGCGCTTAAGGAATGGAGCGAGAACGTCGTAGGAGTTATAAAGAACCCAAAAAAGTCATGCCGCATCGCGGTCGTGGGAAAATACATAATGCTTCAGGACGCGTATAAATCAATTTATGAGGCGCTTATTCACGGCGGCATAGCCAATGATGCAAGAGTTGAGATCGTTAAAATAGATTCAGAGGTTGTAAGGCGGCATAACGCGTCTGTTCTTTTTAAGGGTGTTGACGGTATACTTGTGCCAGGAGGGTTCGGTTATAGAGGTATTGAAGGAAAGATCAATGCTATTGAGTATGCCCGCCGTGAAAAAATACCTTATTTCGGCATTTGCCTAGGGATGCAGACGGCTGTTATGGAATTTGCCAGGAACGTCTGCGGCCTGAAAGGCGCTAATTCTACGGAATTTAATTCTAAGACACCCCATCCTGTAATAAGCCTATTAGATGAACAAAAGCATATTAATGCCAAGGGCGCGACTATGCGCTTGGGTGTATATCCTGCAAAGATAATCGCCGGGACGCACGCCCATAGCGCATACAAGAAGAACATTATCTGGGAGCGGCATAGGCATCGTTATGAATTCAATAACAAGTATAAGAACATCCTGCAAAAGCGCGGCATGAAGATAACCGGAGTCTCACCTAACGGCATTCTTGCTGAGATAGTAGAGGTAAAAGACCATCCATGGTTCGTTGCTGTGCAATTCCATCCGGAGTTCAGGTCTAAACCGGACCACGCCCATCCTCTTTTCAGGGATTTTGTAAAAGCTGCTATTGCTGCGGCAACACCCAGCCTAAAATGAAAGGCGTTATGAAGCGCATGTTATTCTATGGCATAGCTATTTTTTCATTAGTAGGCGCAAGTTTAGGCTGCAGCCAGCCATTAAGGACGCTTATGAGCGTAGGAGCGGAACAGAAGGCGCAGCAGAAAATTATTGAAACCCAAGAGACGCGGTTTAAAAATGTTTTGAAAGAGGCAAGGGCCGGCAGCATTAAGAACGGTGTCTCGCGTGAAAATATTATCGCGCGTTACGGCGAGCCTGTTTTAGATAAAGGGTCTTACTTTTTGTATCGCGACCCGGTAGATTATTTTAATTCTCCTAAAGTATACCTGGATTTTGATGAAAAGGGCGCGCTGATCGCCACAAGGATCGAGGAACGCGATGTCCGGCCGTAGCCAACTGTTGAAATTCGCGAAGATCCGGGATTACGACTCAAGGTATTTAGCCGATATCCATGACGATGTTTATTTTTCTTTTCCGGTAGGCGCTATCCTTAACGCTGAGGAGGGGCTTTTATCCGGCGGCAAAAAGGCGATAGCCTATTTTTCCATGGAGTACGGCCTTGCCACCAACATTTACAATGTATTTAAGTCTGTTGCGCCGTTAAAACCCCTCAATAAACTTTCAGAGAACGATATCATTTCCAATGAACGCATCGCGGATTACCTTTTTTCTTTAAAGATAGATGCTGCTTTGGACCTGCCGATCTATAGCGGAGGACTTGGAGTATTGGCAGGAGACACTATAAAAACAGCGGCTGACTTGAAGATGCCGATGGTCGCCGTAGGCATCTTATGGAACAAGGGGTATTTTAGGCAGAGGTTTTGGTTTAAGTTCGGGCAGCTGCCTGAAGAGATGAATTGGGACCCAGTATCTTTCCCCGGCCTTATTCCTTTAGAAAATAAGATTAAACTTGAACTCAAAGACAGGGATATTCATCTGAGGTTATGGAAGTATTATGTTTATAGCCGTACCCTGGACCACGTAGTGCCTCTTGTTCTTCTTGATTCAAATGTTGAAGAAAATAGTGAGGCTGACAGAAAATTGACCGATAGGTTGTATAAGAGTGATGATATTGACGGACGTTTGCTCCAGCGTTTGATATTAGGCATGGGAGGGATAAAGGCGTTAGAAGAACTCGGCTATCCTTTGAGCTTGTATCATTTGAACGAAGGCCACGCGGCTTTCGCGTTCGTGCAGAAAGCAAGGTCTTTAAAGCCTAAAGAGTATGACGAAGCCAAACTTCAGTTCGCCTACACTTGCCATACGCCTGTCCCGGCAGGCCACGACCGCTTTTCGCTCTTTGATCTTGAACGCATATTAAAGCCTGAGGATGTTGAAGTGGTCAAAGAGTTTGGTATGGAAAATGAGGCGGCGGATACGGTCAATCTTACTATTCTTGCAATGAATACATCACGAAGCATTAACGCAGTATCAAAGAAACACGGCGAAGTCATGCGGTTACAGTTCCCGTCGTATAAGGCGAAGATCAAATCTATAACCAACGGCATACATTTCGCAACATGGGCCTCGGAACCTATCTTAAAGGTGCTGGATGGATATACAAAACAATTAGGCGATTATAAAACTGATCCTACTCTTTTATCCGGAGCAGGAAAGTTAAAGAGCGATGATAATTTCAGGCAGGCGCTCTGGCTTGCGCATCAGGAAAACAAAAGAAGGCTATCGGAATTCCTGGGACACTGGAAGTTCAAAGAGGACGTGCTTACAATAGCCTGGGCAAGAAGGATAGCCGCTTATAAGAGGCCGAGCCTTATTTTCCAGGATATTGAACATTTGATAGAGCTCGCCCGCCGCATAGGGCCTTTGCAGATACTTTATGCCGGCAAAGCCCATCCTAATGATAATCTCGCCTTTACCTATATTAATGACATCATGAATACTATTGATAAGGCTGTCAGTGAAGACGGCTTATTGAAGATAGTCATGCTTGAAAATTATGATATTTATATCGCGAAGTCCCTTGTTTCAAGCGTTGATATCTGGCTGAATAATCCATTGCCGCCTTATGAAGCATCGGGCACCAGCGGAATGAAGGCTATTGCTAACGGTGTTTTGCAGTTGACTACCGTAGATGGCTGGGCGGCTGAGGCCGTTGATTCCGGCATAGGCAAGTTCTTTGGTTATCGCGATAAGAGCAAATCCTTTACTGATGGGTTAGTGTTAAGGCTGGATGAAGATTCTAAAGCGCTTTATAAGGCCCTTGAAGAGATGATGCAGATATATTACAAAGGAAATAAGGGGGCCTCTTTTGACGTACGTTCTCCTTGGTTGGATATGATGATAGATTGCATCGTTGCGGCAGGGCATTTTAATACCGATCGCATGGTGCACGAATATATCGCGAAAGTTTGGGATTAAGTAATGAGACAAATCGTTCTGTTTGATTTGTCTCATTCGTGCTATGATAAAAAACAAGGCAATTATACTATTGTCGGCGTTAATTTTGTCGTTCTGTTGGATGGGGACAGCTATGGCATTGGATATTAAAAGCGCCGCATTTAGTAATGGAGCGGCTATACCACGCCAATACACCTGCGAAGGACGGGACATCTCTCCGGAATTGCAATGGGAAGGCGCACCTGCGGGAACGTTAAGTTTTGCTCTTATCTGCGATGACCCTGATGCTCCGATGGGCACCTGGGTCCATTGGGTCATATATAACATACCAGCCGCTACTCAGGGATTACCTGAGGGAGTTGCTACAGCAGGGTCTTTAAAAGATGGAAGCCAACAAGGTTTCACTGATTTTCAAAGGACTGGTTATGGCGGGCCTTGTCCTCCTGCCGGAAAACCTCACAGGTATTTTTTCAGGTTGTATGCGCTGGATTCTATGCTGGCCATCAAAGGCAAGGTGACAAAAGAATCATTGCTTTCGGCAATGCAAGGGCATATTTTAGCTGAGGCTGGCCTTATGGGAACGTATAAGAGATAGGTAAAACACCCGGCGCTAAACTTACACCTGGCCTATATCGGAATTGGGCCAGTGTTCGCCCAGTGGCGAAATTGCGCCGGTGTTGTGTCAACTACACAAGGAGGTAGAAATGGGATTCTTTCTGTTGTTAATAAGCATTATACTTATCATTAAGGGCGTCATGTTAATACTTGCGCCTAAAAAGGTAGTTAAGTTAGCTCACGACATGCTAAAGGTAAAGGATACAAGGCTTCTGGGGTTGATACCATTGTTCATAGGTATACTTTTGTTATTTTCTGGTTCATCCAGCGCTGTGGGTTGGCTTATTGTGCTTTTAGGTTTAGCTGAGATAGGCAAGGCGGTCTATATATTTATTACGCCTGTTGCCAAAATAAAGGCCCATTGGTGGTTTAATCTCGCGGATAACGGACAGCGGGCTTTGGGTATTTTAGTCCTTATCTTAGGCGTGATCGTATTTATTTCAAGGGTATAACACAGGCATCCTGTTTTAAAGTATGAGAAACAAGATTTCTTACCTGATCTTAAGGGTTGGGTTGGGTTGTGTCTTTTTATTTTTTGGCATCGGAAAGTTCCGCGGCGATGAATGGGCGGATACGATGCGTAGTATGGGAATATTTTCTCATCTACCTTGGAATGTTGATACGAGCATTATCCTCTCAGGCTTAGTAGAAGTTGTTACGGGCCTTGCCCTTATTCTGGGGCTCTTCGTCAGGTTTTTTTCTTTAGCTGCTTGTTTTCAGCTGTCAGCTATCCTCGTAGTGCTTAGTGTTTATGGAATTAAGGAGACGCGTGATTTTGGCCTTTTAGCCATGGCTATCGCGTTATCTTTAAGTTATGAGGATTTTTTGAGTTTAGGCAGTTTCTTTTGCCGCAGAAAGCGGCACACCGGACCATCCGATTGGTCCGGGTGTAGCAGGGCCAGTCAGTAGAGCAGCTACAACCCACCATAGCAGGGATACCTCAGGCTGGAAAAATGTAAAGTCCACTAAGTTGTGGATAAGAAATGCCAGGCTTCCTATCCAGAGGGCGTTATTCCATGAACCTTTCTGCTTTGCCAGTGTCCTATAAGCCAGGCCTACAAAAGATATCAGGCCCAATATGCCTATTTCCGCCCAGATCTGGAGATATGAGTTGTGGGGAGATATGCTTTTGAAGAAAGGATAATTTCCCAGGCCGACTCCGGCAAATGGGTGTTGGGAAATTACATTCATAGCCTCTTTCCAGTATGACGATCTGTTGATCAAAGAGAAGAGAGGCGTATTAAAAATATGGGCCGAGGTGTTCCTTAATAAAATTAAGCCAAAGCCGCTTAATATCAAGCCGCATAGAAAAGGGATGATGATCTTTTTTGCCTGCCATTTTTTACGCGCGCATAGAAATACAGCGGTTGATAAAACAAGGCTTAAAAAACCGCCTATTGATTGAGTTGCCAGCAGGGCGATAGATATAAGTATGACCGCTAAAAGCGAAGTTGAACTTTTTAATATATTTTTTCCTGTTTCCAATAGGAGTGCCGCGCTTAATGGCGCTAACAGTATAAGATAGCCGGCCAAAGCTGAGGGCGTAGGGAATGGGACAAAAGCCCGTCCGCGCGATAGATATTCAACGGCAAAGCCATCTGTTATGCCAAGGCCGCGAAGATAGTCTAGGGTTGAAAAAAGCCCGCCTATGAGCCAGCGCAAGGCATATAAGCTGACTAAAGTGCAGCTTAAAATAAGTATATTTAACAGGGTCTTTCTTTCCTGAGAATTGAATGAACCGACGGCTAAAAAGGCCATAAAATAAGCGGCGTATTTATAAAATTCAGAAAAGCTTTTTTCAAGATCTTGCGAAAGAGATAAAGAAATAAGTATGGCGATCAGAAAAAGCGAAGCAAAAAAATAGGCCGAATCCTTAAAAAGCAATAGATCGTTCTTTCTTAACAATAGCATGGATATGACAACGAAGATGCAGGAGAACGCGATGTCTTCACGCGGCGACGCCATGGATGACAAAAACGGCCTGCACGCCAGAAGGGCCAAAAATAGCGTAAATATTATTTTCCTTAACATTATGTTATAATACTAAGTTATAGAAAATCTTTTGTCAATATAATAACATCAAATGAACATACCTAAAGACCTCGTATCGGTTATCGTCGTAAGTTTAGAAAAAGGTCCTATGCTGGCTAGGTGCCTTGATAGCATCGTGTCCCAGGCCCATAAGGCCTTGCAATGTTTTATATTTTTGAACAAGGCGGATGAGAAATTAGCCGATGAATGGAGGGCGTCTTATAAAGGCTTTGATTTTGTTGCTTGCCCTGACAATGAGCTTTATTGCCGCCCGATGAATAAAGGGATAGCCCGCTGTGACGGAGACTTTATATTATGCTTGAATGACGATGTTGTGTTATCACCGGACTATATCAAGTATGTCCTGGAAGCCATGGGGCGCGACAAAAGAATAGGTTCAGTAAGCGGGTGTTTGTTAAGAGAAGACAAAGTTACGCTTGATTCTACGGGTTTTTTGTGGGATAGGTCCAGGAAGCCGCATGACCGAGGTTATGGAAAAAAGATGCGGCCTGCCTATAAAAAAGACGGATATATCTTTGGGGCAAATGGCGCGGCAGCCTTTTATAGGCGTTCTATGCTGCAGGCAATAAAGCATAATGGAGAATATTTTGACGAGAGGTTTGGTTTTTATTATGAGGACCTTGACCTTGCCTGGAGGGCGCATAAGCAAGGTTGGCTGGCATATTATTGCAGCAGCGCAGTTGCTTATCATAGGAGAGGTGGGACGGCACATTCAAGCGGGGACGTAGGCCCGGTATACCGCTTCATGCGTCATAAGGCATTCACGCGTATTTCGCCCGAGCTTGCGGCACGTTTGATCCGTAACAGGCACGCTATGATCTTAAAGAACGACCGTCTATCTAGGTTTTTAATAGATCTACCGTGGATATTATTTTATGAGCTTAGGATATACTTGTATCTATTATTTTTTAGGCGAAACGTGCTAAAGCAAATCTTAAGGCATCCATGAAATTAAAGGTCTTACATATTATTACCAGGCTTGAATTAGGCGGGGCGCAGAAGAACGCATTGGCCATACTTACTAACCTGCCCCAGGATAAATATGAGGCCTATCTTCTTACTTCGTCAGGCTTGCTTGAGGATGAGGCAAGGGCCATCCCTGGACTGCGCCTGAAGCTATTGCCTTTTTTGAGGCGCCGGCCTAACCCAATATTAGACATACTCGCGTTTTTTTCAATGGCCTATTATATAAGGATAAATAAAATAGACATCGTCCACACCCATAGTTCAAAGGCCGGTATTTTAGGCAGGCTCGCTGCTAAGACAGTCGGGGTTAAGGCCATCTTTCATACGATACATGGATGGGGATTTCATGATCTTAGGAGGAGTTTCTTCAATGACCTGTATATATTTTTGGAGCGCCTGACAGCGAAAATAACCGTAAAACTGATAGCTGTCACTGAAAGCGACATCCAGAAAGGCTTAGATAACAGAATAGGCGTTGAAAAGCAATATTGCCTTATCCGTTGCGGCATAGACCGCGACAGGTTTAAGGCTATAGGCCAACAGGATATCTTAAACGTAAAGAATTCTCTGGGGCTTAAGGAAGAGAAAGTAGTCGGCATGGTCGCGTGTTTAAAGCCTCAGAAAAATCCTCTTGATTTTATCAGGTGCGCGAGGCTCATTGTGAATGATGATCCACAAGTTAAATTTCTTTTGGTTGGAGACGGTGTCTTAAGGCCTCAGGTGGAAAGAGAGATACAAAAGAACGGTCTTACAGAAGACGTGTTTTTATTAGGGTGGCGCAGGGATATGGGCGCTATTATGTCTATTATAGATGTCCTGGTATTGACGTCTTTGTGGGAAGGCGCGCCTTTGGTATTTTTAGAGGCAATGTGCTTTTCAAAGCCTATTGTCGCTTATGACATATGTGGCGCCGGCGAGCTCGTTAAAGATAATGTTAACGGTTTTTTGGTGTGCCCCAGGGACACCGAAGGCCTCGCTCAAAAGGTTAATCTTCTTTTGGCTAACCGTGAAATCTGCGATAGAATGAAGAAATTCGCAAGCGTAGTTATCAGCCGTAAAGATCTTTCATTGGATTTCATGATGGAGAGAATAGAGAAGCTCTATAGTTCAAGTTTTGCTAACGTAGGATAAGTATATGCTTTTAGCATTTTTTATCGCTTTGCTCGCCTCATTTTCATTCAATAGTTTTTTCGCGTCATTGGGCAAAAAGATAGGTATCTTGAAAGCCCGCAGAGATGATGGTGTTGCGGGTATCTCAAAACTGGGAGGCATAGGCATTGCCTCTTCATTTTTTATTGCCGTTGCTTTTGCTTTTTTTCAGATGAATATTTTTGATCAAAGGTTGTCTCTTGCGCTTTTAGCTCTCGTTTTGACGTTTTTCTTAGGGCTGGCAGATGATCTTATTGATCTATCACCCTTAAGAAAACTTTTTTTCCAGTTCTTAATAGCTGTTTTTCTGGTTGCAGCAGGTGTTAAAACGCGCGTTTATTTTTTGCCTGGAATAGTCAATTCTATTCTTAGCGTTATTTGGTTCATGGCTATTATGAACGCTTTTAATTTTTTGGACATCTTAGACGGTTTGGCCTGCGGCATTTCTATTTTATGCAGCGCGACTTTCCTATATATAAGCTATACTACGGGGAATATTACCGTAGGGGTCCTTGCCGCAGCTTTATTGGGCAGTAATCTTTCTTTTTTGAGGTTTAATTTTTTTCCTGCTAAGCTTTATATGGGAGATATGGGCAGTCTTTTTAACGGCATAGGATTTGCCGTCATGGCGATATTGACGAGTTACGCGAAGGTCGGCAGTGAGATAGCTTTATTCGTGCCTTTATTGATACTTGCTCTTCCGTTATATGACCTTATTTTTGTTATCGCTATGCGCCTGGCAGGCCGCAAGCCCATTATTAAGAAGAGCCGCGATCATTTTGTCCTGCGGCTGTTAGATAAAGGCGCCTCAGTCCAGGGAATAGTATTTAAGATGTATTTTTTTAATGCAATATCCAATTTTATGGCTGTTATGCTATGGAATTCCTTTTATGCCTGAAAGCAAGATCGTTATACTCGGAGCAGGGTTAAGTGGATTGAGCGCCGCGGCTCATTTAAAGACGGAGTATGAGATCTTTGAAAAAGAAAAGTCCATAGGCGGCTTGTGCAGATCGCGAAAGCTGCGTGGCTTTACTTTTGATATCGCCGGCCACATTCTCCATTTTAAGGAGAAAAAGGCCAAAGACTTTATTATGGGGCTTTTGGGCGATACTTTGCGCCGGCAGAAGAGGAATAGCTGGATATGGAGCCACGGGTCTTTTATTCCTTATCCGTTCCAGGCGAATTTTCAGAGGCTTGCGCAAGATATCGCGATGGAGTGTTCAAGAGGGTTAGCGCAGGCTATAAAAAATAAAAAAAAGAAAAGCGGGTCCAATGGCCTGTGTTTTAGATCCTGGATCCTGGCTACTTTCGGTGAGGGCATAGCCAGGCATTTTATGCTACCTTATAATGAAAAGTTCTGGAAGTTCTCATTAGAGCAATTGAACCACGAATGGGCAAGCGAGTGGATCCCTTTGCAAGATAAGGGATATAACGAGACCTTCTGGTATCCTCGTTCTGGCGGCATTCAAACTTTAGCCAATGCTTTGGCCAGGCAGGGCCGCCGGGTCCGTACACGCTGCGAAGCTGTGCGCATTGACCTTAGGAAAAAAGAAGTATTGTTCTCCAACGGTATTAGATATAGATTTAATAAGGTTATTTCTACTATTCCATTGCCTGAGATGTTACGGCTTCTAACGCCCTTGCCTGATCGTGTCAGAAAGGCTTTATCGGAATTAAGGTATACGTCTCTTTTTAACGTCAATCTCGGCCTTTCTACAAAACTGAAGTCAACCAAGCATTGGATATACTTTCCTCAAAAAGATATCTCCTTTTACAGGCTTGGCATCTCAACCAATTTTTCCCAGAGCATGGCCCCACCCGGGTGTTCTTCGATCTATTTTGAAGCGTCTTATACGAAAGATAACCCCATTGATAAGAAAAATATCATTAATGCCATATATGGCGATTGCAAGAAAATAGGCTTTCCTATCAGGGAAGAAGATGTGAAAGTCGTTGATAGTAATGATATTAAATATGGTTATTGCGTTTACGATAAAAAACGGGATGCGGCGGTGAATATCATTCAGGGATATCTTAATAAACATAATGTTTTTTCTATAGGCCGCTATGGCGCCTGGAGATACGCATCAATGGAAAATGTTATGTCCGAGGCGCGGGACCTCGTTACGGGATCATCAGGATTTTGCAAGGGCCTATGAAGATCTCTTGTATTGTTGTCACGCATAATAGCTCAGGCACTATAAGCAAATGCCTTGATTCGGTTTTTAGCCAATCTTACGCTGACAAAGAGGTTTTTGTTGTTGATAATGGATCGATTGATAAGACCATTGACATGGTAATGTCAGGATATCCCCAGGTAAAGCTTATTTCTAATGGCGGAAATGTCGGGGCTGCGGAGGCCAGGAACCAGGCAATAGACCAGGCCACCGGAGATTGGGTCTTGTCACTGGACTCTGACGCTTTTTTAAGAGAAGATTTTCTATCCGGGTTTTGCGATTTTCTAATGGGCTCGTGGTCCGGTATGCCGCCTTCTGCGGCAATACCCGGCCCTAGTTGTGTGGCCGGTATGCCACTTTCTGTGGCTATACTAGCGCCAAAGATATATTATCCTGGCAGCGAGGTCTTTTATAGCGCTGGACAGCGTTTAACACCATTGAGAAGGTTTTACGAATTAGGCCATAATAAAAAAGATATTGGGCAATTTGACCGGGGCGGCGAGGTATTTGGCGCGTGTTCTGCCACCGCGTTCTATAGGCGGGATATGTTAAAAGACATTAAAGAGGCTTCGGGTTATTTTGACAAGGGCCTTTTTTATATGGTTGAAGACGTGGATCTTTCGTGGAGGGCCCGCAAGAAAGGGTGGAAGGCTTACGCGTGCCCGGCATGCGTGAGTTTCCATTCAGGTTCAGGCTCAGGTTTCAGCGCGAAAGACAAAAAGTTTCTTTCTATTCGTAACCGCTTTATAATGATGTTAAAAAATGATCATAAAGCGCGCTTGATCTTATTTTCGCTGCCGTTAGCTTTATATGAGGTATCGCGTTTTATTTATTTGTTATGCAAGAAAGAAGGGGATATTTATGTCCGCGCCGTTATTTCAGCGCTAGAATGGAGGAACAAATGAAAAAAATGATGTGGCCTATCTTTGGCATATGTATCTTGTTCTTTGCCGTCCGCTTTGCTTTTTCTTTAGAAGATTATAAGACCGAAGACCAGGAAGCCATAGCATATAACGTGACACGTAGTGTAAAGACAGTTCAAGGCCTGAACTTCAGAGTAGAGGACGATAGGCCTATAGAGAAAATAGCCGGAGTATACCGCCCCATAGACCTGGATTCTTATATAGCTTTGAAATTCAATAAATTGGAAAAAAAGATGGCTGAGCAGAACGCGGCCTTATCAAAGAGGATAGATGAACTTTCCGCGAGAGTTGACGAGTTAACTATGAACGCCTCCCCACAGAACCAGACCGCCCCCCAGGCCAATCCATAAGGTATTTTTTAACATTTTTCTTGACAAATAAACAGATTACCGTAATAATGTTGATTGTATTACTTAATGCAATTACTTTAAGTGTGATAGTTATCGTTTTTCCCATGACATGATGAACGACAACCATAAAAATCTGGTATCCGCCAAAGAAATATCCGTAAAGTTTGGCGTCAGTTACCCGACCCTAAATCATTATACGAATTTAGGGTTTTTTGATGTTGTCGTCAAACGGGGGAACAAG
>Ga0082335_1007827_pt1 | contig 12613 bp, 9 predicted proteins | sample Subgrocontami58m_FD_72375 | JGI IMG/M metagenome (GOLD analysis project Ga0082335, IMG submission 72375) | Subsurface groundwater microbial communities from S. Glens Falls, New York, USA - GMW37 contaminated, 5.8 m (SPADES assembly) (version 2) ...
CGGCTACCTGCCGCAGGATGTGCAATTGTTCCCCGCTTCGATCAAGGCCAACATCGGGCGAATGCGCGAGGATGCCCGCGACGAGGATGTCTTCGACGCGGCCGAGACTGCCGACGTGCACGAGATGATCTCCGGCTTTGCGCAAGGCTATGAGACCATCGTTGGCATGGACGGAAGTCCGCTGTCGGGCGGCCAACGCCAGCGGATCGGGCTCGCACGCGCGTTTTACGGCAACCCGCGGCTGATCGTGCTTGACGAACCAAACTCGAATCTGGATGCGAACGGCGAGCGGGCGCTCGCGAAGGCGCTGCTGCGCGCCAAGGAAAAGCTGATGACCGTGGTGACGATCACGCAGCGCGCCGCACTTCTGCAGAGCGTCGACAAGATCATGATTCTTCACCAGGGGGCGGTGCAGGCATTCGGCACCCGCGACGAGATCATTCCAATCATTACCGGCCGCCAGCCTCCGAATATCCCGGGCGGACCGGGCGGACCGGGCGGACCGGGCGGACCGCCGCCATTGAATTTATAGGGACTGCAGACGGACGTTCAGGAACGAGGTACGCGATGCCCAACAGGAAAATTGCGGTCCGCACCGCGGTGGCGGACAGAACCTGGTACGAAACCCTGCCGCGATCGACGAAATATCCGACCATTGGCGGCATCCTGACCATGGCTGTGGTGCTGATGGGTTTTGGCGTCTGGGGCAACACGGCGCCGATCGCCGGCGCGGTGGTCGCATCAGGCGTGTTCGTGGCCACGGGGCAGAACAAAATCATCCAGCACCTCGAAGGCGGAGTTATCCGCGAGATCTATGTACGCGAAGGCGACATCGTCGAGCCGGGTCAGGTATTGATCGAGCTTGATGACACCGCGTCGCGGGCGGAGTTGCAACGCCTGTTTCTGCGTCGCGTCAGGCTGTCGGCAATCGATGCGAGGCTGCAGGCTGAGATGAGGGAAGAGCCGGAATTCACGCTTCCGGTCGAAGTCGTCAATGCAATGGCAGTCTCGTCGGAGGTGAAAGAGATCCTCGAAAGCCAGCAGATGACATTCACGGCGCGTCGCAACAACCTGAATAGCGACATCAAGAGCATTGATGAGAGCATCAAGGCACTCGATGAGCGCATCCAGGGATCGCGGGTACAGCTGGAGGCGGTGAGGAAGCAGATCGTCCTGCTCGACGAAGAGATCGAGACCAAGGACCGTCTTGTGCAGGCCGGATTGGTGCGCAAGCCCGAGCTGATGGTGCTGCAGCGTTCCAAGGCCAATCTGGAGGGCGAGGTCGGCCGGATCATGGGCGATATCGGCGACGCCAAGGAACGGATTGCCCGCGCGGTCGAACAGATCAACGGCGTACGCAAGACCGCGATCAAGACCGCCGTCGAGCAGATGCACGAGGTGCGTGGCGAACTGGCCGACGTCCGTGAACGGATGCTCACTGCCAAGGGCGTGCTCGATCGGGTCCGCATCGCCGCGCCGGTCAGGGGCGTAGTAGTGAAGCTGCGTTTTCACACCCAGGGCGGAGTGGTGGAGGCTGGCAAGAACATCATGGAGCTTTTGCCGCTGAAGGACGAATTGATCATCGAGGCACGGTTGCGGCCACAGGACATTGACAGCGTCAAGAATGGTCAGAAGGCGACGGTGAGGCTCACCGCGCTCAGCCAACGGATCACGCCCATGGTTTCCGGAGAAGTGATCTACCTGTCGGCGGATACGCTGGCTGACGAGAAGAAGTCGCAACAAGTGGGGCCGACTGACATCTACCTCGTCCGCGTCAAGCTCAACGGCGAAGAAAGCAGGAAAATTCCCAACTTCAGCCCGACCCCGGGGATGCCTGCGGAGGTCTACATCAAGACGTCGGAACGGACCTTCTTCCAGTACATCGTCAAGCCGATCCACGACAGCATGATGCGCGCATTCCGGGAGCGCTAGGCACCGAACAAGGAACCAAACACGTACGTTGGAAAGGCGTTAGCCGTGCATATCGACATCATCGAGACGTTGCCGTCATTGGCCAAGATCGAGGACAACTGGAACGCTGTCTATGATGCGGATCCCGAAGCTCAGATATTCCTGTCCTGGAAATGGCTGAGCGGCTGGCTGGCACATATCGAGGGCCCATGGTTCATCCTGGCGGCGAAAGCCAGCGACGGCGCTGACGCGCCGTACGTCGCGTTCTTTCCGTTGCGACTGCAGACCGCGATCGAGAAGTCCGACGTCCTCAATGAAGTGAAGATGGCGGGCAATTTCTCTGCCGACTACACCGGCATCGTTTGCGCGCCCGATGCAGAAAGCAAGGTCATCCCAGCCTTTGCCCGACACATCAAACAGATGAATTGGGCGCGCCTCAACCTTGAAAATGTGCGGATGTCGGAGCGGCGCTTCCGGTTACTCCTGGCGTACTTTCCGAAGGCCAATTTCCAGGTGACGGAGGTGAACAGGGTCGGCAAGCTCGATGGCATCGATAACAGTCTCTGCCCTTACGCTACCCTGCCGACGGATTGGAATTCCTATCTCGAATCACTGAGCACCAATACGAGGCAGAAGATCCGGCGTCTTCTGAAGCTGGTGGACGCGGAGGGCGAATATCGGATCACGGTTTCGACTCCCGAGACTTTCGGGCAGGACCTCAAGACCTTGCTGCGGTTTTGGGAAATAAAGTGGCGTCCCCGTAAGGGCGATCTGACCGACGGCCTGGTTCGCTCCAACAGCATCATGCTGACGCGCAGTTTTCAATCCGGTTTGGTATTTCTGCCGACTTTCTGGCAGGGTGACCGACCCGTCGCGGCGCTAGCCACGCTGATGGACCCGCGCAAGCGGACTTTCTCGTTCTACATCACCGGGCGCGACGAGACCTTCGATGGGCCGCCACCGGGAATTATCCTGCACGCCTTCAGCATTCGTCATGCGATCGAGAACGGCTTTTCCGAATACGATTTCCTGCGTGGGAATGAGCCTTACAAATATTCGTACCGCTGTGGGGAGCGCAAGATCCGCTGCACCGTCGTGGAGACCAGGAACGGCAGGAATCTCGGCGACAGGATCGACCCGCGTAGCATTCCTGACGTCCTGGAACAGGCAACCGCCCTTCACAAGAAGGGACAGCCTGTCGACGCGGAATGTGGCTACCGGCGAATTCTGGAGGTTCAACCAAAACACGCCGACGCGTTGCACCGGCTGGGCCAGTTGCTGGCCGCGAAGGGCGACCTTGCCGCGGCCAAACGCCTGTTCGGTGTCTTGACGACGGTCCGTCCGGACGCCGCCAAGGCGTGGCTATGCCTGGGCCAGGCCTGCGAAGGACTCGGCCAGCATCAGGAAGCGGTCCACCCGTATCTCGAGTTCATGCGGCTGCAGCCGGACCTGCCGGACGGGTTCGTCAGCGTGGCCCGGTGCCTCGTCAAGCTCGGACGGATTGCGGAGATCAACGCCGCGGTGCTGGCGACGATAGGACCGGCGACCAGACCGCCGGTCAGGAGGCGCGATGGACCGGCCGCGGTTCGCCACAGGGCGGCGCAGGACAGCTTGATCTCGCTGTAGAGCGTCGTCTGACTTCGACGAACGCTGCGAGTAACTCTCTCAGTCCCATCGCTCCCGCTGAGGAATCAGCGGGAAGCGACGTGGTCTTTGCTGGACGGCCAAACACGAAGGCGATGTCAAACATGGTCGTGTCGACCACCACATGCCGGACTAGCCGCCTATGCACCCTCTCCACAGGGGGAAAGGAGGATATCTCAAAACACCAGCGCCTTTAGAACGCCAGCGCCTTGGCCTGCTTCACCTGCGGCAGCGCCTGCACCTTGGCCAGCACTTCCGAAGGCACCGCGCCGTCGATCTCGACCAGCGCAATGGCGTCGCCGCCCTGCTTGTTGCGGCCGAGATGGAAGGTCGCGATGTTGATCTTGGCGTCGCCGAGTATTCCAGCGAAGTGGCCGATGAAACCGGGCTTGTCCTCGTTGGTGACGTAGATCATCGATTTGCCGAACTCGGCATCGACCCGAATGCCCTTGATATCGACCAGCCGCGGCTTACCGTCGTGATAGACGGTGCCGGAGACCGAACGCTCCTGCCGCTCCGTCGTCACCGTCACAGTGATCAGGCTCTCATAGTCGCTCTGCGCCGCGCGGGTCACCTCGTCGACCACCATGCCGCGCTCCTTGGCGACGACCGGCGCCGAGACGACGTTGACGTCGCCGAGCATCGGCCGCAGCAGGCCCGACAGCACCGCCGAGGTCAGCGCCTTGATCTTCATTTCGGCGACATGGCCCTCATAGGTGATCTGCACCTTCAGGATGCCGCTCTCGGTGAGTTGCCCTGCGAACGAGCCGAGCTTTTCGGCCAATTCGATGAACGGCTTCAGCTTCGGCGCCTCTTCCGCCGTGATCGACGGGAAGTTCACCGCGTTGGAAATCGCGCCGCTCAAAAGATAGTCCGACATCTGCTCGGCGACCTGGAGCGCGACATTTTCCTGCGCTTCGGTGGTGGCAGCGCCCAGATGCGGCGTGCAGATCACGTTGGGATGGCCGAACAGCACGTTTGACGTAGCCGGCTCCTCGACGAACACGTCGAACGCCGCACCCGCGACATGCTTGGAATTCAAGGCATCGACCAGCGCCTGCTCGTCGACCAGGCCGCCGCGCGCGCAATTGACGATGCGCACGCCCTTTTTCATCTTTGCCAGCGCCGAAGCGTCGATGATGTTCCTGGTCTTGTCGGTCAGCGGCGTATGCAGCGTGATGAAATCGGCGCGCTTAAGGAGTTCGTCGAGCTCGACCTTCTCGACGCCGATATCCTTGGCGCGCTCCGGCGACAGGAACGGGTCGAATGCGATCACCTTCATGCGCAGACCCAGCGCGCGATCGGCGACGATCGAGCCGATATTGCCGCAGCCGATCACCCCCAGCGTCTTGCCGGTGATCTCGACCCCCATGAAACGGTTCTTTTCCCACTTGCCGGCCTGGGTGGAGGCATCGGCCTGCGGAATTTCGCGCGCCAGCGCCAACATCAGGGTGATGGCGTGTTCGGCTGTGGTGATCGAATTGCCGAACGGCGTGTTCATCACGATGATGCCCTTCGCCGTGGCGGCCGGAATTTCCACATTGTCGACGCCGATCCCGGCGCGGCCGATCACCTTCAGCCGCGTCGCCCTTTCGAGGATTTTCGCGGTGGCCTTGGTCGCCGAGCGGATCGCGAGGCCGTCATAATTGCCGATGATCTCCGCGAGCTTGTCCTTGTCCTTGCCGAGATTGGGCTGGAAATCGACCTCGATGCCGCGATCTTTGAAAATCTGCACGGCGGCGGGCGAGAGGGCGTCGGAAATGAGAACTTTGGGTTTTGTCATTTTATGTTCCTCTAGCCTCCCCTGTAGAGGGAGGGTCGGCGCGAAGCGCCGCGGTGGGGTGAAGCTTGCGGAGCGATTTCTTCTCCCTCTCCCCGTTCTTGCGGGGAGAGGGTTGGGGTTAGGGGCATCTATCAACGGGTGCGAAGCTCAAGAGCCCCTCACCCGGATTGCTGCGCAATCCGACCTCTCCCCGCTGGGGAGAGGTGAACAGCTCGCGCGAACTAATTTAGTTCTGGTCTTAAATCCGTGCCAATCACCGTGATTATTGCGGCCATTGCCGAGCAGGCGCATAGCTGGGGTGGGATGATTCTCGCAACAAATCATGAGGTTGCTCCGCGCCGGGTGTTGGCGGCGGCTTTGGGCCTGAGCCTGCCCATCGGGCTTCTCGCAGCCGCGACGGCTGGACTGCCTTACGCTTTCGCCCAGGAGCGTCCGGCGCTGCGCGGCGCGGTCGACACGGACAAACTCAAGCAGCGCGACCAGGAATACGAAGCGATCCAGGCCGACCGGAAAAAAGCCGCGGAAGCGGAAACCCGGCTGCGGGACGAGATCGACGCCGTCGCCGCCGACCGGCGCAAGCTCAATCAGCAGCTCATCGAGACGGCCGCCCATGTGCGCGAGGTCGAAACCCGCATCGCGGCCAGCGAAGCCCGCCTCAAACCGCTGGACGAAAGCGAGCAGGCGATCCGCAAGTCGCTCGACGGCCGGCGCGCGGTGATTGCCGAAGTGCTGGCGGCATTGCAGCGAATCGGCCGCCGCCCGCCGCCGGCGGTAATGGTCCGGCCGGAGGACGCATTGCAGTCGGTGCGCACCGCCATCATGCTTGGAGCCGTGCTGCCGGAGATGCGGCAGGAAGCCGAGAGCCTGGCCGGCGATCTCGCCGAACTCGTGCGCCTGCGCAAGGAAATCGCGGCGGAGCGCGATACGCTCAAGCGCGATCTCGCGGCGCAGTCGGAGGACAAGCAGCGTCTGGCGCTGCTCATTGAGGGACGCCAGAAGAAACAGTCCGCTGCGGAAGGCGAGCTCGCGGCCGAACGGCAGCGTGCGGCCGACCTCGCCCGCCAGGTCGACAACCTGAAAGACCTCATCGCCAAGCTGGAACAGGGTCTCGACAGCGCCACCCGCGCTGAGCGGGCGGCGGCAAGGGCCGCCCTGGAAGGGCGGACGGCGCCGGGCTCGTTCAAGGACCCCCGCAGGCTCGCACCGGCGGCAACCTTCGGTTCCGTGCGCGGATTGCTCCCGTTACCTGTAAACGGGGTTAAAATCCGCAATTTCGGCGATCCGGACCCCATGGGCGGGGCAGAAAAAGGCCTGTCCATTGCCACCCGGGCGGGGGCCCAAGTCACCGCGCCATGCGACGGGCTTGTGGTCTATGCCGGCCCGTTCCGCTCCTATGGTCAAGTCTTGATCCTGGATGCCGGCGGCGGGTATCATGTGCTACTTATGGGCCTGGAAAGGATTTCCGTCGATCCCGGTCAGTTCGTTCTGACCGGAGAGCCGGTAGCAGCGATGGGAGGCGGGTCGCAGATCGCCGCCGCCACTGCTGGGATAAGTTCCAGCCGACCCGTTTTGTATATTGAGTTCCGTAAGGACGGAACCCCGATCGACCCAGGCCCATGGTGGGCAACAAGCGAAAGCGAAAAGGTTCGCGGATGATGCGCAAGACTTCTCTCGTTCTCCTCGGCGCGGTAGCGGGCGCGGCATTGGTGCTGGCGGCGACGCAGCCTCGAATGATTCTGCTCGGCTCGAGCGCGAAAGCGGCGGCCTCCGATACCTACAAGCAGCTCAACCTGTTCGGCGACGTGTTTGCGCGCGTGCGCGCCGACTACGTGGAAAAGCCGGAGGACAGCAAGCTCGTCGAATCGGCGATCAACGGCATGCTCGCCGGGCTCGATCCGCATTCGAGCTACATGGACAGCAAAAGCTATCGCGACATGCACGTGCAGACGAAAGGTGAATTCGGCGGGTTGGGCATCGAAGTGACGATGGAGGACGGTCTCATCAAGGTGGTGGCGCCGATCGACGAGACGCCTGCCGCCAAGGCCGGCATCCTTGCCAACGACATCATCACCCATCTCGACGACGAGCCGGTGCAAGGCCTGACGCTCAATCAGGCCGTGGAGAAAATGCGCGGCGCGCCCAATACCAAGATCCGCCTGAAGGTCATGCGCAAGGGCCAAAACACCCCGATGGAAATCACGCTCATGCGTGATGTCATCCGGGTGCGTTCGGTGCGCACGCGGGTGGAGGGGGACGACGTAGCCTATATCCGTCTCACTCAATTCAATGAACAGATGACGGAAGGCCTCAAGCGCGCGATGACCGATTTCGGCAGCCAGATTCCCGGCGACAAGCTCAAGGGATATATCATCGACATGCGCAACAACCCGGGCGGCTTGCTGGAGGAGGCGATTTCAGTTTCCGACGCCTTCCTCGACAAGGGCGAGATCGTCTCCACGCGCGGGCGCAACCTGGAAGAGACGCAGCGGCGCAACGCCAAGCCCGGCGATTTGGCCAAGGGCAAGCCGATCATCGTACTCATCAACGGCGGCTCGGCCTCGGCTTCGGAAATTGTGGCCGGCGCGCTGCAAGATCACAAGCGCGCCACCGTCATCGGCACGCGCTCCTTCGGCAAGGGATCGGTGCAGACCATTATCCCGCTCGGCTCCGGCAACGGTGCGCTGCGGCTGACCACCGCGCGCTATTACACGCCGTCGGGACGCTCGATCCAGGCGAAAGGCATTTCGCCCGACGTCGAAGTGCTGCAGGACGTGCCGGATGAGCTAAAGGCCCGCACCGACACCAAGGGCGAGGCTTCGCTGCGCGGGCATCTCAAGGCCGATGGCGAGGAGGCGACCGGTTCGCAGTCCTATATTCCGCCGGACCCGAAGAACGACAAGGCACTGAACATGGCGCTCGAACTGTTGCGCGGCACGGTGGTCAACGCCGCCTTCCCGCCCAATCCCAAGGCCGGCGTGCCGAACTGACCAGCGGCAGATCAACACGGTTTCAAGGGCGGCCTCCGGGCCGCCCTTTTTTCTTATCCCTCCCTGAAAGGGGAGGGATGGAATCCCCCGTGCTATCCTCGCCGCATGATTCGCGAGGTTTTGGGCCGTGGCTGATGACCTGACCGCCCCCCTCGGCCAAGAGGCGAAAAAGAAGCGCCGCGCCACGCTGCCGCTGTTCGTGCCGCAGGCAGCGGCGGGCGCTTTAGGCCTGTCGGTCGTCATTTTCCTGCTCTGGGCGGCGACCGCCGAGGATCCCTTCGGCGGGGAGCCGATGGCGGTGGTCTTGGTCGATCCGGGCGCGCTGAATCCGGCCAAGACGGCGGGAGACGCCCCCCAGCCCGGCAAGATCGAAACCCCTTCCAGCTATGCCGGCCTGGAGCAAACTCCAGGCCCCGCCCCCGGCACCAAGACGGTCACCATCATCGACGGCACCAGCGGCAAGCGCGAGGAAGTGGTCATCCCCGCCGGGCCTGGCGCTGCATCGCCCCGCGCCGGCAGCGTGAGCGCCGGCGCCACACCAGCCGCGGCGCCGATGACCCAACTCTTGGAAACCTCGCGCCATGGCCCGATCCCCAAGATCGGGCCGGACGGAACGCGGCCGGCGGAGGCCTATGCCCGCCCGGTAAAGCTTGCTGAGGGCAAGCCGGATGGTCCGCGCATCGCCATTGTCGTGGGCGGCCTCGGCATCGGCGCGCGCGGCACATCGGACGCGCTGGTCAAGCTGCCCGCGCCGGTGACTTTTGCCATCGCGCCCTATGGCGCCGATCTCAGCCGCCTGGCGGCGCGGGCGCGGGCCGAGGGGCACGAGGTACTGCTGCAGGTGCCGATGGAGCCCTTCGACTATCCCGACAACGACCCCGGCCCGCAAACCCTGCTGACGACGCTCGATGCCGACCAGAACGTGGACCGGCTGTATTGGCTGATGAGCCGCTTTCAGGGCTATGTCGGCATCGCCAATTACATGGGCGCGCGCTTCACCGCCTCCGAGCCGGCGCTTTCGCCCGTGCTGCGCGAGACCGCCAAGCGCGGGCTGATCTATCTGGACGACGGCACATCCCCGCGGAGTTTTGCGAGCCAGCTCGCTGGCGCCAACAACCTGCCTTTCGCCAAGGCCGAAGTGGTGATCGACGCCGTGCCGACGCCGGTGGAGATCGACGGCGCGCTGGCGCGTCTGGAAGCGCTGGCCCGCGAACACGGCATCGCCGTGGGCGTGGCCGGCGCCCTGCCGGTGGCCATCGACCGCATCGCCAAATGGGCCAAGGCGGCGGAGAGCCGCGGCTTCGTGCTGGTGCCGATCAGCGCGGTGGCGACCGGAGGACGGAGCGCAGAGGACAGACGACAGAAAAGCTGAAGTAGCCTATTCTGTTCTTCCATCGTCCGTCCTCTGACATCCGTCGTCCGAAACATGCCCCGCTTCGAAGATCTACCTTATCGTCCCTGCGCCGGCATGGCGGTGTTCAACCGTCAGGGCCGCGTCTGCATCGGCCGCCGCATCGGCGGCCCCGAGCATGTGGACGACACGCATGTGTGGCAGATGCCGCAGGGCGGCATTGATGACGGCGAAGGCCCTTATGAAGCGGCGCTGCGCGAGCTTTACGAGGAGACGAATATCCGTTCCGTGCAGCGCTTAGGCGAAATTCAAGACTGGTTGGCTTACGACATTCCGCGCGAGATCGCCGGCAAGACCTGGCGCGGGAAATATCGTGGACAGAAGTTGAAATGGTATGCGCTGCACTTCACCGGCGACGATAGCGAGATCGATATCGCGCATTCGGATGGCGGCAAACACAAGCCGGAATTCGCTAAATGGCGCTGGGAGCGGCTGGAAAAGACGCCTGAGCTGGTCGTGCCGTTCAAGCGGCCGGTCTACGAGCGGGTGGTGAAGGAATTTGCGCGGTTTGCGACCGCATCCCCGTCATCCTGAGGTGGCCGAGCAATGCGAGGCCCTCGAAGGATGAATGGCCCGGGCCGTCGCCCTTCGAGGCTCCCCCGGCTCAAGGCCGGGGTCGCACCTCAGGGTGACGGTGGAGGGTTTAATGCATCGCCGTGGCGGCAAGATGCGTATCGAGCGCCTTGAAATGATCGAGCTTGGCGATTTCGCGATCGAGCAATGAGCCTTGCTCCATGACCTTGACGCGCTGCTCCATCTCCTGGATGTACGCGGCGATCACCGCGCGATCCAAATCTTCGATCGAGCTTGCGACATCGGCAAGGATGGTCAATCCCTGCGGGTTGACCTCGGCGAAGCCTCCGGTGACGACGATGCGCTTCTGCTGTCCGCTCTCGTGAATGACGAGAATGCCCGGTTTGAGCAGCGCCACCAGCGGCGCGTGACCCGCCAGGACGCCGAAATCGCCTTCGGCGCCGGGGACGTCGACCTGCTCCACCTCGCCGGAAAACACCAGCTTGTCGGGGGCGACGAGATCGAAGTGGAAGGTGGGCATAGTTCAGTCCTACGTACCGTCATCCTGAGGTGACCGCCACCGATCTCGGGTTCACCCGAGATCGGCGGATATTAACTGCGCAAGTCGAGTATACCCGACTTGCGTGGCGGCCCTCGAAGGATGAACGGCCGGGCCGTCGCCCTTCGAGGCTCGCTGCGCTCGCACCTCAGGGTGACGGCGCAGAGTTACGACACGATCTACGCCGCCTCGGCCGCGAGCTTCTTGCCCTTCTCCACGGCGGCCTCGATGGTGCCGACCATGTAGAAGGCGGCTTCCGGCAGGTGGTCGTATTTGCCTTCGCACAGCCCCTTGAAGCCGCGGATGGTATCGGCGAGATCGACGAAGACGCCGGGCGCGCCGGTGAACACTTCCGCCACGTGGAACGGCTGCGACAGGAAGCGCTCGATCTTGCGCGCGCGCGCAACCGCGATCTTGTCCTCTTCCGACAGCTCGTCCATGCCGAGAATGGCGATGATGTCCTGCAGCGCCTTGTAGCGTTGCAGGATCTGCTGCACCTGGCGCGCGACTGCGTAATGCTCCTCGCCCACCACCAGCGGCGACAGCATGCGCGAGGTGGAGTCGAGCGGGTCCACCGCCGGATAGATGCCCTTCTCGGCGATGGAGCGCGACAGCACCGTGGTGGCGTCAAGGTGCGCGAAGGACGTGGCCGGCGCCGGGTCGGTCAAGTCGTCGGCGGGGACGTAAATCGCCTGCACCGAGGTGATGGAGCCCTTGTGCGTGGTAGTGATGCGCTCCTGCAGCGCACCCATGTCAGTGGCCAGCGTCGGCTGATAGCCCACCGCCGAGGGAATGCGGCCGAGCAGCGCGGACATTTCCGAACCGGCTTGCGTGAAGCGGAAAATATTGTCGACGAAGAACAGCACGTCCTGGCCTTCATCGCGGAAATATTCCGCAACCGTCAGGCCGGAGAGGCCGACGCGGGCGCGCGCGCCGGGCGGCTCGTTCATCTGGCCGAACACCAGCGCGCATTTGGAACCTTCGGTCGTGCCGGTCTTCGGGTCCTTGTTCACGCCGGATTCGATCATCTCGTGATAGAGGTCATTGCCCTCGCGGGTGCGTTCGCCGACGCCGGCGAAGACAGAATAGCCGCCGTGCGCCTTGGCGATGTTGTTGATCAACTCCTGAATAATGACGGTCTTGCCGACGCCGGCACCGCCGAACAGCCCGATCTTGCCGCCTTTGGCATAGGGCGCGAGCAGATCGACGACCTTGATGCCGGTGATGAGAATCTCGGCTTCGGTCGATTGCTCGGTATAGGCCGGCGCGTCGGCATGGATCGGCCGCTTGCTGGTGAACTTCACCGGCCCGGCCTCGTCGACCGGCTCGCCGATCACGTTGATGATGCGGCCAAGCAGGCCCGGCCCGACCGGCACCGCGATCGGCTGGCCGGTATCAACCACTTCCTGACCGCGCACCAGCCCTTCGGAACTATCCATGGCGATGGTGCGCACGGTGGATTCGCCGAGATGCTGGGCAACCTCGAGCACCAGGCGGTTGCCCTGGTTCTTGGTTTCCAGCGCGTTGAGAATGGCGGGCAGTTCTCCTTGGAACTGCACGTCGACGACGGCGCCGATGACCTGGGTGATGCGTCCGGTTTTATTGGCAGTGGCCATGGATTGTCCTCGTTACAAAACGTCAGCACCTCCCCCTGAAAGGGGGAGGTCGGCGAGCAAAGCTCGCCGGGTGGGGGTCATCAGGCGGGGCGAGCCCCCCCCCCCCGCCCCCCCCGCGCCCCCCCCCCCCCCCCCCTCCCGGCGGGCGCTTCGGCCGTGCCGCGGCTGCGCCGGGGCCGCGACGTCCCA
>Ga0082335_1007828_pt1 | contig 12612 bp, 7 predicted proteins | sample Subgrocontami58m_FD_72375 | JGI IMG/M metagenome (GOLD analysis project Ga0082335, IMG submission 72375) | Subsurface groundwater microbial communities from S. Glens Falls, New York, USA - GMW37 contaminated, 5.8 m (SPADES assembly) (version 2) ...
CGATAGAGGGTAGGTCGCCACTACACGCGCTTGGCGAAATTCCGATCGCGGCGCTCCAACGAGTTGCAGCGTGTGCTGCCCCGAAAAAAATCAAAAAACGGGGTGAGTAGCGGAAGTCGGGTTAATGACGTTCTGTATAAGACCAGATAAGCGCGAAGCACCCGGCACAACGTAGCACGGGCAACCTGCCCGTGCCGGCGACTCGGAACACGGGCAGGTTGCCCGCGCCACCGCCGACCAGGTCCTTGGTCCCCGTTCGCCGCTTCAGCGGCGAACGGTCAGCAATTCAATCTTCTGCGCGTTCGCGCTCGAGGCGTTGATTTCAATCAGCGCGCCCGACAGCCGCACGTCTTCCGTCGCCACCTCGAAACGGCGCGGCATGCCATCGAGAAAGCGCTGCACCACCGGTTTGACCTCGCGACCGAGCACGCTCGCGTACGGCCCCGTCATCCCCACGTCGCACATGAAGGCCGTCCCTTTCGGCAGAATCGTCGCATCGGCCGTCGGCACGTGGGTATGCGTGCCGAGCACGGCGGTCACGCGGCCGTCGAGATGCCAGCCAAGTGCCTGTTTCTCGGAGGTCGCCTCGGCGTGAATCTCCACGACGATCGCATCGCACTGCGCGCGGAGTTGCTCGACCATCCGGTCGGCGGTGCTGAACGGATCCTCCGCCTTCATGTTCATGAAGCTGCGGCCGAGCACGGTGAACACCGCCATCCGGAAGCCGCGCGCGGCGATAATCAGATGGTCCCAACCCGGGCACTGCTTCGGCAGGTTGGCGGGCCGGCACACATGCTCGATTTCGCCGATCTCGTTTTCCCAGCCGCGCTGGTCCCACACGTGGTCGCCCAGCGTGATCGCGTCGACGCCGTTCCCGAGAATCGATTTCGCGATCGTCCCCGTGATGCCCGCCCCGGCCGCCGCGTTTTCCGCATTGGCGATCACGAAATCGATTGCGTGCTCCTTCCGCAGCCGCGAGACGCGATCGGCGACGATATCGCGGCCCGGCCGTCCCACGATGTCGCCGATGAACAGCAGCTTAAGCATCCGACCACCGTGGGAGGGAGGAGCACACGCGCCAACTTTATTTCGGATCCCGTGTGCCGCTGGTTGTAGGGCGGGGTCACCTGACCCCGCCGCAAAGGCGAGTCGCAGCGAGTCGCAATATCAACGGCGGCGTCGGGTGACCCCGCCCTACATGGCCGGCGAAGCAGAGGCCCCGAACCGCGGGCTTGCCTCGCCGGAACCGGCAGTTTTTCCTAACCGGCTTTTTCGAAAGCGCACTGCCATGAAAAAAGACAACACCTCACCCGCCGCGTTTCCACAGGCCGAAATCGGCCGCGAAATGAAGGGCTCCGACTGCGTCGTCGAGTGCCTGATCCGCGAAGGTGTCGATGTCGTATTCGCCTACCCCGGCGGTGCTTCGCAGGAACTCCACCAATCGCTCGCCCGCACCGACAAGATTCGCGTCATTCTCCCGCGCCACGAGCAGGGCGGCTCCTTTGCCGCCGAGGGCTATGCTCGCGCCACGGGCAAGGTCGGCGTCTGCATGGCGACCAGCGGTCCTGGCGCGACGAATCTCGTTTCGGCGATTGCCGACGCGTTCATGGACTCGATTCCGCTCGTGGCGATCACGGGCCAGGTGTTCTCCAAGTTCATCGGCAAAATGGCATTCCAGGAAACCGATTTCTACGGGATGACGCTGCCGATCGTGAAACACTCGTACCTCGTGATCGACGTGACCGAGCTGCCGCGAATCTTCAAGGAAGCGTTCCACCTCGCGCGCAGCGGCCGGCCGGGCCCCGTTGTAATCGACATCCCGAAGGATGTTCAGCAGCGGAAATTCCAGCCGGTCTATCCGCCCGCGGTGGAGTTTCGCAGCACCTACGCGAACGCCACGCCGCACGCGACCGACGAGCAATTGAAGCAACTCCTCGCGCTGATCGCCGAGGCCAAGCGGCCGGTGCTCTACGTGGGCGGCGGCATCATCTCGGCCGAGGCGCACCAGGAACTGCGCGCGTTTGCCGAGAAGGCCAACCTCCCGGTCGCGAGCACGCTGATGGGCGTCGGCGCGTTTCCGGAAACCCATCCGCTGTCGATGCAGTGGTTCGGCATGCACGGTTCGGCCTACGGGAACTGGGCCGTCGACCAGGCCGACCTCCTGATCGCGGCCGGAGCGCGGTTCGACGATCGAATCACCGGCGACACGAGCAAATTCGCGGCCGGCGCCAAGATCGTCCACATCGACATCGACGCGTCCGAGCACCACAAGAACAAGCGCGTCCAGTTCCCGATCGTCAGCGACGTCAAGTACGCGCTCGGCCGGTTGAACGAGCTGATGGCCGTGCACAAGTTCACGCCGCCGGACACTGCCGCGTGGCACGCGCAAATCACCACCTGGAAAAAGGAACACCCGTTCGGCTTCGAGCCGAGCAAGCACATCCAGCCGCAGGAGGCGGTGCGCACGCTTTACGAACTCACGAAAGGCGATGCGATCATTGCGACCGGCGTCGGCCAGCATCAGATGTGGGCCGCGCAGTTCTATCGTTTCAACGAACCACGTCGGTACATCAGCTCGCTCGGCCTCGGCGCGATGGGCTTTGGGTATCCCGCCGCGCTCGGCGCGAAGGTCGCCTGCCCCGACAAGCAGGTCATCGATATCGACGGTGACGGTTCGTTCATGATGAACATCCAGGAACTCGCCACCGCGAAGATCGAAAACATTGCCGCGAAGGCGATGATCCTGAACAACCAGCACCTCGGCATGGTGGTGCAGTGGGAAGATCGCTTCTACGGCAGCGTCCGCGGCAACACCATCCTCGGTGACGAATCGAACGTCGGCAGCCCCGATAACCTCGCGGGCCTCTACCCTGATTTCGTGAAAATCGCCGAAGGCTTCGGGGTCAAAGGCCGCCGCGTCCACCTGAAGAGCGAGCTGCGCGCCGCGATCCAGGAGATGCTCGATCACGACGGCCCGTATGTGCTCGACGTCATCGTCCCCTACACCGAGCACGTGCTGCCCATGATCCCCGCCGGTCGCACGGTGAAGGACATGCTGCTGAAGTAGGCGCAAGTCGTCCCACGCGGGCAAGTGAGAGACCTGCCCCACCGCACCTGGCCCTCCGGCTGTTCGCGTTGTCCTGCTTCGCCGCTTGCACTGCTCGCGCCAACCAGGGCGCTCAGAACCTGTCTTGCGCCCCGAGCGCGAACTGCCGTGCGGTCCCGGACTGACAAACCCGCGCTTTTGATTACACCGTTCTTCTTCCTCCTCCAGCTCACACCATGAACTCCCTCCTGCGTTTCGTCTGTCTCGCGGTCGCTTGCAGCACCGCGGCGTTCGCCGCCGGCTCCAGTCGCCCGAATCTCCTGCTGATCGTCGCCGACGATCTCGGTTACGGCGAACTTTCGTGCCAGGGCAACCCGCAGGTGCCGACGCCGCACATCGACTCGATCGCGAAGAACGGCGTACGCTTCACCAGCGGTTACGTGAGCGGGCCGTATTGCAGTCCGACGCGCGCGGGCTTGATGACGGGCCGCTACCAGGAACGGTTCGGCCACGAGTTCAACCCCGGTCCGGCGGAGCAGGCCGTCGCGAATTTCGGACTGCCGCTCAGCGAAACGACGATCGCCAACCGGCTGAAGGCGGCGGGTTACGCGACGGGCATGTTCGGCAAGTGGCATCTCGGCTACAAACCGGAGTTTCATCCGATGAAGCGTGGGTTCGACGAATACTTCGGATTCCTGGGCGGCGCGCACAGCTACATCGATGCGGAGGCCGATCCGAACAATCCGATCCTGCGCGGCACGACGGCCGTGCTGAAAATCGACTACACGACCGAGGAGTTCGCGCGGGAGACGGTGGCGTTCATCGAGCGGCACCAGCGCGAAACGTGGTTTGCCTACCTGCCGTTCAACGCGGTCCATGCGCCGCTGCAGGCGCCGGAGAAGTACCTGCAACGTTTTCCGCAGATCGAGGATTCGCGCCGGCGGACCTTCGCCGCGATGCTTTCCGCGCTGGACGACGCGGTCGGCAGCGTGCTCGCCAAACTGCGGCAGCTGAACCTGGAAGAAAACACGCTGGTGTTCTTCATCAGCGACAACGGCGGGCCGACGCCCTCGACCACGTCCGGCAACGGGCCGTTGCGCGGCTACAAGGCGCAGACGTGGGAAGGCGGCATCCGCGTGCCGTGGATGGCGCAATGGAAAGGCCACATTCCCGCGGGCCGCGTGGACGACCGGCCGGTGATTCAACTCGATGTGCTGCCGACCGCACTCGCCGCAGCCGGCGTGACGGTTAACCCCGCGTGGAAACTCGACGGAGTGAATCTGCTGCCATTCCTCACCGGCGAAAAGACCGGCGTGCCGCATGAAGTGTTGTACTGGCGGTTCGGTCAGCAGATGGCGGCGCGGATGGGCGATTGGAAACTCGTGAAAGGCCCGGGCATGGACGCCGGGAGCGAAACGCCCGGCCATGCGACGATCGCCGGGGCCGGGCTGTACAACCTGCGCGCCGACATCGGCGAGAAGAACAATCTCGCCGCGCAGCAGCCGGACAAAGTCCGCGAGCTCGCCGCCGCGTGGACCAAGTGGGACGGCGAGCTGCAGGATCCGAAGTGGATTCCCCAGCGCGCCGCGAAACAAGGCGGGAAGAAGAAGCGGAAGCAGTAGGCGGCGATGGCGATGGCTCCCGCGCGGTTCGAGCGCTGGCCAGCGTAGCGCGGTCAACCTGACCGCGTCTCCACCGCCAGGATACTCGCCGGAAATGCGCGGTCAGACTTGTGCGCCTATGGCGCATTGACCGCGCTACGGCTCGCGCCATCAGCCGACACCCGCCATCTCACCGCGTAACTTGGCGCCAATCATGCCAGGTCCCAGCCCTTGCGATAACTCCGGCGAACGATCGCCGCCGCCTCCGGCGCGTTCTTCGCCACCAGATTCTTGCCGTCCCACTCGACGCGTTTGCCGAGCCGGAGCGCGAGGTTGCCCAGCAGTACGGTCTCGCTGAACGGGCCCGACTGCGTGAAATTCGACAACGCCGGCTTGCCGGTCTTGATGGCGTTGAGCCACTCGACGTAGGGACCGCCGCCGCCGTAAACGTCATCCGCGGAGACCTCCGCATTCGCCGCTTCCGCACTCTCCGCCACGCGCGGCAGCGATTTCGGCGGCTCGGTAAAACCGGTCGTGAGTGTCTCGGGCTTGAACACCCAGTCGGTCCGCGAGCGGCCGAAGAACATCCGGCCCTTCTCGCCGACGAGCAGGAGATCGAACCGGCGGAAGACGTGGTCGGCCGTGGGGAAATCGGCCTTCCACAACTCCTCCGGCGGCGCGTGCTGGTAGACGCCCTCCTTCGCCACCACGCCGTCGTACCATGCAAACCTCACCGGTCCACCGAGCACGCTCGTGGGGAATTGATATGTCACCGTCGACCGATTCGGCGCAGCAATCGCCGTCCCGCCTTCCTGCCACGCTTCGACCGAGGTCGGCGACGTCAGGCCCAGTGCCCAGTACGGCATATCCATGATGTGGCAGCCCATGTCGCCGAGCGCGCCCGCGCCAAAATCCCAGTAGCCGCGCCAGTTGAACGGCGCGATCTGCCGGCTGTAGTCATGAAAGGGAGCCGGCCCGATCCACTGGTCCCACGCCAGCCCCTTCGGCACCGGTTCGCCTTTCGGCCACTCCGTCATGCCCTGCGGCCAAATCGGCCGGTTGGTCCAGGCGTGCACTTCCGACACTCGGCCAATCACGCCGGCGCGGATGAGTTCCACCGCGCGGCGAATCGGTTCGCCGGCATGCGCCTGGTTGCCCATCTGCGTTTGCACCTTCATTTGCGCGGCGGTCTCCGCCATCCGCCGTGCCTCCCAGATCGAGTGCGAGATCGGCTTCTGGCAGTAGACGTGCTTGCCCTTCCGCATCGCGAGCATCGACGCGTGGAAGTGGTGATGGTCCGGCGTCGAAACCGTCACGGCATCGATACCCGCCATCGTCGCGATCATCTCGCGATAATCGGTGAACAGCCTGGCGTCCGGAAAGCGATCGAGCATCGTCTCCGGCGCCTTGGCCTTCTTCTTTTTTTCACCCGTCGCGGTCTGCTTGCGCCGGCCAAGCTCCGGCCGACGCGGATCCGCCACGTCGCACAGCGCCACGATCGCCGCGCCGGCGGCGGAAACGGCCATGGTGTCGGTGTGGCCCTTGCCGTTGACGCCGATGCAGCCGAGCTGGATTCGACTGTTCGCCCCGCGGGCGGCAGCGGGCAGAATGTAGAACCCGAGCGCCGCCGTGGCGGATGCCCGCAGGAAATCGCGCCGGTTGAGCGCCGTGTTTTTTTTCATTTGCAGCAGGAAAAGGTGCGAATCTTGGCCGTACTCGTTCACTTCAACCGCGAAGGACGCGCAGCGGCGCAGATGGTTTCTTTCCACGCAGCGATGCGGCCAAGCCAAAAGCTGAGGTGGCTCGAGACGGAACGCGCCGATTCGCTCGTGCCGGGGATTCCAACTGCATCGTTCCGCACAGGGGCGGCGTGAGCACCTCGGCTCACAGTTTCCTGGCCCCCTTCTTGGTCTCGGGTGGCGGCGGCGGCAACGGCAACGTCCGAATCTTCGCCCGGCCGTTGATTTCGTCCCAGCTCAATTCGCGCTCGTACACCTGCCCCGCACCGGCGCGGTACACCTCGAGTTTCACGGCCGGCGCGGGACCGGTCGTGTCGACCGCGAATACCGCGCACATCTTTCCCTCGGTGAGGTTGAGGAACATGTCGGGCTTGTTCGCGCCGACGGTCGTCGGGCTGCCGAGCGGGCCCGACGTCACCTCGATGATGCGTCCATAAATCTGATACGCACCGGTGAAGTGGCGGTCGCCGGAGAGCAGCAGGACGCCCTGCACGTCATGCTCGCGGATGAAACCGAAGATCTCCTCCCGCTCGCGGGCGAAGCTGGTCCACGAATCGAGGTGGCCGTACGGCTCCCATTCGCTGCCGCTGGCAATGAATTTCACCCTGGCCTTCGACGCCAGCAGTTCGCGCTTGAACCAGGCAAGCTGCTTCGGGCCGAGCATCGTCTTCGTGCCATCGTCCGGCGCGCGGTTCGGCGAACGATGGTAGCGATTGTCGAGCAGGAAGAAATCCACGTCGCCGCGCGAGAACTTGCAGTACACGCCCGGATCGTCCGGCAACCCGTAGCTCGGATTGGCCCAGAACTGCTGGAACGTCTGGAATGAGATTTCCTTCCCGGCCGCAGTGCCGTCGGAGTCGTTCGGGCCGAAATCATGATCGTCCCAGATGGCATAGGTCGGCACGCGCCGCGTGATCTCGGCGTAGCCGGCCATGCTGCGGTGATCGTAGTAATGCCGCCGCTGCACCGCCGCGACCGTGGAGTCGGCATAGGTGTTGTCGCCCAGCATGAGCAGCAGGTCGAAGCCGGTGCGCGCCGACATCTCGCCCCAGATCGCCGCGCTCATGAATCCGCTGCGGCCGACGCACGACGCGAAAGCCACGCGCACCTGGCCCGGCGCGCCGAGTTCCGGTGCCGTCTTGAAAGATGGATACGGCCGGAGCATCGCGGGTTTTCCGTCGAGCGTTAGGGCGTAGTGGTAGTTCGTCGACGGCTGGAGACCCTCCACGACGACGCGGCCCATGAAATCGCTCTCGGCACCGAGCGCCGGCCCCTCGACGTTGCGCGCATCCGAAAGATCGAGCTTCGTTCCAATCCGCACGCCGAGCCGCGCGGCCTGCGAGGCCTTGGCCCAGATGCGCGTCTCGCGCGGCCCCGTGTGCCCGATCATCGGACCCAGGGCAAGATAGGCGTCATCAGCGCGCGACCAGCCGGCGGCGAGGGCGACGCCCAGCAGGAAAAGCGTGGTTTTCATCCGCAGGCAGGACGAAGCCGCGACCCGGAAGGTCCGCATCACTTTTCCTTCATGACATAGACGCCTTCCCAGTTGGCCGGCGGGGGGTCGACTTTATAATCCTCGGCGATGGCGATGTAGACGAGCGAGGGGTTCGTCTTCACGCCTGGCGTCTTGCCCGGCTGGTTGGGCTCGAGCACTTCGCTCTGCTTGAAGAGTGCAATCGCGGCCTCCCAGTCGCGCGCATAATATTTCGCCAGTGCCTGTTCGAAAATCCCGATGCATTCGCGGCCCGTCGGATGCAGCGATTCCTTGAGCCCGACAATCTCGTAAATCGGGACCGGCTGCGAGCGACCCATCACGACGATTCGGCCCAACGGGCGGAACACGACGCGATCGGCGCCGTGCTGTTCGCACGCCTGCTTGGTGGTCTCGGTCACCATGGTGTAAGCGCCCCAGCTCTTGGCGCCCGACTCCATGCGCGCGGCGAGGTTCACGTTGTCGCCCATCATGGTGTAATTGAAACGGGTCCGGCTGCCCATGTTGCCGATCATGCAGACGCCGGTGTTGAGCCCGATGCGCGACTGCATCTTCCAGACGATCTCCGGCCAGCGGTCGCCCTCGTGTTTCCACTTGTCGCGCAACGCGCCGAGCTTCTGGTGCACGAGCTGCGTGGCGACGCACGCGCGGTACGCGTGATCGGTCAGCGCGATCGGCGCGCCGAACATCGCGACGACCGCATCGCCGATGTACTTGTCGAGCGTGCCGCCCTGCGCCTGCACGAGGTCGGTGCAGGCGGTGAGGTACTCGTTCATCAGCTCGACCAGCGGACCCGAGCCGAGCTTTTCGGAAAAGCTGGAGAAGCTCTGGATGTCCGAGAAATACGCCGTGATCTCCGCGTCGTGCCCGCCGAGCTGCGGATCCTCGCCCGATTCGACCATCCGCTCGACCAGTTGCGGCGAAACGTAGGCGCCGAACATGCCCTTGATCCGGCCCTTCGCCTTCTGCTCCTCGATCACCTGCCAGATCAGCCCCGCGAAACTCGTGGTCAGCGCGCTGCCGAGCGGTGCAATCAACGGCAGGATGAGATGCGTTTGTTGAAACAGGCGAAAGGCCAGCGCGATGTAAATGGCGACCGCCAGAACCGCCATGATCTTCGCGAAAAGAGCCCGCGCCCCGCCGGCCAGGGCGAGCACCGTCACGACGATGGTCAGCGCGAAGACAATGGCATACGCCCATGGCGGCGACGGGCGGGTCAGGAACTGGCCTGATACAATCGTCTTCAGCATGTTCCCATGAACGCCGACTCGGGGCACCGACTCGTCGTCGAGCGGCGTCGGGGCAACGTCCTGCAGCAGGCGATCGACCGGCCCGATCAACACCACCGCATCCTTGAACTGCTCCTGCGCGAAGAAATCCTTCGCCGCCTTCTTCAACTCGGCGTCATCTGATTTCAGCGCTTCCGCGTATTTGTAGACCGTCACGAATTCGGCGTGCGGGACCAAGGGGGAATACCACTGCGTGAACCAGTTGATTTCGACCAGTTGCCGGTCACGGAGCGGCACGACGGCCTGCACGGTGCCGTCGGTGCGCGTGAACAACATCCGATCCGGCTCCACGCGAATCGAGCCGGGCGGCAGGCCCCAGTAGAGACGCGCCAGCTCCACCGAAAGGTGGTAGAAATTCCGTTTGATGTTACTGGGCGCCCATGCGGGCACCCAGCGCGTGCCATCGCCGATCGTGTCGATCAGTCCGATGAGAGGTGGATAATACAACCGCTTTTGCTTGGCATTCGGACTCGTGTCGAAGGCCGGAACCTCGGGCGGCTCCATCGCCTCCACCGGCCGCGGATCCGTCGCGAGGATCGGCAGCTCCCGCTCCTCCACCTTGCTCCGGTTGATGTCGCGGTAGTGCGTTCCCATATACGATGCCGCCAGCACGATTGGTGGCGTGGGTTTGCGCTCGAGGAACCGCCCGAACTCGATGTTGGCGAGAATGTGGCGCCGGGCGTCCGATGACTCGGACATGCCGGCTTCGGAGAACACGATGTCAACGCCGACCGCCTTGACCCCGGCTTCATTGACCAGCGCAGAGCAAACCGACGCGAAATACTGGCGGGTCCAGGGGAAATTTCCGATCTCGTCGATCGAGAGCGTGTCGATGTCGACATACAGCACCTTGACCGGCGCCGGAATTTCCCCGCGGTACTTGAAGCGCCAGTCGAGCGACTTGTTCTCGATGAAGCTGAGCGACCCGTAGTGATGCACGACGCACCAGAGCACGGGAATCGGCAGCAGCAGTAGCCAGCGAAGAAAGGAAAGTGATTTCGCCTTCGGGGTGGCAGCCATCGCGCGCACGCTAGTGCGGATATTTCGTGCCGGTCGAGAACGGTTTCACGGCAATCGGCCGCTACCTTCAGCCCGACGCCGCCGCTTCGCTGCAACCGCCACCGCGCTCTTTGCGTGCTTTCGCCCGGTGGCGCTCCGCACGTTCGCCGCTTACGGCGTCGTCGGAATGATCCGCGGCGGCGCGGCCGCAGGGGGCGGCGTCGCCTGCACGGTCGCATTGAAATTCTGGCCGGTCGCGGTCTGCCCGGTCACGGTCGAGGTGCTGGAGCCGGTCGGCGTGGTCGTGGTCGTCGTCGTGGCACTGCCACCGCGAGCCGCCGACGTGGTGGTCGTGGTCGTAGTCGTGCCGGTGGTCGAACCGCTGGTCGACCCCGTCGTGGAGCCCGAGGTGCCGCCGGTCGATCCCGTCGTACCGCCGGTCCCGCCCCCCGAACCACCGCTGTTGCCGCCGCCGGAATTGCCCGTATTCGAATTTCCACTTCCCTGGGTGTTGGTGTTCGCGCCCCCTGCGGGCGTCGTCGGCGCCGGGGGTGGCGGCGTGAACACCGCCTGCTGCACCGCCACCGCAATTTCCACCGCCACGGACTGCACCTGTTGCATGGTCTGTTGGGAAACAGTCACGGGTGCCGAAACCGTCGTCGGCATGGTCACGACCATTTGCCCGCTCGGTGTCGTCGTCACCGTCACGTTAAGCACGATTTCCTGACCTTGCGGCACCGAGATGCCAGTCCCCGTGCCCGAACCGGACGCAGTCGGCGCTGTGCCGCCGCCGGGTGTGCCGGTATCCTGCGGCGTGCCTGGCGCACCACCGCCGGGAGCGCCACCGCCTTGCGCACCTTGCGCACCGCCACCCGCGCCACCACCGGGAGGGGCGGCGCCTTGCGCGAATGCCACGCTTCCTTCCGCGGTGCTGAGGGTGAAATTGAAAGCCTGGCCCGTACCGGTCGGACGAAAGACGATGCGGAACGTGGTGCCACGAATACCGGCCGCGCCGACCGGCGTCTGCACGATGAACGACGACCCCTTGTCGTACTTCAGCTTCTTCACGTTGCCGACGAGTTCACCGCGATTCAGCGCAAGCTTCGTGCGCGATGCCGACGGCTCATCCGTCATATCGGCCACCTTGACCGTATCAGCAAAGGGGTCCTGCAAGTACTCCTCGATCACGAGTTCGGTGTCCGCGCCGAGTTGCGTGGTCGCGCCGTTCGAGAAAACCAGCACCACGCTCGAATTGAGGCCGGTGTTGATCTTGGCTTTCTGCTCGATCCTGTCGTCCTGCTTGATCGCCACTGCCGCCTGGCCCGGCAACGTCTTGGTGACGGTTCCGGTGACCTTTGCCACGAGCACCAACTCGGCACCGCCCGTGACCGTGGGTCCGCCGGCCGGCGCCTGCGCATGCAGCGAGACCGCGGCTACAATCGCGCACACGAACAGCCATGACAAAAGTCGCTGAAGCATGAAAAAACGGGCTAGTGGGCCTTCGGGTTAATTGCCAAACGCTGGCGCAACGCTAGTCCGGCCGGATTTCCAGGGTCAAGGCGTAAACAGAACCGAAGGGCGGCATTGGTTAAATCGCTGGCCCACTTCAGCCGGCTGAGGTGATCTGCGTAATAATACCAGGTTAGAGCATCATTGGGGGCCAGGGAAACCGCCTTGAGGAAGTCCTGGCTGGCGTCGGCCCAGCGGTCCTGCATGTCGCGAGCGATCCCACGACGAATCCAGAACTCGCCGCTGATGTCGGTGATCTTCAGCGCCCGATTGGCGTACCCTTCGGCCTCCCGGCCCAGCCGGGCGGTGGCGGCGGGTTCGACCAGCGCCCAGAGCGTGGTCGCATACGCGCGATCCGCCCAAGCCTGCGCGTTCGCGGAATCGAGGGTGGTCGCTTGCGCGAGTGCCATTCGCGCCGCGGGCAGCCGTGCGGCGTACTGCGGCGCGTCGGCCGCCGCGGCGCCCAGGCGATCGATGACCCGACGGGCCTCCTGCCGCAGACTTTCGGCTCGCAGCATCGGAATTACGAATACGAGCAACGCGCCGACCGCGCCGGTGGTGAGCAGCGGCAGTGTCTTGATTCGGCCGACGGGCGCCGGCTCGATCGGGCGCGCCACGGGCCATGCGCGCGCCACGACGAGTGCGGCCAGGGTGGCGCTCGCCAGGGCCAGCGCGGGAATTTTCAGGTGGAAATCGAGCGCCATCTGGAGCGCGAACGCCAGCAGCCCGATCCCACAGCCGGACACCACCGTCGGCGAATCGAGCCAGTCCCGCCGGCGCGCCGCTTCCTCGCGTCTGCCGCGGATACAACGCACCGCGATCGCGCCGGCGGCGCCGAAGAACAGCAGGAAGCCCACGGCACCGTAGTCGCTCAGCGTATTGAGATATTCATTATGCGCCCAGAGCGGCTCCGCCCGAAAACCCTCCCCCACGTGGG
>Ga0082335_1007830_pt1 | contig 12610 bp, 7 predicted proteins | sample Subgrocontami58m_FD_72375 | JGI IMG/M metagenome (GOLD analysis project Ga0082335, IMG submission 72375) | Subsurface groundwater microbial communities from S. Glens Falls, New York, USA - GMW37 contaminated, 5.8 m (SPADES assembly) (version 2) ...
TGGGAATTCGGCAGTGCCAGTTATTACAGTTGGGAAACACTGTATGTCACCACCACCCAGGCCACGGTGGCCCCCGTCTCCAGCTACAAATATGGAGCGGTAATCCCGGCGGTTGACCTGTACAAGAGCTTGTTGCAGTCCTCGGCTTTCTCCGACACAACCAGTTTCAGGGTCACCACGGAGCTGCAGAGCGGAGGCGCCTTTGAGGTGGAGTTTAAACACAGGCCCCTGTACTTGAAGAGCATCGCGTATTCAAGTCCCCCATGGGAAGTCTATTCTGGCTCTATCGGCGATGAGCGGGTCCTTAACGGCTTGGGGTTTGGAGCGAGCCAGGGGAGCAGCGCGGTCAGTTTCAACGGCGTTCCGGGTGAAGTTCTTTCCTGGTCCAACGTTGAGATCAAGGTAAAGGTGCCGAAGGGCGCCACCACGGGGGACGTGAAGGTGACTGTGGGTAGTGACAACAGCAACGCGATGGCCTTTACGATTATGCCCACGGTGTTTGGGATGGTGAGCCAGGAGGGCTACGCGCCCTTGGGTAGCCATGTGGTTATCACCGGCACAGGCTTCGGCAGTGTGATCGGCTCCGTGACCGTCAGTCAGACGCTGGCCGTCACTGGGACGCTGGCAACCATAGACACGTGGTCCAGCACTGCGATAACCTTCACAGTCCCCCAGAGCCTCAAGGTTGGGGAGAATGCCAGAGTGGACCTGAAGGTTGGGCCCAACTCGTTTTACGTGGGGACTCTAGGCATCGTAGAGAGTCTGCAGGAGGCGCTGCGCCGCTCGACAAATGTGCAAGGGCTATTCTTGGCCATGAACCGCATGGAGCGCAAGAACTGCATTACAGGATGTACCCCCACAGAAAGCGACACTAATCAGGCTTTCTTTGACGTAAGGAGCTCTGATGCCGTCTCCTCTACGCTGAACTGGTCAGGCAACGTCTTCAGTCTAAACGCGACCTACTATGGGGGCACCACGACGACGGATATCAATGGCTCCATCAGCGTGTCCACAACCCAGTCGCTTACAGGCACGGTATCGGCTTCCTTTAGCTACAGCTACTTGAATTCTTCTACCGGTGACTTGGGTACTACGACCTCCACCGAGACCAGGAGGTTCACGGTCAGCGACCTGCCGTTGGAACAGTATCTCCCCCTATCGACCGGCTCCTCCTCCACCAGCGTGACGTTTGGACTGCGTGGGCCGGCAGCCCAAAACTATATTTCAGGGCCAGTGTACGAGAAGACGTACGACACGTTCTTGGGAGGGGGAGGCGATAGCTCCGAGCGATACATCTCCACGGTTTGGGACAGCGATACGTATAGTCCTACGCTGCACCTGTATTTCGTTGTACCGACGCTGCCGTGATGGTCCCTAGCTACTCAGGCGTTGCTAGCCATTGGGGGGGCTTACCCGCGTAGGCCTGCATCTCTTCAACGATTTCCCTCGCCTTAGCCTCTTGGCCGCGGGGCACGGGCACTCGCACGTCGCGACCTTCCAGGCCGGCTCGGGTCGGTGCGAAGTAAGCAAAAACCAGCAAAGGCATAATGTCCTCCACATACTTCACAGAATCCAGATAGGCAAGCAAGTGCGTCCACAGGTGGAGTTGTGTGTTGAGGTAAACACCGTCCTTGCTGATGTATGCCTCTCCGGGATATCTAAGGTTCTGCCGGTGGTTGTACCAACTGGTGGACCAGGCCAAGAAGCTGACCATGGCGATGAGCGCCAGCATGACGACCAGAACCCCGATCCCGCTTTCCCGGTCGGCAATTATGAAACCAATACTGACCACGAGGGCAAACCCCGATATGATGAGGGCAAGAATCTTCTTTAACTCTTTCTCTGTCCGGTACTCCGTCTCTGCGTATTGCAGCCATTCATCGGGCTGATAGGTCCAGTGCGCCAGTAGGCCCTCACCCGCCAGGAGCCGGTCCAGCGCTCTGGCCCGGCTCCCATATATTACCGCCACGATGATAGCCGTTATGAACATAATGAAGGTGGCGAAAGCTATGGCGAAAGCCGCATCGCCTATTTCGGCGTTGAAGGAAAGGAAGGTCAGAAGTAAGAAGACTGGTGTGAGGATCCACCCGACTATGGAGGTAGTGCGTGCAGGATTGCGCTTAATCATCTCTATTGCCCCGTCTACACAGATTTTTCACAGGTAGATTACCTTTCCGCCGTGGCCGGGTAATACAATAGCCGATTTACCGTGCCGCTGCAACCTGGATTTGCCCGCATCAAAGACATGGCAGCGGGCAAGCGCTTCCTATTGCGGGTCTGGTCAATTTGCCTCTGTTCCTTATGGTGAAACTTCAGGGGGGAACATCAACACTGTCGCTGTCCAGTGATTCTGTCGGCTCCCACATTCCCCTGGGACTTCCCGTATGGTATAGTGGGGGCGGTTGCGGGTACTTCGGCTGATCGCGGATATCCTTCAATACGACGCGCATAGGAGGAGAATATGGCCGGTTACGAAGGGATTTTGGGCAAAACCAAGCTGCTGCTTACCGCTAACTTGCATGACCTGCTGGACAGGGCGTTGAACGCCAACAAGCCGGCGGTGTTCGATGAGCAGATCAACCAGCTCCAGGGTGGCCTGGAGAAGATCACCGTCTGTCTAGGGGAGTCCATCGGCCGCGAGAGGACCCTGACCCGGGAGGTCGCCGAGTCCAAGGAGCAGCTCGGCCAAGTAGACAGTGAGATTGACAAGCTTCTCGACGCGGAGGGGCGAGAGCAGGACCAGGTGCGACGGGCCAGGATTTCGGCTCTGGCTACCAACCGGCAGGCCAACTACAACTCCTTAAGCCAGGTCCTGGATCTGAAGGAGGACCAACTGTCCGAGACCCAGGGGCAAACGTCCCAGTTACAGGACGCCAAGATCAAGCTAGCGGCCCGTATAGACACCCTGAGGGCACAGAAGTCCCGTCTTCTGGCGCTCATCGGCGAACGCAAAGCCGCCGAAGCGCAGGGCAAGGTGCTTTCCACTACGGATCTTCTCAGCAGGTTCTCCCCGGAAAGCCTCATCCGCGAAGAACAGGCGGCGGTGGAGCGGGCGCGAGGCATCGTCACTGCCCGCAGCGCTACGGTGGAGGAGCAGTTGGATGATCTGCTGGGTAACGACGTGCTGCAGCAGCAAATCGAGGAGAGACGGGCCCGCCGGAAGCTGTCATCCGGATGAGGGGGTGTCCATGCCCGGGGAATGGGGGTCACCGATCCGCAGATTTCGCAGGTCACTTCGCAGATTACATGGACTAGTGGTCGGTAACACAGGAAATGGCCCAACGTCATTGCGAGCGATAGCGAAGCAATCTCGGCGCGCCACTAGGAGATTGCTTCGGCCTGCGGGTTACCAGCGCCGGTTATCGCTATCCCCCGGCCTCGCAATGACGTCAGTCAAAACCTATGTTACAGAGTACTAGGGAAGTATGCGTCCGAGCTCGAAGGGATGATATACAATCCGGGTAATCTGCGAAATCTGTGGATAGATAGTCTACTATGAGACCGACCAGACTGGCGTTGGTCATAGTGGTCCTGGCGGTTGTGGCTGGGATCGCCTATATGTTGACGAACCAACCGGCCCGGCCCGCCGCGCCGCCGCCAAGTGGCCCTGTTCACATCACCGTCGCCTCTGCCATAGCCGCCGAGCCCTGGGTCTCGGCCGCCGCCAAAGAGTTCTCGGGGAAGGAGTACGACCTCAACGGGGCGCGGCGCAAGGTGACTTTGGAGGTCTTCCCCCTGGACGGCGTTACAGCCCTGAACAAATGGGCCGGAGGAGAGTTCCAAACGCCTCCCACGGCGTGGGTGGCTGAGTCCCGGGATTGGGTGAACCAGGCCAACGCCGTGGCGTCGGACCACTACCAGCAGGACATCTTCCTTGGCGGCGGGCAGTACCGCGACCAGTCCGTGGCCCTGTCGCCGGAGGTCTGGGCTATCTTCAAGTCGCGGTCCGGAGTACTGGAGAAGAAGTTTGGAAAGCCGCTGGACTGGGAGGTGGTACACTCGGCGGCCACATCTTCTGGTTGGTCTTCCCTCGGGGGAGATGCAGGCTGGGGTCGTTTCAAACTGGTGATACCGCATCCGAAGCGCGATCCGGCCGGCCTGGCCGCCATGGTGAGTGCCGCGGGGGCCTTCTATCAGAAGCCCGCCGTCACCACCGAAGAGCTCCAGAATAGCCGGTTTCTCTCGTGGCTTAAAGAGTCTCTGGACACGGTGGTGGACTTCCAACCTTACGGCGTGGAGAACATGGTCCTGTACGGCCCTGCCGCTGGAGATGCCGGACAGGTGCTGGAGAACTACCTCCTTCTCAATGCTGAGGCCATCCAGAAGCGCTGGGGCGACGGCCTGCTGGTGGTCTACCCGGACCCACTCGCCTGGTACGATTTCCCCTTCGCCATCTACATGGGTAAGGAGAAGGAGACCTCCGCCTCAGAGAAGGACGCCGCGGTTCTTTTCAAGCGCTTTCTTCTCGCCGAAGGGCAACAGGTGGCCACCCTGCGCTTTGGGCTGCGTCCTGCCAGCCCTGACGTATCTCCTGAGCACCCGGAAAGCCTGATTAAGCGCTACGCCGCCTTCGGCTTTCAGGAGAGAGTGCCGGCCTCATCGAAGATGCGGCAGGCTTCCCGTTCAGGCCTGGTGAGTCTGGGGAACTGGTTTGTGAACAACTACGAGAAGTAGTTACCGGCAAATGAAACGGGTAAGGCAGATCTTCCCCCAGTTGATGATGTTGTCGCTTCTGGCAGGTGTCCTATCATCTTGTGATTTCGAGCAGTTGGCGGAGCAGTCCGGGGGAAGCGGGAGCCGGCCTTTGACCGAGATTGAGATCGCCTACGATCCCAATAAGGCGCGCCTCTTCGAGGAGCTGGTGAGCTCCTTCAATTCCCGGGCTGCGGTCAAGGTGAACGCTACCGAGCTGGAGATTCCCGATATGCTGGAGGCCGTATCCAGCGGTGACTACGTTGCCGTGAGTCCCGACTCCGCTCTCTGGCTCGAAAGCTTCGACAAAGCCTGGAAGGAGGCTAATCCCCAGGCATCTTCCATTATCGGCACCACTGTCCGTTATGCCACCACCCCGGTGGTTATCGCTACCTGGCGGGGCCGGGAGGGCGAGCTGGCGGCTGGAGGCGACGGAGGCTGGGCGGCGCTGCTGGAACGGTCCTCTCGAGACCCAGGCTATCGCTGGAGCCACGGTTCCCCAAGGGCCTCGGCGTCTGGGATGCTGGCTCTGACGGCTGAGTTCTATGCCGGCGCCAAGAAGACCTACGGGCTTACCAAGGCCGATGCCGACCGGGAGGAAGTCCGCCGCTACGTGGCTGAGATCGAGAAGACCGTGGCCCGGTACGGTGGGGAGTCGGATGCTGCGCTGGTGCGTTACCTGCTCAGTGAGGGCGAGAAAGGTCTCTCGGCCGTAGTGATGCCGGAGGCCTCGGCCTTTGATTTCAACCAGCGCAGCCGGGGAGCCAAGCTCTATGCTATTCACCCCAGCGAGGGGACTCTCATGCTCGACCATCCGCTGGTGCTTCTGGAGACAGCGGACTTGACCCCGGACCAGCGAAGGGCCTTTCTGGAATTCTCCCGGTTCGTGACCAGCAGCGAGGGCCAGGCGATTGTGGTCAAGTACGGCTACCGGCCGGTTGAACTGGCTTACGATATGGAGAAATCCCCCTTGAAAGGCGCAGGGCTTTCCACACAACAGCCCAGGCTGCTGCAGATGCCCGCCTCCGGTATCCTGGCCCAACTTGAGGCCTCCTGGGCCTCGGGACTGAAGCGCCGGGCTAACATAATCCTGGTTATGGACGTTTCGGGATCCATGGTCGGTGAAAAGCTGCGGCGCGCCAAGGAGGCCATGGCTTCTTTCATCAAACAGGTGCCGTCGGATGAGGAACGGGTTGGCCTGGTGTCCTTTTCTAACGACTTTCGGGAGGTGGTGCCCCTGGGGCGCCTGGGCGATAACCGGCAGCAACTCCTGGCCCGAACGGACCAGTTGGTTGCCGAAGGCAACACAGCCTTCTTTTATGCCGTCTGGAGGGCTCAGGGTCTTCTGGCCCAGCGCAAAGACCCGGAGCGGATCAATGTGGTGGTGGCCATGACGGACGGGCAGGAGAACTACTCTCAGAACTTCAGCCAGCGGAACATTCCCGGCGTGGGCCCGGTCCCTCAAATCACGGGGGCTAACGCCAAGGATGTGAATCCCCTGGTGACGGCTTTGAAAGTGAATGGGTCGAGCACACTGGTGTTTGCTGTGGCCTACGGGGCGGACGCGGACGTCAGCGCATTGAGCTCCCTGGCCGGCGCCTTTGGGGGCCAGGCGTACCAGGCTGATCCGGGCACCATCCGCAAGCTGTATGAGCTTATTTCGCATAACTTCTAAAGGAGCAAGCAAGATTCTACCGGGAGAATCATTCTGGTGCGGAGCGGGAGGGAACGATCCGCAGATTTCGCAGATTGCACAGATTATGGTTTGGCGCATAAACGCCTGGTTATTGCTGAGACACATTGAATTGGAGTGGAGCACGATATGGGCACCGGCCGAACTCGGGCCATGATCTGCCTATTGCTGAGCTACGTTGAATTGGAGTGGAGCCGCATGCCAAGCTATTTGGGCCGCACAGTCCCAAATACCGTCATGAGCCAGATCCGGGTTGAGAGCAATTCACTCTCAATGTCATTCTGAGCCGGAGCGGGGGACTAGCGATATGCCTTATGCAGATACATGGAGCGGAGGCGAAGAATCTTACCCGTTTCCAACAAAGACCTGCTGCTTCGGAACGCCTGAGATTCTTCGCCTGCGCTGCACGTATCAGTCCCATGATAGTCCTTAACCCCGCTCCGGCTCAGAATGACATAGAAACATGATAACTAACCATGGTGAGCGAACGGCTTAAGAGAATAGCAGGCTACTCCATGTCCCGGCCCGAGGCCTACATTATTGTCGGCCTGGTGTTTGTGGCGGTGGTGGTAGCTATCTTCGGCCACTGGCCTGGCTGGGTAATCCTGGCCAGCGTTGCAGTGGGAGTCGTGCTCCTGGCCCTTCTCTTCTTTGATTCCCTGGCCGACCCCAGTGCGGAGCGGGATGCCTCTATCGCGGACGTGGATATGGGTCGCGTCCTCGACCGGGTATTGCAGGCGAAGGTCCGGCGGGCACTGGAATACGTGCGCGCCTCCCAGGAGCTGGCCAGACGCGATACCAGCGGGGTTTTGTCCACGGCCGATGATGAGCTTCCCCAGTTGGAGGAGGCGGCGCGGTCGGTTTACCAGATGAGCCTTCGCCTGCAGGATTTCAAGTCAGACCGTCTCGTGCAGAGGGACCTGGCCGACCTTCAGCAGCGATCAGGGCGCGGGCAACTTACCAGCGACCAGGAGGCTCAACTGAGCACGCTCCGGAGGCTGGACGAGCTGGTGCGCAGCGCGGAGGGGGAGATCGATAGCGCCCTGGCGCATCTGGGACGCTCCTACGCGGAGATGCAAGCAATCAAGGTTACGCCGGAATTCCGAGGCCGGACGGCGGAGGCCTTGGGCGACCTGGCGGCAAGCACCCAACGCCTCTCGGAACTGGCGGTGGGGTATGATCAGGCCTACGGCAACAGGGCATTGAGCAAGGAATAGGAACTCAGGAGCGAAGATTTGAGCAGAAAGCTGTACCGGGTCTTGGCCGTGGCTGGTTTGGTCCTTCTGACAACGGCCATGGCCGGCTGCCGTTCCGGGCCCTCTGGGGAGGCCTATCTCTACGTCGCGGTCCCGTTGACAGGCGACATGGCGAGCCGCGGCCAGGAGATAGTGGGCGGCGTACGGCTTCGGGCCGATGAGGTCAACAGGGATGGTGGCGCCCTGGGGAAGCGGGTGGTTGTACGGGCACTGGACGACGGTGGCGATAGCGAAGGGGCCGTAAGTGCAGCAAAAAAGGTCGCTGAGGCGGCGCGCCAGGGCGAAGCAGTCCTGGGCGTCGTCGGGCACTACAACTCGGGGGCCACCGGTCCGGCCCTGGACAGCGTCTACAAGGACCTGGACCTGGTGGTCGTAACTCCTGGATCGTCCAATCCCACTCTTACGCAAAAGGGGTATTCGCGCTTCTTCCGGGTCGTTTCAACTGATGATATTCAAGGGCCTGTGGATGCGCGTAAGGCCCTCTCCCTGGGGTGGAAGAGAATTGCTGTCCTGCACACAGACAATCTGTATGCCCGGGGCCTGGCGGCGGCCTTCGCCGGCGAGCTGCGGCAACGTGGGGTGGACCCCCTGTTAGACCTGGAAATGAAATACAATGACCTGGCGGTATTCCAACGGGACCTGCCCGGCAACGTCAGTAAGACCCTGGGTCTCAACCTGGATGGCGTCTTTTTTGCCGGCGATTACCCCGAAGGTATTCCGCTGCTGGCTGCCCTGCGAACAGCGGGGTACCAGGGCGGATTCATGACGGGGGATTCGGTCATGGAGTACGAGTTCATTGATTCCCTGGGGTCCAAGGCAGAAGGGGCCATCATTTCCAATATCCAGCCGGAGATGGCTGCTGTGGCCTCCGACGCCTGGAAGGGCGACTACCGGGCGCTGGAAAAGCGCAGCCCCGGAATGGACTCGATCACGGGCTACTCGGCCGCCCACGTCCTTCTCGAGGGTGTGAAGCAGGCGGGTGTGGCTAAGGGAGAGGCTGTTGCTGATGCTCTGCGAAAGCTGGAATTGAAAACCGTAATCGGGGATTGGGCATCGGACGCCAACGGCGACATGCGGGTACGCAAGATTTATCTCTTCAAGGTGCGCAATGGCCTTTTCGAGCAGATTGGTGAGGAGCGCTAGGATATCTTGTCTTACAAATGCCGGCGGCTAGCGGAGGTGGGAGCGCCGCTCAGAAAGATGAAGAATGGTCCGACTTCTTGGGGAGGCATGACTTGAAAAGACTCGTCCTCAGTGTATTCGGTGTTCTCACTCTGTTCATCCTGGCGCTGACGCTGGTTTGGGGCTTTAATGAGTCTTTCTTGCCCCAGGCTGAGGCCCATCCGGACCAGTCCAGTTCCTCGCGGGCATCTAGCGCGGTCACCGATATAGTTTACCTTCCGGCGCTGTTCAAGAGCTATGACCCCAGCCTCAGCCAGGTTACACCGGGAGCGGGCGGGACGGTGGCTGCGCCGGGAGGGCAAGTCAGCGTCACCGTTCCGGCGGGCGCCGTCAGCGGCATCACTACCATAGATATCTCATCATCCAGCGCGGCAAGGCCGCCAGGCGTCTCCGATGTAGGTCTAGTGATGGAAGTGAAGGCCCTGGATGCCGCTGGCCAACCAGTGACTACCCTGGCTCAGCCTACCACCCTCCAGTTCAACTACGGCGCCCTCGACCTTTCCTTTGTTGCGGAGTCCAGCCTGGCCATATATCACAGGGGTCTGGGCGGGGAGTGGACCAAGCTACCCACCATCCTGGACACCGCCAATCGGACGGCTCGAGCCACGGCCACCCAGTTTTCCCCCTTCGGCCTATTCGGCTCGCCGCTAACGACGGGCATGCCCATGGGCGTGGCCGCAGACGCCGCGGGGAACGCCTACTGGGTGGATTTCGAGGGTTTCAGCATCCGTAGGGCGGTGCCGGGCACCCAGACCTCCACGGTCTATTACAACCTCAGGACCATTACCGCTGAGATGTCGGGCGACGCCGCCGACCTGGACCTGGACCGCGTTACAGGTAACCTCTACTTCACCGATGGTGACCGGGTCTGGGAGATAACCCCAGCCCTTCAAGCCACGGCTATCTATGCCCGCAGCTTCGATGGGGACACGGGCTCGGTTCCCGGCGATTCCGTCAACGGCCTCGGTTTCGACTCGCGGGATAGCACCCTCTATGTCGCCACCAAGGGGGCCATCATCCAGGTGAATCCACGCACTAAGGCCAAGCTTAGGACGCTGGGCAGCGCCCCTCTTTCCACTTTGGGCATCTACCAGGACGTGGTCGTGGACTCGCGGGGACGCATCTTCGCCGTCACTACTGACATACCTCGTGGTACCGTAAGCTTCAGCGGCTGGGGCAACATGTATTACTGGGAGGATGGGGCCAATGCTCACGGCGCGCGCCCGGTGGCCTATGGCTTCGCCAAGCCCCGGGGGCTGGCCGCCGACGGCAGTGGCAACGTGTACGTGGCCAACCTCACGGGCGAGGCCATCTCGGTGGTCTCGGGCGACGATCCCGCCGTCAGCGGGTTCCTCAAGAACGTCCATTCCCCCAGGGGTATCGCCGTATCGGGGAATACCCTGGTGGTGGCCGCCTATGACTCCATCTTCACCTATCCGCGCACCCGGCGCGACGGGCCTGACGGGGGCCTCAGCGCCTCCATATCCCTGGCCGGCAGCCTCTCCGGCCAGGGGAGCATGGTCACCGTCAGTACCAGCGGCCACGACCCCATCCCGGCCCACAACGTGTTGCGCGTGGGCAGCGCCGTGATCCACGACATGGCCTCCTTCGTCACCGGGACCATCAAATACCAGTTGCCAGCGGTCTACTATGATCCGGACATCCCTCTCTATGACCCAGCCCAAGGGGTCCGGCTGCTTACCGTGCCCTCGGGCGCCTCCCGATTCTCGGTGGGTCCTGGGCTTGTGCTCGGTGATAACCTGATAACGCCCGAACTGGGTAACTGGCAACCAGGTGGCTGGTCCAGCACCGGCATAAACAAGATCTCTCAGCACGAGTGGCTGGTATGGACAGATGCATTGGTCTCCTTGAAGTCCGCGGATGGCCTCTTCCCCGACTGGGACTCCACCAGGGGCCGCTGGCTGGCATACCAATTCAACCAGAATGGCAGCTTCACCTTCACCTATACTAAGAGCAACGGCCAGACGGGCAGCGGCGTTGTGGAGGTGACCCGCGCCGGCCGCGGAGGCCTCTCGGACGTCTTTCGGGTGGACCCTACAGTGGGGGGCACCTTTTACAGCCGGGGGGCCCGGCTGGAGATTCCGGCTGGCGCCCTGCCCGTCGCCACCACCTATGTGTTGACGGTAAGCAACGCCGTGGTGAGCAATCCCAGCCAGAATCCTCTGCCCGCCCTCAGCCATAGATACTCGGTCCGCATTGAGCCTGAGCCGGCCCGCCTCAACAAGGACATCGTCCTTCGCCTCCCCTACGAGCCGGGCCAGTTGAGCGGCGAAACACCCACAGCAGCCTACTTCGACTCCGGCCTGGGGGACTTCGTGCACATCGAGTCTGCGGTGGCCGGTGGCTACGTGAACATCACCCTGGAGACGGGGGACTACTCGGCCTCAGCATCGTCGCCAGCCGGGGTCACGGCCTCTGCCCTAGCTCCACCCGGGGCCGGCCCCACCCGGGGCCAGAAGCTACGGGCAGCCATCAATACCGTCGGCGCCAATCTCTGGTGGGTGGCGGGGCTGCCTAACACGAAGGTGGAGGACGACAACTTCCTGGTGCTGTATAACACGCGCGACGGCACTACCGAGGCCTATGCCCAGAAGCTGCTGGAGGCTCTGGACCACTCCCGGACTGTCTTCAAGGGCCTGGGCTATGCCGTTCCCAGCCGCCAGGTGATCGCCAAGACCGCCCCCTGGGCCACCTGGGCCACCGGGGCAGAGGGCATTACCCCTGGCATCGGCACCCTGGGGAACTGGTACATGTTCTTTAGGGATAATATGAACGACTCCAAGCTCCAGACCACCGCTGCCCACGAGTTCTTCCACATCCTCCAGAAGGAGAACATGTCCTACGGCGCCCGGCTTACGGCCCCTACCTGGTGGCTGGAGGGCACGGCGGCCTGGGCCGAGTACGCCGTCTATCCCGATCTGAAGGACTACCAAGGTTGGCTAAGTTTGGGCGGCGACTTCGTGAAGACCGGTTTCGACAACACCGGTTTCGACACCTGGTCCAGCCTGAACGTGGACCAGCAGTACGCCACGGTGGCCTTCGCCATCTACCTGGAGGAGAAGAAGGGCCAGGGCAAGATCAAAGAGGTCCTGGGCGGGATGGGGCTGACAGTGGGGTTTAGGGAGGCCCTGGCGGCGGCGGTGGGCGATCTGCATGCCTTCGTCAGTAATTTCCTCAAGGACTACTGGCTGAAGAACTATGGGCCGGCCAAAGCCTGGGACCTTGGCAGCTTCATCCCTGACGTGGAGCTGACGAGGCCCGCCAACACCGTGCTCAACGTCCGCGCATCGGTCCTCAGCTCGGGGCTGGTCAGGGTCTACTGGACCCCGTTGTCCGCCCCCGATCCACCCGCCTCCTTCAGCCAGGCCAGCGGCAGCGTGGCCTGGGCGTCGCCCTGTGGCGAGGACAAGGTCTACGTGCTCGCCAACAACTTGTCCCCGCTCGGCACGTTGGACTCAGCGAGTCCGACCATAGTTCTGGAAAAGCTGGGCAGCTACGCTATAACCAACTCCCTCTATTTTCTCTACGTAACCGCTAGCGGCACTGGCTTCTGCCAGGTCTTGGTGGGCCTAGAAACGCCGACCATCTCCAGCGTCGACCCGGTTTTGATTCCCGTATCCCAGCCCAGCAGCGTGAACATTCACGGCGGTGGCTTTGGGCCCAAGCCGGGGATAGTCAGCGGCGGTAACGTGACCTCTTGGAGCGAAGATTACATCGCTGTGACGATGACCCCCGGCTCCGCCGGCGCGCAGCCTGTCATAGTCCA
>Ga0082335_1007833_pt1 | contig 12608 bp, 11 predicted proteins | sample Subgrocontami58m_FD_72375 | JGI IMG/M metagenome (GOLD analysis project Ga0082335, IMG submission 72375) | Subsurface groundwater microbial communities from S. Glens Falls, New York, USA - GMW37 contaminated, 5.8 m (SPADES assembly) (version 2) ...
TGGTACTATACTCGCAAGGGAGCCGAGCGGTTTGACTACGGCAACTCCGGCGGCACATGGTGGGATAAGCTCTCCGATAGTGAGAAGGAGAAAATGAAGCGCATAGACTTGCACCAAGGCGCGTAACGATGTGATCTAAAAGAGGGAAGGCCACAGCCTTCCCTCTTTATTGCTCCGCAAATAGTTCTTCATCACGGCCCGCGAACCTCTTATCGTCAGTACTGCATAGCCATGCTGAACCTGATCGTCACCCTGGGCGGGATCGTTTACGGGGCGGTGCTGGTGTCAATTGTTGTTTTTCCGAACAGGTTCACCGAAGCGTTCCGGATCGACGCCCTAATCGTGCCCAAGCCAACCGATGCCACGCGGATGATCAACCTTGGCATCGGTCTGCTTCTGGCAGCGTATAACGCGTACTCTCTGTTCAGATAACAGGACAGGAACCAGCCTCGGGAAACCCGGGGTCGGGTCAAGCCTGATCTGTGCCAGGCGCAAGCTCGAATGCGTGGGGCCGCGCGCGCCGATTATTGCGGGAATTTGTAGTAGCTCAGGTGTGCGGCTTCAATCCGCGCCCAACGGCCCAGGCCGCGGCCTCCAGCCGGGAGCGGAATCCGAATTTTTTCAGCAGGTTTTTGACGTGCACGCCGGAGTATTCCATGTATGGCTTCGCAGTGTTCTACGCCGTGTGGCTGATGCTCAACTGGTGGTTCTACCTGCGCAGCGGCTCCGAGACCAAGAATCCGTGCGCGCGGGAATGAAGAACTCGGGTGCTGGCGGCCGTGTCACCTTCTGGGTGTTCGCGCTGATGATCGCGGCTGTCGCGGGCTTCCTCGGCATCAAGGATCAACCGGAAGCGTTCTGGGGATTCTTCGCGATGTTCATGATCCTGTTCTTCGCGACCGGCGTTGGCAATGCGCCCACCTTCCGGATGATCCCGGCGATCACGCGCGTGGAAGTTCCGCGGCTGAGACCGGCACGAAGCCGGCGGCGCTGACCAGCTCATCGAAATTCGTATCGCTCATGTCGCGAAACAGCGGCAGAGCGCGGATGACTTTCCAATCGGATTGACGCACGGCTTCGTCTCTATATGCAGGATGCAGGGTATTCGCGACGAACAAGGCACTTTAAAACCGGTAAAAACGAGGGCAACTTGATAAATATCAAAATGAAGATATGCACAAGTCAATCTGTGTATCCATATAAGTAAAGTCAGATTGTCGCAGAAAAATAGTCAGTAGTATTGATTAAGCTCAAAGAGTTGACGGCAAACCCCCGCTTTTGTCGACCCTGAGCATAGCTGCCGTCTGCCGCCTCGCACCCGGCCGAAGAAAAAGGATCTACGCGATGAGCCACTTTCTCGACCGCCTGACGTTCTTCAATCGCGGCGCCGACAGTTTCTCCGATGGGCATGGCATCACCACAAACGAGGACCGGCGCTGGGAAGACGGTTATCGCAAGCGCTGGCAGCACGACAAGATTGTGCGCTCGACCCACGGCGCCAATTGCACCGGCTCGTGCTCGTGGAAGATCTACGTCAAGGGCGGCATCGTCACCTGGGAAACGCAGCAGACCGACTATCCGCGCACCCGGCCCGAGCTGCCCAACCACGAGCCGCGCGGTTGCTCGCGCGGGGCGAGCTATTCTTGGTATCTCTATTCCGGCAATCGCGTGAAATATCCACTGGTGCGTTCGCGCCTGCTCAAGCTCTGGCGCGAGGCGAGGGCGTTGCGCAAGCCGGTCGCCGCCTGGGGATCGATCGTCGAGGACCCGGTCAAGCGCGAGACTTACACGAGCAAGCGTGGGCTCGGCGGTTTTGTGCGCGCGACCTGGGATGAGGTCACCGAGATCATCGCCGCGGCCAATGCCTACACCGTGCGCAAACACGGTCCCGACCGCGTCATCGGCTTCTCGCCGATCCCGGCGATGTCGATGGTGTCCTATGCGGCGGGCTCGCGCTATTTGTCGCTGCTCGGCGGCGTCAGCATGTCGTTCTACGACTGGTATTGTGACCTGCCGCCGTCCAGCCCGCAGACCTGGGGCGAGCAGACCGACGTTCCGGAGAGCGCCGACTGGTACAATTCCGGTTTTCTCATCCTGTGGGGTTCGAACGTGCCCCAGACCCGCACGCCCGACGCGCATTTCTATACCGAAGCGCGCTATCGCGGGGCCAAGAGCGTGGTGATTTCGCCCGACTATTCGGAAGCCTCTAAATTCTCCGATCTATGGATCTCGGTAAAGCAGGGCACCGACGCGGCGCTCGCCATGGCGATGGGCCACGTCATCCTGCGCGAATTCTATTTCGACAAGCAGACCAAGTATTTCGAGGACTATATCCGGCAATACACCGACATGCCGATGCTGGTGCGGCTGGTGAAGAAGGGCGACAGCTTCATTCCCGACCGGCAACTGCGCGCCTCCGATTTCGCCGACAATCTGGGCGAGACCAACAATCCGGAATGGAAGACCGTCGCCTATGACGAGACCTCCAAAACCATCGTGGCGCCGACCGGCTCGGTCGGCTTCCGCTGGGGCGAAAAGGGCAAATGGAATCTGGAGGAAAAGGGCGCGAATGGCAGCGCCACCAACCTGCGGCTGACCTTCGCCAACGACAAGGATGAGCTGGCCGACGTCGGCTTCCCCTATTTCGGCAATCGCGAGCACGACTATTTCGCCGGCACCGACCATCCCGGCGTGCTGGTGCGCAAAGTGCCGGCCAAGCGGGTTAAATTGAAGGACGGCGAGGCGCTGGTCGCCTCGGTGTTCGATCTGTTTGTCGCCAATTACGGCCTCGATCGCGGCTTCGGTGGCAAGCATGTCGCCAAGTCCTACGATGACAACGAGCCCTATACGCCGGCCTGGGCGGAAAAGATCAGCGGCGTGCCGCGCGACCAGATCATCACGGTGGCACGCGAATTCGCGCTCAATGCCGAGAAGACCAAGGGTCGCTCGATGATCATCATCGGCGCCGCCATGAACCATTGGTTCCACTGCGACATGAACTACCGCGGCGCCATCAACATGCTGGTGCTGTGCGGGTGCGTCGGCCAATCCGGCGGCGGCTGGTCGCATTATGTCGGCCAGGAAAAGCTGCGGCCGCAATCGGGCTGGGCGCCCTTGGCCTTCGCCCTCGATTGGGGCCGTCCGCCGCGCCAGCAGAACTCCACCTCGTTCTTCTATGCGCATACCGACCAATGGCGCTACGAGACCGTCGGTATTGATGAAATTCTGTCGCCGACCGCGCCGGCCGGATCGTGGGACGGCGCGCTGATCGACTACAATGTGCGCGCCGAGCGCATGGGCTGGCTGCCGTCGGCGCCGCAGCTCAGACAAAATCCGCTCGACCTCGCTAAAAAGGCTCAGGCCGCCGGCCTCGAGCCGAAGGACTATGTGCCAAAGGCGCTCAAGTCCGGCGAATTGCAGATGGCCTGCGAGGACCCGGATCATCCCGACAACTGGCCGCGCAATATGTTCGTGTGGCGTTCGAACCTGCTCGGCTCGTCCGGAAAAGGCCACGAATATTTCCTCAAGCATCTGCTCGGCACCACTCATGGCGTGCAGGGCAAGGACCTGGGACAAACCGGCAAAGTGAAGCCGAAGGAAGTCGTCTGGCACGAAGGCGGACCGCAAGGAAAGCTCGATCTCCTGGTCACGCTCGATTTCCGCATGTCGACGACCTGCGTCTACTCCGACATCGTACTGCCGACCGCCACCTGGTACGAGAAAAACGATCTCAACACCTCCGACATGCATCCCTTCATCCATCCGCTCACCGCGGCGGTCGACCCGGTGTGGGAATGCAAGAGCGACTGGGAAATCTACAAGGCGATCGCCAAGAAGTTTTCCGAAGTCGCGCCGGAAGTGCTCGGCGTCGAAAAAGATGTCGTCATGACGCCGATCATGCACGACTCGCCGGGCGAGATCGCCCAGGCGCTCGACGTCAAGGAATGGAAGAAGGGCGAGGTCGAACCGATCCCCGGCAAGACCATGCCGGCGGTCACCGTGGTCGAACGCGATTATCCCAATCTCTACAAGCGCTTCACCGCGCTCGGCCCGCTCATGCAAAAGCTCGGCAATGGCGGCAAGGGCATGAGCTGGAACACCGAGCATGAGGTCGAGCTGCTGCAAAAGCTCAACGGCGCCGTCACCGAGGAAGGCCCGACCAAGGGTTTCGCGCGGATCGAAAGTGACATCGATGCCTGCGAGGTCATCTTAAGTCTCGCGCCGGAAACCAACGGCGAAGTCGCGGTCAAGGCATGGAAGTCGCTCGGCGGCTTCACCGGGCTCGACCATACGCATCTCGCGGTTTCGAAAGAGGACGAAAAGCTCCGGTTCCGTGATCTGGTCGCGCAGCCGCGCAAGATCATCTCATCGCCGATCTGGTCCGGGCTCGAGTCCGACAAGGTTTGCTACAACGCCGGTTATACCAACGTGCACGAGCTAATCCCGTGGCGCACGCTTTCCGGGCGCCAGCAGCTCTACCAGGACCATCTCTGGATGCGCGCCTTCGGCGAGGCGCTCTGTGTCTATCGCCCGCCGGTCGATCTCAAGACGGTCAAGCCGATCATCGACCGGAAGCCGAACGGCGAAAAGCAGGTCGTGCTCAATTTCATCACACCGCATCAGAAGTGGGGCATCCACTCGACCTATACCGACAACCTGATGATGCTCACGCTGTCGCGCGGCGGGCCGATCGTGTGGATCAGCGAGAACGACGCTGGCAAGGCCGGCATCGTCGATAACGACTGGATCGAGGCCTACAACACCAACGGCGCGTTGGTCGCGCGCGCCGTCGTCTCGCAGCGCGTGAAGGACGGCATGTGCATGATGTATCACGCGCAGGAGAAAATCGTGAACGTGCCGGGCTCGGAAATAACCGGACAGCGCGGCGGCATCCATAATTCGGTGACCCGCGCGGTGGTCAAGCCGACGCATATGATCGGCGGTTACGCCCAGCAATCCTACGGCTTCAACTATTACGGCACAATTGGGACCAATCGCGACGAGTTCGTCATCATTCGCAAGATGGCGAAGGTCGACTGGCTCGATAAGCCGACCACCGATCAACCCGAACCTCTGGCCATCGCGCCCAAGATGGAGCTCGCACGATGAAAATCCGCGCCCAAATCGCGATGGTGCTGAATCTCGACAAGTGCATCGGATGTCACACCTGCTCGGTCACCTGCAAGAACGTCTGGACCAGCCGCGAAGGCATGGAATACGCTTGGTTCAATAACGTCGAAACCAAGCCCGGCATCGGCTATCCGAAGGACTGGGAAAACCAGGACCGCTGGAACGGCGGCTGGCGCCGCAAGCGCAACGGCAAGATCGAGCCGAAGATCGGCTCGAAATGGCGGGTGCTGGCGAATATTTTCGCCAATCCCGACCTGCCGGAGATCGACGACTACTACGAGCCGTTCACCTTCGACTACGAGCATCTGCAAACGGCGCCCGAGCTGTCGGCGTTCCCGACCGCGCGGCCGCGCTCGCTGATCACCGGCCAGCGCATGGAGAAGATTGAGTGGGGCCCGAACTGGGAGGAAATCCTCGGCACCGAATTCGCCAAACGCTCGAAGGACGTCAATTTCGAAGGCATCCAGAAGGAAATCTACGGCCAGTTCGAAAACACCTTCATGATGTATCTGCCGCGGCTGTGCGAGCACTGCCTCAACCCGACCTGCGTTGCGGCTTGCCCCTCCGGCGCGATCTACAAGCGCGAGGAAGACGGCATCGTGCTGATCGATCAGGACAAGTGCCGCGGCTGGCGCATGTGCGTGTCGGGCTGCCCCTACAAGAAGATCTATTACAACTGGTCGAGCGGAAAATCCGAAAAATGCATCTTCTGCTATCCGCGCATCGAGGCGGGCCAGCCGACCGTGTGCTCGGAGACCTGTGTCGGCCGCATCCGCTATCTCGGCGTCGTGCTCTATGACGCCGATCGCATCGAGGAAGCGGCGAGTGTTCCGAACGAGCAGGATCTGTACGAGGCGCAGCTTTCGGTGTTCCTCGATCCGAACGACCCGGAGGTGATCGCGCAGGCGCGCGCCGACGGGGTCGCCGAGAACTGGCTTGAGGGGGCGCGCCGCTCGCCGGTCTGGAAAATGGCGATGGAATGGAAGGTCGCGCTCCCGCTACATCCCGAATACCGCACACTGCCGATGATCTGGTACGTGCCGCCACTCTCGCCGATCCAGTCGGCGGCGGCTGCCGGCAAGATCGGTCACGATGGTGAGATGCCGGATGTGCGCTCGCTGCGCATCCCATTGAAATATCTCGCTAATCTTCTCACCGCTGGCAAGGAAGAGCCGGTGGCGCTGGCGCTCGAGCGCATGCTGGCGATGCGCGCCTATATGCGGGCCAAGACCGTGGACGGTGTGATCGATGAAAATATCGCCAAGCGGGTGGGGCTCACCGCGCTCGACATCGAAAACATGTATCAGACAATGGCGATCGCCAACTACGAGGACCGCTTCGTCATCCCGACCGCACATCGGGAAATCAATGAAGACGCCTACGACCTGCGCGGCTCCTGCGGCTTCTCGTTCGGCAATGGCTGCTCGGGCGGCACCACCGAAACCAATCTCTTCGGCTCGCCCAAGCGCGCGAAGACGCCAATGGAGGTCGTGTGATGAACAAGACGTTCAAGGCACTATCCGCGTTGCTTACTTACCCGACCGCCGAATTGCAGCAGGCGTCGGGCGAAATCGGGGAGGCAATCGATGCCAGGGGGCTGATTCCCTCAGCCATCCGCAGGCAACTGCACACGCTGCTCGACGAGCTTGCCACCGGCGATCTCTACGACCTGCAAGAGCGCTACGTGCTGCTGTTCGATCGCACGCGCACGCTGTCCCTGCACATGTTCGAGCACGTGCACGGCGAAAGCCGCGATCGTGGCCAGGCCATGATCGACCTTAAGGCCCAATACGAGAACAGCAACCTGTTCATGAGCGCGGCCGAGTTGCCGGATTTCGTGCCGCTGTTCCTGGAGTATCTCTCGATGCTGCCGGCGCCGGAAGCCTGCGACACGCTGGGCCAGCCCGCGCACATCTTTGCCGCGATGGCCGAGCGGCTACGCAAACGTCAATCGTCCTACGAAGCGGTGTTCCGCGCCTTGGTCGCGCTCGCGGCGGCCAAGCCGAAGGAGACGGAAGTCTCGGCTCTGCTCACCTTGCCTGATCCGGACGCCTCCGATCTGGCGGCGCTCGATGCCGCCTGGGCGGACGAGCCGGTCAGCTTCGGGCCCGGCGCCGGCGATGGCTGCAAGGACGGGCTGATCGCCCGTGTCCGCGGAGCCTTGCGTCCCGCGCCGGATATACCAGCCGCCCATCGTCCCATTCCGCCGCGCCAATAAGGAAATCGTCATGCGCGAATTGATCAATTACATCGTGTTCGGCTGGTATCCTTATCTCTGCCTGACCGTGTTCCTGCTTGGGAGCTGGTTGCGCTTCGATCGCGAGCAGTACACTTGGCGCAGCGGATCGAGCCAGCTCTTGCGCCGCCGGCAACTGATGTGGGGCTCGAATCTGTTCCACGTCGGCATTCTCGTGATTTTCCTCGGCCATTTCGTCGGTCTGCTGACGCCGATCTGGGTGTTCGATTCGCTCGGCATCTCGCATACGTTCAAGCAATGGATGGCGATCGTCCTCGGCGGCGTTGCCGGGGTCATGTGCTTCATCGGAACAACGCTGCTGGTGCATCGCCGTCTGTTCGACGCGCGCATCCGCTCAACCTCGTCGTTCGGCGACATCGCGATCCTGTTGCTGCTGTACGCGCAGCTCATGCTCGGGCTTGCCACCATCGGTGTCTCGCTCAACCACCTCGATGGCCACGAGATGGTGAAGTTTATGACCTGGGCGCAAGGCATCCTGACGCTGCAACCCGGCGTCGCGGCGCTGATTACCGACGCGCATCCGATCTTCAAGCTGCATCTCTTCCTCGGTATGACGATCTTCCTGGTGTTCCCATTCACCCGCCTCGTGCACGTCTGGAGCGCGCCGATCTGGTATCTCGGCCGGCGCGGCTATCAGGTGGTGCGCACCAGCCGTGCCCAGCAACCGGCTCCGCACGGGCGGCCGGCACGCGGGGCCGTGCCCGCAGAGTGGCCGCGATGACCTGCTCAGCACACGCGCAAATACTACCGACAGGGCGGCCGGCTGCCGTCAGCGTGAACGGCGTGGCGATTGCCCGCGACGCCATCGTACGCGAAATGCAGCACCATCCGGCGTCAAAGCCGATTGCCGCATGGCAGCAGGCCGCCCGCGCGCTGGTCATTCGCGAGCTGCTGTTGCAGGAGGCTCGCCGTCTTGGCGTAGTGCCGCAGCCGGCGAGCGACGGCAGCGGACGCCGCGAGACCGACGAAGAGGCGATGATGCGCGGCCTGATCGAGCGCGAAGTCGCTGTGCCTGAGTCGGACGATGACACCTGCCAGCGCTATTACGATCGCAACCGCGCGCGCTTCCGCTCACCAGACATCTTTGAGGCCTCGCATATCCTGTTCGCGGCATTGCCCGCCGACAAAGAGGCGCATGCAAAGGCGCACGACGATGCCGCCGCGGCGCTTGCCGAGCTGCGTGAGCGCCCGGATCGGTTTGCCGATCTCGCCCGGCTGCACTCGCGCTGTCCGTCGGCGGCGCAGGGCGGCAATCTCGGCCAGATCACGCGCGGGCAAACGACGCCCGAGTTCGAGCAGGCGCTCACGGCGCTCACGCCCGGTCAGCTGTGCGAGGCGCCGGTCGCCACGCACTACGGTTTCCACGTCATCCGGCTCGATCGCAAGCATGAGGGCCGGATGCTACCCTATGAGGTGGTTGCCGGCCGCATCGCCGACTACCTGCGCGAAAGCGTGCGGCGGCGGGCCGACGCGCAATACGTCGCGCGGCTGGTCACGGCGGCGCGGATCGAGGGGATCGAACTTGCCGGCGCCGAAGCGCTGCGCGTGCATTGAGAAACGGTAACCATCATGCTCGGTGATTTGCTGGCCAACCTGACCGACGAGACGACGGCGCTCGAAACGATACTCGGTGCCGGCGATTTGACGCTGCTGATGGCGGCGCAAGGCCGCGCCGCCGCCGAGGGGGTCGATCTCGCCGCCTACGTGACCCAAACGGTGGCGCGCTACACCAACGAAGCCTCCGACGAGGAATGGATCACGCTGATGGGAATGCTAAACCGTTCACCAGATCCCGGCACGACTTGCCTTAAGCGAGCCTTCGAGCACGCTTTGGGCGGGGTGTACGGCGCGGAGGTGCCATGAACGCAATCCCTCGTCTGCGAGCTTACCGGGGGCCCGCTTTGCTGTCCTACGGATTCCGGCCATTCTTTCTGCTCGGCGCCATCTACGCAGGGCTCGCCGTCCTCGCCTGGCTACTGATGCTCTACGGCGAGCTGGAATTGTGGACAGCCTTCTCGCCTCTCGACTGGCACGTCCACGAAATGCTCTACGGCTATCTGCCGGCGGTGATGACCGGGTTTCTGCTCACCGCGATCCCAAACTGGACCGGACGGTTGCCGATCCAAGGCATGCCGTTGCTCACGCTGGTCGCGGTGTGGGTGGCGGGTCGCATCTCCATCACTTTGTCGGCCGAGATCGGTTGGCTGTTGGCCACGATCATTGACGTCAGCTTTCTGACGCTGGTCGTAGTAGCCACGGCGCGCGAGATTGTCGCCGGCAAGAATTGGCGAAATCTCAGGGTCGTCGGCATGGTCACGTTGCTGCTCGCTGGCAACATCGCGTTTCATGTTGAGGCCCATGTTCATGGCAGTGCTGAATACGGTGTCCGCATCGGCATAGCCGCTATGGTGTTGCTCATCGTGGTGATCGGCGGCCGTATCATTCCCAGCTTCACGCGCAACTGGCTGGTGCGAGAGAACCCGGGCCGGCTGCCGATACCGTTCGCACGCTTCGATGTTGCGGTGATTGGCTTCAGTGCCGTAACGCTGGCGCTGTGGACCGCGCAGCCGTTCGGACGGCTGACCGCTGCCGCGCTCGCCGCCACAGCCGCGCTGAATTTCGTGCGACTGGCCCGATGGGCAGGAGAGCGAACTTGGCGTGAGCGGTTGGTGCTTATTCTGCACGTCGGTTATGCTTTCGTGCCGTTCGGATTTCTGCTCGCAAGCGCGGCGGCGCTCGACATCGTTGCGGCAGGCGCCGGGATCCATGCCTGGACAGTTGGGGCGGCGGGCACGATGACGCTCGCGGTGATGACCCGCGCCAGCCTCGGTCATACCGGCAACGCGCTCACCGCCTCGGCGGTGACGCAGGCGATTTATGCGGCAATCGTCATCGCCGCGCTCGCACGTATCTGCTCCGCACTAGAACCGGCATGGAGTGGGTTGTTGCTACTCATCGCAGCGTTCGCCTGGGCCGCCGCGTTTCTTGGCTTTGCCGGATCGTTTGGACCATTGCTCGTTGGAACGTTGCGGGGAACAAAATCAGCGCAGTAACGAGATCAACGACCGTGTCTGTTCTTGATGCTGTGGACGGCTCCTCCACCCGGCACGGGAGTGCCATGGATGTTGTGCCTGCTCAAAAATTCGGCAGCAGTAATAAACCTAAAGTTTTGGCGTCGAGGCTGTTGGCGAGGACCAGCGGCTGCTAATCCGGACCGAGACAAGGTCGCATTTTCAATTGCCTGCTCGCCTGAGAAATTTCCCTATTCTGTTTTGAAAATTCTCTGTCACGCCGAAAAAATTCCCTGTTCCATTGCTTAGGGAATTTGGCTGCAAGTGATTGGATTCGCTCGCTAGTTGGCCGCCAAAATCGCAGAAGCAGGTCGGATTCGACAAAATTCCCGGTAAATTTCCCTGCTAGATAAGTATTTGAAGCTGAGACTGGTCCGATCATGACTGCCTGCTCAGCCAGCCAGTCCGGTGCAAGGAGTTGACTTCGGTCAATGCGCTAACATCCGGATCGTTTAAGTCTTACAATAATTCGTGTCATCCGGGGCTGACGTAAACGCGCCAGCCATGGAAAAGTCGGCACTCGCGCATCAAAACCGGGTTTATGCAGCCTGGCAGATTGGAGTTGGACATGGCTTCAAATTTGCGCCCAAAGGACATGCGAACGTGGATCGCCGATCTCGAAGCCGCCAACGAGCTCATCCGTGTCGTCAAGCCCGTCGACCCTCTGACCGAGATGGGTTCGTTGCTTTACCAATCGCGCGAGAAGGCGATCTTTTTCGAGAACCTGCCGCACGGCTGGCGTTCCTTGGGTCAGGCGCCGGCCAACGTACGGCATGCCGCCCTTGCCTTTGGCACCAACGAAGAGGCGCTCGTTCCGTTCGTGGCCGACCGCCTGGGTCAATGTATCAAGCCCATTCGAGTCGATGATGGGCCGGTCAAAGAGGTGAAGCTCGGGCGCGATGAATTCGATCTCACCCAATTGCCGGTTCACGTGGCGGGGCTACGCGACGGCGGACCGGTGATTGGTTCCGGACTGGTTGTGAGCCGGGATCCCGACAGCGGGCAACGCAACGTGAGCTTCCACCGCTTGCAAATCAAGGGCGCGCACAAGTCCGGCATCCTTCTTTACCCGCGGCATACCTGGAAGAACTACCTGAAATATCAGGAACGCAACGAGCCGATGCCGGTGGCGATCTTCATCGGCCATCACCCGCTCTATTACGCCGCGGCCGCCACGACCGCGGCTTACGGGCTCGACGAGTTCGACATCGCGGGCGGATTTCTTGGCGAGCCAGCTCGCCTCGTGAAATGCGAGACGGTGGACCTCGAAGTACCGGCCGATGCCGAGATCGTGCTAGAAGGACATATCCCGCCGCATTACCGCGAGGACGAGGGACCGTTCTCCGAGTTCCAGGACTATTATATTACCGGCACGGGCAAGAATCCGATCGTCGAATATCAATTCATGACCCGTCGTCACGACGCGATCTTCAAAAATCTTCAGAATGGGTCGGAGATGGAGGGCTGCGTCTTCCACAAGATTCCGATGAGCGCGGCGATCCTGCGCCGCCTAAGGACCGTCGGCGGTGGGCCGAATATCCACAATGTGATCTCGCTTCCCGGCATTTTTGGGTTGGTCATTCAAATGACACAGCGCGCCTACGGCGAAGCCAAGAACGTGCTGCTGGCCGCCCTGGCGTCCGAGTATCAACATCCAAAACTGGTGATCGCCGTCGATGCCGACGTCGACATCTTCAATCCGTCGGAAATCCTATGGGCTTTGTCGACGCGCGTGAATCCGCAGGAGGATGTGGTGATCATTCCCGGCACCCATAACCACGCGATGGATGCAAGCCTTCCGGAACTGGGAGCGCCGGGCACCGCGCTGTGGCAGCGGCTCGGATCCAAGATGCTGATCGATGCGACCATTCCACCGCCGGCGGACGCCGCCGCGCGAGCGATGTTTGAGCGCATCCGCCCGATCAATCCTCAGCTGAGGCTGGAGGATTTTGCGGCTCCGGAATCGCTGCCGCTGATTCAGGCGCTGTCGACGCGCTTCTTCGGGTCGAAGCTCCTGCATTAGATTTCCGGCTGCCGAAAACTCCCCTGCCGTCATTCCGGAAGCCGCGAAGCGGCTGGCGGGAATCCATAACCCCGGGCAAATTGTAGGAAAGGATAAGGGTTCTCGCTGCCGGACTTGCGCCCGGACG
>Ga0082335_1006427_pt2 | contig 12605 bp, 12 predicted proteins | sample Subgrocontami58m_FD_72375 | JGI IMG/M metagenome (GOLD analysis project Ga0082335, IMG submission 72375) | Subsurface groundwater microbial communities from S. Glens Falls, New York, USA - GMW37 contaminated, 5.8 m (SPADES assembly) (version 2) ...
GGACATCCCAAGAACCCTATGACCATAGATGACATGATTGAAAAATTCAGGGCGTGTCTACCCTTTTCAGCTACACCTATATCAGAGGACAGGATGAATGAGATCGTGAGAACGGTGGCTAACCTGGAACAGGTTGACGATGTGGCTGTGATAGCCAGGTTGCTGGCGCAATAGCCGGAAGAAACTGGCTGAATGTAACCTTCGAACACTGGATACACCCTCGCTCTAACTCTCTCCCCTCGAGGGAAGAAGATTACTGGGTAAAAGTAACCTGGTTTTTTCATCGTTATTGGTTATACCTGTCAATGTACCGAATGAATTACGTTGACAAATGAATAAATATTAAAAAGTTAATGCAGCGAGAGAGCTACGGCGAAAGCAAACCGATGCAGAGAAAGTGCTGTGGGCAGCATATAGAAAAAGTTACTGAGAAGACGAAGTGGCTGGAAAAAGAAGGCTATCGCGTAATTAGGTTCTGGAATAAAGGATGTTCTGACAAATATAGAGGGTGTTGCATATCGAATAAGAGAAGCTTTGGAATAATGTATCACCCTCACCTAACCTCTCCTCTCGTAGGTAGAGGAACAAAGAAGTATAAACAAGATGTAAGGATACGACGTACCGCGTCCCTACTTGCCAGGACTTAAAACAACCACCCTCATATCCGGAGGCATATTTGAACGGGTGACCGATATACGCGGTATGGAAGGTTCGAGTTTAAGTCCTATCTCATGGGCGAACTTATCCAGGGGTTCGACCGTCGCCCCCGCCGTAGATGGGAAATGCATCGGGATGACAATATGAGGTTCCAACTGACGCACGGTATGGGCCGCAGCCACAACTCCAAGATTAGAAGTGCCCCCGATAGGGACCAGTAAAACATCGGGCGATCCCATAGCTTCTACCTGTTGAGCAGATAAGGGATGGCCCAGATCGCCTAGATGACAGATACGGACGCCATCTATTTCAGCGTTAAAGATAGTGTTCCTGCCTAGTCTTTTACCCTCCTCTGTATCGTGGAAAGTGGTGAAACCTACGATAAAGGAGCCTGATACTTCATATTCACCGGGGCCGGAGATAATTTTAGGGTTACCTTCGACGCCCTTAATATTGTTATGGCCCGGGTGGTTATGGCTTATGGTAACCACTTGAGCCGTTGGTTTGGGCCACGGATCGTCCGGTCCTGTTGATTCGAAAGGATCGGTGATAATAGTAATCTGTTTGCCTTTAAGCCGAAATGTGGAATGACCGAGCCATACAATGTCCATAATTACCTCTTTTGATTCACCGAGAGGTGCATATACTGAGGTCCATTTCTTTTTTTATGTTTTTAACCTGACGGCAAAGGCGGTTTAACTCCTTGGGGCCGGTCGAGCGGCCGCTGGAGACGATACAATAACGGATAGCTTTGGCCTGCCGGGCTTCCCTGGCCCCCTGTATAATTTGCTCATCATCTAAAAGGGGGTATTTTTGTATCTCAGCAGTTGAGATGGAGGACTGGGAGCAATACGAACAGTCCTCCGGGCAAAGCCCACTTTTGGCATTAATTAGAAGATGGAGGCTAACTTTTTTACCGAAATGGGTTGCTCTTACCGTGAAGGCTGCCGAGAGGAGTTCTATAATCTGTTCATCGGTAGAGTCCAGGACAGCCAGGCATTCCTCCCGGGATAAGGCTTCGCCCGAAAGGGATTTTTCCGCAATCTGGTTATAGTTAACTAACATTCTTTAAATATTCCAGTATCGGCGTTAAATTGATATTGCTATTAGCCGCTGATTTAAGTGTATCCCGGTTTATTACAGATAGGAACGGCATAGTCCCCAGGAACGGACAATCAATCAACCGTTTAAGCGCTTCCTCATTTGTTTGCTCGGCTATACCATTTTCCGGGTTGGAGCGATTCATAACTACCCCGATGGTCCTGAGTCCCGCCTGTTGTAAGTAATTCAATGATAGCAGGGTATGGTTAATAGTCCCTAACGATGCCCGTGAGACGAGCAATACCGGTAATTCCAGTATGCGTGCCAGGTCTGCCATAAAATATCTATCTGTCAGAGGCACCAGAAGCCCTCCTGCCCCTTCAACAATAACCGTCTGATGTTTAGAAGAAAGACCGAGATAGGTAAGACGGATAACATCCATGTCTATTTTCATCCCGGCCCTTTCAGCAGCTATTGCAGGGGCTAAAGGGTCCGCCAGACGATAGGGGTTTATTAGCGCTAAATCATCGCTGACCCCACAGATTTCCCATAGAAAAAGAGCATCTTTGGCTATTAATTGTCCGTTATGTAGCTGGCAACCTGTTTCGACAGGTTTCATTACCCCAACGTCAATTCCTTTTTCTTTCAAGGCCAGCGCGAGGCCGCCGGCTACAACGGTTTTGCCGATACCGGTGTCTGTTCCTGTAACAAATATTCCGCGTGAATGTTTAACAGGTGAACCCAATTATACCCCTTAATTCCCCCATAATCCGTTTATTGTACCCAGGGCTGTCCGCTTTGCGAGACTCTCGGATCCCGACCAGTCGGGATTCGGAGAAGCCCTGGGCATGGAGTTTTTATATCTATGCCCCAGACTTCAGTCTGGGGTACTGTACGAATCCCTAAAGTTTACAGCATGACGCCCTTTATTCAAATGCAGTCGAAGCCCAAAAGCCACGGATTATGGTTTCGCAGGGGCAATTCGTGAATTGCCCCTACTCGGTTACCTTTTTTATGGAATCAAAGGTTATATCCAGCATCCGGCCAAGCTCCACCTTGCTTACGCTCAAAGGAGGCATCAAAACAATAACGTTGTCCAGTGGGCGGATAATAAGACCCATCCGCCGGGCCTCCTGGATTACCTTTATACCTATCTTATCCTCATACGGATAGGCTTCTTTTGTATCCGTATTGCGCACCAGCTCTATGCCTACCATAAAGCCCAACTGTCGTATATCGCCTACATGTTTTAGCGCCTGGAAGTGAAGTAAACCTTCTTTAAGATAGGCGATCTTATCCTGTAGCCGGTCAACAGTCCCTTCTCTCCGGAAGATGTCCAGGTTAGCCAGGGCAGCGGCACATGCCAGAGGGTTGGCAGTATAGGTATGGCCGTGGAAGAAGGTCTTTTTTTCGCTATATTCCGCAGAAAAGGCATCGAACACATCCTGGGTAGTTAGCGTGGCAGCGAGAGGTAGATAACCACCTGTAAGCCCTTTAGCTATAGACATAATATCAGGCTCTACACCCTCCAGGTGGCAGGCAAAAAGAGCCCCGGTCCTACCGAAGCCGGTAGCCACTTCATCGGCGATAAACAGGATGTGATGTTGAGCGGCCAGTTCCCTGACGCGGTGCGTGTAGCCCGGGGGAAAGATTAGCATGCCGCCGGCAGCCTGAATTAACGGCTCCATCACAATAGCGGCGACTTTGCCCCGGTAGAGTTGTATAGTTTCGGCCATTTCCTGTACGCAATCTGCCTGGTCTATACCTTTACTGGCACAGGCTGGATAAGACTGGTTCCAGGGACAACGGTAGCAATAGGGGGCCTTGACTTTTATGGTTTCAAACAGCAACGGATGGTAGATTTTATGGAAGAGGTCAACCCCACCCACACTTACCGAACCGATAGTGTCTCCGTGGTATCCGTTTACCAGGGAGATAAAACGGGTCTTTGTCGGGTGGCATTGCTGCCTCTGTTGCCAGTATTGAAAGGCCATTTTCAAGGCTACTTCCACTGCTGTGGAACCATTATCGGAATAGAAGACCTTAGCCAGTTTTTGTGATGAATTACCATCCGGGGATACAGACTCCACCAGCTTTTGGCCGAGTTTGATTGCGTTTACATGGGTTAACCCCAGGAAAGTGGAATGGGAGATGCGGTCTAATTGCTCTTTTATTGCCTGGTCGATCTCTGCCCTGCGGTGTCCGTGGACCGTAACCCAGAGGGATGAGACACCATCCAGATAGCGCCGTCCCTGTACATCTATCAGATAGCTACCTTCACCGGAGGCTATGATAAGCGGGGTGTCCCTTAACCAGTCCTTCATCTGGGTAAAAGGGTGCCAGATGTATTGCTTGTCCAGACGCTCTAATTCCTCAGGGCTGAATTCGTTGTGTGTAAAGTTTTCTCCCATCCTCTATCCCCTGGTCCTGGATGAAGTACCTGAACCGGTAACTTTTTCATCCAAAACTATACGCACATTACGAAAGGCTTCCAGGGCGAAGTCCAGGTCGTCTCTACTATGGTTTGCCATTACCGTCACCCGGATTCGGCTTTTCCCCGCCGGGACGGTTGGTGGGCGGATAGCCACCGCCAGCACCCCCTCAGCCAGAAGGCGTCGGGACATCTCCAGCGCAACAGTAGCTTCCCCAACCAATACAGGGATAATATGGGTTTGAGAATTCAGCGTATCGTAACCCAACAGTGTAAGTTGCTTCCGGAGGTATTCAGCATTATTCTGCAACCGGGTTACCAGCGAAGGATTCGCTTCCAGGGTTTCCAGCGCTGCCAGAGCAGAGGCAATTACCGTAGGGGGCAGGGCTGTGCTGAAGATAAAACTACGGGAGGTGTTGGTCAGGTATTCTATCAGTTTCCGGCTGCCAGCCACGAAAGCGCCATAGCCGCCCAGGGACTTGCTCAGAGTTCCCATAATAAGCGGGACATGCTTTTCCAGGCCAAAATGGGCTACTGAGCCCCTGCCTGCAGGCCCTATAGTGCCGGTTGCATGGGCTTCATCTACCATAAGAATAGCCTGATATTTTTCAGCCAGGGTTACAAGTTGGGGTAGTGGAGCGAGGTCGCCATCCATGCTGAAAATACTATCAACTACAATTAGCTTGCGAATGTCTGATCGCCCGTTCGAGGATGTGGAAGTTAAGTGTAATTTAGCCTCCAGAGTATCCATATCGTTATGGTCGAAGACAACAATTTTAGCCCTGCTCAACCGGCAGCCGTCTATGATACTGGCATGGTTTAACCTGTCGCTGAATATATAATCCCCCTGCCGCATCAGGGATGAGATAATACCCAGGTTTGCAGCATAGCCGCTCCCGTAGAGCAAGGCAGCTTCCGTACCCTTAAATGAAGCCAGTCTCTCTTCCAGAAGTTCATGCACACGCAGATTTCCACAGATAAGTCTCGAAGCGCCGCTGCCGCAACCCCACGTTTCAGCAGCCTGAGATGCTGCCTTCCGGACTTCGGGATGGGAAGCCAGACCCAGGTAGTTGTTGGAACACAGATTAAGAATCTGTTTCCCATCTATTTCAACCCAGGGGCCTTGACCGCCCGTAATAGTCCTGAGATGGCGGTACAGGTTATTTTCTTTAAGGCTTTCCAGTACCTGGTTGATAAAATCTAAAGTCATATGTCTTTATTGCGATTGAAATTCTTGAGTGCGGCTATACTAATCAAACGCTATTGCTCAGTATAGCAATACCAGCTAGGGCTAGTCAATTAGAACAGGGCGGTAAAATCCTCTCCCCCTTCGCGGGGGAGAATTAAAGAGAGGGGGCACAACAATGGAGAAAAGTCAGGCGACATCTTCATACCCGCCTGGGGCGGCGTATCGGTGGTTGTCTGAAATTGGACTGGCTTGCAGGTGGCCGTTCTACCCGGAAGTCGGGCGCAATAATGTTGAATACCGTGCTCAGGCGCACGTCCCCTAATCGTGATGTCATGCGGCTTTCCCCACGGGCTTCGATTTCATCCAGGGACAGGCAGGTTGTAAACACAGTAGGAAGCTGGGCATTATAGCGGTAGTTAATGAGCTGGTATAGTTTGGCCTGTGCCCAGGGCGTGCTTGTTTGTTCGCCGAAATCGTCCAGGATAAGTAAAAGGGAATTTTTCAACTTTTCGAATAGCTCATCATACCGCACCTGGCTCTGGGGATTAAAGGTTGCCCTGAGGTGGTCGAGAAACTCGATTACAGTAATGAATAATGCCGGCCAGCCCATGGCGATGCGGTAATTGCCGATAGCCGCTGCCAGGTGTGTTTTCCCACAGCCATTGCCTCCCTGTAAAACCAGCCAGCCTCTCGGATTTAGAGCGAATTCTTTGGCAAGGTGGAAGGCTTGAGCCAGGTTCTCTCTCTGTTCCGGTGTCAATTCCGACCTTTTCAAATCAAACTTTTCAAAGGTCATGTGGTGCAGCATTTCCAATCCATTCGATATATCGAAGGATGGAGAGGCTTCTTCTAGAAGAAAGACCCGGCTTAGCTCCGTGTCCTCCAACCGGGAGCGGATCCTTTCTTCTATCGTGTCCAGGGAAGGCCCACAGGTGAAAATAGTGGGCAGTCGTTGCAGGAACCGGTGATTAATAATCTGGTAAAGCTTTTCAGTCGCCCATGGGGTAGTAGCCTGGCTACCCATGTCATCTAATACCAGCAGGGGGGCTGACTTGACCTGCTGGAAAAGCTCGTCATAGGATACATCACTGTCCGGACGGTAAGTCGAACGGAGATGGTCAAGAAGTTCAGGTACTGAAATAAACAGGACCGGTTCACCTTGACCGAGACGGTAGTTAGCTATAGCGGCAGCCAGGTGTGTTTTTCCACAACCGTGAGGTCCTAAGAAGACAAGCCATCCCTCGGGTTGGCTGGCAAACCTTTTTGATGCTTCAATTACCTTTTTATACCGTTCCTGGCCTGTAGTATCTCCACGCCGGCCGCTCTGGGTCAGATTTTCAAAGGTGCGTTGAGACAAGGGACCTATGTTGGAATAGCGTTGCAGCTTAGTAAGCTTCCCCGATTGTAGCCGGGATATGGAACAGGAACAGGGTATGGCTTTCCCAAAGGTAGGATCAGTAGAAGGTACATCCGAATAAACAAACCAGGCTCCATGGCATATGGGACATATATCCCGATTCACCGAAACTGGATTTACCTCAGCGTCTAACGATGTGTCCGTATCTACCTTTGATGTATTTATCGGGGTCTTTTTTAGTATTTCCCCCAGTCGTTCCATCTCCGCGTCCTTCTGTGGCCCATCTTTCAAGAATACGAGAAATATAGCTCCAGCGGCGTTTATTCTGGGTTACAGCCTCTTTAAAGGCTGCCTCGATCCACAAGGCAGGGTAAAGTTTTTCGGCTTCTTTCAACTCATCGGCTACCATAGGGGTAATCAGGCCGATATTATTTTCATACAGTGAGAAAATATTACTAATCGGTTCGGTAAGAGGTTCGGCGGCTGGTAAACTGGCAAATTCACCCAGAGCTAATTGTCCCTTCTTTATTTTTTCTACGGCCTGGCGGGAGGTCTCATCGTTTAAAAAATAAAGTATATGGCTTCTACCCTCTTTTTGGATTGCCACGTGGAGTAACGCTCCATGCTGAACAGCCTGGGTGAGAGCTAGCTGCAATTTATCCAGTCCTCCAAGCATCGCAATAAGATCTCTGTCGAATTCCAGTTCCATCCCGGTGACAAACCGCGGGTAGCTACGTTTGAGATACAATACTCTCATAATATACAGGGCGGTCTTAATCTCTCCTGTATCATTCAGCCCGGGCAGTATGGTAGTGATGAAGGCTTCCGGTATGGAAATAAACCTTGCCTGAGCCGGGAAACCGGAAAAAGTCGAAGTCATTATTTTGTCCTAATATTTAGAAGCAAGGGCAGTTTCGTAATCCCTGAATTCAGCGGTCCGTGGCTCAAAGTGGAGGTTTATTTCGCCAATGGGGCCGTTCCGGTGTTTGGCTATAATAATATCGGCCCGTCCCGCCGGGTAGGGGTCGTCAGGATGGTCTTTAAACCATTCCTCCTCGGTTTTGTAATAATAGTCGTCCCGGTGAATAAACATTACAATATCGGCGTCCTGCTCTATACTGCCGCTCTCCCTGAGGTCGGCAAGCTGGGGACGGTGAGAAGCCCTGAATTCAACGGCCCGGCTGAGCTGGGATACTACCAGCACAGGCACATCTAGCTCGCGGGCTAGCCCTTTTAAGTAGCGCGTTATCTCGCTGATTTCCTGGACCCGGTTCTCAACCCTGCCACTCCCTTGAATTAACTGCAAGTAGTCCACTATTATCAGGTCAATAGGTTGGTCATAATGAAGACGCCGTGCCTTGCTCCTCATCTCTACAGGACGCAGTTGAGGGGAATCATCAACATAGATGTTAAGCTCGGCCAGATTCCCTGTAGCTTCTACAATGAGCGACTCTTCATCATCGGTAAAATGGCGCATACGGACCCTTTTGGTGTCTATGCCGGTTTCACTGGAAATAAACCGTTGGACCAACTCGTTTCGTGCCATTTCCAGACTGAAGATACCTATAGTTGCGCCCTGTCCTCCGGTTCTTCCAGGGTGCTTTTTCCGGGCTGCATTGAGCGCAATACTCAGGGCCAGGCTTGTTTTGCCCATTGAGGGCCGGGCGCCCAGGATTATGAGATTGGAACGCTGGAACCCTCCTAGAAATTCATCAAGTTTGGAAAAGCCCGTAAGTACCTGCCGCAACTGCTCCCCGGTGTGGACATCCACCGAAGGCACTGACTCTTCAAAATAATGGTCCAATACCTGTTTGATGTGGGTAAAGTCGCGTGGGCTTTGTCCGTGTCTCAACCGGAACAGAATATCCTCAGCTTTGTTCAGGGTATCGTCCACATCGGGGGGAGCTTCGTAGCCCAATGCGGCAATCTGCCCGGCGGAGCTGATAATCTGACGCATGATAGATAGCCGGCGCACTATCTGAGCGTAGTGCTCCAGGTGCAGGGAGGTAGGAACAACGGATAGGACATGTATGAGATATGCTGCCCCACCGATAGCTTCCAGTTTTTCTTTCCGGGACATCTCCTGGGCAACTGTTATCTGGTTTATGGCCTCATTCCGCTGCCACAGCGCCATACATGACTCATAAAGCCATGCATTTTTTTCCCGGAAGAAGTCTTGCGGGCGAAGAAAGCTGGCTACTTTATAGATGGACTCGCCATCAAGCAACAATGAGCCTACTACTGCCTCTTCGGCATCATTATCATGGGGAGGCAGTTTTTCCTCGGGCATATTACCCCTCAGATACGACTATTGTTATTTGCGGCGCTAAGTCCTTGCTGAGATGAATAGTAACCGGGAAATTCCCAACCTGACGGATTGGCTCGGAGATGTCTATCTTCCGTTTGTCCAGGTCATACCCTTGCTGTTTAAGTTCCCGGGCTATATGGGACGAAGTAATCGAACCGTATAGCTTACCTTCGGCGCCTATCTTAGCTTTTATTTTAACGCTGATTCCCCCGAGTTTCCTGGCTAACTCTACTACTTCGGCTTCCGTTCGAGCCTGGCGGCGGATTTCAGCCTGCTTGAGGGCTTCAGCCTCTTTTACCGCAGACGGTGTAGCCGCAGTAGCGAGTTTACGCGGCAACAGAAAGTTACGCCCGTACCCCGGAGCAACTTCTACCGTATCTCCTGTTTTCCCCAGATTGGATACTTCTTCTAATAAAACTACTTTCATTTTTTTCTAATCCTCATCGTCTTTTGCTGCTTCGTCCATTTTTGCCCCGCTGCGTCTGGCTGTTTTAGCCCAGCTATCGAATCCGGCCAGGTGCCTCTGGGCAAGTGTTTTGATATTACCCGGGGTTGCTTCCAACCCGGCGTCGTTAAGGTCCTTTAACACTTTCTGGGCAATTAGCTCCACTTCCTGTCCGGCGACGGAGTCATTGCCACTAACCATCTGTCTAATTTGCGATTCTACCTGCCCCTTTACCCAGCGCGGAACCTCCCGACGCAAGCCCGGCTCTGGAACCGATTCAGCCTTACCGGACTGAGAACTCCCCAGGAAATTGGAGGATGGAGTAGCCGGATGGCCACATTTTGGGCAATTCATGTTGTCCGTGGCTTTATTAGGGGGACGCATCAACTCAAATCCACGGTCACACTTAGAACAATGATACCTGATTACGGGCACAGTTGCCTCCTTTTTATACCCATATATCTATGGTTTTTATCAATATTATATTTTAAGACCCGCCCGGTACCCCTCATTTATCGCAGCTTGAATATCCCTGGGTTCAATCAGGTCACCCACGGCTGTAGTATTGGGGCAGTCTTTCTTTAACGAGTCCAACAAAGTAGTGTCGGGTTTTGCACCAGCAGCTATAATCACCGTATCAGCAGAAATGACCTGTTTCTGGCCGTTCCTGGTGAGCACCAGCCCATCTTTATTAATTTCATCATAAGATGAGACCCCGGGGATAAGAGTCACACCCTTTTTGTTCAGGCGTTCCAGGAGCACTGTCCGGGCGCCAGGACGCACTTTGGTCGCCATATCAGGGCCTCTCCGCACTACTGTTACTTTGGTTCCTTTCTCTGCCAGGTATTCCGCAGTCTCACACCCTACCAGTTCACCGCCGACGATAACAACCCTCTCACCTACCTTAGCCTTGCCAGAGAGAACGTCTATAGCTTGAACAACCGGTTTGGAATCCCGTACTGGTATCGGCGGTAAGAAAGGTTCCGCTCCCGTTGCAACAATTATAGCATCAGGATTGAGTTTTTTTACTACCGGGGGTGTGGCTTTTTTGCCCAGTTCCACTTTAACCCCAAGTTTTGGCATCTGACTGGTCAGGTGGTGGAGTAAATCCTTCAGGGGTTCTTTAAAAGGAGGCAGGATTGCCAGATTTAACTGTCCGCCGAGCTTTTTTTCTTGCTCGTAGAGCGTGACTTTGTGGCCCCGCATCGCGGCTATCTTGGCAGCTTCCATCCCCGCTGGCCCACCGCCAATTACAAGCACATTCTTCGGTTTGGAAACCGGCGTCACGGCCATCTCTTTCTCAAAGCACAGAGCCGGATTAACCACACATTGAACGGAACTCTTGAGCCGGATAGATTCGTTACAATATCCACATGAAATACAGGGCATTACATCCTCCGGGCGGCCTTCAGCATATTTCTGCGGTAGCTCCGGGTCTGAAAGCATTGAACGGGCGATACATATAAGGTCTGTCTTACCTTCCTGGATAGCTTTCTCCCCCTGAGCAGGGTCCAGCCGTCCAACTACCATGACAGGTATTTTTACCGCCTTTTTGATTCTTTCGGATAACTGTAACATATTCCCTTTGGGTACGCCCATGGGTGGCACGCGGCCGTAAGGTCCGCCGCCGAAGCTGGTAACGTTTATAGCATAAGCTCCGGCTGCCTCGGCCATTTGAGCCAGTTTTACCCCGTCATCCTCTGTTACTCCTCCTGCTGGTCCGAACTCCTGTACGTTAATGCGGGCCCAGAAAGGATAATTCGGGCCAACTGCCGACTTTATAGCCTGGAGAACTTCAACTAAAAAACGCCCGCGGTTTTTTATATCGCCGCCGTATTCGTCAGTGCGCTTGTTCCAGTTAGATGATTGAAACTCTGCCAGCAGGTAGTTAGTGGCGCCGTGAACTTCTACGCCATCGAAGCCAGCTTTTTTAGCGCGGACCGCCCCCTGTGCCCACAGACGGGCAAGCTCGTGAATCTCAGCTACGGTTAACGCCCGGGTATCGCCTCCATCGGAGCTGCGGGCCACTGAAGGGGCTACCGGCGCTTCACCGTTTACACTCCGGCAAACGGACTGAGCGCCTGAATGCTGCAATTGCATAACAGCTTTGGCTCCATGTTTGTGGATGACCTCAGCCATTTTAGTTAGTCCGGGGATGCACCGGTCATCCTCAATCACGTATCGGGTTGGTCCACTTTTGCCCTGGGGTGACTTGACACAGTTCACTTCCATAATGATTAGTCCTATCCCCCCCCGCGCCCGTGCTTCGTAGTAGTCCAGACCTTGCTGGACCACTAATCCATTCACATCCGCCGTGTTGGTGGCCATAGGCGCCATAACTGTACGGTTTTTAAGTTTCATAGGCCCTATGGAAAAAGGTTGATATACCAGTGGGTATGATTGCTTTGGCATGGTTAGCGGCCTCCTTTAATGTTAAATCCCAACACGACTGAAGTATCTCTTTGCCTGTCAGGGATTACCCAGTATTTTAACAGAAGTTCATCTTTATTGAAAAGGGGTTGGAAACCATGTTTTTGATAAAATATAACCGCCCATTTTACCGCCGACCATGTTCCCACCAATAGCATTGGTGTTGTGGTAACGTTTATAAGATGAGTTAACAGGCGGCTGCCTATATTTTTACGCTGGTGGGCGGTGAGTACATAGGCATGGCGAATAAGGGTGGTATCGAGGACAGGTTCCAATCCCATTATCCCCAGCAGTTTGCCCTCTTCCTCCCATCCATAGAAGTTAACCCGATGTATCTCCTGTTCCAACTCGTTTAAAGGCATGTATGGTTCGTGATAACAATCCTGGGGAATATGTCCTTTATAAGCGGTTGCAGCGTCATTAATTATAGCATAGATGGATGGAATATCCCTGGGATTGCACAGTCTTATCATAGTTTATATAATGCTTCTTTTTCAGCTAAACACAACATATGGCAACGGATTTGTTAAACAAGGGCATATCATGCTGTGCCCCTACTCTGTTTATTGCTCTCTAAGGTACCGGACGACCGAAATGGCAGCATTAGCCCCATCACCTGCAGCCGCAACAGCCTGACGGGGGGAATTTTGTCTTATATCGCCCACGGCAAGCACTCCCGGTATCTCGGTTTCCATTAACCCGTTAACTATCACCTGGTTAGCAGATGAAAGAGGGATTTTCCCTTCC
>Ga0082335_1007836_pt1 | contig 12602 bp, 12 predicted proteins | sample Subgrocontami58m_FD_72375 | JGI IMG/M metagenome (GOLD analysis project Ga0082335, IMG submission 72375) | Subsurface groundwater microbial communities from S. Glens Falls, New York, USA - GMW37 contaminated, 5.8 m (SPADES assembly) (version 2) ...
GCCCTTGCCCTTGCCCTTGCCCTTGCCCTTGCCCTTGCCCTTGCCCTTGCCCTTGCCCTTGCCCCTGCCCTTGCCCCCCGATGGCGAGGCGGACGCTTCGACCAGGGGATCCGGGACGAGCCCCGCGCGGGCGCGAAAGCGGGGGCGATTCCTCGGCTGCCCTACGGGAGTGCGAACTTTTCCCCGGTGCCGGGACGTACTTCCGCAAAATTCCATTGACAGACGCTGCCCGCATCCATAAAACGAGGTCGATTCGCGGCGCACGACTGCCCGCAGACCTGCAATTCCGAGGCACATCCGGCATGATTCCAGAACCACTGAAAAAGTTCATCGTCCCGGCGGCCGTAGGACTCCCCGTGCTGGTGGGGATCATCCTGACCTTCCTCCACGGCGACATGGGCTATACGCTGCCGAACATCAATTCCGCGTACGGCGAGGAGATCGACTCGCTCTACCGGATCATCATGTACACGGTCGGGTTCGTCTTTTTCCTGGTCGAGGGGTTGCTGGTCTATTTCGTCATCGAGTACCGCGAGCGGCCGGGGCGCAAGGTCATCTACACCCACGGCAGCCAAAAGGCCGAGCTGATCTGGACCATCGTCCCGGGTCTCTACTTGATCTGGCTGGGCGTGTACCAGATCTCTTCGTGGGAGAGGATCCGGGAGAAGTTCCCCAAGGCATCCGAGGGGCGGGAGCTCGTGCAGGTGTTCCCCCAGCAGTACGCCTGGGACTTCCGGCATCCCGGCGAGAACGGCGCCTTCGGCGACGAGGACGACTGGAACGAGCCGGTCTTGAAGGTGCCGGTGAACCAGAACATCCTGCTGAAGATGTCCTCGAAGGACGTGATCCACAGCTTTTTCCTCCCGTTTGCGCGGGTGAAGATGGACGTGCTGCCCGGGATGCAGACGCGGGCGTGGTTCAAGCTGGACCGGATCCCCTGCTGGGACCCGAAGAAGAACCAGGCCGTGCTCCTCACCGAGCCGGAATTCAAGAGCAAGCGGATTGCGATGAAGGGGTTCGCGCTCAAGGACAAGGTCCGGGACACGACCGGCGTGCGCGACTTCTACTACGAGCCGGTGCCGGGGGCGAAGGTCAAGGTTGCGGCGGACGGCAAGCTCGAAGACTTCGATCCCGACCAAGCGCGGATCGACTACATCTTTCACCATATGGACGTGGCGTGCGCCGAGCTCTGCGGGATGAACCACTACACCATGCGCGCCTTCTGCGAAGTCTATCCCCAGGATCTCTACCAGAAACTCGTGGCCGACAAAGCGGAAGAGATTGACGGGGCCGACAAGTGGAAGACGATCTGGGACAAGGTCTACGCGAAGTTCAACGTGATCGACGAATAAGCCGGATCAGCTCGAGGAACGACGGAGAGCCATGAGCCAGGAACATCACGACGACGACGGGCGCGGCGGGCACATCCACCAGGAGCCCACCTCCTTCTTTTGGAAGTACGTGCTCTCGATCGACCACAAGATGATCGGGAAGCAGTACCTCTTCACGGCGATGTTCTTCCTGCTCTTCGGCGGCATGATGGCGCTGATGATGCGCTGGCAGATCGCCTATCCGAGCCAGCCGGTGCCGGTGCTCGGGGCCCTGCTGAAGCCGCTGGCGGCCGAGCAGTTGGAGGCGAAGTACCCCGACGCGAAGACGCGCCCGAAGCCCGCGAAGAACACGATCTTCACCGCCGACACCCTGAAGGACGGCAAGGTGGTGATCCAGGGGGGCGCGATCGCTCCCGAAGGCTACACCAAGCTGGTGACCATGCACGGGTCGATGATGATCTTCTTCGTGATCATCCCGATCCTCGTCGGGGCGTTCGGGAACTTCCTGATCCCGCTCCACATCGGCGCGCGGGACGTCGCCTTTCCGATCCTCAACGCGCTGTCCTACTGGCTCTTTTTCATCGCGAGCGTGCTGATCCTCGGGGCCTTCTTCCTGGAGGCCGGCACCGCTGCTGCGGGGTGGACCTCCTATCCGCCGCTGTCGGCGCTGAGCGAAATGGACCCGGCCTCCAGCTCGGGCGGCGCGATCTGGGTGCTTTCGCTCTTCTTCATCGGCTTCTCGTCGATCGTCACCGGAGTGAACTTCCTCGCCACGATCGTGACGATGCGCGCGCCGGGGATGACCTGGACGCGGCTGCCGCTGGTCACCTGGTCACAGTTCATCACCGCGGTGTTCCAGACGCTGGCCACGCCGGTGCTGGCCGCGGCGCTCATGATGCTGTTCATGGACCAGGTCGCGGGCACGAACTTCTTCATCCCGGCGGGGATCCACACCACCGCCGACGAGCCGCTCTCCCGGGCGGGCGGCGGGCATCCGCTGCTGTGGCAGCACGTCTTCTGGTTCTACTCCCACCCCGCGGTCTACATTCTGATCCTGCCGGGGATGGGCATCGCCTCCGACCTGCTGTCGACCTTCGCGCGCAAGCCGATCTTCGGCTACAAGGCGATGGTCGCCTCCATGTGCGGGATCATGTTCCTCGGGTTCGTCGTGTGGGGCCACCACATGTTCCTGAGCGGCATAGGCGCCGGGATGGGAAAGTTCTTCATGACCACCACGATGCTCATCGCCCTGCCCTCGGCGATCAAAGTGTTCAACTGGCTGGCGACGATGTATGGCGGATCGCTGAGCTGGCGCTCACCAGGATTGTGGGCGTACTCGTTCATCGCGATGTTCACGATCGGCGGACTGTCGGGCATCTTCATGGCCGCGACTCCGGTAGACATCCCGATGCACGACACCTACTACATCGTCGCCCACTTCCACTACGTGGTGTTCGGCGGCACGCTCATGGCCGTGTTCGGCGGGCTCACCTTCTGGTTCCCGAAGTTCTTCGGACGCATGATGAGCGAATTCTGGGCCAAGGTGCACTGGGCCTTCACCTTCGTGGCCTTCAACCTGACCTTCTTCCCGATGCACCTGCTCGGCGAAGGCGGCCACATGCGCCGCATCGGCTCGGCGGTCGAGAAGTACGAGTTCCTCCAGCCGCTGCAGGGGATGAACGTGTTCATCACCCACGCGGCGATCCTGCTCGGATTCTCCCAGCTGATCTTCCTCGCGAACTTCTTCTACAGCATGTTCTACGGCCCGAAGGCCGAGGCCAATCCCTGGCGCTCCAACACGCTGGAGTGGACCACGGCCTCGCCGGTGCCGTATCACAACTACGACCGGATCCCGATCGTCCAGCACGGTCCGTACGAGTACAACGCGGCGCCCGAAACCACCGGGAGCGACTGGCAGCCGCAGGACCGGCAGACGAACGCGGCGAAGAAGGGGTAACCGACACGGGGCCCCCGGTCCTGCCGGGCGGAGCCCCTGGAACCTGCAATCCAAGACACGGGAGACCCGAGCATGTCCGACGCCTCCGCCCACGCCGCCCACGCCGGCGAGCCTGGGCACGCGGTCCACGCGGTCAGCGAGTTCGAGCACGCCCAATCGAAGTTGGGCATGTGGCTCTTCCTCGCCTCCGAGGTGATGTTCTTCTCCGGGCTGATCGGCGCCTACATCGTGCTCCGCATGGGCGGCACGAAGGAGGTGTTCGACGGCAGCGTGCTCAATTGGAAACTTGCCGCGGTCAACACGGTAGCGCTGCTCGCCAGTTCGCTGACCATGGCGCTGGCCATCTCGGCGATCCGCCGCGACGACATCCACCGCGCGGCGATCAACATCTTCCTCACCATCAGCCTCGGGGGCGTCTTCCTCATCATCAAGGCCATCGAGTACTCGACCAAATTCCTGCACCACATCACGCCCGGCACCAACGTCTTCTACTCCTGCTATTTCACCATGACCGGGTTCCACGGGATTCACGTGCTCGCCGGGCTGATCGTCCTCGGCGTGCTCCTGGTCCGGATCCTGCAAGGCCGCTACTCTTCGAAGAACTACACCGTCATCGAGAACACCGGCCTGTACTGGCATCTGGTGGACGTCGTGTGGATCTTCCTGTTCCCCATCCTCTACCTGCTGTGAGGTGAACCGTGTCGGCTGAGAACCACGACAAGATCTACTTCAAAGTCTTCTACGCGCTCGTCGGCCTGACCGCGCTCACCGTGGCGGTGTCGCACATCAACCTGGGCCGCCCGGGGAACATCGGGCTCGCCGTGCTGATCGCCGGGTTCAAAGTGTGCGTGGTAGGCGCCTTCTTCATGCACCTGAAGGACGAGCGCGGGGAGATGCGGAACTGGACCTACGCCTTCGTGTTTTTCCCCTTCGTGCTGTTCGGCATCCTGGTGATCCTGCTGATCCCGGACGTGGGGATGCGCGTGATGGCGCAGAACTAGCCCGGATCATTCATGAAGCTGCATCAGCGGATTCATGAATCGTCCGCCCGCGGCCTTCTGGCTGCGGATGCAGCCAGGCCGCGGGCCGACCGGCGCGCGACACCGTGTGTCGCGGGCTGGACGGGGCGTATCCAGCTGCAACTGGCCTTCAAGGCCGGTTGCAGCCAAGGTTATTCACGAATGGCGCAGCCGTTCGTGAATGATCCGGGCTAGCGGGTCTGCAAGAGGCATGGACGTGAGATCTGCACTGGGGCTTCGGACGCGGCGGCAGGGACTCCTCGAGCCACTCCTCGAACGACGCGGCCACGCAGGAGACCTCCGCCCAGTCGGAACTGCTCATGCCGAACATGACCACGGGGACGTGCGGCTCGCGGTAGTTCATCGCGTGGACGGTGAAGCCCTCGTTGGCGATGCCGATCAATCCGCCGAACCACTGGAACACCGGCAGGGAACGGTTCAGGGAGATCAGGTCATCGACGTTCCAGAGCCCGCGCCAGGACGTCTCGGCCGGGGTGCGTCCGGCGGCCACCAGGAACTCCCGGTAGGCCGGAGGCAGCATCACCCCGAGGTGCATCTCCGCGGCATCGACCTCGGCGAGGGTGACCACGGGTCCTGGCTTCCACCCGGCCCGCCGCATGCGGTCGACGAAGTCCCGGATGCGCGTCATGAGCCCATGAGCCCCTCGGACGATTGACCCGCGCGATACGGAGTCGTATCATGTCTCACAGTATGAAATACTGCCCGACCTTGCAAGCGCTCGCCCTTGCGGCCCTGGCCCTGGCCTCGTTGCTGGTCCTTCAGACCGAAGCATTCGCGCAGTGCGCGATGTGCCGGGAGACGCTGAATTCCGACCCCGACGGGGAGCGCATACGGCAGGGCTTCAGCACCGGCATCCTGTTCCTCGGCGGAATGTTCTTCACGCTCGGCCTGATGGTGGTCGTCGGACTCTGGCGCGCTGCGCGGTCGTTCGCGCCGAGAATCCCGACCCGCCTGTCCGCCTGAGTCGCCGCGCCCGCGCGTCCCGCGGTACCCGTTCGTCCCCGGAGGGGCAGCCGCCATGTGCAAGCTCCGCCTCGTCCTCCCGACCGCCCTGGTCGCCATCCTCCTGATCGGCTCCCCGCCTCCGACCGCGGCGCCCGCCGACGAGGACGCGCGCGACGTCGCCGCATCTTCCCAGGCGATCGACAAGCTCCTCGCCGGGCTGGCCAAGGACCAAAAGGTGCTGCTCTCGCCGCCCGCCGGGGACCTCGAGTGGCTCCGGCGCGTCACGCTCGACCTGATCGCCCGCCTCCCCACCGAGGTGGAGATCCGGGCCTTCGAGGGCGCGACCGGGCCCGACAAGCGCACCCGGCGGGTCGACGATCTGGTCGCCTCGGACGAGTTCTCCGAGTATTGGGGCAACCTCTGGGCGCGCGAGCTGCTCGAGCGCCATTTCAAGACCAGCAACTGGATCTCGCGGGAGCGCTGGATCGGCTACGTCATCTCCGTGTTCCGCGCCAACAAGCCCTATCAGCAGATGGTGCGCGAGATGATCGAGGCCGAAGGGGACGCACGCGACATCGGCGCGACCAATTTCGTCCTCAGCTGCGACGGCGACGCCGCGGAGATCGCCGGCACCCTGACCCGGCAACTGCTCGGGATCTCCATGCAATGCGCGCAATGCCACGACCACCCCTACGAGAAGTGGAAGCAGAAGGACTTCTGGGGCGTTGCCGCATACTTCGCGCGGGCCAAGACCGAGACCTACATGGTCAAGGATGCGACCTACTACGTCCTCAAGGAGAGCAAGGACGGCGAGCTCGAGATCCCGCGCCGCGAGGGGCTGCGCGTCCAGCCTAACTTCCCGGTGGCGGGCGTGCCGAACAAGCTCTCGGACAAGGGCAACCGCCGACAGACCCTCGCCGCCATCCTCCTCCTGCCCGAGAACGCGCGGCTCGCCGAGGTCGCGGTCAACCGCGTCTGGCGTCACTTCTTCGGCGCGGGTTTCGTCGAGCCCCAGGACGGCTTCGGCGAGAAGCCCATGACGAAGTTTGCCGCCCCCCTGCGCCGCCTCGCCGAGGATTTCGCGCGCCACCGGTTCGACCTCAAACGACTGATCCGCGTGGTCGTGCTCTCGGAGACCTACGCGCGGTCGAGCGTGACCGACCGACCGGGAGAGGATCCCACCGCTTTCGAGCGCGCGCGGGTGCGGCGCCTGAACGATTTCCAGCGGTTCGCCGCGCTCTTGCAGGCGACCGGATATCGCAAGGCGGTCCTCGGCTGGAACGGCGGCGACGAGGCGAAAGCCGGGGAAACGATCGCCTGGCTGCGCCAGCGCTTCGTCGACATCCCGGACGAACGCAGCCGGACCACGATGTACTTCAACGGCGAGATGGTCCGGCACGCGGTCGAGGGTGGCCCGGTCATCCCCGGGATGATCGAGGAAGGCCTGGAGTACGCGCCGGCCCTCGACCGGTTGTTCCTCGCGACCCTTTCGCGCCACCCCACGATGGCGGAGACCGAGCGGCTGTCGCGGCGCCTCGACGAGGCCGACGACCTGGCGGCGGCGTACAAGGGCGTGTTCTGGGGTCTGCTCAACTCGCTCGAGTTCCAGACGAATCACTGATCGGAAAGAGCCGGGCGGTCGTCCGCGACCGCCCGGACCATCGCGGCCCGGGCCGCGCATCGGAGGACGCAAATGGATCGGATCGTCGGCTGCACCGGATGCGGCTCGACCGAGCACGCCCTCTCCCGGCGCACGTTCCTGGGCATGTCGCTCGGCACGACGTTGAGCTGGCTCCTGCACTCGCCACTGCGGGCGGGCGAGGACGTCACGGTCGCCGTGGGCCGGAAGACCCGGAAGAAGTCGTGCATCCTGCTGTGGATGGACGGCGGACCGTCGCACCTGGAGACTTTCGACCCCAAGCCCGGCACCTCCGACGGTGGGCCTTACAAGACGATTCCGAGCACGGTGCCGGGCCTCGGCTTCGTCGAGCACCTTCCCCGCCTGGCCCAGCAGGCCAAGCACCTGACGCTGGTGCGCTCGATGACTACGCGCGAGCTGGAGCACGGGCGGGCGCGATATTACTTCCACTCGGGGTACAAGCGCGAGGGATCGACCGACCACCCCGGGTTCGGCTCTCTGGTCGCGCGCAACCGTCGCGACCTCGACTGCGGGCACCTGCCGAAGAACGTGGTGGTGGGCTACGAGGTGCATGGACGGGGGTTCCTCGGACCGGAGACCGCGCCGTTCGTGGTCCCCGACCCGTCGAACCCGCCGCCTGAGCTGTTCTGGCCGGAGGGGATGAGCAGCGACGGGGTACGCAACCGCGTTCAGGTCTACCAGGACCTGGACCGCGAGTTCCTCGAGTTCCGCGACCCGCAGATGCAGGAAGAGCAGGACAAGGTCCGCGCGGAGACGCTGGACATGATGGCCTCGCGCGAGCTGCGCGCCTTTCGTCTGGAGGAGGAGCCCGCCCCGCTGCGCGACCAGTACGGCCGGAACGGCTTCGGGCAGGGCTGCCTCCTGGCGCGGCGCCTGGTCGAGACGGGCGTCCCCTTCGTCGAGGTGGTGCTCGGCGGGTGGGACGGGCACCGGGGGCTGCACGACGGCTACAGCGGCCTTCTCCGCACGCTCGACGCGGGGTTCTCCACCCTGCTCGAAGATCTGAAGGGGCGCGGGCTGCTCCAGGACGTGCTCGTGGTCTGGGCGGGAGAGTTCGGCCGCACGCCCGAGATCAACAAGGACAATGGACGGGACCACTACGGCGAAGCCTTCTGCTCGGTGATCGCGGGCGCGGGCCTGTCCGGGGGCCGGACCTACGGCAAGACCTGCCCGGCCGGGGCAAATGTGATCGCCGACCCGGTCACCGTGCCCGACCTGCTCGCCACCGCCTGCACTGTCCTGGGCATCGACCCGCACGAGGAGTACTTATCCCCCGACGGCCGGCCCATCAAGATCGTCGACAAGGGGAAGGTGATCAGGAAACTGCTCGCCTGACCCGATCCGCCATCGCGCGCGCTTTCCCTTGCGTACGACCGGCGCTCCTGCGATCTTCCCTCGGATGGAGTTCTTCGCGGCGACCGTATTCCTGAGCGCCTACCTGGTATTCCAGGTCCAGCCGATCATCGCCAAGGCGATCCTCCCGTGGTTCGGCGGCACTCCGGCCGTGTGGACCACCTGCGTGCTCTTCTTCCAGCTCGTCCTGCTCGCGGGCTACGCCTACGCCCACGCCGTCCATCGGCTGCTCGCCCTGAGGCAACAGGTCATCCTCCACGCTTCGTTTCTGGTTCTCGCGCTGTTCACTCTGCCGATCGCGCCCGATCCGGACTGGAAGCCGGTCGGCCTGGAAGACCCGGCACTGCGCATCCTCGGCCTGCTGGCCGTCTCGGTCGGGCTCCCTTATTTCCTGCTGTCCGCGACTGCGCCGCTCCTGCAGGCATGGTTCGCCGGAGCCTACCCCGGGACCTCTCCCTATCGGCTCTACGCGCTCTCGAACTTGGGCTCGATGATCGCCCTCCTCGGCTTTCCGGTCGCGATCGAGCCCTGGTTCAACACGCGGCAGCAATCGGTGATTTGGTCGACCACCTTCGCCGCGTTCGTCCTCCTGTGCGCGCTGTGCGGCGCAACCGTGAGCCGGGCGCGGTCGACCAGGCCGGCCGGATCGCCGCCGACTCCCGAATCGGAGCCGCCTCCCGCTCCCGGATCCGCGCCTCCGGAGCCCGGCGCCGACGGAGTGCCGGGCGCTGCCGCGCCGTCCAATTCCGGCGGTCCGCTCGCGTCGGCGGCCCCCAGCCTGGCGAGCCGGATACACTGGTGCGTCCTCGCCGCCTGCGGCTCGATCCTCCTGCTCGGCGGGACGAATCACATGTGCCAGGAGATCGCGGTCGTCCCCTTCCTGTGGGTGCTGCCGCTGGCGCTGTATCTGCTGTCCTTCATCCTGTGCTTCGAGAGCGACCGCTGGTACCGCCGCCTGCCCTACATTCCGTTCCTCGGCGCCGCGCTCGTAGGAATGGGCTGGGCCATGACGCAAGGAAATAACTTCAAGCTGATGATCGCCGTGCCGGTCTACTCCGCCGGCATCTTCGTCGGCTGCATGTTCTGCCACGGCGAGCTGGCTGCCCGCCGTCCAGATCCCCGCCACTTGACCGGGTTCTACTTGATGACCTCGCTGGGTGGGGCGCTCGGGGGCGTCTTCGTCGGACTGGTGGGGCCGAGCTTTTTCCGCGCCCACTTCGAGCTGCAGCTCGGCACCCTGCTCTGCGGCCTGCTCGCGATCCTGGCCATGCGCGACGAGGTCCGCCGCCGGCTCGGGAGCTTGCGCTCCCATCCGTGGCTCCAGTTCGCCCTGGGCATCAGCGCCGGCCTGATCCTCTTGGTCCTAGGAGAGCGGCTCCTCACGGCGACCGGGCGCCTTCCCATGGACAGCGGGGATAGACCTGCGGACGTGCGCGTCGCCGGCCGGAATTTCTACGGCGTGCTTCGGGTCGTCGAGGGCTGGTCGAAGGATGGCGATGAGCGGATCCAGATCCTCGTGAACGGCGGTACCCGCCACGGCACCCAGTTCCTCGACCCAACCAAGCGCCGCTGGCCCACCTCGTACTACGGCCGCCAATCCGGGATCGGCCTGACGCTCCGGCACCTCCCCCGCAAGTCCTCCCGGCGCGTCGGCTTGGTGGGGCTCGGCGCCGGCACCCTGGCCGCCTACGGCCTCAAGGGGGACCAGCTCTGCTTCTACGAGATCAATCCCATGGTGGTCGAGGTTGCGATGCGGGCGTTCACCTACCTGCGCGATTGTCCGGCGGAGGTCCGGATCGTACTGGGAGACGCCCGGCTCTCTTTGGAACGTGACACCGGCCCCCCGTTCGACATCCTCGCCCTCGACGCCTTCTCCAGCGACGCGATCCCGGTTCATCTGCTCACGCGCGAGGCCTTCCGTCTCTACTTCTCTCGACTGAAACCCGACGGCGTCCTCGCGGTGCACGTCTCCAACCAACACCTTCGCCTCGGACCGCTCGTTGAGGAGTTGGCGAGAGAATGCGGAAAGGTCACGTGGCGAATCGACTCCACCTCGGACTCCCACCTCGGCACGATGCACGCCGATTGGATCCTGGGCACTTCGAACCTCGACTTCCTCCTCCTGCCGGAAATTCGCAAGGCGGGAGAGGGACGATCCGCGGATTCCCCGAAAGTCCGCGTCTGGACGGACGACTTCAGCAATCTCTGGCAGATCCTGAAGTAACCGCACCGCCGATCGCCGTATCCGCTCACTCACTCTCCCGTGCCGGTACGTGATGACCGATCCCGCAGTGGGTCAGCGATCTGGACCGACAGTTTCAGCAACCTCTGGCTGGTCCTGGTGAGCGGAACCCTACGGGCCCCCCGGGGGTTCAAGAGAATATGAACCTCGGAAACGGAACCAGGAGGAAGCGATGAAAGACCGGACGTGGCTCGTGGCGAGTGGGTGGCTCCTCGCAGTGTTCTGCTGCGGGGCCGTCTCGGTGATGGCCCAGGGGGAAGGTGGGCGCGGTCCACAAGGGGGCAAGAAGCGACCCGACAAGGCCCCGAAGATGGGGGACGCCGCCCCGGACTTCACCTTGAAGACGCTGGACGGCGAGCAGGAAGTGAGGCTGAGCGAAGAGCTGAAAAAGCAGCCGGTGGTGCTGATTTTCGGCAGCTACACCTGACCTCCGTTCCGCAAGCAGGCCGGGCGCCTGGAAGAGATCTACCAACAGTACAAGAAGCACGCGGCGTTTTTCGTGGTCTATGTGCGCGAGGCGCATCCGAGCGACGGGAAGGTGTCCCGGGAGAACGAGCGGGTGGGGATCGAGGTCCTGACGGCCCAGAACGAGGAGGATCGCGCAGAGACGGCCAAGACCTGCGGTACGGAACTGAAGATGACGATGCCCTTCCTGCTCGACGACATGAACGACACGGCGGAGAAGGCCTATGATGGCTGGCCGGATCGGATCTTCGTCGTCGACACCGAGGGGAAGATCGCCTACCGGGGCGCTCAAGGCCCGAAGGGCTTCAAGCCGGACGAAGCGGTCGAGGTCTTGAAGAAGTTGCTGGAGCCGAAGAAGGACGAGACGCACTGAGTACCGCGCGCCGGCGGCCAGAAATCGCCTTCGGATACTGGGCACCCTTCTCCGGCGAGGCGCGACGACGACGCGAGGCCAAGAGCATCGTGGAGAGGCAAGCCGCGAGAGGCAAGCTGCGAGGACCGCCCAGGCGGGCGGTCCGGAAGCAGCGCGACAGAAGAGGGCGCCCGGGCGGGCGGTCCGGGTGCGGCGCGACAGAAGAGGGGAGCAACGATGCAGGGGGCCAGAAGCACCGAGCAGACTGGGCCCAATTCTCCGGGGTGCGGTACTGAGTGCTTCGATTCACGAGTTGGATCATGTGACGTAGCGAACGCCCGGGGACGCGAGCCGTACAAGCCCGAGAGCATCTCGAGAATCAACTACGGAAATGTCGTGAGCCAACACAATTGTAACCAGATCCGTCGCGTTGCGGTTACCGACTAGGGATCAGCGACTTGGCGATCATTCCGCAACAATAATCCGCACATGATATTAAGATGAGACTGCCACTCTCGCAGGCGCCTCGGCGGCGGCATATGCGATGTCGGCACGCAGCGTGCTAATGGTTCGGTGGCTGCGTTGGGAGGTGCTGCATTTGAGCAAGGGCAACGTCCTGATCATTGCCGACCGGCTCAAGACTCGGAAGACGATCATTGCTTGCCTCAAAGACGCGGGATTTGGGGTCCGCGCGATCGCCACGTCGGAAGAGGCAGTGGTGTTCACCCGACAGGCGAACCTCCCATTCGACTTGGCCGTGGTGGATCTCAACATCCGCAACGGCGAAGGAATCCGGGTGCTTCGGCAGTTGCGCGAGACGAATGCTCGGGTGCTGCCGGTGGCGGTGACGCGGCACGCCGCTCAGGAGGTGATCCAGGAGGCCTATCGCGCGGGAGCACTCGCCTTCGTGCATTCCCTGGTCACACTGACGGACCTGCAGCATTTCCTCGAGACCCTGGACCGGATCGCGCGCGAGCGCCAGGAGCCCGCCGCCTCTCCCGCTTGCGCGCCCACCTCCGCCAGTTAGCCCGAGTTATTCACGAACGGCTGCGCCCTTCGTGAATAACCCATCTGCAACCGGCCTTGCACTTGGTTCCCTGGCGAGCGAAAAGTGGCTCCCTCGGGGACCGCGATCAACACCGGTCGGCCCGCGGCTTGGCTGCATATGCAGCAGGCCTTGGCGGAACCTGGCTCACTTCCTCGACCCGCGTTCGGCGGGCCACACGCGGACGATTCGCACCGGCCGGGAGAGCCCCT
>Ga0082335_1007838_pt1 | contig 12600 bp, 14 predicted proteins | sample Subgrocontami58m_FD_72375 | JGI IMG/M metagenome (GOLD analysis project Ga0082335, IMG submission 72375) | Subsurface groundwater microbial communities from S. Glens Falls, New York, USA - GMW37 contaminated, 5.8 m (SPADES assembly) (version 2) ...
AACAAATATTTTAAGCTAAATCCAAGACTTGTATTAAAATTGTAACTGTAAGAGACACTCGAAGAAATTTTGGGTTCGTATGGAACGCTTTTATCAAAATTATCTCTTACATCTTTGAGTTTAATACTCGCAAATAAAGTACCGTAGTATGAAGGGTTTATTACAAAATCTATTCCGAAAGAGAAGATGGATGCTTCTGGAAGAATAAATAGATCAAATTTCCCTACATCAACTGCATCTTCAAAATAAAAATAGTTTTCTACTTTAGAATATCCTCCTGACAAAGATAATGAATACATTTTTTTGTATTCGTACTTTAATAAAATATTTAAATCGGTTTTGTACTTTCGAAATACATTGTCAGTCATACCCGGATTATAAAATCTATTTACGTTAAAAATATCTGTAGTATTGAAATAGTTTACATAAGGTTTAAATTCGCCGGAGAGAGTAAATCCATTATTAAAATTTAATTCAAATAAGCCGAATGGTGAAAAGAATGAATTTATAGAATTCGAAGCATAATCAATTCCAAAGGTTAATAGTAAAGATCTAATCGGTAATACTTTTACATAACTCTCGATTGAATAAAAACTGTTGCTATTAGTTCCGCTAAGATTATTTTCAAGTGCCTGCTTTCTATAATTTCCATGAGCTCCGATAATAAAATTGTTCAGCTTAAATTCGAATAGACCATTTGTATTTATATTCGTTTCTTTCAATCCGTTCTCACTCAAAGAAAAAATATTTCCCGTAAAACCAAATCCATAATTGATCCAACGATTATATGAACTCTCAATAGAAATATTTGCCGATCCGTTATTCCTTTCCCGTAAAAATGATGGATCTTTTGTTGCAAATAAATGATATGAATCACGAAAATAATCAGCACCAAATTTAATTTTCGAACCCGGCAAAAAATCTGATCTTGTGCTAAAGAATAATTCATTGCTTAATGAGAACCCAATATTATTATAGCTTGAGTTTGAAATGTACTCACGTATATTTGATCCCCAAAAACTTGCATTGAAAAGATAATTATCAAAATTTTGATTAAGACTTAGCAGACCCGTTGGAAGTGAATATCTGCCAGCTTGAATTTTTAGAGTTCCGTTATAATAATCATCGAAAGATTTAATACCGGGTTGAATCTGAACCGGAAGTGAAGAAAATAATAATGGAAATTCTTCAGGTGAATATTGTGGTGTTAAAAAATCTTTAGAAATTGTTGAGACTAAATCCGGTTTCTTCTTTGCGGCAAACGGCATATTAATATTCTGTCTTCCGGTAATCACGAAATCCGGCAGTTCAATACTTTGCTGTTCCGTTTGAGCAAACAGAAATGTACTAAAGAATAATATTGTTAGAATAAAATATTTTTTCATAATTGTTTAATTTTCTTTTTTGCTTCATCTGCAAATTCTCCGGAATCATGTCTGCTTAGAACAGCTCGGTACATTTCCCTTGCTTGCTTCTTGTCCTTTAACTTTATGTAACAGTCGCCCAGTTTCAATAATGATTTTGTATACCATTCATCATAAGCAGCAAAAACAGAACGCACACGTACAAGAGAAGTAATTGCATCTTCAATTTTATTCTGATTATACAATAATACTCCGTAATAATATTGCGCTTCTGCACCAATATCATCAGTTCTTTTATCACTTACTTCCTTGAACAGTGCTTGTGCATTTTCATAATTATTCTTCTGCAATTCAATTACACCTAATTCCACTTTCGCTTTGGAAACAAAGATAGAGCCTTCATAATAATTTATGATCTGATCGAAAGTGGAAGATGCTTCAGCAATTTTATTATCCTTAACTTGATTAACACCTTGCTGATATAATAATTCCGGGACACGGTTTGAAGTCGGGACTGCGTCCGAAGCTTCTTTCAAAACATTTACTGCTGATGAGTATTGTTTTTTATCGGAATAGATTCGTGCTAGTTCTAATGCCGAGGAAATACCGATTTCAGATTTTAACGAGCGGGCTTTAGCAAGATTAAAATTATTAATTGCTTCAGTTTCGTCTTTCATGTTAGCGGCACTTTTACCAATCCAATAAAATGCATTAGGTACAAGTGAGCTATTAGGATAGTTAGCTATAAATTCCTTATATGATCTAATCGCTGAGTTATAATCCTGAATACTATAATAAAGATCACCTTTCTTAAAAAATATCTGGTCGCTGTATTTCGAATTAGGATTCGAAGTTATGAATTGATCTATAAATTTAATCGCTTCATCGGGTTGTTCTTTAGCAACGTAAGCATATTGAATTCCGCTGACAGCATCAAAAATATATTGCGTAGCCGGGTATTCTGATAAAACTTTTGAATAAAAAACTATTGAAGAATCGTATTGGCCGGAATTATAATAGGAATCGCCAATTGAATTATATACGATTGGCCTCATTGAGGACCGGGGATATTTGTTTAGAAGTAATTCGTACGAATGGATTGCATTGTTAAAATCGTTTTGTTGAAAATGAATCCACCCGATTATATACTGAGATTGATCATTGTATTTTGAAGTGGGATATTTTACCTGAAGTTTTTCAAAAGCATCCATTGCTTCATTTGCTTTGCCTGACTTAAATAGTGATTGCCCGTATTGATAATAAGCTAAGTCGTTGTTCAAAATAGTTTTTTCTTTTGAAAATAATTCACGATAGATAGTACTGGCTTTTGCAAAATTTTTCATACCGAAATAACTATCAGCGAGACGAAGTGTATATTCATTTGTGTTAGAATCATTTTTATACTTTGATAAATACTCATTGAAATAGTAAATCGAATTTGTAAAGTCTTTAAGATTGAAATATGTATATGCTTTTCCTAAAACAGTTTGTTGTTTTAATAACTCAGAATTTGGATTAATGGAATTATAACTTTTTAATGCGGCAGAAAATTTTGCTTGTTGGAAATAAGATTCAGCTAAATAAAAATTTACTTTATCCGGCTCAAATTCTTTAGAGCGTGATCTTAGCTCTTCAAAATTTTTAATTGATGAGTCATAATTGTTCAAATAGTAATCCGAGACTGCGAGACCTAATAAAGATCTATATTTTAATTCAGACTGTTCTTGCGTTAATTTTAGTGCTTCTGAAAAATATTTTTTTGCATCATTGTAATTTTTTTTATTTAATCTTGATTCGCCCAGCAAAGTATATGCTTTACTTCGCGTTTGTCTGTCATTTGATATCGTAGCATTCAGCAAAGCTTTCTCTGCATCAGGTCCTTCGCTCTGACCAATTAATGTGGAGCCAATCCCTAATTGAGCCCTTGAAGCAAGTCTATGGCTGGGATATTTAGAAATAAAATCTTTGAAGATTTCATTTGCCGTTTTTGTATCGCCTAAATATCTCTTGCTCTCCCCGCTCCAGAATAACGCTTCCGCTTTTAATGAATCTAATCCTGTATCGGCAAGTTCCTTAAATAACTTGTATGCGTCATCAAATTTTTCTTGCTGGAAGTTAATCCATGCTAAACTATAATTAATTTTATCCTTGTTAGATTTATCATTTACAGAGGCGAGTAATTCATTATAAACCTGTGAAGCTTCATTATATTCTTTCAACCGGACAAATGAACTTGCCAGAAAATATTTTGATTCAACCAATTCTTGTTTTGGAAGCTGCTTAATCAAAGGATCATTTAATTCTAGAATAGCATTATCATATTCTTTAAGGATGAAATAACAAATTCCTATTCTCATCTGGGATTTAGGACCTAACTCATGATCCTTGTAGTAAGCAAGCAGTTCATCATATTCTTCAACTGCTTTCTTATAATTATTCGATTTTTCATAAACTTGAGCAAGAGAGTAGATAGAATTAACTATAAATTTATTTGTTCTTTTATTAGTTATTGCAGTATTAAAATTTTCTTCAGCATCAATATATTTCTCTTCTGCTAAGTATGATTCACCAAGCCAATAATATGAGGTACCCGTAAATTCGTTAGAAGGATATTCATTAATAAGAGAGGTTAAACGTTCACGCGCTTTTCTATATTCACCTTTTTTATAATAGATAGTTCCGAGAGTATATAAAGCAGATTCGCGAAAATTAGAAAATCTGTATTGATCTATAAAAGATTCAAATTCCGATGCGACACCATCAAGTTGATCCAAATTTAGAAGACAATTAGCTGAGTAAAATTTTGCTGAGATAATTTGAAGATCTGTTAAATTATTTTGTTCAACAGCTGCTTTAAAAAGTTGATATGCTGTTCCAAAATCATGATTGTCATATGCATTTGACGCAATTGTAAAATTGTTGGACAGTTCCTGTGCAGATAAGGAAATTATATATGTAAATAAAAGTATTGTAATTTTTTTCATTGTAATTAAATCTTAATTGTCGCTTTCAAGAATAACAAAAAAAGAGCTCCGGCAATTCCCGAGAAAAAATTAACAACATCATTGTTAATCCACTTATAGCCGCTAAAATGATCTGCTTCATTACCGCAGTGAACGTTTTTTTCAGTTACTTTATTGCAAATTGAACATTTATTCTGAGCTTGTATTGTAGCTCCGAGAATACTATCAATCATACTGCCAAATACTCCGGTTGTAATAATTAAAATTGCATATTGAATGTAAGAAATATCTATCCATAATATACCTGAAAACAAAATCGCTATTGATCCTAGCATAGCACCGATGGTTCCATTTGCAGAAATTCCACCGGAGACACCCTGTTCTACCGGCTTGAGATTCAAAATATTATACGTAGCCGTTTTTTTCCAGGTTCCAATTTCAGTTGCCCAAGTATCTGCACATACTGCTGATAGTGTTGCCAAATAAATCATATAATATAATTCATTGGGTTTGATTGTATTAATAATAACAAGTATTCCTCCCAATCCTCCGTTTGCAATTACTTGTAAGTAATCTCTAACACTGCTTTTTTCAAAATAGATTTCAACACTTTCATTTCTCTTTTTTCTAAGCTTAGAGAGAATGCTTGATAAAATGAAAAACGTTAAGATTGGTACTGACCATTTTATTCCTCCTAATCCGAAAATAAAACTCGCCAATATAAACGTTGCGATTGATCCGCTGCGTGTTAAGAACTTAACCCGGAAGGATATTCCAGCGATCAATGCAGCAAATAAAATCCCAATCAAAACCGTGTCAACTGAAATTACACTTGCATTTAATGTCATTTTGAACTGCTGTGTTAGTTAATTACAATAATTTCTTGAAATTTTTTACGAATATAAACAAATGAGGTTTTATCTAAAAGGTTATTACTCAAGTTTATAATTGCCGAAATAAATTGAGAATACGAAGATAAGTTAAATGATATGCATAAATAATTTTAGTGCGGAAGAGGGGACTTGAACCCCTACGCCCTTACGGGCACTACCCCCTCAAAGTAGCGTGTCTGCCAATTTCACCACTTCCGCAAAAAACCGAGCGAAAAATATTAGAGAACAAAACAAAACGCAACAGCATTTACGGAAGATTTGCTTAAATAGTACTGCATACATCTGAAATATTCTGAAATGTCATTTCGAAGAAGCGACTGAGAAATCTAGTCAAAATGAAGATTTCTCCCTTCGGTCGAAATGACAAAATAAATTTTTTAGAAGTTTCTATTAATTATCTTTTGGTGGTCTTCCTTTTCCCATCAACGTTTCGCGGACTTCTTTTCTAAATCTACTTTCAAATACAACCAATTTTGCAATTTGCATGGGGGAGAGAAGGTCACTAAGTGATCTGATAAAATTTTCTCTTTCTTTGCTAATGTTATTTTCCAATGAGAGCAAAGCATTAACTTTATCTTTATATAAAGCATCGTTCTGGTCACCATTCCGGATTTCATCTTCTATATCTCTTATTGCGTCATCTCTTCGATCCAGAATCTCTTTCATCTTTTTTTGATTTTCGTGCCTTCTAGCAAAAAATCTTACTGCAGTTTCTTCATTCAGATTTAATGCATCAATCAATTTCAACCTTTCCCATTGTTCAATTCTTTGAATAGGCCTTTGATCTTGTCCTTGTCTCATTCTTTGTTGAGAATAGCTTGATGAAAATAAAATGAAAATTATAATAACCGGTAAAAACATTTTCTTCATTATTGCACCTTTTGAGAGGTTGTTGAATTTAATTTTTCATAAACAGTTTCTAAATCATTATCAGAAAGATTTCTAAGAGTTGAAAATTCATTTGCTAAAGGATTTCCAATTAATCTTGTATAAGAGTCACTATTCAATTCTAAATCAGACGGTATTTGAACGCTAAGCTCGTCATTATTCTGGTTTGATACATAATTTTCCGGATCAGTTTCTAATTCGGTTAAATATTTATCAGATACTTCCTGATCAGAAATATTATTGACTACTTCATTTGCCAAATCTTTGTATCCGGTATCATTATTAGTCTTAGTATTAATCAAGAATAAAAATAAAACTACAACCGCAGAAACAGTTGGAACTAAATAATAAATACTTTCAAACTTCCTGAATTTCTTTTTCTTATCAATTTTTTGATAAACTTTAGGTAGTAGATTTGTAAAATAAATTTCATTGGTCTCGGCATTTTTTATTTTTGAAAGATCATTAAGCTGTAATTTTATATTATCATAATCTTTCTTGAGATGATCTGATCTCTTCAGCTCTTCTTCAAATACGAATAGTTCTTCCTTCGTAAGTTGACCGGAAATATACTTTAGAATTTTTTCTTCATTTGTTTTCATTTGTTAACTCCAATACTTTCTTCAAAGCATGAAAATAATTTGCTTTCAGACCACCAACACTTTTACCTGTTATTTCCGAAATTTCTTCATAAGATAGATCTTCAAAATTTCTCATAATAAATATTTGTCTTTGCTTTGGCGGAATTTTCTGCAACACTTTTTTTACCTTTTCCAACTTCTCTTTTGAATCTAATTCTTCAACAATATCATGTTTGTCTTGTAATTCATCTCCATCGTTATCATCTATAGAAAAAAATCTTTTAATCTGTTTCTTTCTTATTTGATTTAAGCTTCTCGTTGTTACAATTTTATAGATCCAAGTATATAAAGAACTGTTGAAATTAAAATTTTTCAATTTATTAAAAATAACTATCAGCACTTCTTGAGTCACTTCGTCTGCATCAAGATGGTTACCCATCATTTGCCGCGCATGCCAATAAATTTTTTTCTGATACTTTTTTACTATCAGATTAAAAGCGACTTCTTCTCCGGACAGAAATCTTTTAATTAAATCAAAGTCGTTATCCTGCACAGTTCCCACACATGTTTCTTATAATAGACACCGTTTACTTAAATGTGGTTTAATGAGAATTAATTAAACCAAATGACTAAAACTACTGTCAAAATTGCAAAAGAAATAATTCATAACAAAAAATAGAGGTTACAATGAAAAAGCTATGGTTTTCAGTATTCAGTTTAATTCTTCTAACAAATTTCTCACTCTTTTCCCAGCCAATGCAAGAAGGTCAGCCAATGGGTCCGCGGCAGGGCGGCATTAAAAAATTGTTAAAATTAACCGCGGAACAAGAGAAAAAGTTCGAAGATCTTGTTTATCAACATAAACAAGATGCTGTTGATATACATTCCAAAATACAAAAAAATCGTCTTGAGTTAGAAAAAATGGTTAATGATAATAAGATTGATGAGAAAAAACTTTTCCAATTAACGGATGAGAATAGTAAACTTCAGGGTAATTTGAAAAATTCTGCAGTTAGAAATTGGTTTGAAATTTATAAAATACTCAACGATGAACAGAAAGAAATTTGGTCAAAACATATGTTACAAATGGCCGGCCCACAAGGAATTAGGGAAAGAGTAAAAGGCAGAATTCAAGGAAGAGCTAAAAATTTCATGCAGAACAGAAGACAAATGCAGATGAATCGCGAGTTCTAAAATTACAAACCTCCGACTCTGTCGGGGGTTTTTTATTTTCAAAATGTTAAACCACCTACTACAAATCTCCTTTAAGCGGCCGTAAAATAATTTCTTCTGTTATCATATTACTTTTCTCAGAGTAAAGTCTAAACACTAAGTTTGCAATCTTTTTAGCGTCCATCATAGAGTCACCGTACTTTTGAACAACTTTATCTGACCACATCTCTGTTACAGTTGCACCTGGTAAAACATTTATTATTCTAATATTTTTATCGCGTACTTCTTCACGTAAAACCTTTGAGTAACCAAGCAATCCGGATTTTGATGCTGTATATGCGCTACTTGATGTAAATACTTTTTGGGTTACAACCGACAAAATATTAATAATCGTTCCCGATTCTCTTTCTAACATCTCAGGTAAAACTGTCTTAATTGTGTAAATACCTCCAAGCAAGTTTACACGTAAAATATTTTCAATATCTGCAATTGAATCATCTATTGCTTTTTTGAATGAAGTTGTACCGGCATTATTAATAAGACAATCGATTTTAAGACGTGAAAGAATATTTTTATGAAATTGATCTACAGCAGCAAAATCAGTTATGTCCAATTGGTGGGGTTCAAAATTATTTCCAAAATCTGCTAATTCTTTTTTTATCTCATTTAGTAATTCCAAACGCCTTGCTGTACCGATAACAAAAATATTATTTCTAGCAAATTCTAATGAAAGTGCTTTCCCTATTCCCGAACTTGCACCTGTAATCCAAACTGTGTTTTTGTTATTGACCATCAGATCTTTTTGGATATAAGATTTAGAAATTCACTCCGTGTCCGGGCATCTTCTGTAAATATTCCATGCATAGCACTTGTTGTAGTAATAGAATTTTGCTTCTGAACTCCACGCATCATCATGCACATATGATAACCTTCAGCAACAACAGCAACACCTCGGGGATTTAAGCATTGTTCAATTGTATCCGCAATTTCTTGTGTCATTCGTTCTTGTACTTGCAACCGTTGTGCAAACACATCAACTATTCTTGGAATTTTGCTTAGCCCAAGAATCTTTCCATTCGGTATATAAGCAATATGAATCTTTCCGAAAAATGGGAGTAAATGATGCTCGCACATACTGTAAAAATCAATATCCTTAACAATAACCATTTCATCATACTTCTCATTAAACACTGCCCCATTGAGAATTTTTTTAATGTCTTTGTTATAGCCTTGTGTTAAGAATTCATATGCTTTTGCAACACGATGCGGTGTTTTTTTTAATCCTTCTCTCTCGGAATTTTCTCCAATTTCATCAAGAAGATTTTTTACATGTTTTTCAATTATTTCGTAATTCAATTGATAGTTTTCCCTTTATATTCAACATAATTATTTTCAGTTTCATAAAGTTTAATCGCGTAAAGTTTACCAGATGGCAGTTTATTATCTAATTGATTCCAAATACCAATTGCTATGTTCTCGGCCGTTGGTATCTTCCCTTTCAAGAAATCAACATCAAGATTCAAATTCTTATGATCAACTTTACTTATCACATTTTTTTTTATTATTTCTTTTAGAACTTTTAGATCTATTACATAACCGGTATTAGGATCAACTTCGCCGGCAACTATAACTTCGAGAATATAATTGTGTCCATGACCATTGAGATTATTACACTTTCCAAATAATCGTTCATTTTCTTCATCGGAAAAATTTGGATTAAATAAACGGTGAGAAGAACTAAAAACCTCACGCCTTGTCACATATATCATTTCACTACCCTTTGAGTGCTTTCAATACTTCTTCAACATGTCCTTGTACTTTAACTTTAGGAAATATTTTTTTAATCAAACCATTTTCATCAATAATAAATGTTGTACGTTCGATCCCCATATATTTTCTGCCGTACATACTTTTTTCTTTCCATACTCCGTATTTAGAAACTACTTTTTTCTTTTCGTCACTTAAAAGTGTAAAAGGAAGTTTGTACTTACTCTCAAACTTTTTGTGTGATTCAACAGAATCTGCACTGATTCCAATTACAACTGTTTTTACCTTTTTAAAGTTTGGAAAAATATCTCTAAAATCACAAGCTTCTTTAGTGCAACCTGATGTCATATCTTTCGGATAAAAATAAAGAATTACTTTCCATCCTTTGAAATCATTTAGAGAGACCTTTACACTATTTGTATCCATTAATAAAAACGAAGGTGCTTTCTTCCCTATTGCTAACATTTCAGATTCTCCATCATTAAAAATTAAGATATTTTTTTCAGAGTAGCTTGAATGGCTGTATAGTTTGGTTCATTACCGGCAACTTCTAAGACCTCAGCATATTGGATTAATCCATTCTTATCTACTACGAATGCTGATCTCTTGGAGACACCTTTCAAATCCCACTTGCCCGGTAGCCATAAATCATAAAATGATCCGTAAGCTGGTGATACTTCTTTATTAAAATCGCTTAGAACCGGAAAATTAAATTGATTTTTATCTGCCCAAAGTTTTTGCGCGAATGGACCATCAACACTAATTGCTAAAACTTGTGCATCAAGATTTTCATAATCTTTCATTCCGTCTCTGGTAGAGCAAAGTTCTTTTTCGCAAACTGAACTTCCAACAGCCGGGAAAAAAAGAATTACAACATTCTTCTTTCCTTTGAAGTCAGACAACGCAACAGATTCGTTATTTGTATTTTTAAGTGTAAAGTTTGGAGCCAAGTCTCCTACTTTCAATGACATATAATTCTCCTTTCGTGAGATTATTCTTTCAGTTTTCTGCCAATTCGAACTTTAACTTGAAATTCAACTTTTCCATCTGAAGTTACTCTACCTCTTTGTTCAATAACCTCGAACCAACCGACTTTTTTTTCATTGTTTGCTTCTAGAATAACTTCTTTAACTGCTTCTGTTACTCCTTCAGTTGAAATTCCAACTCTTTCTACTACTTCGAACGTCTTTGACATATTAACCTCATTTATTAAATAAAAAGTTCAATTCTATTAATTAGTGATTTATTATTGAAATTAAGATAGCTTATTAAGAAGTAAGATTAAAGAATTGGATTCTCAATAAAGATCGTATTCCTATATAGTAATTTTTTTGCTTTTTATAGCTGTAGTTTCTATGTTTATGTAGACTAAATCTAAATAATGGTTAATTTAAGTGGATAGAGAGCAAGCTCACGAACAATTCAGACGATTTCTAAAAAGAGGCGACAATAGGATTACACCTGAACGCTTTGAAGTTTTGGACTTTGTAATGGAATACGAAGGACATTTTGGTGCTGATGAACTGTACATAAAAATGAAGAGTAGCAATTCTAATATTTCAAGGGCTACTGTTTATAATACACTTGAACTTTTAGCACAATGTGAACTTCTATCGAAAAGAAATTTTGGAGAAAATAAAACTCGTTATGAATCTAACGTGGGGAAAACAAGCCACGATCATTTAATTTGTACTAATTGCGGAGCTATCAAAGAATTTTCAGAACCAAAAATTCAAAAGATTGTTAAAGAAATTTCCTCGGAAATCGGTTTTGATTCTACAGGTTATTCGTTTAATATTTTTGGAAAATGTACTAATCCTAATTGCGGTCAGAACAAAAATGCCAAATAGCACATTAGATAAAGCGAAAAAAGGAAACACTATTACTGTTGTAAAACTACCATCCGGAAATATAAAATCACAATTGATTCGACTTGGGATTTCTGAAGGTGATACTCTTAAATGTGTACAACGACTTCCCGGAGGAACAATTGTAGTTCAAAAGAATAGACAAGAAATTGCAGTAGGATTTGATCTTGCAAAAAAAATTCATGTAATTATTTAGTAAGAAAGTTTATGAAATCAGATAATATAGTTAGTCTTGATAATGATAAAATAGCCACATCATACACAACTCTTATTAAACCAAAGGAACTCCAAAAAGTTGTTTTAGTTGGTAATCCTAATGTTGGCAAATCTTGTTTCTTTAATTTCATGAGCGGAATGTATGTTGATGTTTCCAACTTCCCCGGAACAACTGTCTCTATTACAAAAAGTCATTTTCAAGGTAATGATGTTTATGATACTCCGGGAATTTACGGTGTGGGTTCATTTAATGACGAAGAAAAAGTAGCACGAGATATAATCTTATCTGCTGATGTAATTCTAAATGTAGTCAATACACTTAACCTAGACCGTGATCTTTTCCTAACTCTTCAATTAATTGACATGGGGAAAAAGGTTTCTGTGCTTTTAAATTTTAGTGATGAACTCAGAAAAAGAAAAATTAAAATTGATACAAAAAGACTTTCCGATCTTCTTGGCGTTGAAATTTACCAAACGGCTGCAGTAGACAAATTAGGATTTGATAAAATTGGTGAAGCAGTAAATTCTGCAAGAAAAGGTAGACAAGAAATTGATCTCCATTTTTTACTAAATCAGGTAATGGAAAAAGATGTTCCACAATCTGCTGCGCTATTAATATTGGAAGGCGACGATGCAATTGCACAAAAAAATAATGTATTGTGCGGTACTGCTGATGAACGTGAGAGAATTTATATCAACAGAAGAAATCGCGTAAATGAAATTGTAGACCTTGTTGAATATGAGGATTCAAAAAAAGGAGAGATTTTTAATCATCTCGGTAGATTATGCTTAAATCCGGTGACGGGTATACCCATCTTACTGTTTATGTTAGTTCTAATGTATTTTTTCATCGGCGATTTAGTATCACAAAGAGTTGTAAATTTTAC
>Ga0082335_1007840_pt1 | contig 12596 bp, 6 predicted proteins | sample Subgrocontami58m_FD_72375 | JGI IMG/M metagenome (GOLD analysis project Ga0082335, IMG submission 72375) | Subsurface groundwater microbial communities from S. Glens Falls, New York, USA - GMW37 contaminated, 5.8 m (SPADES assembly) (version 2) ...
GGAGAGTTCGGACTCGACTGGCTTCTGCTGTTGGTGATCCCAAAGTGCGACAGAAATATTTTGGTCATGCTTCCACTTCTCCTGTCATGACAACATTGGCTGGGAAAGAAGCAGAATTAAAACAGAAAGCGAAGGAAGCGACAAATCCGGATATATTATCTGAACTCGAGGAGAGAGAATTTAAGAAGAATGAGGATCTTTGGATTATAGTGGAGCTTAAATCAGGAGAATTCAAAATTAATTTGGAATGGCGTCCAGGTAGTGATGCTCTGAAACTATCCGGCCCGATGACAAAACGTCAGGCCCTGCTTGAAGCCCGTAAAATTGCTCAACGTTATCCTCAGCAAGTTGAGGTGCCGGCACCACGGCCTGTTGTAACAGAGGATAAAGAACCAGAAGCGGTTAAGGCTCCTTCCTTGAGTGATGTTCTGCAAGAAATGCGTCAGGCCATTGGAGATGCCAGAAGATTCCGACAGTTTAATAGTGAGGACGAAAAGGCTGCAGATGGGTTTTTGGCAAAGATAGAAAAAGACTCCAAAATTCAGGCCATGGTTTTAGAAGCCAGAGCTCGTAATATTCTTCTTTTGGCGACTAATCCGGATGTAGACGCATCGCGCATCGAAGGAGTGATGAAGGCTATTCGAGCAATTCCCGGCGATTTATTAAAAAAGGCTGGCATCCCAGTTCCTTTTGACATGGCTAAATCTCGAAGACTAGGCGGGGCCGATGGGCAGATGATAATCGCGGAAACAAACGCCGGGGGGAAAATTGCCATGACCCAAATGGAAGGACGCGGCAGCCAGGAAGTGGCGGCAACCATTATCCATGAGATTATCGGGCATAAACTTTCTACGGTTTGGGGAGACAATGGCAGATTAATAGTCAGCCCAGAAACATGGCGGCGTATTACCCAAGTTTTGGGTATGAGACTACCAGATCATTTAAACGACGCAGATGAAAAGGCGTTCATTGAATATTTAAGAAATTTAAGAAATCCCGGAATGCGCCGTTTAACGGAGGCTGTTGCGCATGCGGCAGAAAATAACAGTAACCCGAGATTTATTGATCAGTATCAATTAACGCCAGATCATATTTTTAAAGTGCGGGCCATATTAAGAGAAAGTCTTTTTTTGAACGCTCAGCCAATTGATGTCGCTGGTAATATTTATCAAGGCTTTGAGTTTAATGGGCATCGATGGATCGCGTATTATTTACAGAAAGAAGGGACACGATGGATAGAAACATCCAGACCAGCTAACTTCCCCCGAGGGGAATTCGACCCCGCGGCGATAGGCTATGTTCCTCAAAGAGATGATTTCTTGATTCACGCTCAATGGGGATTAGTACAGGTGACAAGACCTCCGGACATGACCATGCGGGAGCCCCAAATCACCGTCAGACAAATTGGATCTCCAGGAAGCAGAGGTTTTGCTACTAAAGCCATTGATTCTCGAACCACTTTTTCAATTCCTCTTTTGGGTGAGGGAGATAACCGTTTCGCCCAAGAGGGCACAAGAGAGGCCTTTGAAATTTCCAAGGAGCGGGCAGAAGAAAAATATGAACCTGGTTTGGTGCCCTTTATTTTTGGATATAATTTGTTCAATCAACGGGTTCTTGAACAAGGCCCCACGGCAGAAACGTACCAGGCAATATTTTTAGAGACGTTACAGGAATTGAATCTTGATGTAAAGAAGTACAATTCTTTTCGCAAGGCTAACACTCCTTCTGAAAAAATAGCCGGACTTCTTCACAATATTGGATTTAAGGGCTGGAGTTCAAGCCCTCTAGACTTAAGTAGAGAAGATACTATACGAGTGGCCACCGTTGTTCTTTGGAAAGTGTATCAGCGTACCCATGAAGATTTAATAAAGGTAGGAGTTTTAGCATCCTTTGCCAGGCAAGGTTCAACAGGGGTTCATCCCAATAGCTGGATTCCCTTTGTGCATGCTCCTGAAGATTGGGTTGCGACTCAAGCGGTCCCTGCCGATATTGATCGTTATTATCGAGGTCTTTTGTGGAGACAGGGGCTTAAGACTATTTTAGATGATGCTCAGAAAAGAGAATATGACGCGATCGAACTTGAAATTTATAGAGCAGCGGCTCCTTATTATCCTTCCGATCACTATTTACACGAGAGCGATTCTTTTACAAAAGATATAGATGCCTTTGATAAGAGCCCCTCTGCAGAAGCAGCCCGGGCTTTGGTAGCCAAATATAGGGGCGCTATTAGCAGTGCTTTGGACGATGATCTTCTTGCGAGTATAGATGTGATTGTGCCTATTCCCAGAATTGATGTGAAAGAGTATGGGGTCACTTATTTAGCGGATGCCTTAGGCGAACTTTTCGGGAAACAGGTTTCTGTAGAGGCGCTGGTGAGAACAGATGGGACACGGCCGCAGATAATGCTCGATACCATGGATCGGTTGAGGAATGTGGCTGGTTCGTTTCAAGCGGGCCTTAGAAGACTCCGTACGAAGGTAGCTGGAGAATCTGTCAAGGGCAAAAGTATTTTACTGATCGATGATAATGAAACAACTGGCGCGACTCTTAAAGAGGCCCGCCGGATGTTATTGGAAGCCGGCGCAAAAAATGTCGTAACATTCGCCTTCGGGAAAACAACGGCGGACAGGGACCGCGCGATGGCGGGGCTGGAAGATGTTGCCGGCGACCCCGCGGCGGTAGGGGAAAAAGAAGCTATTCCTTTAGATTCGAGAATTTTGATCACTCATCTTATCAAGAAACCCGAAGGACTTGAAGAAGAAGTCAGAGAGGTAACAGGGTTGGAGGTTGGTTCCAGCATATATCGTGCTGGTAGATTACCGACAGACCTGAAAAATTTTACGTTAGATGCATTTAAAACATTTCTGGAGGGAGCAGGGAGGGGTATGCTCCCCGAGATTGCCGTAATTCAAATTGATTTGGCCGATGGTGCGAGAGTAAAGATCGAACCGAAGGCAGGAGGAGATCAGAAAGGAGAGTGGAGAGAATGGATAGAAGTTGAAATTACTCCAGGCAATCTATCCACAGAAAGCGTTGAGCATCTGCGCGAGGCAGTATTTAATTTTATGGGATGGGAGATTGAACGGGTGACAAACCCCGCGAAGATAGCTCGATTAAAAGAACATGTTGCTGTGTTAAGGGGCCAGATTGAGGAAACAATTGATTTTATAAAACAAAACAGTGGAGATGAATATAGCCATTTTGTTGATGGTCAAGATTTAAGAACGCAATTGGCCGAAAAACTTACAGAATTAGTTAGGGGAGTCAAGGAAAAAACACCGAATCCTTATGGAGAGAATACTTTGGTAGATAGGCTTAATGGAACCCTAAGAATTGGGTTTCTCACAACTAAGGAAGGAGTACAAATTGGTAACCAATATGATCTCCCCAATAAGGTAGGGTTTCCCGCATACAATTTAGAACACAATGCTATTTCTAAAGATAGAATAGGAGGAACTATAAGTTCTATTGAAGGAACTTTACAGACTACTTTAGAATTTCTTATTCGTTTAGAAAACGCGAATGTTGTTCGGGTTATTGCTCTTTATGGTGACTCGCAGGTTATTGATCCTAGGCCAGGCGCCGACCCCGCGGCGGTGGGGACTGTGATCATAGAAGCTCCTTTATTTTCTGATATTTTCTCTGGAAGAATCAAAGATCCAGGCCAGCAGGAAGTTCTTAAAGCGCAAATAGCCGCAGTTACAGGTTCCGCGGTTACTGATATACAATTCAGGACAGACGCCTTTTTCGATCGGCTCTTCAGCCCAGAAGTTTTGACCCGCATAGGGAATGTTATGGAACTTAAAGTTCAATCAGCCTTTCTTGCGTTAGAAAATGGTATAAAAGTTGAGACTCAGGGAGTCGATGGGACGTTAAGGATAGTCCTTGATTTGCCTGCAGATATTGCCGACGAGGATGCCGTAAGAAATAGGTTACAGGCCGCGCTTTTTGAATTTTTTGCCACTTCTCCTAAGGGAAGGGCTGTGGTGAGGAATCCTGCCGTTGTCGATGAGATTAAAAAAAGCGCGGGAGAGGTTAAGTTAATCCTTGCAGATATTAAGGGAATGCTTCAGGCGCTCGATAGAGAGACTTTAATGAGTTCTTTGAGCGATCCTGTGGAAGATTCAGCTTTGGGCCGAATAGTTGCTCGAGCCGAGGAATTAGACAAAAAGATTAAAGATTATAACGTATTACCCTTAAGTTCGCCAACGCGATGGTTGAGCAGGGCAATCTCCCGCGGCGAGATAGAATCCTCCACAGGAGAAAGTTTTGGATCGGGGAAAATCGATATTCGTAATGGATTGACTACTCCGTTAATTGGTTTTTGGTATATGGTTCAGGATGGGGGTATGGCGGGAACAGAAGGGGCTGATTTTTTTGGCAATTTAAAAATGATGAATTTTATCGATGCTGTCCTGGCCTTGTGCGAACGCCTGGAAAAAGCCAACCACGTGCATGTGGTCATTCACAAAGACGGCGTTCAAGCCCTTGATCCCCGCAGTGAAGAAGAATTGGCGGAAGATCATCTCCCTGGCGACCCCGCGGCGGTGGGGGCGCTTTCGAGCCTTGGGCTGACCACGGTGAGCTCAGAACAAAATGCAAAATTTCGTTCAGATGTTATTTATCCAACACTAAATAGGACGATTAAAGGCCAGCAGGATCAATGGATTAACCAATTGATTCAACTTAAAGGGGTTACGCATGGTTACGGGTTATTGACAGTTATCTTGGATGGCAATGGGGGGCATGAAGTGGCTGAATTTGCCAGGCAAAAAGTTCCGGAAATTTTCCAACGATTTCTTAAAGAAACGAACGGAAATGTAAGGGAGGCGCAACGTAGAACCATTGAAGAACTCCACCGTTTATTAAGAGAAGATGGGTCCATTAAAGATTCGGCTAAGGAACAGGGTTCTACGATAGCGATGGCTTATCTCTCGTACGATAATGCCCGCATCTACACAGCCACGTTGGGAGATTCGTGGATTGTTATTGGAAACAGCACGGCAAAAAAGTGGGAAAGCCGGCCTCACGACCGAAGAACCGAAATTACGATTGAGGGAGAAGAAGCAGTGCTGGCGATGAATGGTGTCTTAGGATACACACAGGTACAGAATTTGGAACGCGAACCCTACCTGGATGATCAGCCTCTGGAAGAAGGAGATTTTATGCTTGTCTTTTCTGACGGGCTGGTGGACGCGCCTGATCGCAGGATCGAGGATCTTCTCGAGGAAAATGTCGCCCTTGTTCAGGGGGATAGTCAAATAGGAGCCCAAAATTTAATTGGAGCGGCCTTAGAAAGAGGGACAAGAGATAACGTAACGGCGATTCTTCACCGGCAGATTTCAGCCGCGCAAAAACCATCCAAGGCCCAAAGAATTACCGCCAAGAACGCGGCGCAGGCCATAGCACTTCTACAATCTTTGGATAGTTATATGCTTCAAAGCTTGATGCGCAAAAAGTTTTTAACTCTAACCGAACCTGAGGGAAAAATCTCTCAGAAATTGATGATAGAGCCAGAGGATGGCCTCGAGGTTCGTTACGGAAATGTCAGGGATGAAGTAACGATATTTTCCAAGCCTCTGGGAAGGAATAAGGTCACGGTTAAATATGATGAAGGCTATGGACTTTGGCTGGAAGATTCTTCGACCTTGATTTTGCAGGTGCCGGGCAGGGAGGGCGGGATGTTCCGCCTTCGGCAAACCTCAGCTGATCCGCAGAAGCCGCAGTTTGAGATTACTCGTCTGGGCGGTATGCCCCTTGAATTACCTGACGCCGCGGCGGTGGGAAGCGATCTGGTCACAGAAACACAAGAGCAAAAGGTCGGCGGTATCAATCTTAACGCGGAGCTCCTGGATTTGCAGATTAAGCGCGATGGTAATGGCGTGCCGCTGCCTTTGCCCCAGCAGCCGATTCAAACGATGCAGATTGAAGGATTTATCCCCGTGATTATCAATATTACCCCAACGACAAATTTGCCGTTTATTTTGGGATTTGCGCCGAGAGAGCAATTGCCTGATCCTCAGAATCCATCCTCGTCACCCGCGCCCTCGTTAACGGCGGCGCGCAAAGAATCATAAATTGATGGCCACGTAATTTAATATTTCCTGCGCGGCGCGGCGGCTGGCGCCGGATGAGCCCAGCGATTCTTTGACTTTTTTTAATTCTTTTTTAATGGATTCTACGCGGGCTTCATTGAGGAGAATATTTTTTAGCTCATGTAAAATGTTTTTAGGTGTGGCCCCGTATTGAAGGCATTCGGCAACAACACGTTTACCGGCAACGACATTGACCAGTCCGATATAAGGAATTTTAATAAACAATTTAACTAACAGCCATGTGAGAAATGAGGTTTTGTAGATGACCACCATCGGTGTTTGAAGAATCGCTGTCTCGAGTGTGGCTGTGCCTGAGGCGACGAGCACCGCGTCGCTGGCATGGATGGCGTCGTAATGCTGGTCTTCTATTGTTTTGATCGGTAAATGAGAAAATTTTTCTAGATATTTATCAATAAAATTTTTATCAATGGAGGGCGCCCGGACAACAAAAAATTGGACGCGGGCAAGTTCTTTGTTGAGAAGCTGGGCGGCCTCAAGCATCAGAGGAAGGAGCGCCTCCACTTCTTTAGCCCGTGACCCGGGCAGAAGGGCAATCGTTAATTTATGTTCTTCGAGGCCCAACGCCTCTAAAAATTCTTTTCTGGAGGTACTTACCTTTATCTCATCAACCAAAGGATGTCCCACAAAGTTGACATCCATCCCAAAGCGGGCGTAAAAATCTTTCTCAAATTGAAACAGGACAAGCATTTTATCCACGCAGCGTTTGATTAATTTAACGCGGTTAGCTTTCCATGCCCAGACCTGCGGGCTGATGTAGTAAATAATTTTAATATCGGGATATTTTTTCTTGACGACCGCGGCCAATCTTAAATTAAAACCGGGATAATCGACGAGGATAACCGCCCCAGGTTTAATCTCGTTTATTTTAGAGAGAATGAGATCAAAGGCTTTCTTGAAATCTTGATAATGTTTGAGGACTTCCCAGAACCCAACGACGGCAATTTTAGTCAGGTCTTCGTAAACATCGACACCCACGGCTTTCATTTTGGGGCCGCCAAGGCCAGAGAAGATAAGGCTCGAATCAAGGCCTTTGAGCTCCTCGATTAAGGAAGCGGCGTGCATGTCGCCGGAGGTTTCGCCAGCAATGATGAAAATATGTTTATTGTTTTGCATAAACGGATTTATGTGAGATTTGTTCAGTAATCTCCAGCGCGACGGCGAGCGCGTCGCGGCCTTCTTTGCCGGATACAATGGGAGTTTTATCGTCGCGAACGCATTCTAGAAAATGTTTTAATTCCTGTTTGAGCGGTTCTTCTCGTTCAATGGGAAGAGAGTGCTTTAAGATTTGATTGTCGTGTTTTCGATAAATAAAGGCTTCCTGCTTGACATAATCCAGAGAAATATACGTATCGGGTTGAAAGATACGGATTTTGCGCACCACCTCATCGGAAACGCGGCTGGCGGTCAGGTTACAAATACAGCCATTTTCAAAGGTGATCCGGGCATTGGCGATATCCTCTAAAGGAGTTAGGATATTGGCGCCAATAGCGTCAATGTTTTTGATGGGCGATTTCACGAGCCCCAAAATAATATCAATGTCGTGGATCATTAAGTCCATCACCACCCCAATATCCAGAGAACGGTTAGGGAAGAGGTTGAGCCGATGGCATTCGATAAAAAGGGGAGTGTGTAGAAATCGTTCCACCGAGATGAAGGCTGAATTGAAACGTTCCACGTGTCCGACCTGCAATTTTAACTTTTTTTCTTGAGCGATTTTGTTAAGGGTATCCGCTTGTTTTAAGTCGGACGTCATTGGTTTTTCAATAAAAGTGTGGATATTGTGGCTGAGAAAGAATTGGGCCAGTTCAAAATGAGAAGTCGTGGGGACGCAAAGGCTCGCGCAGTCAATTTTTCCTGCTAGCTCTTGATAATCCTTCACAAAAGGAACATTATATTGCTTCGCGAGCGCCCGAGCGGAATCTTCCTTAAGATCACAGACAGCAACAAGTTGCGCTTCTTCCGGCAGTTCATTCAAGACCTTCAGATGCCGGGCGCCTAAGTGGCCCAGGCCGATGAGGGCAATGCGTAATTTAGACATGTCCCACAGAATAACAAATCCCTCGACAAAAGTCAATGGATATGCTAATGTAGCGAAAATTATGAATAATTATATCAAATTATTGCAATTTCTGCGCGGCCATAAGGGGCTGTTTTTTTGGGCGGTCGCCACCATGCTGATTGCCGGTTTCTTTGAGATTTTTTCCCTGTCCTTGCTTGTCCCGATGGTCGATATCGTCTTCACGGGGAAACAAATCGTTATCCCTAACGCCCTGCCTGACTTTATCCGGAATATTATTATTATAATTAATCAAATGGACCCCGGGAAATTACTGCGCTGGCTTATAACGGGATTCATAGTTTTGCTATTCTTGAAGAATTTCCTTATCTTTGCCTACCAATATTTAATGGGGGATGTCTCCCAGCGGATTATGCGCGATATCCGTTACCGCCTTTACGAAAAAATTCAAACACTCTCTCTTGATTACTTCAGCAAGAAACGTACGGGAGAATTAATCTCACGCATCACGCATGATACGAATCTTGTTGAGAACGCGGTCTCCTATGGACTGACCGATCTTTTTCGCCAAACTTTTACGATTATTTTCTGGATTGTCACCGCCTTTGCCATTGATCCTAAAGCGGCCTTAATTATTTTTGGTATTTTCCCGCTAATTGGTTTCCCGATGAGTAAGATCGGCCGGCGGCTTAAAAAGATTTCGAAAGGCATCCAAGAAAAAATGGCGGATATTAATTCGCTTCTGTTAGAGACGATCTCCGGGGTGAAGCTGGTTAAGGCCTTTGGCACCGAGCAGTATGAGATGAATCGGTTTAGGATTCAAAATCACGGTTATTATAAACTGCGCATGAAATCTACGAAGAGACTGATTGTGATTTCTCCCATTACCGAAATTATCGGCGGTATGTGCGGAGTGATTCTTATCATGTGGTTTAGTAATAGACTTCTTTCCCATGAGCTGTCCTTTGGTATTTTTATTTTATTTTTTGCCTCCATTATGTCCATTATCAGTCCGATTAAAAAATTAGGCAACGTCAGCGCCCTGACTCAGCAGGCCCTGGCCGCGAATGAACGTATCTATGGAGTCCTGGATAAGCAGCCCACCGTCAGAGAAAAAGAGCATCCTGTGGAACTGGAGGAGATGAAAAATTCTATATTCTTTAAGGATGTCCATTTTCACTATGACGATGAATCGGGGCTTGTCCTTCATGATATTAATTTGGAAATTAAAAAGGGAGAAATCGTTGCCATCGTCGGGCCAACGGGCGCGGGGAAGACAACGCTGGTCAATTTGATTCCGCGTTTTTATGACCCTATCCAGGGCAGCGTTAAAATGGACGCGATCGATTTGAGAGATGTCACGTTTCGTTCCTTAAGAAGTCAGATGGGGATTGTGACTCAAGAAACGATTTTATTTAATGATACGGTCAAGGCCAATATCGCTTACGGTTATGAAGAGGCGAGCGAGTCGCAGATTCAATCGGCCGCTCAAAAGGCCTTTGCCCATCAGTTTGTCGTGAAAATGCCGCAAGGTTATGATACCTTAATTGGAGACCGAGGGTTCCGTCTTTCCGGAGGAGAAAAACAGCGCATCTCGATTGCCCGGGCGATTTTAAGAAATCCTCCGATTCTTATCCTCGATGAAGCCACGTCCCAGCTGGATTCTGAATCTGAGCAATATATTCAAGAAGCTTTAAATGAACTGATGGAGGGAAGGACCGTTATTGCCATCGCGCACCGGTTATCGACAATTAAGAAGGCTAATAAAATTGTCGTTTTAGAGCAGGGGAAGATTGTTGGCATGGGCCGCCATGAGATATTGTTGGTGACCTGCCCCTTGTATCGGAAATTGTATCAAATGCAGTTTCAAGCGTAGGCAAAATAAAGAGTTGACCAAATCAGGGGTTATTGTGTATACTACTGCAACTTAAAAACTTTAATTTTATTAAATACTTTGCGGTTTAAATGGAGGGAAGATGGTTGAAGAATTAATCAAGCAATTGCTCGAAGCGGGTGTTCATTTCGGACATCAAACTCAACGTTGGAACCCAAAGATGAAAAAATACATTTTTGGGCACAGAAGCGGTATTTATATCATTGATCTAGAAAAGACAGTGGAGTGTCTTAATACGGCCAGAGATTTCCTCAAAGATGTGGCGGCTAAAGGCGGCCATATTCTTTTTATCGGGACAAAAAAACAGGCCCAGACGATCATTGAAGAGGAGGCCAAACGCTCACAGATGTATTTTGTCAAGAACCGTTGGCTGGGTGGGCTTTTAACAAATTATCAGACGATAAGAAAATCGCTTGATCGGTTAAAGACGATTGAACAAATGAGTGAAAACGGGATTTGGCAGAATTTAACGAAAAAGGAAGTGGCCCGTTTAACGAAAGAGAAAGAAAAGCTTTTACGCAATTTAGGCGGTATCCGCGACATGCGTAATCTTCCTCAAGCGGTGTTTATTGTTGACCCTAAAAAAGAAGAAATCGCGGTTAAAGAGGCCAGCAAGCTCAATATTCCGGTGGTGAGCCTCATTGACACGAATTCCGATCCTGATTTAATTGATTATCCTGTGCCCGGCAACGATGACGCGCTTAAAGCTATTAAAATTATAACTTCTCTTATTACCGACAGCATTATCGAGGGCAGAAAAGAATATTTGACCGGCCAGGCGGTAAAGTCTAAAATTGAAGGCGCATCGAAAGAAGAAGGGCAAGATTTAAAAGAGACGAACTCCTCTCGATTGGATCAGCCCGCTTCACTTTGATCCTTGATAAAATTTGGTTTAAAGAGTTCAAGAGAAAGGATTCCTCGATGGTAATTTCAGCAGACACGATTAAAACGTTAAGAGAAATGACCTCCTGCGGCGTCATTGAGTGTAAGAAGGCTCTCGAAGCGGCCAAAGGAAATTTTGATCAAGCTAAGGAAATTTTAAGACAAAGAGGATTAGAAATCGCGGCGAAAAAGGCAGGACGCGTGGCGAAGGAAGGACGGGTGGAGGTTTATATTCATCCGGGTTCTAAGCTGGGTGTTTTAGTTGAGATTAACAGTGAAACAGATTTTGTGGCTCGCAGTGAAGATTTTTGTGCCTTTAGCAAGAATGTGGCCATGCATATTGCCGCCTGTCAGCCTGGCTACGTCAGAAAAGAAGAGATCCCTGCCGACCTGTTAAAAGCGCAGCTTGATCAAGAAACATTTATTAAAGAGAAGTGCCTTCTGCCCCAGCCTTTTGTTAAGGATCCTACAAAAACTATTCAGGATTGTTTAAACGAACTCGTCCTGAAAGTAGGAGAAAATATAGCTATTAATCGATTTGTTCGATACAAGGTAGGCGAAAGTGAGCAAAAAACCAATTTATAAGCGGATTCTTCTCAAATTAAGCGGGGAAGCGCTGTTAGGCAGCCGAGAGCATGGTATTGACGCGGAAATGTGCGCCTTGCTCGCTCAGGAAATCAAGGAGGTGCGAGCGCTGGGGATTAAAGTAGCGCTTGTTGTCGGCGGCGGAAATATTTTCAGAGGTGGCGTTGAATCAAAACGTTTTGGATTAGACCGTTCGGTGGCTGATTATATGGGCATGTTAGCGACCGTTATTAATGGACTCGCCCTGCAGAACGCCTTAGAGCAGATGGATGTCCCTACCCGAGTAATGACCGCCATTCAAATGGCCGCCATTGCCGAACCCTACATTCGCCGACGAGCTTTACGTCACTTAGAGAAAGACCGCGTGGTCATTTTTGTCGCTGGCACGGGAAACCCTTATTTTACAACCGATACAGCGGCCGCCTTAAGAGCCAAAGAGATAGGGGCGGATGTAATCCTCAAGGCTACCAAAGTCGATGGGGTGTATTCGGCTGATCCGATGATTGACAAATCCGCGAAGAAATTTACCAAGCTTAAATTTATCGATGTCTTAAAGAAACATTTGAAGGTGATGGATTCTACGGCCATCAGCATGTGCATGGATCATAATCTGCCGATTATCGTTTTTAATCTGCGCCAAAAAGGAAATATTAAAAGAGTGGTTTTGGGAGAGAAATTAGGTACGCTCGTTTATTAAGGAGGGGGTATCATGGTCACGAAAGAAATTGTTCAACAAACAGAAGTTAAAATGAAGAAGGCCATTGAGGCCGCCAACCGGGAATTCGGTGAGGTGCGCACAGGCCGTGCCCACCCAGGGTTAATTGAAGGGCTGCATATTGATTATTATGGGACGCCGACACTGGTGAAACAAATAGCTTCTATTTCTATCCCTGATCCTCGGACAGTGATCCTGCAGCCCTGGGATGCCAGTATCATTCCGGAAATAGAAAAAGCCGTGTATAATTCTAAACTGGGAGCCACCCCTACCAATGACGGAAAGCTGGTTCGTTTATCTATCCCACCTCTTTCCACAGAACGTCGGGAAGAATTAAAAAAAGTTGTTAAAGAGATGGCGGAGAAGGCCAAAGTTTCTTTGCGAACG
>Ga0082335_1007841_pt1 | contig 12595 bp, 23 predicted proteins | sample Subgrocontami58m_FD_72375 | JGI IMG/M metagenome (GOLD analysis project Ga0082335, IMG submission 72375) | Subsurface groundwater microbial communities from S. Glens Falls, New York, USA - GMW37 contaminated, 5.8 m (SPADES assembly) (version 2) ...
GCTCCAACGCCGGCATCCAGTTGATGGACGAGGTGGCCGGCAACCTCAAGGGGCACCGCAGCGTTGTCATCAACGCCGGACGGGCCGAGGAACTCGGCATCGAAGACGGCGACACGGTCGAAGTGCGCTCCTATGTGGGCAAGACCCGCGGTCCGGCAGCACTGCGCCAGGGGATACGCCCCGACACGCTGCTCATGATCGGGCAATTCAACCACTGGGCGACGCCGTATGCGAAGGACATGAAATCCCCGAGCATGAATCCCCTGCTGGCGATGTCGATGGCGCTCACCGATGCGACCGGATCCTCGGCCGATCTGGTGCGCGTGGGGATTCGGCGGGTCGGTTGATTACGGAGCTGGCTTCGCCAACACCTTTGCTCAAGTTCAAGCCTGTTCGGACGGATGATCGCTCCGCCGTGGACTCGCCATGATTCGTCGTGTATACTTGCTGTATCTACATTTAATTGGGGGAATGCCATGAGAACCGCTTCGGTGTTCAAGTCGGGCAATTCGCAGGCGGTACGATTGCCTAAGGATTTCCAGTTCGATGTGCGCGAGGTGGAGATTTTTCGGCGCGGCGACGAGGTGGTGTTGCGGCGCGTGCCGAAGAATCTTTCGGCGGCCTTCGATATTCTTGCATCGCTGCCGGAGGATTTCATGGCCGGTGGGCGCGACGACACCCCGCCGCAGTTGCGCGACGGGCTGTGATGGCTCTGCGCTATCTGCTCGATACCAACATCTGCATTTACATCGCCAAGCAGCGCCCGCCCGCTGTCGCCAAGCACTTCGCGCGCCTGGCCGCGGGCACGGTGGGGATGTCGCTTATCACCTTCGGCGAATTGCGCTACGGCGCGGAAAAGAGCGTCCGGCGCAAAGAGACATTGGCCGCATTGGAGCGACTGGTCGAGGTGATCCCGGTCATCGAACCCGATGCGGCAGTCGGCGCGGCCTACGGCGTCCTGCGCGCGCAACTCGAACGAACCGGAACGCCGATCGGCAACAACGATCTGTGGATCGCGGCTCATGCACTCGGCCTGGGCCTGACGCTGGTGAGCAACAACACGCGCGAGTTCGAGCGTGTGCCCAAGCTCAAGTTGGAGAACTGGGCAGAATAGCCGGGCAGGCGCGTACGCCGCTGGCGCCGCCGAGGAAGAATTTCTCGGCGGAATCGAGCGTCTTGTTGGTCTGCCGACCTGATTGGCCAGCACCTCGTCATCGCCGGATTCCTCCGCGCAGCGGTCGATGCTTGCGAGTACATCGCTTTCTTTCCGGGCGCGGAAACGTTTCTGCGGCGCCGTGTACATCTCGCAGAACGTGCAGCGATTCCAGGAGCAGCCGTCGGTCAGCGGCAGGATCAGCGACTGCGCTTCGCTCGGCGGGCGAAATACCGGTTCGATGTAACGGATGGGAAAGTCTTGTCGCATGCGGTTTGAATCCATTCAATTGGTCTTGAGCAAAGACGTCTCTTGCTCGCGTCGAATCTGGCTGACGGGCGTACATGATACGCGCACAAGAGGACGAATCTGGGCAATGGGTTGGACCCTACCTATACCGGGCAGGGGAGGAAATTCCGCCAGACAGTCCTGAGAGTTGTTTGAAGCGTTCGGTTTGACTCTGAATGGACGCCTGCAACCCAGACAGACATTCGCACCAAACGCGATGCGGGAGTTTTTCTAGGGCCTCAACGTTGGAATTGAGCCGCGCCGATAGGCGTCGGCTCGAATGACTGGTGTACGCCCGACATGGGCATGAGTTTATGGGGTGAAAGTCCCCTGCAGGAGTATCGGACTTGTCGCATGCGGCAAGGATAACTGCTAGCCGAGGGCAAGGGCAAGACCGCGAGGTGTTGTCTGAAGGAAGCCTAAGCGCAAACGTGCGAGCCGACGAACATCTCGATCCCCCTTGAGGGGAGAAATCGCATAGAAGGCCCAGTCTGCGGGCGAGTCAGCACTTGATGACGAAGCCCACCCGGACGGTTGGACAGGGTAAATGCGGCGGTTGTGCACGGAAAGCTCATATTCTTATTCGGGGAGATCAGCCTGAGGGACACGTGTGCTCCCTGTTTGTGAACCGCCCGGTGCGGACCCGCATGCCGGGTGGTGTGGGGAGGGCCGGTTAGCAGCCGGCCCTTACCCGATTGGGCCTCTGCGCCCGAAGCGAGATGAACCAATGTTGACAGTCACATCACCCGGCCGGCCGCACCGTGAGCTTCAAGCCCAGCGCCGTGCAGACGCGAGCGATGGTGTCGAAGCGCGGCTGCGCCCCCGGGCGCAGCGCCTTATACAACGCTTCGCGCCCGATACCTGCACCCTGCGCGATCTCGGCCATCCCGCGCGCCTTGGCAATGTCGCCCAGTGCGGCGGCCAGCAGCGCGGCGTCGCCATCCTCGACGATGGCGTTCAGGTACTCCGAAATCGCCTGCTCGCTGTCCAGGTGTTCGGAGAAGTCGAAGTCGGGCAGGTCGGTGACCTTGATCTTTTTGCTCATGCTTCACTCCTCAATGGTTACGGCCACAGCCTGCGCGGCGGCGATGTCGGCCTGTTGCGTGGATTTGCCGCCGCCGCCCAGCATCACGATCACCACCGCGCCGCGCTGCACGTAGTACATGCGCCAGCCGGGGCCAAAGTGCTCGCGCATTTCAAACACCCCCGCGCCCACCGGCTTCACGTCGCCCAAGTTGCCCACGCTCGCCTTGCGCAGCCGCGCCAGCAAGCGCCGGTGTGTGAGGCTGTCCTTTAGACCCAGCAACCAAGCATTGAATTCGTCGGTGCGTTTGATCGTGAACACGGGTGAAGTGTAGTCGGTCGAATACAGTATGTCAATGGCTGCCCGTTATGGCCACCGATGGGATGACCTTCGACTTCGACGGTCCCGCTTTGCGCACCGTACATGCGAGTGGGGTGAGACCCAACGCTCCGGTTCAGCGGCGGCGCTCGCGCCGTCCGCTGCAACCGGTTGTTATGCGGCATTCTTGCCTCTCTGACTTTCCTGCTGCCTGCCACGCAATGCAGATCCGCTATTTCCCGAGCGTGTTGTTGATGCGCTCGAATAGTCTCTCGAAACGCTTCAATGTCTCGTCGCTCAGCTTGGACAGGACCGCCTCGCGCTCGCGCAAAAGCACGTCCGCCGGGCGGCCGTGATCGAAGCGCTCTACACCTTCCATGCGCGCGATACGCGCTACGATTGGATCAGTGCCCTTAAGGTCTCCTCGATCTTCACTTCGGTCGAGTCGAGGATGTTGCGGAACATCCGGATTTGCACGGTCTTGAGCTTCATCGCTTCTCCCGGTACCCGCCCAGTGGGCTATTCGTAGTGTCGCACTCGCCGAGGGTCCGGCGATGAGTGCCACGTGATGGCCAATGCCGCATAACGTAGAGGTAACGCGCGGGCCGCTTGCGGCCCGTCGCCGTTGACCGCCTTGTTGGGCAGCAAACGGCTACCGGAGCGCGCCATATGTAACCTTAGGTCGGAAATCGCTCCCAGTAACCGTTGCCTCCAAGGCGCCTACCTCAATCAGCGTGAATTGATTGTTCTTTGTGCTCAAGTAAAAAGTCTCGGTGCTTCCCGTGAGATTCGCAACGAAGATTAGGACAATCAATTCGTTGTCTTCGAACACTTTTGTCGTTTCAGCACCGCTGCCACTCGGATATGTGACGAAGGGACGCGAGGCACGAAGGTTTGCGAACGTAAACTGTTGACCCACCTTTCGGGCATCGGACTTCGATACGACGCCTACGTATCCGTCGCGAGCTGGCGACTGGGCACGCAGAGGCGCGGCGAATAAGTTAAGCGCCACGAGGAGTAGTACCGCGATTCGATAGAAAGTGGCAGGCATTTCTATGGCTCCTACTTTGCCGCCCAAGGATCAAAATCACCGGGCTGCGCGGCTATTTGCACGGATCCAGTGCATTGCAGGGTTGGGCGTCGTGGCACGCGGAATTGGAACAGCATGTCAGAACAGTATTAGGTCTTGAACCCGACGGCTTTCAACGTCAGCTTCCAGTTCAATGCCCTCGGCTCCCTGTGCGTAGACGATTCGTCTAAATTTCGGGCCGAGAACCGTGCCACCAGGAACAATGAAGATTGAGTACACGTTGTCGCCGATTGCAATTAGGTTCGCAACCTCATGCGCCTCAAACTGACCTGGCTGTCCTAGCCAGGTATTTGTTGCGCCATCAGCTTGCTGCATTCGCGCCTGCGTGACGCGACCCGAATTGTCGAGGTGCACCGCCATTAGGCCATAAAGAGCCATTTGATCTTCTCCGCGTGAACGGTTCGGCAACAAGAAGCCCAACGCAGAAGTGTGCGGCGGGCGCGCACGGCGCGTAGAAATGGTGCGACGCTTCCGCCCGTCCGCACCACTGCCATGTTATGCGGCGATGGCTGCGGGACGCTCATGTGTCCGGCCCCTCCACAAGCCGTGCGACCTCGTGTCCACACGTGGCGCAGTTGCCATTGAGCAAGAGATCTCCGCGTTTGACCGTGGCTGTTACGTTGACGATGGAGACAGCACCACGGCAATGTCCACAGTAGACGTTCGCCAGTAGCCTTGCACGTGTGTCTGCGGGAATGGTCATCCAAAACCCGGATGCCTGCCTCGTAAATCCAACCACCTCAGGGTTGGTCATGGCTCGGTCGCCAATCTCGCCGCATAACGTCTGAGTTCAGGGGCGCGGCGCGGCCTTATCGCGTAGCGTCCCCTGCAACGACGGGTTGGGCACCTCTTCGCCGCTTGGGAACAGCAGGAACCAGTTCGATCTTGAGCGTGCAACCAACTGCAGCAGCGTATTTCTTTAGCGACGCCACCGACGGCGCATGCTTTCCAGCAGCCTCTAGCCGTGAAATGGCACTTTTCGTGGTACCCATGCGAACAGCTACCGCCTCCTGAGTGAGGCCAGCGCGAGCACGAGCAGCTAGCATTTCATGAGCGAGGGAGTACTCGACCTCAAGGGCCTCATATGCTTCGCTAAAGCCTTGGCGCTTGGATGCCTTTTCAAGAAACGCCTTGTGGTCATGGCGGACAGGTTGGAATTTCAGATTAGCCATTTTGAACCTCCTTCAATCGCTTCCGAGCGAGCTTAACTTCGTGGTCTGGAGTTTGCTGCGACTTCTTGATAAAGGCGTGGAGCACTATTACGCGCCGCCCAACGAGAAAGCAGTAGAACGCACGACCAATACCCGAGCGACCGCGAGGCCGTAACTCAAACAGTCCATCGCCGAAAGCTCGCGAATACGGCAGCTTCAAATTGGGGCCATGCTCTATGAGCAACTCGACGATTCGTGCGAAGTCCGCAAGAACATCGGCTGGCCAAGATTCGATCTCATCCAGTACTCGCCCATGGAAGTACTCAACAGAAAATGCCATGAATGAAGGTTAGCATTATTGCGAACTTACGTCAATGCGTAGCGAGCTGTCTGAGGTGCCCAACGTGGAAGTGAGCGGCGCTGAGCCGATAGGCGAAGCGTCCGCTCGACTGCAAAGTTATATTTCACCTTTTTCGGCTTCCTCGAACAACTCAACTATGGCCCTTTTCTTCCAAACCATGCCAATGTCAGATTCGGAGTTGACCCTGCCACTGTATATTCCAAGCAAGAATACCTGTTGCTGCTTGGCCATATACGTCTTGCCGTCGACACTCACTGTCTCTCCAGGATGAAAGATTCTGACGACTGGAGATCCCGATTGTCCCTTTCTCGTCCTACAGTCGATGTACATCAGTGGCTTGTTGTCCACGTCAATTGCCGGTTCGGATGCTGCATACCCGGTGCTCCAGATTGGAAAATTGTCCGTTGAAAGACCAAACGGATATCCAATCACATTGACTCTGATGCATACTTGCAAAGGCAGATCGGGGCCGTCCGCCGGCAGAACCAAATTTCTTACGTTGACTTCGGGTGGGGAGAATTTGAAGCCGACCAAATCAACTGCCGGGTCGGGGTGCTCAACCCAAGCAGGACGAGCGCGATTTTGTTCCATGTACAAAGGTATGTGATACCACTGCCAGCTAGAACAAATAAAGCCCTCATCTTTCTTGCGTGTGATCGGAATTAATACTGACATCTTGTCGGGAATGGCAGCGTTCTTCTTATCTAAGCACTCACCTGTCGCAATATTTCTGCCTAAGACATTGTGCTTATTGGTCACCAGCAAAACACGCTCCCCCACACCCGCGAAGAATGCTGTGCCAGATGCTAACTCAAGATCGTTGAATTTCAGGACAACCCGAAATGCTGCGAAGCTCGTTACCGACAAAACTCGAGACTGCGTTGCGTCGCTCATGAAATATAACGTTGGAATTGAGCCGCGCCGATAGGCGTCGGCTCGAATGGCTGGTTGGGCCTCCGCGCTCGAAGCGAGATGAACCAATATTGACAGTCACATCACCCGGCCGGTCGCACCGTGAGCTTCAAGCCCAGCGCCGTGCAGACGCGAGCGATGGTGTCGAAGCGCGGCTGCGCCCCCGGGCGCAGCGCCTTATACAACGCTTCGCGCCCGATACCTGCACCCTGCGCGATCTCGGCCATCCCGCGCGCCTTGGCAATGTCGCCCAGTGCGGCGGCCAGCAGCGCGGCGTCGCCATCCTCGACGATGGCGTTCAGGTACTCCGAAATCGCCTGCTCGCTGTCCAGGTGTTCGGAGAAGTCGAAGTCGGGCAGGTCGGTGACCTTGATCTTTTTGCTCATGCTTCACTCCTCAATGGTTACGGCCACAGCCTGCGCGGCGGCGATGTCGGCCTGTTGCGTGGATTTGCCGCCGCCGCCCAGCATCACGATCACCACCGCGCCGCGCTGCACGTAGTACATGCGCCAGCCGGGGCCAAAGTGCTCGCGCATTTCAAACACCCCCGCGCCCACCGGCTTCACGTCGCCCAAGTTGCCCACGCTCGCCTTGCGCAGCCGCGCCAGCAAGCGCCGGTGTGTGAGGCTGTCCTTTAGACCCAGCAACCAAGCATTGAATTCGTCGGTGCGTTTGATCGTGAACACGGGTGAAGTGTAGTCGGTCGAATACAGTATGTCAATGGCTGCCCGTTATGGCCACCGATGGGATGACCTTCGACTTCGACGGTCCCGCTTTGCGCACCGTACATGCGAGTGGGGTGAGACCCAACGCTCCGGTTCAGCGGCGGCGCTCGCGCCGTCCGCTGCAACCGGTTGTTATGCGGCATTCTTGCCTCTCTGACTTTCCTGCTGCCTGCCACGCAATGCAGATCCGCTATTTCCCGAGCGTGTTGTTGATGCGCTCGAATAGTCTCTCGAAACGCTTCAATGTCTCGTCGCTCAGCTTGGACAGGACCGCCTCGCGCTCGCGCAAAAGCACGTCCGCCGGGCGGCCGTGATCGAAGCGCTCTACACCTTCCATGCGCGCGATACGCGCTACGATTGGATCAGTGCCCTTAAGGTCTCCTCGATCTTCACTTCGGTCGAGTCGAGGATGTTGCGGAACATCCGGATTTGCACGGTCTTGAGCTTCATCGCTTCTCCCGGTACCCGCCCAGTGGGCTATTCGTAGTGTCGCACTCGCCGAGGGTCCGGCGATGAGTGCCACGTGATGGCCAATGCCGCATAACGTAGAGGTAACGCGCGGGCCGCTTGCGGCCCGTCGCCGTTGACCGCCTTGTTGGGCAGCAAACGGCTACCGGAGCGCGCCATATGTAACCTTAGGTCGGAAATCGCTCCCAGTAACCGTTGCCTCCAAGGCGCCTACCTCAATCAGCGTGAATTGATTGTTCTTTGTGCTCAAGTAAAAAGTCTCGGTGCTTCCCGTGAGATTCGCAACGAAGATTAGGACAATCAATTCGTTGTCTTCGAACACTTTTGTCGTTTCAGCACCGCTGCCACTCGGATATGTGACGAAGGGACGCGAGGCACGAAGGTTTGCGAACGTAAACTGTTGACCCACCTTTCGGGCATCGGACTTCGATACGACGCCTACGTATCCGTCGCGAGCTGGCGACTGGGCACGCAGAGGCGCGGCGAATAAGTTAAGCGCCACGAGGAGTAGTACCGCGATTCGATAGAAAGTGGCAGGCATTTCTATGGCTCCTACTTTGCCGCCCAAGGATCAAAATCACCGGGCTGCGCGGCTATTTGCACGGATCCAGTGCATTGCAGGGTTGGGCGTCGTGGCACGCGGAATTGGAACAGCATGTCAGAACAGTATTAGGTCTTGAACCCGACGGCTTTCAACGTCAGCTTCCAGTTCAATGCCCTCGGCTCCCTGTGCGTAGACGATTCGTCTAAATTTCGGGCCGAGAACCGTGCCACCAGGAACAATGAAGATTGAGTACACGTTGTCGCCGATTGCAATTAGGTTCGCAACCTCATGCGCCTCAAACTGACCTGGCTGTCCTAGCCAGGTATTTGTTGCGCCATCAGCTTGCTGCATTCGCGCCTGCGTGACGCGACCCGAATTGTCGAGGTGCACCGCCATTAGGCCATAAAGAGCCATTTGATCTTCTCCGCGTGAACGGTTCGGCAACAAGAAGCCCAACGCAGAAGTGTGCGGCGGGCGCGCACGGCGCGTAGAAATGGTGCGACGCTTCCGCCCGTCCGCACCACTGCCATGTTATGCGGCGATGGCTGCGGGACGCTCATGTGTCCGGCCCCTCCACAAGCCGTGCGACCTCGTGTCCACACGTGGCGCAGTTGCCATTGAGCAAGAGATCTCCGCGTTTGACCGTGGCTGTTACGTTGACGATGGAGACAGCACCACGGCAATGTCCACAGTAGACGTTCGCCAGTAGCCTTGCACGTGTGTCTGCGGGAATGGTCATCCAAAACCCGGATGCCTGCCTCGTAAATCCAACCACCTCAGGGTTGGTCATGGCTCGGTCGCCAATCTCGCCGCATAACGCAGAGCTAACCGGTGCGCGCCGTCGTTGCGCGCGTCCGGTTGAGCCCCCAGTTGGGCGCTGGCACTCTATTTTCTGAGTCCTTCAACAAGATGCTTTGCTTCATTGGAACGCTCATTGTTTTCATTCGGTATCTGCGCCAACGCGTCAGTCACGATGGTAGCTACATCTTTTGGGATAAGCATGCCGGACTTCTCAAGATGTCTTAGAAGAGCGCGAACAATGGCAAGAGCAGCCATTCCGTTTGCTCCACCCGGCTGCCCCTTTGTTGCGAAATCATTCATTGGACCTCTCCTTCAAAAGATGCCGAACGCCAGCATTAAGCGGAGCGCCGCTTCTTGGTCTGTCGGTCTTCAGGCACATTGTTAGGACGCAGGACGCGCATTATCGTGACTACTGTATTTGGGCGACCCACTTTTCGCTGACCTATCACCAATTGTTCTTCAGACCGCATGTGATTAGGGAAGGACCGAAATTAATTCCAAAGCATTGCAGTTATTGCGCAAGAGACGAGTGCTATCACGCCAGAGCCTGCCCGTAATACCGCACCAAACGTAATCGAAGCAAGCGTCAGATCAGTAATCCCGCTCGGCCAAACCCAGTACGCAGCAGCGAATCCGATCGCAAGGATGGCTACCGCCATTATGCGCACGGTGGTCTGAGCTTGCTCATTGGTCGTGAATTTGCCGTTTCGCTCGTCCATGTTGCCTGCCTACGCCGGTAGTGGTGCGGCCCAACGTTCGCAGCCACCGGCGCGCGAGCCCAGACGACCGACAAGGCACGACGCTGGCCGCGCGTCCGGGTGCGCTGCGGGGTTAGGCTGCACGTCGTACTCCGCCTGCGCGACGGACTTCTTCTACAACCTTTTCAACTTGCGTGTTGAAGAAGTTTACGCGGTTTTCCCGAACATAGCTGAAAAAGGCAACGAGATCCAAATCTTCGAGCACGGTCGCGTGTCCACTCCAAGGGTCTGTGTTGCTTCGAACGCGCATTTGCTCAATCGCTCTGCGTATCAATGCGTCAGATCCCAACGCGGCAAGGCCTAAACGGGCCACTGCAGTAATCCCAGAATCGTAACGCCTACGAGCCATGTCGACGTATTCATCGGCAACTTTTGACGCCATTTCTTGTTCTTGTCTCTGGCGTTCGAGTCCGCGCTCATGCTGTTGACGCTCGCGCTCTAGTTCCCGTTCGTGCGTTTGGCGATCCACTTCCAATTGACGTTCGTGCTTTTGGCGCAAGCGCTCTTGGCGTTCGCCACGTTTCACTCCAGCGAAGTACAGTAGAACGGAAACAACGACGCCGATCGCGGCGATGATGATCTCAGCGGTCATATTTGTGCAGCCTAACGTCTACGCCCACCGGCGCGCGCGCTCGATGGTTGGTTCTGGCGCGATGCTTCTCGCGCGTCCGCGTGGGGCGTGCTGTTAGGCATTGCCTTCTGGCTCCGCCAAAGAAAGAACCCGCTCCACAAAGCGCTTTGGCTCGAAGTGGGCGTCATCCTCGCCAAACACCAATGGCTCTATCGCCGTTGCCGCCCATACGGGTTCGGCAACCGCCACGGAGCCATCTGGTGCCTCTGGCAGCGCCCAGGCCGGTAAGACGCGAGCTTCAAGAAGCCGAGTCATAGCAACGAGCCGATACTCGACCACTAGAGCCTTTCGTGGTTCGCCCTTGAAGATTCGGGCCATGGTGTGAAGTCTGCCTTCCCAATTGCGATCTTTGGGTGCCAGCTTGTGCACCTCGTCGGTCGCGCGCCTGAGATCCTCAATGGTCACGGCCACGGAATTCAGATCAGCCTGCAATTTCGCCTCGCTCATTGGCAATGCCTAACGTTTGAATTCACCGGCCTGCGCGGCTTTTCGCGCAGGTCCGGTGGAATGATTTGTTAGCCACGTGGCATACATAATTACTTTGCAGTCATTCTGCCTTTGCTGTTTTGTACAGCTGATTTCCCGGACGGAATAGCCACCATCCTTCCATCCGAACCCTGCACCGCGCGTTCTCTTGGCCCAATTGCTGCCATGCGACCGTCACTTCCTTGCACCGCCCGTTCCCCCGGGCCAATGGCAACCATATGACCATCACTGCCCTGTACGGCTCGGCCCCCGGCCGGGATAGCAACCATTCGGCCATCGCTACCTTGGACGGCCCGCCCACCCGGAGGAATTTTCACCATGTGTCCATCGCTCCCCTGAACTGCCCGGTAGCCATCAGGAATAGTGATTGTTTTCCCGTCTGAACCAGTAACCTTCCTTGGCATGGCAACCCCCTTATTGGTAGTGGCTAACGCAGAGCTAAGCGGCGCGGCGCTTTTGGCCGCGTCCGCTTGAGCGCGAAGTTAGAGGTTGCGCATGATGCTCAGCATAGGCGTCGAGTAAGCGTCGGATCATCCGCTGATACTGGGTGTTGTGCTTTAGCGCCTGACTCTTGAAGAAGTCGACGCTGCGTTTGCTCAGGGCGAGCGTTACCTTAACTCCGTCATCCCGGAAGACGAGATCCTCCGGGCTAGGAAGAAAATCGGAAACAACCTCAAGGTTTCCGAGTGGCTCGTTTGTGTATTTGATTTTCCCGCTCATAGATTTGCTTTCCTTTGCGCCAATAACCTGCCCCGAAAATCCGGATCACGTCGTCGCGATACACGAACCTAACGGTAAGAACTCCGTCGTCGACAAGGCCGAAGCAAAAGTGCCGCTTCTCGTTTGAACTATGCGAATGATCTTCGGCTATCACGCGCTTGGGGTCGGCGAAAGCAAACTGCGCTACCCCGAATGCAACGCCGTGCTTCTCCCGGTTTTCGTGGTCCTTCTTTGCATCCCACTCGAACCGGGTCTTTGCCATGGAAGAAGGTTAGCACAAATATGGGAAAATAGCCATATTATCGTATGGCGAATAGAGGGCGGTTATCGCGAGCTCTAACGTTCGCGTTGAGGCGCGCGCGGCTTCATGCGCGTCGCCTCCAACGCGCTGTTAGCCTTCCTTGCTTGCGATATGGCGCTGTACAAGCTCCGCCATCTGCTTTGAGCTTGCATCGCCTCGCTCATAGAGACCTGCAATGGTCCCCAATTTGTCCGGGAGAGGTCTGTTCTGACTCGTCTTCCATTTCCCGAGAACGGTGCGAATGGAAATCTCAATACCGACGATCGCCTTCAGCATGGTGTCAATGTAATCAGGCGGTGCGTCGGAGACGCTCCACGGAACCGCGCTTTCTGACTCATGTAGATCGCTAAGCTCGGTTACATGCTTGAGCAGCCAGTCTCTATCTTCAATGGCGCAAGGTACGCCGTGGGCGTGGACAACGGCATAGTTCCAAGTCGGCACAGCTTTTCCGTGCGCGTGCTTGGTAGGATACCAAGAGGGAGTGATGTACGTTTGGGGCCCCTGAAAGATCACCACGCATGCCATTTCGTTGGTGAGGGACTTCCAGATCGGATTTGCGCGAGCGACATGACCAATGAGCGTACCGTACTCACCTCGCGTTGAGTCGACAAGGAAAGGAATATGGTTAACGACCAATCCCTCCTTGGCCTGTGTAACCCAGGCGCCCAAAGGATGTGACCTTATGAGCGCATGAAGAACCGCGACATCGCGCTCCTCGAAATGTTTCGGCGTATACATAGGCGGCCCCTCCTTTAGGAAGGCTAACGTGCCTGGTCAGCGGCCGCCGAAGGCGGTCCGCTGGACCTAAAGTTAGACGGCAGTATTAGCTTCACGTTTTTGCTCCGCCAAAAGTCGAGCGCCCAC
>Ga0082335_1007844_pt1 | contig 12593 bp, 10 predicted proteins | sample Subgrocontami58m_FD_72375 | JGI IMG/M metagenome (GOLD analysis project Ga0082335, IMG submission 72375) | Subsurface groundwater microbial communities from S. Glens Falls, New York, USA - GMW37 contaminated, 5.8 m (SPADES assembly) (version 2) ...
TTCATGCTCCTTCAACACGCCAATAATCTGTTCTTCCGTAAACCGTGCACGCTTCATAGGTCCGTCCTTTACAAGGCCGGACTCTAATCCCCCGTGGAGGAACTTTGCAGTGGCAGGTCAGCTCCATCCTTTCAAAGACGGAAATGGGCGCATCGGTCGCATGTTGATACCACTTATGTTGTGGCGCTTCGGCGCTCTTTCTCAGCCCTACTTCTATATGAGCTCATATTTTGAACAGAGGAGGGATGAATATATTGACCGCATGCGCCATGTTTCTTCATCTAGAGCATGGGTAGAGTGGGTTATTTTTTTCTTGGAGGCGCTAGAAGCGCAAGCGAACGCCAACCTTGCAAAGGCGGAAGAAATTAAAAGTCTTTATGAGGACATGAAGGTGAGATTTAGAGATATTCTTTCTTCTCAGTGGAGCACGACGGCGCTCGATTTTGTGTTTACACGACCCGTTTTCCGCAACAACGTGTTCACCCATAAGACAGACATACCCAACGCTACCGCTCACCGATTTACACGAGCGTTGGCTGAGAACGGTTTGTTACGAACCATTGAACCGTCGTCTGGCCGACGTCCAGCGCTCTATTCTTTTGAGCCTCTGCTCGCGCTGGTGCGCGCGTGAAAAAAACGCCCGCCTGTCCATCCGAGGTCCGGGCGTCCGAAGGGCCAATTCAATGCCTGCCTTCGCCGTCCCGCGCCAAATGGAAAGAGCCGCCGTCATCTCGAAGTGCGGCGCCTATCGTTACAGCCTCACGCGCAGATGGAGCGACGCGCCGCCGCTGCCCTTCGTGATGCTCAACCCGTCGACCGCCGACGCAATAGACGACGACCCGACGATCCGCCGCTGCATCGGCTTCGCGCGGCGTGAAGGCGCGGGCGGATTGATCGTCGCCAATCTCTATGCGCTGCGCTCGCCCTCGCCCGAGGCGCTCTGGTCGGCGCGCGATCCGATCGGCCCACAGAATTGGCGAACGCTCGTTGGCCTCGCGGCGCAAGCGTTCGATCAGTCGGCGCCCATCATCTGCGCGTGGGGGGCGCTGGCCCGACAAGATCAAATCGACGGCGCGCTGCGGGTGTTTCACGCATCGGGCGCGCGTCTCGCCTGTTTCGGCAGGACGCAGCGCGGCGCGCCCCGCCATCCGCTCTACGTTCGCGCCGACCAGCCGCTGGAGCGTTTCGCGCCCGGATCTTAGGGCTGCTCCATCAGCTCCTCGGCCGTAAGCCGGGTCAGCGTCTGTCGGCGCTTCTTGGACGCGTAGCTGGGGTAGGCGAGCCAGATGACGCCCGCCAGCAAGATGAACGTCATCGCGCCGACCAGAAACGCGTCGTTGAGCGCCAGGATCCCCGCCTGCTGGCGGATGAGCTGCGCCGCCCGGCTGCGCGCGGCATTCGGCGACATGCCCATCGCCTGCATACGCTCGAGGAACGAGGCGAGCAGGTCGAGCGAGGCGAAGCGGCGTCCGCCGAAATGATCGGCGAGGTCGAGCTGATGGAAGGGCGTGCGGCGGAAGACGAGCACGCCGAGCAGCGTGATGCCCATGGCGCCGAACACCGTGCGCAACATCGCGAGCTCCTCCGCCGCGCGGATCAATCGTTCGCCGGCGAGTCCGGTCATGGCGAGCGTCGCGAGCGGCGCAAAGAACATCGCAAGCGAGAAGCCGAAGAAGAACATCGGCGTCGTGACGCTATCGAACGAGGCGCTCTTGTCGTAATGGCCGAGCCACACGAATGTCACCGCGAGGCCGATGAAATTGAGGAAGACGATGAGTCGCGCGTCGACGTTCCTCGTGAGTTCATGCACGACGGCCGCAGCCGCCATCGCCAGAAAAATCATGGTCAGATAGACCATGCCGGCGAGTGACGACGTGTAGCCGAGCAGCACCTGCAGCTGCACGATGAACACCGACAGCAGGCCCTGAATGATTAGAAAGCCGATCAGCGAACACAATGTCGCGATCGCGAAATTGCGGTGCAGAAACAGCCGTAGGTCGAGCGCGGGCCGCCGCTCGCCGAACTCCCAGAAGATGAACATGGGCAAAGCGAGCAGGACGACCAGAAGCAGCCATGCGAGCACGGGCGAGGCGAACCAGTCGAAATCATTGCCCATGTTGAGAATCGTCTGCACGCCGAGCAGCACCGTCGCGAGCAGAATGAAGCCGATCGTGTCGAAGCGCGTCATGCGGCGCTCAAAGCCGCTCCCATAGAACAGCGCAGCAACAACGCCTGCCACGGGTAAGGCGACCAGGGCATTGGAATAAAACAGCCAGCGCCAGTTGAAATATTCGGCCCAGAAGCCGCCCATGAAGACGCCGATGGTGAAGGGCGCCATGCTCATGACGCCCCAAAAGCCGACGCCGAGCGTGCGCTGATCGTCCGGATATTGCCCAAGCGTCACCGATTGCGCGAGCGGAAGGGCGACGCCACCGATAAGGCCGAGGAGAAAGCGCATCGGCGCGAAGAACCAGATCGTCTCACTCGCCGCGCACATCAGGGAAACGGCGGCGTAGGCGACAAGGGCGCCGACCAGCACGCGATAGGCGCCAAGCCGGCCCGAGAGCCACCGCGATAACGGAAGGCCGAGCGCGATTCCAACCATATGGTCGGTCGTCGCCCATGTGCCGTAGCTCGGCGTCACGCCCTCGAGACTTCCGGCAGCGTAGGGCGCGAGCACCGTGTAGCCCGGCACATTCGACAACATGACGACGTTCGCCGCGCCCGCCGCGACGTTGAGCAGCAGGAATCGCCAGCCTTTCATTCGCGTCTGCTCTGTCACCACCGTTGCGCTCCAGCCGGGCGCGAGGGCCGACAGGCCGATTGCGGCGCTTTTGAAGAGCGCAGGTTCATCCGTTTTCTCATTTGCGCGTGCGAGTCATCACTCAAAAAGACGCATTTGTCACGATGCGCGTCTGGCAAAAAGCCCCGCAAACTTGTCAAAGGCGGGCGCTATGCGCCATACCCGCCGCTTGGAAGGGGAGAAGGCGCATGACAGGGATCTGGTTTCAGGTGGCGCTCATACTCGGCCTCGCGCTCATCGCCGCGATGATCGCCGCGAGATTTCGCATCTCGACTGCGCTGACCGAAATTATCGTCGGCATGTGCGCGCGGACGCTTTTCGCCGCGACGGTCGGCGCTGAAATCTTCAGCGCTCAGGAGCCTTGGGTCAAGACGCTCGCCGGATTGGGCGCCATCGCGCTGACGTTTCTCGCAGGCGCCGAACTCGATCCCGACGTTTTTAAGCTGAAGTGGAAGGAGGCTGCGTCGGTCGGCGCTGCGAGCTTCCTCGCGCCCGCCGTCGGCTGCTGGGCGGTCGCCTATTATCTGCTGGGTTGGGAGAGTTCGCCGGCGCTGCTTGCCGGCATCGCGCTCGCCGCCACCTCCGTCGCCGTCGTCTATACGGTGATGATGGAATATGGCTTTAACCGCACCGACTTCGGCAAGACCATTCTCGCCGCCTGTTTCATCACCGATCTCGGCACGGTCGTGACGCTCGGCCTCGTCTTCGCGCCCTTCACCTGGAAGACCGCCGTGTTCGTCGCAGCGGTCGGCGCGGCCTTCGTCGCATTGCCGCGGGCGACGCCTGTGATCTTTGCGAAGTTCGGCGGGCGCCCCTCCGAATTCGAGACAAAATTCCTGTTCTTCGCGCTGATGGCGCTCGGCGCGCTCGCGACCTGGGCCGGGAGCGAAGGCGTCTTGCCAGCCTATCTCATCGGGATGGCGCTCGCGGGCTCTGTCGGCCGAGACCATGCGCTTATTCGCAGATTCCGGGCGATCACCATCGGCCTGCTGACGCCCTTCTATTTCATCCGGGCGGGATACTTCGTCTCCATCCCGGCCGTTCTCGCCGCGCCACTTGGCGTCGCCGCCTTTCTTGCCGTCGAGATGGCGACCAAGATCGTCAGCGTCTATCCCGTCGCGCGTCGATTCGGGTCGCCGCACAAGGACGCCATGTATACGACGCTGCTGATGGCCTCCGGCCTCACATTCGGCACGATTTCGGCGCTTTTCGGCCTGTCAAACAATATCATCGACGAAAACCAATATTCGACGCTCGTCGCCGCGATCATCGCGACGGCGATCGTGCCCACAATGATCGCGAACAGTCTTTATTTGCCGCGCCATCGGCTGCCCCGAGAGACGGCGCCGCAGCACGTTGGCTCCGCGGATCCGGCGAAGGAGTCCGTCCTCGAGGGATAAATGCGACTTGATTCCCAGCGGGCGCGATGCAATCAACGTCCCCATTGTCGCTCGAGGAAGCGCGCCTGCCGCGTGGCGCGCCTGCGGTACGCCTCGAAGCGCGGACAACAGGAAGGACAATCTGAATGCGCATCATTTTGAGGCTATCGGCTGTGCTGGCTTTTTTTGCGCTCGCGCCTGCTTTCGCTCAAGGAACGCCTGAACAGCGCGAGGCCTGCGAAGGCGACGCGAATCGCGTCTGCGAGGCGTATATTCCGGACGCCGTCGCCATCGAACGATGCCTGAGAGCCAATGCGGGATCGATCAGCACCGCCTGCAAAGCCGAACTCGGCCTGGCGTCGGCCGGCGGCAAAAAGCGCAAGCACTAACAACGCGCGGCGCACGCGTCGCGGCGCCCTCAAACAGCGCCTCACGCATCATCAGGTCGCGACGGCGAGCCGTCTTTCGGCGAGCCGCGCGGCCTCGGCGCCCGACAACATCGCGCCGTTGAAGCCATGCTCACCGCCAAAAGCCGAGGCGAGATAGAGTCCGGCGATCGGCGTTTGGGGCGTGCGTGGAAATCCCATCAGGATCGGTTCTTCAGCGGGCAGCGCCGCAAAGCCGTACACGGCGCCCTCCGGCGTATTGAGATAGCTCGCCATCGAATAGGCGTTGAGCAGCATCCGCGTCGTGACCAGACCGGAAAAGCCAGGATAGTCGCACTCGAGAGACGTCTGTATGGCGTCGAGCCAGCGTTCGCGGCGCGCAAGCGCCGCGTCGCGCGGCAGATCGCGCCAATTGTCGATGCGATCCAAGCCGAGCACGCTGACGAGGATCGGCGGCTCGTCCCAAAGACCTGAGTCGACAGCGGTGAAATTGGCGATCGTATGGAGGGGCAATGCCCCCTTGGGATCTTCCGCCATTGCGCCAGCGCCGTCGCCATATTGATCGAAGCGCCGCATGTCGGGCGGCATGACGACCGTCGTGAAATCCGTCAACCCGACTGTGGATGGTTTCGCGCTCAAACCGAAATTGGCTGAAAACAGCGAGGTCGAAAGCCGGCGGGACCCGTAGGTCTCCTCCATTTTCGCGCGCGCTGGCGCGTCCATCATCGCCGCCGCCACCGAAGGCGCACAATTCGCCATCGCCACGCGCGCTTCAATGCGTTCCTCGCTGTCGCCTGCGCGTCGCGCGACATGGCGTATGGCGACCACATCGCCGTCCGCATCGGTCTCAATGGCGTTGACCTGCCGGCCCATGCGCACCACGCCGCCGGTCTTGGTGATCGCCTTCGCGAGCTTCAGGCTCAATTGTCGCGAGCCGCCTTTGATATAGGCGCCGCCGGACGCGATATAGCCGCCCTGCGCGAGCGCGTAGAAAATCCACCATAGCCGGCGTGGATCGTCGCCGTAATAAGCGAGATTAGCGCCGAGCGCGCATTTCAGGGCCTCGCAGCCGGCGAAATCGCGCTCCATGATCTCGTGCAATGAATTCTGCCAGCCGGCGGCGGCCGGCGCGACTTCCCAAAGTCCGCGCGCCAATTTGGCGAAGGAGCTTTCCTCGCGGGCCTGTTTCAAGGTCCACAGCGCATCATGGATCTGCTCGACCTCGCCGAGAAATCTTTGGATGGCGGCGCGTTTGTCGGGGAAGCGGGCGGCGAGCGCCTCATAGGCGGGCGCAAAGCCGAAAGGCAGTTCGAAGGCCTCGCCAACCGGCCCGCCGCGCACCTTATAGAGGGCGCCGGTGGGCAGCCATTCGATTTCGTCGAGAATCCCCAGACGGCGCAGGATGTCGTGCTTCACGTCGCGGGGGTTGCGCGCGTCGGAGGTCTGATGAAGCGAGGCTTCCACGGTCAGCGGACCGACCTTATAGACCGACGCCGCGCCGCCCAGACTGAAATTGCGCTCTAACAGGCAGACGCTGTAGCCGGCATGCGCCAGCAGCGCCCCCGCCGTCAATCCGCCCAGTCCCGAGCCGATCACCACGGCGTCGAATTTCTTGTCGCTCATTCCGAATCGTCTTTGCCGCTGAAAGATCGCCACTCTATCCCGCCACGCCCCTCTGGCGAAAGCCGGCGGCTGACACAAGATAGGACCCAAGCCCAAGAATCTCAGACAAGGCGCTGGCGATGGCCGATGAGAGCTTTCCTGTAACCCATACCGACGCCGAATGGCGCACGCTTCTCACTCCCGAGCAATATGACGTCATGCGCGGGCATGGCACCGAACGCCCGGGAAGCTGCGCGCTCAATCATGAAAAGCGTCGCGGCGCATTCAACTGCGCCGGCTGCGGCCAGCCGTTGTTTCGCTCGGGCGAGAAGTTCGAAAGCGGCACCGGTTGGCCGAGTTTCTTCGATCCGCTTCCCGGCGCGCTCGGCTCGACCGTCGATCGCAGCTATGGCATGCAGCGCACGGAAGTGCATTGCAGCCGATGCGGCTCGCATCTCGGGCATGTCTTCAACGATGGCCCGCCGCCGACCGGCCTGCGCTATTGCATCAATGGCGTCGCGCTCGATTTTCAGCCCGATTAGGCGTCAAAAGACTATCGGCCTTCGCGATCGCCCGATAGAGTCAAGGCTGCGACGCTGGCTGCGACAAATATTTTTTTAAGGACGTCGCAACGAATGCTGCGCCTGCTGGCTTGCGGTTTCTTCGGATAGGTAAGGGCGGGGCTCGGTTTCTTCCCAGCGCCGGCGGCGAGCCTGTCCAGACCCGCCGCATCAGCTTTTCGGCCGTGTAGGAAACGTCACAATTCTTGTAGCGAATGCACGCATTGATCGATGTGCGCATAGCCTGTCTCTTCCTGTTCTATCGGGTAGGCGAAGGATAGGCGGTCGGCCCGGCTTGTCGAATAAGCGATGCGCCTCGCGCGTCTGTCGCGCGAGCGGGAGCCGCATCGCGGCGCCCATGACGTCGTCACGCCGCTGGCGGCTCTGCCGGCTTGACGATCAATTTTGATTCCCGTCATACGAGGTGTCCGCAAATGAATTTTCAGTAAGCGGATTCATGCGCGCGTCGGCTCGTTGCGGCGAACCGCGGGCCTTGATGCGCGAATTGGAGAAAACTACGGTCGCAAAAACGGCTGCAGCCTGCATCGGCAGGATTTCAGCCCGGTCGGCCGGGAGCGGGATCGGCGGCGCCGACGCTCGGTTCTCGACGACCGAAAAAAACGAATTCTGGGCTTGTGTGACGCAGGCCTGATAGGGAGTGGACTACATGTCAGAACGGTCAGCCGCCGCGCCGGGCGCGAGCGGAAAGGACAACCAGCATCTTGCGCCGAAGTCCGACATCGAGATTTCGCAGGCGGCCAAGATGCGGCCGATTATCGACGTCGCGCGCGACAAGCTCGGCATCCCGGCCGAACATGTGCAGCCCTACGGCCACTACAAGGGCAAGATCTCCCTCGATTACATCTCCTCGCTCGACAGCCAGGCCGACGGCAAGCTGATCCTGGTCACGGCGATTACGCCGACGCCCGCCGGCGAAGGCAAGACGACGACGACCGTCGGCCTCACGGACGGTCTCAATCACATCGGCAAAAAGGCGCTGTGCTGTCTGCGCGAGCCCTCGCTCGGCCCCTGTTTCGGCGTGAAGGGCGGCGCCGCCGGCGGCGGCTATGCGCAGGTCGTGCCGATGGAGGACATCAACCTCCACTTCACCGGCGACTTCCACGCCATCGGCGCGGCGAACAATCTGCTCGCAGCGCTGATCGACAATCACATCTATTGGGGCGGCGAGCCCAAGATCGACTCGCGCCGCGTTGCATGGCGGCGCGTCGTCGACATGAACGACCGCGCCTTGCGCTCGATCGTCTCGTCCCTCGGCGGCGTTTCGAACGGCTTCGCCCGCGAGGACGGATTCGACATCACCGTCGCTTCGGAAGTGATGGCGATCTTTTGCCTCGCCTCGGACTTCGCCGATCTGCAGCGGCGGCTCGGCGACATTATCGTCGGCCAGACCCGCGACAAAAAGAGCGTGCGCGCCTCGGAAGTGAAGGCGGCGGGCTCCATGGCCGCGCTGCTCAAGGACGCAATCTCGCCCAATCTCGTGCAGACTCTGGAGAACAATCCGGCGATCATCCATGGCGGGCCTTTCGCCAATATCGCGCATGGCTGCAATTCGGTAATCGCGACGAAAGCCGGCCTGAAGCTCGCCGATTACGTCGTGACGGAGGCGGGCTTCGGCGCCGATCTCGGCGCGGAGAAGTTCTTCGACATCAAGTGCCGCAAGGCGGGCCTCAAGCCCGATATCACGGTGATCGTCGCGACGATTCGCGCGCTCAAGATGCATGGCGGCGTCGCCAAGGACGATCTGAAGGCCGAGAATGTCGCCGCGGTCGAGAAGGGCTTCGAGAATCTGAAGCGCCATATCGGCAATGTCCGCAAATTCGGCGTGCCGGTGCTCGTCTCGATCAACAAGTTCTCGTCCGATACCGCGGCCGAGATGGCGGCGCTCGACAAGCTCTGCAAGGCGGAAGGCGTCGAATGCGTCGTCGCCGACAACTGGGGCTCCGGCGGCGCCGGCGCGGCGGATCTCGCCAAGGCGGTCGTCAACACCATCGAGACGCAGCCCTCGAACTTCAAGCCGCTGTATCCGGACGACATGCCCCTTGCCGAAAAAGTGCGCACGATCGCCAAGGAGCTCTACGGCGCCGCCGATATCTCCTATGATTCGAGCATAAAGGCGCGCTTCGCCGAACTGGAGAAGGAAGGCTTCGGCAACTTCCCGGTCTGCATCGCCAAGACGCAATACAGCTTCTCGACGGATCCAAACGCCAAAGGCGCGCCTTCGGCCTTCACGATCCCGATCCGCGAATTGCGTCTTTCGGCGGGCGCCGAGTTCATCGTGGTGGTGTGCGGCGACATCATGACGATGCCAGGACTGCCGAAGGTCCCTGCCGCCAACAACATCTACGTTGACGACTCTGGCCGCATCGCCGGCCTGTTCTAGCGCGTTCCCGGCGTCATCGACGCCGCGCCATCTGAACCCCGCCGCTCGAAAGGAGCTTGAGAAATGTTGAATTCCAGAATTCCCGGCAGGAACTTCCTGTTTGTGCCGGGCCCGACCAATCTGCCCGACCGCATCGTGCGCGCCATGTCGGTCGCGTCCGAAGACCATCGCTCGCCGACGTTCCCCGATCTCGTCAAGCCGCTCTTCCCCGGCCTGAAGAAGGTCTTCGGCACCGAAAAGGGCCATGCCTTCATCTTCCCGGCGTCCGGCACCGGCGGCTGGGAAGCTGCGATCACCAACACGCTGTCGCCCGGCGACAAGGTTCTGGCGCAGCGCTTCGGCCAGTTCTCTCATCTGTGGATCGATCTTTGTAAGCGTCATGGCCTCGAGGTCGTCGTGCAGGAGCGCGAATGGGGCACAGGCAATGATCCGGAGCTGATCGAAGAGACGCTGAAGGCCGACAAGAATCACGAAATCAAGGCGGTTCTCGCCACGCATAACGAGACGGCGACGGGCGTCACGTCCGATATCGCCGCGGTGCGCCGCGCGATGGACAACGCCAAGCACCCGGCGCTGCTCTTCGTCGATGGCGTGTCCTCGGTCGCGTCGCTCGAGTTCAAAATGGACGAGTGGGGCGTCGACGTGATCGTGTCGGGCTCGCAGAAGGGCTTCATGCTGCCCGCGGGTCTGCTGCTCATGGCGGCGAGCCAGAAGGCCGTCGACGCCGGCAAGTCCAACAGTGGTCGCCGCGCTTACTTTGAATTCCGGGACATGATCGCCCAGAACGCGAACGGCTATTTCCCTTATACGCCCTCCGTGCCGCTGCTCTATGGCCTCAAGGAATCGCTCTCGATCCTGTTCGAGGAGGGCCTCGATCAGGTCTACAAGCGCCACCACCATCTCGCCGAGGGCTGTCGCGCCGCGGTCGCGGCATGGGGCCTCAAGTGCTGCGCGAAGGAGCCGAAGTGGCACTCCGACACCGTCACCGCCATTGTGGTGCCGGAAGGCTATGACGCCGCAAAGGTCATCGAGACCGCTTACAAGCGTTACAATCTCGCGCTCGGCGCCGGCCTGTCGGAAGTCGCGGGCAAGGTGTTCCGCATCGGCCATCTCGGCGACTTGAACGAGCTGATGCTGCTCGGCGCCATCGCCGGCGCGGAAATGGCGATGCTCGACCATGGCATCAAGGTGCCGCCGGGTTCGGGCGTCGCGGCGGCGCAGGCGGTCTATCGCGCCAATCCGATGCTCAAGATGTAAGTCGGAATTAGGCAGTCGGCAGTCGGCGCATGTCGACTGCCGACGCCCGATTGCCGACTTCCGACGATCAAGAATAATCCAGAGGGGAAACCGGGTATGTCGCACAAAATCGTTTTTCTCGATCGGGAAACGCTCGACGCCAATGTGCGCAAGCCGAATTTTCCTCACGACTACACGGAATACGCCCAGACGGCGCCCGACCAGATCGTTGAACGTCTGAAAGGCGCGACGATCTGCATCACCAACAAGGTGCCGCTGCGCGAAGCGACGTTGAAGCAGCTTCCCGGCCTCAAGCTCATCGCCGTCGCCGCGACCGGCACCGACGTGATCGACAAGGCCTATACGAGCAGCAACGGGATCGTCGTCTCCAATATTCGTAACTACGCCTTCAACACGCTGCCCGAACATGTGTTCGCGCTGCTCTTCGCGCTGCGCCGCAACTTGGTCAATTATTACAACTCGGTGCGGCAGGGACGCTGGGGCTACGCCAATCAGTTCTGCTACTTCGACTATCCGATCTATGACATCGCCGGCTCGACTCTCGGCATTGTCGGCTATGGCGCGCTCGGCAAGGAAATTGAAAAGCGGGCTACGGCGCTCGGCATGAAGGTGCTGATCAATGACGTCACGGACGTGCCGAACAAGGTCGACATCCCGACGATCCTGCGCGAGGCGGACGTCATCACGCTCAACCTGCCGCTCACGCCGGAGACCAAGAACATGATCGGCGCGAAGGAGTTCGCGTCGATGAAGAAGACCGCCTGCATCATCAACACCGCGCGCGGCGGCATCATCGACGAGCAGGCGCTCGCCGACGCGCTGCGCAACGGAGTCATCGCCGGCGCCGGCATGGACGTTTTGACCGTCGAGCCGCCGAAGAACGGCAATATTCTTCTCGACCCGACCATTCCCAATCTCATCGTCACGCCGCATGTCGCCTGGGCCTCGAAAGAGGCGATGCAGGTGCTGGCCGACCAACTCGTCGACAATATCGACGCCTTTGTCGCCGGCAGCCCGCGCAACGTCGTGGCGGGGTGAGGCTTACGCTCCCTCCCGGCGCTTCGCGCCACCCTCCCCCGCAAGCGGGAGAGGGGACCAACGCCCGAGGTTGCGCGAATGCGCGTCGATGGCCGAGTCTGCTCCCTCTCCTGCGCGAAGCACGGGGGAGGGTTGGGGAGGGGGCCAGTGAAAGGTTCGAATCCCAATGACCAAAAAACTGCTATTCCTTTTCGATACCGATCCGGTTCCGAGCGTTTTCGACACGGTGGTCGGCTATGATGGCGGCGCCGACCGCATCATCGGCTATGGCGCCGTGACGCCCGAGAACGTCGGCGCTCTGGTCGACGGCTGCATTTACACGCGCGGCCCGAAGGAGAAGCAATATACGGCGATCTTCGTCGGCGGCGGCGACATGACGGCCGGCGAAGCCGTGTTCAAAGCGGTGAAGAAGCGTTTCTTCTCGAATTTCCGCGTGTCGGCGATGCTCGATTCGAACGGCTCGAATACGACCGCCGCGGCGGGCGTGGCGCTGCTCGCCAAGGCGAGTTCGCTCAAGGGCAAGAAGGCCGTCGTGCTCGCAGGTACCGGCCCTGTTGGCATGCGCGCCGCGGCGATGCTCAATATCGAGGGCGCGGAAGTAACAATCACCTCGCGTCAAAAGGCGCGCGCCGAAGCGGCGGCCAAGGCCATTGAGGAGCGTTTCGGCTTCACGCCCACGGCCATCGAAGCGTCGGATAACGCAGCGCGCGCCCAGGCCGTCAAGGGCGCTCAGATCGTCTTCGCGGCTGGCGCCATCGGCGTCCCGCTGCTCGACGAGCAGGATTGGCAGAGCGATCCGACGATCGAACTTATCGCCGACTGCAACGCGCAGCCGCCGCTCGGAATCGGCGGCGTCGAAGCGACCGACAAGGCCAAGGAGCGCCACGGCAAGATCGTCATCGGCGCGCTGGGGCTGGGCGGGCTCAAGCTCAAATTGCATCGCGAATGCGTCGGCAAGCTGTTTGACGCCGCAGACCAGGTGTTCGACTGCGAAAACATTTATGCGCAAGCCAAAGAGCTCGCCTGAGCGAGGAAAGATATGAGCGCCAAGACCGATACGATTGGAAAATTCCTCGACGAACTCGCCAGCGATGCGCCGACTCCCGGCGGCGGCGGCGCGGCGGCGCTCTCGGGCGCCCTGGGCGCGGCGCTCGTTTCCATGGGGGG
>Ga0082335_1007845_pt1 | contig 12593 bp, 10 predicted proteins | sample Subgrocontami58m_FD_72375 | JGI IMG/M metagenome (GOLD analysis project Ga0082335, IMG submission 72375) | Subsurface groundwater microbial communities from S. Glens Falls, New York, USA - GMW37 contaminated, 5.8 m (SPADES assembly) (version 2) ...
GACGTGGGTCATGCCTTTCTCCCGGTTCTGGTCTTGGCCCGCAGGGCCTCGTCAATGGATGCGCCGGACGGTGTCGGAAAATTTGTTTGATATTCCAACAAATCGCCCGGAGCGTCAAGCGTCCGGCACGCGGTTTGACATGAATCAAATTGCCGTCGGCCCCGCCGTTTCAGTCGATCTTCGTCTCGTCACGGTACATCGCCTGGATTCGTTCTTGCCCGGCCCAGGCGTCGATGCGCTCGACGGTCATGGGGTTATTCCGCCGGTGGCGGAGCGCACATCATTACAGGCAATCCTCCCCGGGGCAACGGGCTCGCTCCCGCCGCCCGCGGCCGACCCCGGTGAGACTAGAATCTCTTCCGTGGGGAACTTCCTGCGACCCGGCAATCCGGCGGCGGCCCGCGGACGGGCTCGCCGACGACGCGGACCTCGGCAAGCTGCCGGTGACGGTGGCGGTCGGACGATTGCACGAGCACGCGGTGATGCGCGCGATCGCCGGCCTGCACCCGGCCGCGTGATGGCAGATGGTATATTCTCGAGGCGCAGTTCCGCAGTGGTCAATTTGGAGAAGAGCATGACAACTCGCAGGGGGTTCATTCTCGCCGCGGCGGGGTTCGCCGTCGCCGCCGCGCTGTCCTCGCCCGCGCTGGCGCAGGGCACGATCAAGCTGGGCGAGCTGAACAGCTACAAGGTATTTCCGGCGTTCCTCGATCCGTACAAGAAGGGCTGGGAGCTCGCGGTCGCAGAAGTCAACGCTTCGGGCGGCGTATTCGGCCGCAAGCTCGAAATCGTCTCGCGCGACGACAACGGCAATCCTGGAGACGCGGTGCGCGTCGCCGAGGAGCTGCTCTCGCGCGAGAACGTGCAGTTCCTGATGGGAACATTCGCCTCGAATGTCGGGCTCGCCGTGGCCGACTTCGCCAAGCAGAAGAAGGTGCTGTTCATCGCCGCCGAGCCGCTCACCGACAAGGTCACCTGGCAGAACGGCAACCGCTACACGTTCCGGCTGCGGCCTTCGACGTATATGCAGACCGCGATGCTCGTTCCCGCGGCGGCGAAGCTGAAGAAGAAGCGCTGGGCGATCGTGTATCCGAACTACGAGTACGGCCAGTCGGCGACCGCGGCGTTCAAGGAGCTGCTCACGAAGGCGCAACCCGACGTCCAATTCGTCACCGAGCAGGCGACACCGCTGGGCAAGATCGACGCGGGCGCGGTGGCGCAGGCCATCGCCGACGCCAAGCCCGACGCGATCTTCTCGTCGCTGTTCGCAGGGGACCTGACGCGCTTCGTGCGGGAAGGCAACATCCGGGGGCTGTTCAAGGGGCGCGAGGTGTTCAACCTGCTCGGCGGCGAGCCCGAGTATCTCGATCCGCTCAAGGACGAGACGCCGAACGGCTGGTACGTCACGGGCTACCCGTGGTACGCGATCAACACGCCGGAGCACAAGCGATTTCTCGACGCCTACCAGAAGCGCTACAACGACTACCCGAGGCTGGGTTCCGTCGTCGGCTATTCTGCGGTGATGAGCGCGGTCGCCGCGATGAAGAAGGCGGGCAGCGTGGACTCGGAGAAGCTCGTCGTCGCCATGAAGGGCCTGGAGGTGGACACGCCGTTCGGCAAGGTCACCTACCGCGCGCTCGATCACCAGGCGACCATGGGCGCCTACGTCGGAAGAACCGCGCTCAAGGGCGGCAAGGGCGTGATGGTCGACTTCAGCTACGCGGACGGCGCGAAGTACCTGCCGAGCGACGCGGAAGTCCGCAAGATGCGGCCGGCCGACTGAGCCGGGCGCGGGTTCGGGCCGCGGGTGCGCGCCGCGCATCCGCGGTCTTGATTTTCGGGGCGCGACCGTGTCCAGTATCGTCCTGCAGTTCCTGAACGGCCTGGCGAGCGCCTCGACGCTGTTCCTGGTCGCGGTGGGGCTGTCGCTGATATTCGGCGTCACGCGCATCGTCAATTTCGCCCACGGCTCGCTCTACATGCTGGGCATCTACGTGGCCTACAGCCTCGTCACCCGCGCGGGCGGCGTCGAGGGGCTCGGACCGTGGGGATTCTGGGGCAGCGTCCTGCTCGCGGCGGTCGCGGTCGGCGTGCTGGGTGCGCTGATCGAGATGCTGCTGCTGAGGCGGATCTACCATGCGCCGGAATTGTTCCAGCTGCTCGCGACCTTCGGCGTGGTGCTCGTCATCAAGGACTTCGCGCTGTGGGCCTGGGGGCCCGAAGACCTGCTCGGGCCGCGCGCGCCCGGACTGCGCGGCGCGGTCGACATGCTCGGAAAGCCGTTTCCCGAGTACGACCTCGCGCTGGTGGCCATCGGTCCTGTGGTGCTGGGTCTGCTGTGGCTGCTGCTCAATCGCACCCGCTGGGGCAAGCTCGTGCGCGCCGCGACCCAGGACCGCGAGATGGTCGGCGCGCTGGGGGTGAACCAGAAGTGGCTCTTCACCGGGGTGTTCGCGCTGGGCTCGGCGCTCGCCGGCCTCGGAGGGGCGCTGCAGATTCCGCGGGAGCCGGCGCAATTGTTCCTCGACCTCACCACGATCTCCGATGCCTTCGTGGTCGTGGTCGTGGGCGGCATGGGCAGCATCCCGGGCGCCGCGCTCGCGGCGCTCATCATCGGCGAGATCAAGGCGTTCTGTATCGGCATCGGGCAGGTCGAGCTGGTCGGCGTCAGCGTTTCGCTGTCCAAGCTCACGCTGGTGGTGGAATTCATCGTCATGGCGATCGTGCTGGTCGTGCGCCCGTGGGGGTTGCTCGGCACACCGCAGGGAACGCTGCGCGCGGCTGCCGAGGCCCAGGAACCGCCGCTCGAGTCCGCAGGCCGGTCGATGCAGTGGGCGTCGCTCGCGCTTCTCGCCGCGCTCGTCGCCGTGCCGTTCGCGGCGAAGGCCTACACGGTGGTGCTGCTGATCGACATCCTGGTGTTCGCGCTGTTCGCGGCGAGCCTGCATTTCATCATGGGACCCGCGGGCATGGCCTCGTTCGGCCACGCGGCGTATTTCGGCCTCGGCGCGTACGGCGCGGCGCTGCTGCTGAAGAAAGCCGGGCTGCCGATGGAGGCGGCGCTCTTCGGCGGGCCTCTCGCGGCGGCGCTCGGGGCCGTCGTGTTCGGATGGTTCTGCGTGCGCCTCTCGGGGGTGTATCTCGCGATGCTGACGCTCGCGTTCTCGCAGATCGCCTGGTCGATCGTTTTCCAGTGGGACCAGTTCACCGGGGGCTCGAACGGCATCGTCGGCGTGTGGCCCGCCGCCTGGCTTGCATCGCATACGGCGTACTACTTCCTCGCGCTCGCGCTGTGCGGGTCGGGCGTGTGGCTGCTGAGGCGCATCGTCTTCTCCCCCTACGGCTACGCACTGAGGGCGGGCCGCGATTCCCCCTTGCGCTGCGATGCGATCGGCATCGACCTGCAGCGGCTGCAGTGGATCGCGTTCGTGCTGGCGGGGGCGGTCGCCGGACTCGCCGGGGCCGTTTACGCGTTCTCCAAGGGAAGCATCTCGCCCGAGACGATGGGCATCTCGCGCTCGGTCGACGGCCTCGTGATGGTGCTGCTGGGCGGAGTCCAGACGCTGTCCGGGCCGGTGGTGGGCGCGGCGGTGTTCACCTGGCTGCAGGACGTGGTGGCGCGCAACACCGACTACTGGCGCGCGCTGCTGGGCGCGACCATCATCGTGCTCGTGCTCGCGTTTCCACAGGGCATCGTCGGCTTCGCGAGGCGGTGGTCATTGCGGCGTGAGGCGCAATGACGCTGACAGTGCTCTCGGTCGAACATCTGTCGAAGTCCTTCGGCGGCGTGCAGGCCGTGCGCGACGTGAGCTTCGCGCTGGAGGAAGGGCGGCTGCTCGCCATGATCGGACCGAACGGCGCGGGCAAGACCACCTGTTTCAACATGCTGAACGGCCAGCTCGGGCCGGATTCCGGCAGCGTCAGGATCGCGGGCGTGGAGGTCGTCGGCAAGTCGCCGCGCGCGGTGTGGCGCCTGGGCGTGGGGCGCACCTTCCAGATCACGGCGACCTTCGCCTCGATGACCGTGCGCGAGAATGTCCAGATGGCGCTGCTGTCGCACCACGGGCACATCCGCCGCTGGTGGCCCCGCGCATCGAGCCTCTGTCGGGAAGAGGCCGAGGCGCTGCTCGCGCGCGTGGGCATGACCGGGCAGGCCGAGCGCCCGTGCTCGGTGCTCGCCTATGGAGACCTGAAGCGCGTCGAGCTGGCCATGGCGCTCTGCAACGCGCCCAGGCTGCTGCTCATGGACGAGCCCACGGCGGGCATGGCGCCGAAGGAGCGCATCGAACTGATGGCGCTGGCCGCGGACATCGTGCGCGAAAGGCGGATCGCCGTCCTGTTTACAGAGCACGACATGGACGTCGTGTTCGCGCACGCCGATCGCATCGTGGTCCTGAACCGGGGGCAACTGATCGCCGAGGGCGCACCGGCGGAGGTGCGCGCCAATCCCCAGGTGCAGCAGGTCTATCTGGGTTCACGGCATTGAACGCGGCGAACTTCGTGCTGACCGCAGCGGGGCTGAATGCGTTCTACGGCCAGGCGCACATCCTGTTCGACATCGGCCTGCAGGTCGGAAGAGGCGAAGTGGTCGTCCTGCTCGGGCGCAACGGCGCGGGGAAATCGACGACGCTCAAATCGCTCATCGGGCTGGTGCCGCCCTCGGGAGGCGAAGTGCGCTTCCGCGGCGAGCGCATCGACGGCCTGGAGCCCTTCCGGATCGCGCAGCGCGGCCTGGGCTACGTTCCGGAGGACAGGCGGATCTTCACCGACCTCACGGTGATGGAAAACCTGGAGGTCGGCAGGCAGGGCACGCGGGAAGGGGCGCCATTGTGGTCGCCGGAGCGGATCTTCATGCTGTTCCCCAACCTCGCCGAGATGCAGGACCGGCCCGCCGGCCGGATGTCCGGAGGCGAGCAGCAGATGCTGGCCATCGCGCGTACGCTGATGGGCAACCCTTCGTGCGTTCTGCTCGACGAGCCCTCGGAGGGTCTCGCGCCCGTCGTCGTCGAGCAGATGGCCGCGGCCATCGGCTCGCTCAAGTCCGAAGGCCTGTCGGTGCTGCTTTCGGAGCAGAATCTGCGATTCGCGAACGAAGTCTCCGATCGCGCCTATATCATCGAGAAGGGGCGGATCCGGTTCTCCGGCACGATGGCGGAGCTCAATGCGCACGAGGACGTACGTGCAACCTATCTGGCGGTGTGACCCTGGTCCCTTTAATCCTGAGCCCAACCTGACTACGGGAACTTCCGGCAGGGTTGGCGTGTCACTTTGCGCAAAGCGGGGGCAGGGCTTGAATTCCTGGTAACTCGCCGTACAATGCCGCGCCGACAGAAGAATCGTGTCCAGGGGAAAAGATGATCAAGGTTGAACACCTGAGCAAGGCGTTCGGTCAGAAGCTGGCCGTCGACGACGTTTCGTTCGAGGTGGGGAAGGGGGAGGTGCTCGGCTTTCTCGGGCCGAACGGCGCCGGGAAGTCGACGACGATGCGGATGATCACCGGGTTCATCCCGCCGACTGCGGGCAGGGTGAGCGTGTGCGGGTTCGACGTGCTCGACAATCCCATCGCCGCCAAGCGCTGCATCGGTTACCTGCCGGAGGCGGCGCCGTCGTACCAGGAGATGACGGTGCGCTCGTTCCTGAACTTCGCCGCCGAGATGCGCGGCATCCGCGGGGACGAGCGCAAGCGCGCCGTGCATCGCGCGGTCGAGATCTGTTTCCTCGAGTCGGTCTACGACCAGACCATCGAGACGCTTTCCAAGGGCTTCCGGCACCGGACCTGCTTCGCGCAGGCGATCATCCACGATCCGCAGGTGCTCGTCATGGACGAGCCCACCGACGGACTCGACCCGAACCAGAAGCACGAGGCGCGCACGCTGATCCGCCGCATGGGCGAGAACAAGGCCATCATCTTCTCGACGCACATTCTCGAGGAGGTCGAGGCGGCCTGCACCCGGGCGATCATCATCGACCGCGGCCGCATCGTCGCGAACGGCACGCCGCAGGAGCTGAAGGCGCGCGCCGAGACCGGGCGCCTGGAGGACTTCTTCCGGGCGATCACCATGCCCGACACCGCAGCGGCGGTGGCGAGTGCGGGGGAAGCGGCATGAGCATGAGCGCCTGGTCAGTCATCCGAACCATCGCCAAGCGCGAGCTGGCGGCGTATTTCGAATCCCCGGTCGCCTACGTGTTCCTGGTGATCTTCCTGCTGCTCGCGGGATTCTTCACTTTCACGTTCGGCGGATTCTTCGACCGCGGCGAGGCCTCGCTCGCATCGTTCTTCGGCTGGATGCCGTGGTTGTTCCTTTTCCTCGTGCCGGCGGTGGGAATGCGGCTCTGGTCCGACGAGCGGCGCCTGGGCACGATGGAGCTGCTGCTCACGCTGCCTGTGACTGCATGGCAGGCGATCCTCGGAAAATTCCTCGCTTCGTGGGCGTTCCTCGCCATCGCGCTCGTGCTCACGTTTCCGGTGGTGATCACGGTCAACGTCCTGGGCAATCCGGACAACGGCGTCATCGTCTGCGGCTATATCGGCAGCGTGCTGCTCGCCGGGGCCTATCTCGCTCTGAGCTGCATGACCTCCGCGATGACGCGCAACCAGGTCATCAGCTTCATCGTCGCGGTCATGCTGTGCCTGGTCCTGATCCTGGTCGGGTTCACGCCGGTGACCGACCTGCTTTCGCGCTGGGCGGGCCCGGGGCTGGTCGAGGTCGCGGCGGGATTCTCGGTCCTCACCCACTTCGACGGATTGCAGAAAGGCGTGATCGATTCGCGCGATCTTCTCTACTTCCTGTCGGTGATGGTGTTTGCGCTGTTCACCACGGGGGTGATCATCCGCGGGCATCGGGCGGGGTGAGGAGGAGGCCATGTTGAAAAAATACGAAACGGTCCTGTATTCGGCGCTCGGCGTGGTCGCGCTGTTCGTCATCCTCGTGCTCGCGAACTACGTGCTGGGCGCGGTCAGGCAGCGCATCGATCTCACCGAGGGCGGCGTATACACGCTTTCGGCGGGCACGCGCGGAGTGCTCGCGAAGCTCGAATCGCCGGTGAAGATCCGCTTCTATTTCAGCCAGTCCGACGCGAGCGTCCCGCTTGCGGTCAAGGCGTTCGGCCGCCGGATCGAGGACCTGCTCGGGGAATTCAGGCGCGCCTCTTCGGGCAAGATCGAAATCGAGAAGCTCGATCCCCAGCCGGACTCCGACGCCGAGGATTCCGCCACGCTGGACGGCGTCGAACCGCAGGTCACGAGTGCGGGGGACCGCTTCTATCTGGGATTGTCGATCAGCCAGCTCGATCAGAAGGTTTCTCTGCCGGCGCTCGCGATGGATCGCGAGCGGCTGCTCGAGTACGACCTGACCCGGGCGATCGGGCGCATCGTCACGCCCAAGAAGCCGGTCGTGGGCGTGATGACGCCGCTGCCTGCCTTCGGCTCGGGGGGCAACCCGATGATGGGGATGCCTCCGCAGGACCCGTGGGTGTTCATTTCGGAGCTGCGGCGCGACTACGACGTGAAGCGGGTCGATTTCAACAGCGCATCGATCGATGCGGATATCAACGTGCTGCTGCTGATCCACCCGCGCGGCATCAGCGAGCAGGCGCAGTATGCGATCGACCAGTTCGTCCTGCGCGGCGGCCGGCTGATCGCACTGCTCGATCCCTATGCCTACTTCGACCAGCTTCCCGGGCCGATGGGTCGGGGCGAAGGCGGCACTTCCTCCTCGCTCGACAAGCTGCTCAAGGCCTGGGGCGTGGGGTTCGATGCGACGAAGGTCGTGCTCGACACGCAGTACGTGTCCGGCGCCGGCCCGCGCGCGATGCCAACGCTGTTGTCGCTGTCCGGAGGCGCCCTCGATCCGCAGGACGTCGCGACCAGCGGCCTGGGGCTGGTCCTGGTTCCGTTCTCCGGTGCGTTCACCGGGACGCCGGCGCCGGGGCTGAAGGAGACGGTGCTGATGAAGTCCTCGAGCTTTTCGAAGCTCGTCGATTCGTCGTCGGCCATCGCGCAGGGAGACGCGGCGATGAAGGACTTCACGCCTTCGGGCACCGAATACGCGCTCGCGATCCGGCTCACCGGGCAGTTCAAGACCGCGTTTCCGTCCGGGCGGCCGGCCGAGAAGAAGGCGGACGAGGGCGCGGCAGGTGCGGCCAAGGCCGCCGCGCCCGAGCCGCAGCTCGCGGCCTCCAAGGGCGAGGGCGCGGTCGTGCTGGTCGGCGACAGCGATTTCGTCAATGACCCTGCGGCGGTCAGCGTGCAGCAGGTGTTCGGGCAGCGCATCGTGGTGCCGCAGAACGGCAATCTCGCTTTCGCGCAGGCCCTGATCGAACAGGTTGCAGGCGATCCCAACCTGATCACGCTGCGCACGCGCGCAACGGCGGTGCGCCCGCTGACCGTCATCGCCGGGATGGAGGCGCGCGCCCAGCAGCGCTACCTCGGAAAGATCAAGGAGCTCGAGGACAGCCTGAACCAGACGCAGGAGAAGCTCGCCGCGCTGCAAAAGCAACGCGCGCCGGGACAGACTGCGATCCTGACGGGCGCGCAGCAGGCCGAGCTCGATAATTTCCGCAAGAAGGCGGCGGAAATCCGCAGGTCGCTCAAGGAAGTGCGCAAGGAGTTGCGCGCAGAGAGCGAGGCGCTCGAATTCTGGACCAAGGTCGTGAACATCGCCGCGATGCCCGTTCTCGTCGCGCTGGCGGGCCTCGCTTTCGCTTTCGCGCGCAGGAGAAAGGTCGCCGTGCCATGACGCGCAATCAATTCCTCGTCGTGCTCGCGGCGCTCGTGGTGCTGCTCGCCGCGGGCCTGCTGCTCAAGCAGACCCGGGAGTCGGCGTGGCATTCCGGCGACAGCCGCGTCGGACAGAAGCTGATTCCGGACTTGAAGCTCGAGAATGTGGCCACGATCGCAATCCGGGATCCGGACGCAACGCTCACGCTGGTATCGCGCGACGGCGGTTGGCGCGTGAAGGAACGCGCCGACTTCCCGGCCGATGCGGATCGTGTGCGCGATTTGCTGCTCCGGCTCGTCGAGCTCAAGGTCGTGCAGACCGAGGCCGTGGCCGAAGCCCAGAGGGCAAGGCTGCAGTTGCTCGAGCCGGGGGCCGGCCGCGACGCCGGGGCGGGAACCCGGATCGAGTTGAGAGACGGCGCCGGAGCCGTTCTCGCGCAGTTGCTGCTTGGAAAGAAGGTGACGGCCATGGTGGCCGGCGCGGCCATCGGACCCGAGACGGGCACCCCGACCGGCCGCTATGCGATGTCCGGCGACGCATCGGGTTCCGTCGCGCTGGTATCGGAGTCGCTGGCGCAGGCCGAAGCCAAGGCGGAGCCCTGGCTCTCGAAGGAGTTGATCCGTGTCGAGCGCGCGAAATCGATCAGCGCAAGCGGCCCCGACGGCAAGCAGCGTTTCGCGGTGACCCGCGACTCGGAGGCCTCGGACTGGAAGCTTGCCGGCGGCGGCAAGCCCGATGCCGGCCGCATCCAGGACGCCGTGAGCACGCTCGCCTCGATGAGCCTCGCCGACGTCGTTGCCGACCCGGCGAAGGCGGACCTCGACCATGCCGTCGTGGTGAAGGCGCAGACGTTCGACGATCTGACCTACACGATCCGGATCGGCGCCAAGGCGAAAGACGATCGCTACTACGCGGCGATCTCGGTGTCGGGCGATCCGCCCGCGGCGCGCCTCGCCGGCAAGGGTGAAGCGGCGGAGGAAAAGGCGAAGCAGGACAAGACCTTCGAGGAACGCCGCGCGAAGCTCGCGAACAGGCTCGCGCACGAGAAGACGCTGGAGCGATGGACCTACCTCGTTCCCAAGTCGAGCGTCGAGCCGTTGCTGCGCGAGCGTGCCAGGTTCCTGCCCGAGAAGAAGGTCGCGAAGAAGCCCTGACAGCGCGCCGTGGCGCGGCGGCTGGAATTCGCCGATAATCGGCGCGCTCGACATCTGAAGGGGACACCATGCAACTCAAAGGCAATTCATTCATCGTCACCGGCGGCGCGTCCGGCCTCGGGGAAGCCACCGCCAGGGTGCTGGTCGAAGGCGGCGCGAACGTCCTGATCGCCGATCTGCAGCCGGAAAAGGGCCAGGCGCTTGCCCAGAGCCTGGGCAGGCAGGCGCGCTTCCTGCGCACCGATGTGACCAGCGAGGACGACGGCAAGGCGGCCGTGGCGCAGGCGCTGAAGGAGTTCGGCTCGCTGAATGGCCTGGTCAACTGCGCCGGGATCGCGGTCGCCGAAAAGACCGTCGGCAAGAACGGGCCGCATGCCCTGGCCTCGTTCACGCGATGTGTCACCGTCAACCTGATCGGCACGTTCAACATGATCCGGCTCGCCGCGGACGCCATGGTCAAGGGAAAGCCGAACGCGGCCGGCGAGCGCGGCGTGATCGTCAATACCGCTTCGGTGGCCGCCTACGACGGCCAGATCGGCCAGGCGGCCTATTCCGCGTCCAAGGGAGGCATCGTCGGCATGACCCTGCCCATCGCGCGCGACCTTTCGCGCGATGGCATCCGGGTGTGCACCATTGCGCCCGGGCTTTTCGAGACGCCGATGATGGACACCCTGCCGAAGGAGGTCCAGGAGGCCCTGGGAAAGATGGTGCCGTTTCCCGCGCGGCTGGGCCGGCCGGCCGAATACGCCGCGCTGGCGAGGCACATCATCGAGAACGAGATGCTCAACGGGGAAACCATACGCCTGGACGGCGCCATCCGGTTGGCGCCCAAGTGAGTTGACCTGACGCAGCCGGCGCTCGTCGGGTCGCCGGCTGCCCGGGATCGCGGCGCGTAAGCCCCTCAGAAGAGGGGCTTTTTCATTTTTTCCTTCAGATCCAGCAAAAACGGCCGATAGCTTCCCTGTGACGTCCCGCGGGCCATTCGGACGCAGGGTGGCTGCTGCCTTGTAGGCTTTGGACGGAAGAAATGGCCATCGACAAAGCAATTCTCCTCGTCGAAGACAACCCCGATGAGGAAGCGTTGACCCTCAGGGCGATTCGCCAGAACAGGATCAATGCCGCGGTTCGGGTCGCCCACGACGGCGTCGAGGCGCTGAACTGCATCTTCCCGGCCGGCGACAAGAACGAGACGGCGATGCCGTGGTTCGTCATCCTCGACCTGAAGCTGCCAAAGGTGGACGGGTTCGACGTGATCGAGCGGCTGCGCTCGGACCCGCGCACCCGACTGCTGCCGATCGTGGTCTTTTCTTCCTCCACGGAAGGGCGGGACATCAACCGGTGCTACGAGCTCGGGGCGAACGGCTATGTCGCCAAGCCCGTGGCGGCCGAGCCCTACCAGGAGGCGGTCGGGCTGCTCGTGCATTACTGGTTCCGCCTCAGCCAGGATCCGTACCTTCGCAAATGAACGATCCGTCCAAATCGCTGCGCGTGCTGTTCGTCGAGGACTGCGAAGACGACATGCTGTTGCTGCTGTCGGAATTGCGGCGCGGCGGTCACGAAGTCGAGTACACGCGCGTCGAGTCCGAGGAGCAGATGCTCTCGGCGCTCGATCAGTCGGCGTGGGACATCATCATTTCCGACTACAGCATGCCCGGATTCTCGGGGCTGCGCGCGCTGGAAATCATGAAGAAGCGCGCGAGCGACCTGCCGTTCATCATCGTCTCCGGAAACATCGGCGAGGACACGGCGGTGGAGGCGATGAAGGCCGGGGCGCACGACTACATCATCAAGGGCAAGCTCGCCCGCCTGGTTCCGGCCGTTCAGCGGGAGCTGCGCGAATCGGCGGTGCGCCAGGAGCATCGTGTCGCCGAGGCGGCGCTGCGCAACAGCGAGGAGCTGTTCCGGCAGCTCGCGGGAAACATCCCGGAGGTGTTCTGGATCACCGACGCGGCGTTCAAGCGCCTCATGTACATCAGCCCGGCGTTCGAGAAGGTCTGGGGAAGGAACGCCGAGCCGCTGTACGCCGACCTCACGCCCTGGCTGGACGCGATCCATCCGGGCGACAACGCGCGCGTGTCGGCGGCGCGCAGGAAGGCCCCGTTCGGCGACTACAACGAGGAATTCCGCATCATGTGGGCCGACGGCACCATGCGTTGGGTGCACGAGCGCGCCTTCCCGGTGCGCGACGCATCGGGCGTCGTGTATCGCATCGCGGGCATCACCGAGGACATCACCGAACGCAAGCGCTCCGAGGAGCGGCTGATCTACCTGGCGCACTACGATCACCTGTCGGGCCTGCCCAACCGGGCGCTGTTCCAGGACCGGCTCGCCCAGGGCCTCGCGCAGTCCGAGCGCGAGAACTGGATCACTGCGGTGATGTTCATCGACCTGGACCGCTTCAAGGTGATCAACGACACGCTGGGCCACGCGGCGGGCGACAAGCTGGTCATAGCGGTGGCGAGACGCCTCTCGCACACGGTGCGCTCCGGCGACACCGTCAGCCGGCTGGGCGGCGACGAGTTCGCGCTGATACTGCAGAATCTCGGCAAGGGCCCCGACGCCGCGATCGTCGCGCAGAAGGTGCTCGAAGTGCTGTCCGAGCCGTTCGACATCGAAGGTCACGAGATATTCGTGACCGCCTCCATCGGCATCACCGTGTATCCCACCGACAGCTACGTTCCGGAGGCGCTGCTCAAGAACGCCGACTCGGCGATGTACC
>Ga0082335_1007848_pt1 | contig 12591 bp, 14 predicted proteins | sample Subgrocontami58m_FD_72375 | JGI IMG/M metagenome (GOLD analysis project Ga0082335, IMG submission 72375) | Subsurface groundwater microbial communities from S. Glens Falls, New York, USA - GMW37 contaminated, 5.8 m (SPADES assembly) (version 2) ...
CCCCCCCCCCCCGAGGAGGGGGGGGGGGGGGGGGGGGGGGGGGGGGGTCGCGAACAGCGCGCGCTGTCGTCCCCCCCACCCCGACGCGTTTCACGCGTCGACCCTCCCCACTAAAGGGGGGGGGTAGAACCATCAAAACGGGCTGATCGGGAAATAGCGCAGCCACAAATCAGTGAAGCGGCCCTTTTCCCACAGCCGGAACAGCGCCCAGTTGAACGCCTGGCGCACGAGATCGTTGCCGCGCCGCACGGCGATGCCGACGCCCTCGCCGAAATAACGGCTTTCCAGGAAAGGGCCGCCTTGGAAGACGCAGCAGTTATTGGAATCAGTGCCGTTGAGCCAGAAAGCGAGCGAAATGCCGTCGCCGAACAAGAGGTCCACCTCGCTTTTGCGCAGCGCATCGCGGGCGGCTTCGGCGGTGGGATAAGGCTTCAGCTCCACCTCGGTGAACAGCGCCTTGAGATAAGCCTCGTGCGCGGTGCCGGCGACCACCGCCACCTTCCTGCCTTCGAGCTTTTCCGGCCGCAGTTCTTCGATGCCGGTCTCGCGCCGCGCCACAAAGCGCGCCGGCGTGCGGTAATAGGGATCGCTGAAATCGACCCGGCGCCGCGTCTCCGGCGTGGTCGCGATGGAGGCGATCACCGCGTCGCCCCGGTTGTCCGCAACCGCATCCAGCAGCGTGTCGAAGCGGCGCATCTGGATGGTGCACTGCACCTTGATCTCCTCGCAGATCATCCGCGCCAGATCCACGTTGAAGCCGGCCGGGTTGCCGTCGGGGCCGGCATAGTTGAAGGGCGGATAGTCGATCTCGGTGAGGAAGCGGATGACCGTGAGCCGCGACAGATCCGGCCGCTCCGGCCGCCGCCGCGGGTCCCAGAAGCCCGGCACCATCACGCCCGCGACGGTGGGGCTTTCACCGGGGGCCGCCGCGGCGGGAGGCGGCATGATCGCGGTCAGCAGGCAGCAAAGAATAACAAGACAGATCAATAGCTTAGGATGCGCCTGGCGGGCATTGCTGCGAGGTTTTACGGAAACGATAACGGACAATTGCATTCGGGTCGGTCCAAGCCGCGTCGCCGCCCGCTTATAGACGAATTGCCGAGGTGTGCCAGAGTCGTTCGCCGGGACCGTTTAGGCCACTTATGAGGGTTCGGTACATATATGAGGGTTGCTTTGGGCAAGTACGACAGTAACATTGGCGATCTGAACAGGACGCAGTGATGGCGGCATCAACAGGTCGCGTCCGAAAGCCAAATTTCGATGCCGCGCAGCGTCCCACATCATCGGCCGCGTGGCATGTTTGATGATACGTTCCTAAAAGTCATCGACGAGTTGAGCGTCAATCGGCGTCCGACTGACCGCTTCCTGAAAACTATGGCTAAGCGCTATGGGCTCGAAAACGCTGTTTATTTCAGCGTAAGCTTGCCGATCCGCCTGGAGCGGCCGTATTACGCCACGACCTACTCTCCGCATTGGGTCTCTCACTACTTCGCGGAAAACTATGCCAGAATTGATCCTGCCTTGCACAAGACCCTGGGTGGAATCCTCCCGATCGATTGGAGCACGATCCAAAAAGACGACCCGCGTGTCCGCAAATTGTTCGGGGAATCAATCGAGTTCAAAGTCGGAAATCACGGCCTCTCATTTCCAATCCGCGGTATCGTCAAAGAAAAGGCCGTATTTTCTGTCTCCGGAGATCTGGCGGACTCCGAATGGCAGCGTTACAGCCGCCACTACATGCGCGACTTTCAGACTATCGGGTATTTCATCCACAGTCGGATGATGGAGGCGCTCGGTCTCGATCTCTCTCCGCAAGTGCCGCTACTCAACCGCGAGCTGGAATGCTTGCGCTGGTCGGCGGTAGGAAAAAATAAATGGGAGATCGGAGAGATCCTGACCATATCTGAGCGCACGGTGAAATTCCATCTCGATCAGGCACGGCACAAGCTCAATTGCACGAACGTAACGCATGCCGTAGCCAAGTCTATCGCGATCGGATTAATTGCTCTGGATTGACCTGTCCAATCGGACAGGTGCGCCCGCACCCCTTACCTGTTTAGCTTCCTCTGCATCCAACAGAGGAGGTTCGCATGATAAGACTCGTTCAGGGGTGCGATCGCCGTAAATTCCCTCGAGAGATGGATGAGATGTTTCGGCTCCGCGCCGACGTCTTCCATGATCGCATGGGATGGGACGTCGAGGTCAAGGACGGATGGGAGATCGACCAGTTCGACGATTGCAATCCGCTCTATTTGCTTTGCCTCGACGAACACGAAACGGTGCGTGGCACTGCTCGCCTCCTCCCCACCACCGGCCCCAACATGCTGAATGACGTGTTCACGGTCCTTCTGCCGGAAGGGCAGCCGGTAAGAAGCGCCGTAACCTGGGAATCGAGCCGCTTTTCGGTTGGCTATGCAGCCATGTGCGAAAGAACCAACAATCGTCTCAACAGGGTCACGGGCGAGCTATTGATCGGGATTTTCGACGTCGGCGCCCGCGCCGGCTTGGAGTTCGTGGTTTCGGTCTACGATTCAATGATGGCGCGGGTCCTCGCGCGGGCAGGTTGTCACGCGGACCCTCTCGGCCCGGCGGTTCGCATTGGCCGGACAATGACCTATGCCGGCCTGTTCGAAGTCGGGCCGGAAATGTTGAACAACTTGCGCGAGGCGAGTGGCATCTATGATGACGTGATCGAGCGCGAAACGGCACTCTCTCTGGGGTGGGCTGCATGAATCCACAAAATATCTACGCGAGGCTTGCCGAAATCATCGCGGAAGCACGGAATGTTGCCAATGAAATCGGTGATACTGAATTCGAGATGAAGCTCAGAAATCTCGAAATCATGACGCTCGACCGCCTCTATGTCGCGATGGACAGGATCGAAAGTGGCGGCCGGCAGGCGGCGGATCAAAAGCAACGCCGCATGAAGACGCAAAGGCTTGCTGGTAAGCCGCCTTCCGCGATGAAAGCGGAGACGGGAAGACGCGGTGTCCGATAAACGCGGACAGCGATTTTGGAATTGGAGCATCAGATGACGCGTGATCGCACAAAAGCAGAGATCGCGGATCAAATGACTCGTGATCGCACCAAGGCGGAGATCGCGGCGGCCATCGCGGAGATCTTGTCAGGGCTGGCACGAATGGCTCGGGATCAAAAGCTCAAGCAGCTCCATACGATGCTCGAAACCGCGATCAAGCAGGCCGAATACGACGCGACCAGTGAGTCAAAAAAAATGTCGCGGAGGCGAAGCGCGGCGTAACGGGTTTCATCAACCGCTAGAGCGCAATCCGGCGAAGCCTGCCCCCGGACTTGATCCGGGGGTGGAAACCGGTTCGCCGCAAGATTGCGCGATAAACTAAGGAATCGAGAGTCTGATCCGATTCGACCAGACTCTAGTCCTGCGCCAGTCGGGGGCCGCAATGGAAGACGGGGGGATAGGTGCGGCGGTCGCCGGCCGCTCACGGGAGAAATTTTGGGTCTCGGCAGCGGCCGAGGCGCTTTCCATCGTCCCCCGCGCGCCGGAAGAGCGCGAGCCGGATCCGCCCAACCCGCTGACGGCCGCCTGTCCGGAGCTTGATTGCATCCAGGCAGACTTGTCTGACGGCGTCATCGCCGCGGCCGAGCGCCGCGCCGCCGAGCTGGGGGTTGGCGCCGACCGCGTGCTTGTCGCCTGCGGCCTGATTGCCGAGGAAGATTATGTTCGGGCTCTCGCTTTATCCTGCGGCGTCATGTTCGAGCCGCTGGCGGATATGCCGCGCGCAGCCTGTCCGCTCACTGATGACAGACTCATCGAAGCCGCCGCGGTGGGAGTGCTGCCGCTCCAGATGGACGGCGGCCTCGTGCTCGTGGTCGCCCCGCGCGGGACCGCCGCGCGGCGGCTGACCGTCCTTTTTGCCTCCGGCAGCGACCTTGCGCGCTGCTTCCGCTTCACCTCCTCGCAGCGGCTGCAGCAATTCGTCGTCAAGCATGGCAACGAATGGCTGGCGCGGCGGGCTGTCGATGGGTTGCGATCATCCTGCCCCGATCTTTCCGCGGCGCCGCGGCCACGGCGCCCGGCGTGGCTGAAATTCGCCGCGATCGCCGCAGGCGCGCTTGCCGCCGCCGCCCTGGCGCCGGAAGAGGTCTTCTCCGCCATCGATGTGCTGCTGGCGGTCATCTTTATCGCCTGGATCTTGCTGCGGCTGTTCGGCAGCCTGGTCAAGCATCCGGAGCCGCGGCGCCCTCCGCGCCTGAGCGACGACCGGCTCCCCGTCTATACCGTCGTCGCCGCGCTCTACCGCGAAGCCGCGTCGGTGGAGCATCTGGTCGCCTGCTTGCGGCAGCTCGACTATCCGGCGGAGAAGCTCGACATCAAGCTCGTCATCGAGCCGGATGACGCGGAGACCGGAGCGGCCATCGAGCGGCTGCGTCTCGGCCCGCCGTTTGAGGTCATCATCGCGCCCGATGCGGGCCCGCGCACCAAGCCCAAGGCGCTCAACGCCGCGCTACCCTTCGCCCAGGGCGCCTTCACTGTCATCTATGACGCCGAGGACCGGCCGGAGCGCGATCAGCTTCGCCGCGCGCTCAACATGTTCCTCGCCGATTCCGAAATTGCCTGCGTGCAGGCCCGCCTCACCATCGACAACACCGCGGATAGCTGGCTCGCGCGCTTTTTCACCGCCGAATATGCCGGGCAGTTCGACGTATTCCTGCCTGGGCTTGCCGCGCTGCGCCTGCCGCTTCCGCTCGGCGGCTCGTCCAATCATTTCCGCGGTCTTAGGTAGCAATTGCACCAACGCCACAATTAGCGGCGGTTCCATTCCAGGCCGACTCGCCTAGAGTCTGAAGGCCGTCACCGGCAACTTTCTCTGTCGTCCATCGGCGGCCCTGCGTTCCGGGCCGACTTGGCAGGCCGTACCGCCTGCCGGACAGAGGAGGTCCAAGCCATGCACAAACATGGCAAGGGGCCGAAAGACGTGTTGGTGAGGAAACATGCGAAGTGGATGCGTGGCCGTCGCATACGGATAGAAACCTCTATCCGCGGCGCTGGACATAAGCTCGGCTTCCGCCGTGTTCCCTTCCAACTGGATTTCGGCTTCGAACGACCGGGCATGGCCCGGTAATCGGCCGGTGACGGCCAACTGTGTAACCCTAGCGTGGCGATGCCTGGCCGCAAGGCCGGGCATCGCGCTTTATGGGCCTAAGCCGTTGTTATTTCGTGCGGATTTCAGTCGTTCCAAGGGCGTCCAGACATTGCAGCAGGAACGCCGCTGTAAACTTGCCCCGAGCGACCTTATTTCGGAGGTTGTGTTCGTCTTCCAGTATTCCGATTTCTGCAAGCTTATCAACGAGTTGCTGATAGGTCAGCCCCAAGCGCGCCATTTCCGCGCGTAGCAGCCGCTTGGCCCGTTCCTCGTAGTCGGTTTCCGGGGGCATCGCACCCTCTATGACGGCAACTGCCATCATATAGGATGCTTTTGCTATTGACAAGAGTGCGTTCTGCCACTATATATGATGCTAACGCACTGGAGACGATGGCAATGGCCCAACACTTCCTCTTGTCCGCAGCCGCCCGCACCCTTTCCCTGAAGGCCATCTATGCCGCCGGAAACGACAAGGCTTACGAGACGTTCCGCAAGTTGCGTTGGCCTTCGACGGATGGCGAGCCGGTCTGCCCGCATTGCGGTGGCTTGGATGCCTACGAAATCACGACGCGGCGTCGCTTCAAGTGTGCGGCGTGCGGCAAGCAATTTTCAGTGACGAGCGGAACGATCCTAGCATCGCGCAAGCTCAAGTTCACCGATTTGCTCGCCGCTATCTGCATTATCGCCAACGCCGCGAAGGGTATCAGCGCGTTGCAGTTGGCGCGCGACCTCGACGTGCAGCACAAGACGGCTTTCGTGCTCGCACACAAAATCAGGGAAGCTCTCTCGACCGAAACGAAAGACGCTTCATTGTCCGGCGAGGTCGAAGTTGATGGCGCCTATTTCGGCGGCCACATCCGTCCCGCCAACCTCGCCGTGAACCGTATCGACCGCAGGCTCGCCGAATATCAAACCGGCAAGCGCCGCGTCGTGGTGGCGTTCCGCCAGCGCAAGGGCCACACCGTTACGCAAGTCACTCGGCATGAAGGCGAAGGCGTTGAACTGGCCAAGCGCATCGTGTCCCGGTCTGCCGTCATGCACGCCGACGAAGCGTCGCATTGGGATGCGCTGCACGCCGGTTGGCAAGTTCATCGGATCAACCATTCCGAGGCGTACAGCATGGACGGGGCCTGCACCAACCAAGCCGAGTCTTTCTTTTCTCGGCTGCGCAAGATGATCGAAGGCCAGCACCACCACGTATCAGCCCGCCACCTTCACCAATACGCGACGCACGCGGCTTGGCTTGAGGATCATCGCACTCTCGACAACGGCGCGCTGGCGTTCCGCGCGCTGGGCCTCGCCCTCAATCATTCCAAGAGCGCCGATTGGTCCGGCTACTGGCAACGGGGAATTAAACATGCCGCATAGAACAGAAACCTATCAGCACACGATCAACGGCCTATTGCAGAAGCGCGGCGAGATGATGGAGGAAATTGCCGTCACCCGCGAGCGCATCGCCATGCTCTCCAATGACATTGAGGCGCTAGACCGCGTTCTTGAACGCCTTGGATATGACGGCGAGATAAAGCTTACGCCTCGCGTGCCACGACTTGTCATGTTCTATCGCGGTGAGCTTCGCCAATTCTGCATGGGGCAGCTTCGCGAACACATCTCACTGACAACGCGGGCGATGGCTGAAAACCTAATTCAGATTGAAGGCAAGAACGCTCGCGACCGCCGCATGATGGCCGATGTTGTCCGCCGCATCGGAAAGGCCCTGCGCATCATGCAAGATGCCGGGATGGTGAAGCGGTCGCCGCAGAAAATCAAAGGCGAGTTTTTGTGGCGGATCGCCCAATAAAAAAGGCTGTCTAGGACTCGCAAAAACTATTCTGCCGCAACTAGCCGCGGGTCAAAGCGCGGGTCAATATAATCGCCTTCCTTCGGCTGAATACTGGTGCCCTCAAACGGCAACAACAATTCCAATTGATCGGGATGCAATCGCCTGCGCGCTGTTTTGATAGTCTGAGACGGCTGAGGCAATGGTGGCAGCTTAAAATTCTCCGCGAATAAGTCTTCAACGGTTATGACCTGCATGCGCGGCATACGTCCGTGCGCGGACTTGCGTACAAACCCTGCACCGTCTGCTTCAGTTCTCATGGGGCCAGTAGCTTCAGCAAGAGTTACAAGCGCACCCATCTCAGCCTCTTCGCGTTCAATTACCCCACGAAGATCGCGCACCATTTGCACGCCGACATTTTCTCCGCCCTTAACAGAAACGATAATACGGCCCGTTCCATAAGGCCCATTGTGGTAGAAAATATTGCCATCAATTCCACGATCAGCGCCGCGCTTTTCCTCGCGGTACATTTGCGCGCCGAGCCGCCAAAGCGCCCACCACTGGAATTGATGTTTGTCACGTCGCGCGAGATCGCGCGCGCCCTCAATTGTAGTTGGCCGCCCAGACACGTTGTAAGATTCGGCACCAACCCCTAGCTTTTTAAGCCGCCCTTCAATCAGGGTGATTGCGTAGTGTGTGACGTCAATTCCCAACCAGGGATTACCAAGCCGTTGTGCAGCTTCAATTGTTGTGCCGCATCCACAGAACGGATCGAGTACTATAGCGTCTGGATTTACCGACGACACAATTCTTTCGAGCAAGGAAAGAGGTTTTTGCGTTGGATAGCCCAACGATTCGTGCCCCATTGAATTTATGAGATCAATGTCATCCCAAAAATCGGAAAATGGAACACCCTTGTTTTGGTCCAAGTAATATTTCAGTCGAGGGGCTCCATCTTTCTTGCTCGGGAATGCAACAAGCCCTTTAGCTACATAAGCCTCCAATTTTTCAGGTATTGTCAGCCAATGCATTCCTGCCTTGCCGCGAGTATTTGGATCAAAACCACGCCACGGCTTTCCGGTTTCACCGCCGCGCGTTCCACTCGCCATTAACGGCACAAGTTGGTATCGGCCGCGGTCATCCACCTGACTATATTTTTTTATTAGTGTTTCGTCGTGTTCCTCGTATTGAATGTTGAAATTGTAATTGTCCTCTTTGCTGTAAAAGAGAATTGCATCGTGCGCCCGACGATAGATTTGATTAATTGAGGATCGTCTTCCACTCCTACGCCAAACGATTTCATTCCGAAAGTTTCCGTGTCCAAATATGGAATCCAAAATCAGTTTTAAGTAATGCGAAGCCGTAGGGTCACAATGCAGATAAAGCGAAGCGGTCGGTTTCATAACGCGGCGCAATTCAATGAGCCGCGCGGCCATCATGGCAAGGTACGCCATCATCGCATTGTCCCCCAGCCATTTTCTTAAGCCGGAGAGAACTAGGGCAATGTCGCCATTGGCGCGGATCACATCATCATAAGCTTCGCTGGCACTCTCGCCCCATTCCCATGTGTCGCGGAATGCTTCTGCTTGAGCTTCCGATGCCTGTCCGCTGGGCGCGCGAAAAAGAACGTTGTAGTTCGCGCTCGAATTGAAGGGCGGGTCCAAATAAACAAGATCGACAGTCTCGTCCTTCACTTGCTCCCGAAGCACAGTGAGATTGTCGCCAAAATATAGGTTGTTCATCGTCCCCGACCCCGACCCCGACCGACAGGATGCCAGAACACGGCTAAGTTGTGGTTAGGATTTATAGTTACCGAAACGTGAAGATCGGCCTTTGGTGCAATTGCTACCTAAGTCCGCATTTCCGTACCGCGGTGCTGCGCAAGATCGGCGCCTGGGATCCCTATAACGTCACCGAGGACGCCGACCTCGGCATGCGGCTCAGCCGATTTTCCTATCGCTCCACCGTCATTGGATCGACGACCTATGAAGAGGCGCCGGCGCGCTTCATGTCGTGGCTGCGTCAGCGCACGCGCTGGTTCAAAGGCTGGATGAAAACCTGGCTCGTGCACATGCGATCGCCGCGCCGGCTGTTGGAAGATTTGGGCCTCGCCGGCTTCATGACCTTCCAGCTCGTGGTTGGCGGCAATGTGCTGGCCGCGCTGGTCTATCCCGTCTTCCTGGCGGGCGCGCTGTGGGAGCTCGCGCTGCAAGCTCCAGGCGGCGAAGGTTGGGGCGATTCCCTGCTCGCGGGGCTGCACGGCACCGCGCTGGTGATGGGCTTTGCCGTTGCGGGTTTTGTCGGCTGGCTCGGGCTTGCGCGGCGCAGCCTCGCCGGCACGGCCTGGGTGCTCGTGCTCATACCGCTGCACTGGCTGCTGCTGTCGCTCGCCGCCTGGCGCGCGCTCTACCAATTGCTGCGCGATCCCTATCACTGGGAAAAGACCGAGCATGGTCTCGCCCGGACATCGCGGCTCGCCCGTGAGAAGCGCCTGACGCCGGTTTTCCCGAAGCGCAAACGGCTCGCGCCTCCTACGGCGTTGGATTCGCGCCAGCCCCGCCAAGTGTCTGCTTGAATATCCCTACAGATAGCGGCGCAGTTCGGCGGCCGCTTCTTCCGGCCGGCGCTTGAGGTTGAAAGGCGCGACGAAGCGGCCTTCCTTGTCCATCAGATAGACCAGCGCCGTGTGATCCATGGTGTAGCCGCCGCCCGGAGTCTCTACTTTCCTGGCATAGACGCGGTAGGCCTTGATGACGGCGTCCACCGCTTCCCGGTCCCCGGTCAGCCCGCGCAGGTGCGGATCGAAGTTCGACAGATAGTCTTTGATCAAAGCCGGCGTGTCGCGCTCGGGATCCACGGTGATGAACAGCGCGGCGGCGCGATCAGCGTCCGGGCCGAGACGCCGGAACACCTCGGAAATCTCGAACAGGGCGGTCGGGCACACGTCCGGACAATGCGTGAAGCCGAAGAACACCAAGAAGGGGCGCCCTTTCAGGTCCTGCTCGGTGATCTTCTTCCCCTGCTGATCCACGAGACTGAAGGGGCCGCCGACCGTCGCCGTTTGCGGCAACGGCACGCCGCCGCGTTGCGCCACCAGAACAACCACGCTGAGGCACAGCACCAGGCCGGCCAAAAAGGCGGAGATGATGAGAATCAGGCGTGACGTCTGCGCCGTCATCGAGACCTTGTTCCTTCGGTGCTTAAAAACAGGCGGCGAGCCCAGCGAGGATCATTTCGTAAAATACCGCGGTGCCGTAATAGGCCCAGAGCGCGACGGTGGCTGCCAGCATCAAACCAATCGCCGCTGCGATGGCTATCGCCGGTCGCGATGGGCGCCCTGCTGGGTTGAAAGCGGCGGTTGGCATGCGGCGGCGCTCCTGAGCGGCTCCGAGGCGTTTTCCGGCAAAGTACCCGGTTCACCGTGGATGGAACCGTGCCTAGTAGAGCGGCTTCCCCTTTTGAAAGGGAAATCCTTCCAGGGCCGGACCGCCCTTCACATAGGCCCTCGGGTGGCCGCAAACAATGACCGGCCGCTGACGGTCTTGGCGGTGCTCGTTTTGCCCGTGCTGGCAAACCGCTCAGTCTCAGGACAACTGGCATACATGGATTTCAGTTCGCGCCCGCGTAGAAAGATCATCTTCGGGGTAAGCCCGCCCTTGCTCTTGATCCATTGGCGCACGGGCGCCGGGTAGAAGTCCCATAACAGGCTTGTGCCTTCCGGGCTGTAGACGGCCCGGCCCCCGGGAGCCAGGTTCCAGGCCGCATGGAAGCCGAGATTGGCCCGCGAGGTGACGCAGATGCGCTCGGGGGGCACCGTTCCCAGCACGAGCGTACAGGCGGACAGGCAGGCCCCGTCGATAATGACGCGCTCGCCGGACTCCCGGAGCATGGCGTATTGCTGCAGATAAGGCCCGATCTGGCCGCCGCGGTCTTCGGCAATGCGGAATTGGGCCGAAGCGGACGGCAGGCCGGCGAGCGTGGAAACAGCCACGATTAGAGCGGAAAGCCCCCTCATTACCCCTACCCCTGTTTAGCCGTTTTTTCTTTTTGGCTTGCGTCTTTTATAGCTGCTTCGGCGCCTTCGGCCTATGGCCGCAGGGGCACAGTCGCAAAAATATTTTGGCGCGATGGAACTATTTGGGCGTGGCGTTAATCGCCGCCGTTTGCCGACGGTAAGGTTAAAGCGGCGCTTTATGGCGGCTGCATGACTAGGCCGGCAGGGAACCACTGAATTCGCGCTGAAATTTTTGACACTGGCGGTGGAGCGGGCGAAGGGAATTTTAAAGAGCGTCGCACGCTGCCGGTGGCGACCCAACAGCTGTTACTGTGTTTGTAGCGGTTCAATAGGCGGGACAGGCGCTTCGCGTCCGTCCAGAACTGGCAGGCTTGAGCGACGAATCAAACCAGTCTCCAGCCCCTTTAATTTGGGGGGTCTAGCTTCCACGGTCACTCCGTTGCTTGCGAACACTTCCGCGATGTTTGGCTTGATCGCCTTCGCCGCCTCGATGTCGGCGTTGCCCGTACCATCGTCCTGCCAGAGCTTGGCCACCCCACGTCCGAACAGCGAGGCTGGCAATTTCGGATTGAGCTTCAACGCAGCATCATAATCGCTAACGGCCCGGTCGATCTGACCCAATTTCAGGTAGGCCAAGCCGCGGTTGTCGAAGGCTGAGCCGTTGTCCGACTTGAGCTGAAGCGCCTGGTTGCAATCCGCCAGCGCAGCGTCGAGCTGCCCAATGATGGCGCGCGCCCCGCAGCGGCTGCTCCATGCGTCGGCATTACCCGGCTGCTGCCGGATCACCTGATCATAGAAGTGGATGGCGGGCTCGTAATTCCGAACGCCGAGCAAAGTATTGCCCTGGTTGTACAATGCAATGGCCGGCGCAGTATTGGGCTTGATCGCCTGGTTGATCTCTCGGATCGTGCGCTCGTCCTCGCGCTTGCTCTCGTACGTAGTGCCCAGGATGCTAAAGACGATCGGATATCTGGGAAGGACCGTGATCGCCTGATCGCTGTACGGAATCAAAGGGTCGTACGCACGTTGGTCGTAGTAGGTGATGCCACGATCATAGGAGACAGCGGCAAAATCGGAATTAAGTTTGATCGCCTGGTTCAGGTCTGGGGATGATTGATCGTAGTCCCTCTGGTCGTAGTACGCGACGCCGCGATTGTAAAAGGCCAGCGCATATTTCGGGTTGAGCTTGATCGCCTGGGTGTAATCCTGAATGGCGAGATCGATCTCCCCCTTATTGCGATAGGCGAAGCCGCGATTGTTATACGGGAGCGCATTCTTCGGATCGAGGCGGATCGCCTCATCGAAATCCTCGATGGCGTGCGCGACGTCACGCTTCTCATAGAAGGCCAGACCGCGGTTGTTAAAGGCCATGGGATAATTCGGGTCGAGCTTGATCGCTTGGTCGTAGTCCTGCACCGCCCGATCGAAGTCACGCTGCTCGTACAACGCGTTGCCGCGGTTGAAGAACGCGATGGGATAGAAAGGATTGGCCTTGATCGCCTGATCGTAGTCTTCGAGCGCGCGAGCGGTCGCGCGCTTATTGCGATAGGCGAAGCCGCGGTTGTTGAATGCGTGCGCATCCTTTGGATCGAGCTTGATCGCTTGGTCGAAGTCTGCAATCGCGCGGTCGGTCTCGCCCTTCATGCCGTAGCCAACGGCCCGGTTATAGTAAG
>Ga0082335_1007849_pt1 | contig 12586 bp, 9 predicted proteins | sample Subgrocontami58m_FD_72375 | JGI IMG/M metagenome (GOLD analysis project Ga0082335, IMG submission 72375) | Subsurface groundwater microbial communities from S. Glens Falls, New York, USA - GMW37 contaminated, 5.8 m (SPADES assembly) (version 2) ...
GAAAAAAGTGAGCCGGTTAAATGCGGTGGTAAAACTTGATCGCCCTGGTAAACTGATCGGATAGTTTTATAAAATTCAGCAACGTTTGCATCTTTGAGTATGAATCCTGATACTCCCGCTTGTACAAATTCAAAAACATCTGCTTGCAGCGGTATAATATCCATCACTATTATTTTGGTTTCCTGAAAATGCTGCTTAATTAATTTTACAACTTGCAAACTGTTTTGATTTCGTAAACCGAGATCGAGAAGAACGATATTTGGTTTGTTCTTCTCCATTGTCTTTAGAATGTTTTCGCCATTACCAATAGTAGCAACGACTTGCATATCAGACTGCTTTTTGAGCATTGCTGCAATGCCATCACGCAGAAGGCGATTATCTTCGATAAGCAGTATCTGGATTTTTTTCAATGTGTTTCTCGAATTTTGTATATAGATGTAATTAGTAACTTCAAAATCTAATACAGGTTTAATATAAGAAATATACTAATACTTCCAAATTGGCAATAATCAAATGGCTGTAAAGTTAGTTTTTTTTCCAAGAGATGATATGGAATGAATTTAACCGCGTTGGCAATCTGGATTGCTCCGCTGTAAAAAGAATTATCTTTAATACTTTTTAGTATGTAAGTAAAATACATGGAGGAGAGAGAGGGATTTATTGAAAAATTAGAATTTATTTTTTTTTCAAACTTATTTTTTTAACCAATTTTCAATTTTGTTTGCTGCCTGTTCTCCGGTAAAACCAAATTTTTCTGCTAAAGTTTGATAAGGAGCCGAAGCACCATAGCCGGTCATTCCAATAGTTAATAATTTATTTCTAAACAAATCTCCCCAGCCGGTCATAGTTGCAGCTTCAATTACAGTAACGGGAACATTTTCCGGAACTACATTCTTTTTATATTCATCTGATTGTTTTTCAAAAATTTCTTTTGAGAGAATTGAAACAACTCTAACTGATAATTTTCCTTCTAATAATTTTTGTGCGGAAATTGCAACTGGAACTTCTGATCCGCTCGCAACTATTACCAAATCAACATTTTTCCCTTTTTCTTTTGATACAATATATCCGCCTTTTAAAACTTCTTTTGTATCAAAGTCTTCGCTTCGAACAATTGGATCAATTTTCTGTCTTGTAAGAATTAATGCGATCGGTCCACCTTTATGATGTAAAGCATAATACCATGCGGCAGCAGTTTCAATTCCATCTGCGGGTCTTATCAAAGTAAAATTTGGAATTGCACGTAGAACTGATAGATGTTCGATCGGTTGATGAGTAGGTCCGTCCTCACCGAGAAAAATACTATCGTGAGTAAAAATATAGACAACAGGTAATCCCATAATAGCTGCAAGTCTAATTGCGGGACGCATGTAATCAGAGAAAACTAAAAAAGTTGCACCGAATGCTTTGAAACCGCCGTAAAGTGTAATGCCGTTAAGAATTGAACCCATTGCATGTTCGCGGATTCCGAAATGAAAATTTCTTCCTTCAAATTTTCCGGGAGCGATTGCGCTGTAGTTCTTCATAAATGTATTTGTTGAGGGAGCTAGATCTGCAGAACCGCCAATGAAGTTAGGAACAAGTTCGGCAATTTTTTGAATTACTTTACTTGATAAAATGCGTGTTGCATTTGCCTCTTTCCCGGCAGCGTTTAATAGTTCTTCATATAGATTTTCCGGAAGCCAGCCATCTTCGTATTTGTTAAACAATTCGGCTTTGTCAGGATTTACTTTTTCCCATGATTCAAATTTATTAGTCCAATCATCGTATTCATTTATTAATGATTTTTTTCTCGCACTAAATAAATTTTTAACTTCTTCAGGTACATAAAAATCTTGTTCGTAATTCCATCCTAAATTCCTTTTCGTTTCGGTTAATTCTTCTTTACCTAAAGGTGAACCGTGAACTTCTGCAGTATCAACTTTGTGCGGACTGCCGAACCCGATGTGTGATTTTGTTATGATGATAGTTGGTTTTTCTTTTTCACTCTGTGCAATTTTAATTGATCGGCGAATTTCATCATGATCATAAGCATCTATCTGTAAAGATTGCCATCCGTAAGCTTCAAATCTTTTTGCAATATTTTCCGAGAAAGTTAATTCTGTGTTCCCTTCTATTGTAATGTTGTTGTCATCATAAAAATAAATGATGTTTCCGAGTTTCAAATGTCCGGCAATAGAAGCAGCTTCGTGAGAAAGTCCTTCCATCAAATCGCCGTCACTGACAATTCCATAGATGTAATGATTTCCGAATAACTGATTTTTATCATCGTTGAATCTTGCAGCAATCATTTTTGATGCGATGGACATTCCGACACCGTTTGCAAATCCTTGTCCCAAAGGACCGGTTGTTGTTTCTACTCCGGGAAGATGATTGTACTCGGGATGCCCCGGTGTTCTGCTTCCCCATTGCCTAAATGATTTTAGATCATCAATTGTTACTGCATAACCGCTTACATGAAGAAGCGAATAAAGAAGCATCGAGCCGTGTCCGGCAGATAAAACAAAACGATCTCTGTTTACCCATTTAGGTTCATCGGGATTATGTTTTAGAAATTCACTCCATAAAACAGAAGCAACATCAGCCATACCCATGGGCATACCAGGATGACCGGAGTTTGCTTTTTGAACACCTTCAGCTGCAAGTATTCTAATTGTGTTTGCAGCTAATTTTTCTATACTTCCATCTAAGTAATTATTCATCTGCATAAATGTTTACCTTGTATTGAATTGGAAATTAAACTGAATAAGTAGTTGAAGCTGTTGTCCCACCGTGTCCTGTCCAGTTTGTATGAAAAAATTCCCCGCGTGGTTTATCAACTCTTTCATACGTATGTGCGCCGAAGAAATCGCGTTGAGCTTGCAGCAGATTAGCCGGTAATTTTTCTGTTCTGAATCCGTCAAAATAATTTAAAGCTGTGGTCATTGCAGGAACCCAAATTCCATTTAGAACGGAAGTTGCAACGACTCTTCTCCATGCTTCTTGAGAACTTTCAACTTTATCTTTGAAGAACGGATCCAACAATAAATTTGTAAGAGCAGGATTCTTATCGAATGCTTCTTTTATCTTTCCAAGAAATACTGAACGAATAATACAGCCGCCCCGCCACATCAGAGCAATTCCGCCATAGTTTAAATTCCACTTGTATTCTTCTGCGGCAGCTTTCATCAAAACATATCCTTGAGCATACGAAACAATTTTTGATGCAAACAATGCTTTTCGTATATCTTCGATGAAAGATTTTTTATCACCTTCGAATTTTGGTTTTGGTCCATATAATATTTTTGATGCTTCAACTCTTTCATCCTTCATTGCAGAAAGACAACGACCATAAACTGCTTCACCGATCAAAGTTAGTGGAACTCCAAGATCGAGTGATGTTATAACTGTCCATTTACCGGTTCCTTTTTGTCCTGATGTATCTAAAATTTTATCAACTAATGGTTTTCCATCTTCATCTTTGAATGCAAGAATATCTCTCGTAATTTCAATAAGATAACTATCCAATTCTCCTTTGTTCCATTCTTTGAACACTTCGTGCATCTCATCAGCAGTCATCCCCAATAAATTTCTCATAATCAAATAAGCTTCCGTAATTAACTGCATGTCGCCGTATTCAATTCCGTTGTGAACCATTTTAACAAAATGTCCTGCCCCGTTTTCACCAACCCAATCACAGCACGGAGAACCGTCTTCAACTTTTGCGGCGATTGATTGAAAGATCGGCTTAACATGAGGCCATGCTTGCGGAGAACCGCCCGGCATAATTGACGGACCTTTTAATGCACCTTCTTCTCCGCCGGAAACTCCCGTACCGATGAACAACAATCCTTTGCCTTCTAAATATTTTGTTCTTCTAATTGAATCCGGAAAATGTGAATTACCACCATCAATAATAATATCACCTTTATCAAGATGAGGAATTAATAACTCAATAAAATCATCAACCGGTTTTCCGGCTTTTACCATCAACATAATTTTTCTTGGTGATTTTAAGTTTGCAACTAATTCTTCAATCGAAGAAGTACCGATCAAATTCTTGCTTTTACCACGCCCGTTTATAAAATTATTTACCTTGTCAACTGTTCTATTATACACAGCGACCGTGAATCCATGACTCTCCATATTTAATACAAGATTTTCTCCCATCACGGCAAGACCGATTAATCCAATATCAGCTTTACTCATATTAAGGTATTCCTATTTCTTAATTAAATAATAAAACTCAACCTTTGTCCCACAAAGTTTAAGTATAAAATTTTTTGCGATCAAATTTTCAATCGAACCATCATTTCTTTAGTAGAATTACAGGTTGAGATTATTGAATTACCTTTTCCAGTTTATGATTACGGTACTAAATTTATCAGACTTCTAAATGAAAAGTTGAGGGAGTTATCCACAAAGTATAATATTACAATAGACTGAGAACATTATGAAAACCAATTAAAATAATCTGTGTAATCCGTTTACCCCGTGGAATAGAATTTGTGTTTTTGAAACAATTTGATTCTTAATTTATTCCACGGGGTGGATCCGTGTCCCGGTTACCCCAAATCTCCTCCCCACACAAAATCCTTAAAGGAAGGAGATGGATAACGGGCTACAACAATGTTCTTTGATATATCAATATTCTTAGAAAGATTTTTTAGCAGAGTCATATCATGTACGGTTGCCGTCTCTTTAACCTCAATTGCACTATTACCGTCAAGAATAAAATCTATCTCTTTACCTGTTTTTAAGGAATAGTATTGCAGTTTTCCATAAAACTTAAGCTGGTTAAAGATCGCATTTTCAAACTGTACTCCGCTGCTTACTTCGGCAAGCTGGTTTAGTAAACCGTTATCGTCAATAAATATTTTTGGTGCCTTTACAATTTCTCTATCCCGGTTTTTTGAATAGACCGGAACTCGTGTTATTACAAAAGTATTCTCTAATAAATCTAGATAGTTATGCACTGATGGTCTGGAAATTCCGGTAAGAGAAGAAAGTTTTGAATAATCCAATCGTGTACCGGCTCGCGCAGCAGTCATCTTAAGCAGTTGATGAAGATTTTTCTGATTCCTTATATCGGCTATATTCTTTATATCTATATTCAAGTACGAATTAAGTATGTCGTTCACAATATCTTTCTTATTTGCTATACTCTTCGATATAACAACCTCTGGAAAACCACCGTACCGTATAAACTCATCATAGTGTTTCTTTAATCGTTCATACTCAGCCGGTATAAAATTCTTACTAAAAGAATTGGAAGAAGTGTAATTAACATTCTTAAAAAGTAAAAATTCACTGAAACATAAAGTGTATAACTCAAAAACTCGTTTTCGTCCAGATAAAGATTCACTAAATAAGTTTTTAATATAATAAGAGCTGGAACCGGTAATTATAAATTTTATAGAGTAACTGTCATATAAATATTTTATTACACTTACTATTCCCGGCAATAGTTGTACTTCATCTATTGCTATTAAAGTCTTCTTGCTAAAATTCAGGCCTCTCTGGCTTAAGGTAGTTATAATGTTCTCATAATTTTTTTCGGAAAACAGATCCCGGTTGTCTATGCGCTCAAGATCAATATATATTTTATTGGCTCCCTTAAAATCTTCTAAAAGCTTTTTCAACAGGGTTGTCTTACCGGTCCGTCTTAAACCGGTTATTACTGTTATCTGCCTCTTTGAAAGATGAGCTTTAAGATCGGGATATATTATTCTTTCAATATAATTTGCCATAAATAGACCCTTACTATTTGTTAAGGGCAACTTACAAATAGTATTACTATATGTAAAGCATTAAATACAAATAGATTATTAAAAAATGACCGGCACTCAAATAGCGTTTTATTTTATTTCCTTAAGAAAAATATTCTTGCTGTGTCTGATACCTGTATTAATCGCAATATAGTAGAATTGAGATAAACCTCTACCCTTTCATACAGATCGATTGAGACTTATTTTTTTCTTCTGTGAGGATAATTATTTGTCTGCATCTTAATTCAGTTCTATTACACTTGTTCCATTACTTATCGAAGTAATGTATGTTTTCAAATCAATATTAAATTTTTGTTTATACTTTTTAGAAAATTTTTCTTTTGTCTCTTCAACTATGTAATTTTCAATCAGATTAATTGTGCATCCGCCGAATCCGCCGCCCATCATTCTTGAACCGTAAATTCCGGGATCTTCAGTTGTAAGCTCTACCAAATAATCTAATTCTTTGCAGCTTACTTCATAATCTTTACTTAAACCTTCATGAGTTGAATACATAAACGAACCAAATTCTGAGAGATTTTTTTCTTGAAGAGAATTACATGCTTTCAACATTCTATTATTTTCTTCAACAACATATTTGCAGCGCCGGAATATTTTTGAATCCAATTTATTTTTATATTCATTCAACATCGCTAAAGTTACATCCCGCAAACTTTTAATTTGAGAATGATCTTTTTTTATTAACTCGACTCCTAAAGTACATTCCTTTCTTCTTTGATTATATTCTGATGAAGCAAGAGAATGAGAGACGCCTGTATCAAATAAGACAATTGAAATCCCTTTGTATTCAAAAGGAAAATAATCATACTCAAGCGAGCGGCAATCAATACGAAGTACGTTTCCATACTTTCCAAAGATGTTTATGTACTGATCCATTACTCCGCATTTTACACCGACGAATTCATTCTCGGCTTTTTGTGCGAGTTTAACAAGTGAAAGCTTATCAATACCTAAATTAAAAATATGATTTAGTGCGAAAGCCAAACCGGCTTCAATTGCTGCTGATGAAGACATTCCGGCACCGATCGGAATATCTCCGCCGAAGACGCAATTGAATCCTTTGAGATTGTATCCCATCCTTAAAATCTGATCAACAACACCCATCAAATAATTTGGCCAATGCTTTTCTGTAAACTGCAAACGGCTGACTGCAAACTCAAAACTTTCATTCATGTCTAGAGCAAATAAATTACACTTCTCATCATCACGCGGAGAGATTGCAAAGTAAATTACTTTATCAATTGCGGCGGGAAGAACAAATCCTTCATTATAATCAGTATGCTCACCGATAAGATTAACTCTTCCGGGTGAACGGATGAGGAAAGGTTTTTCTTTAAATAATTCTTGAAATTTTTGAAGGACTAGTTCAGATAACATAATTTCAATCAAATTATATTTTAGTTATTACAACTTATTTAATATCTGTTTTGATTACAATTATTTAGTAAAGCATCGTTAATGCAAATAACAACGTAAGCCGGGGTGAAGCAATCTTTTAATAATAAAAATTATTGACAAAAATTTTCTTTTACACTAACTTGAATTAGTACCAATTACGCTTATATAAATGGGGTACTTTGTTTGGGATTATTGAGGATAAAGAAAATAGATTCAGCTGATTAACAAATAAATTTTAAAAAAAGGTGGAATGTTTGCCCATCGTTTTTGTGGCGGGATATCACGCAAAAAGTTTAGAATATTGTACGAAAACAAAATAAATGTTGGTAGATAACATTCCCGGCCATCATATCCGTTGGCGGGTTAATTAACGTTAGGCAGTTAACAAAAAAGTATGTCATGGATAATAATATTATAGTTTCAATCTGCGCAATCATAATTGCCATAGCATCATTAGGTGTAGCAATATGGCAAGGAAAAGTTACACGAAAGCATAACATGCTTTCTGTCAAACCTTTGCCGGATATTTTTACAAGTAATTATGAAAACAAAATTGCAGTTACTTTAGAAAACAATGGCACCGGCCCTTTAATAATAAAAAAATTTAGGGCATACGTTGGTAATGAGTCAAAAAGCAATATTATTGATTGGATGCCAAATATACCCAGTGGTTATTACTGGTCTAATTGGTTGGAAAATTTCGAAAACTGTGCCATAAAACCTTATGATTCAAAAATACTTTTGGAGTTCAAGTTAGATTTAGGAGATAAGAATCAAACAGAGATTCGTGATAATATTCGAAAATCATTATCAATTGTTAGCATTGAATTTGAGTATACCGATATATATGAAAATAAAATGTATTTCCCGCTTCATTTCCTTTCAGCTTTTGAGATCAAAAGGTAAAAATGTTTTTTATTATAAATAACATATTATCAGTTATTGTATGGCTATTGGTAGCGTATTTGTTAAATTTTTCAGTATGGGGATGGATAATTGGTTTAATAGCTTCCTTTATTTTCAAAGAATTTATTGGTCCTTTATTAATTATTCGTGCTTTCGATAAATATTTTCAGCAGCCGGAATCATACACACCACCACGACCAATTTCTATAGAACCACCAATTAAACCAGAAATGTTTAACGAGAAAAAAGTTACTAACTATGTATGTCCACATTGTCAATGTGAAATAAAAGTATCTGAATATGAAATGAAATCTAATAAATACCATTGTAGTGTATGTAAAGTCAAAATTGATTTTAGTGATAAAAAATAGTAAAAACTGTAAAGCATAAAAAAACTGCCTAACCCGCAACTCAAAGCGACCGCGTCTTTGACGCAGTCTTTTGATTAAGTTATTGAGCTTGGTTTTTCAGAGTTGGTTTGTTGTTAAAGGTTGATTTATAAAACGAAGTTGATTTTAAAACAAAAAAGGTAGTTGGCAAAAGCGTCATTGTAGTTATGGGCGGCGCTTTAGTTGCGGTAAATTAGAAAAGAAGGTCTCACTCACTTCGGTTGGTGCATATTCCGATAAATCGGAATAAATTATGGCATCTCAAACAAAGCAAGGAGACCTAAAATGATTGCGAATAAGATAAGCGGAAAAAGTAAGAAGGACAATAGTTCTTTGACAGTAACAGATTCATACGAACATTACATAGCGCTGGATTGGTCGGAAAGAAACATGGCCATAGCCAGGATGTGTAAAAAAGATTTCGAGCCAAAAATAATTGATGTCCCGTCAGATCTAAAGGAACTAAAATTATACTTATCACATCTTAAAGGGAATAAGATATTGACAATAGAAGAGACAACGACTAGTCAATGGTTATATGTGGAGCTATACAATTATGCAGAGAAAATATTTATATGTGATCCATACAGAAACCGACTCTTAAGCGATGGTCCGAAGACTGATAAAATAGACGCGGGTAAATTATGTAAGCTGCTTAGAAACGGAATGATGAAGGAAGTCTATCACAGCACCAATGAGTTGTATGAGTTAAGAAAATTGGTTAGTTATTATGATGACGAGGTAAGAGCCGGAGTAAGATTATTAAATCAGAAATCTGCATTATACAGAGCAGAACATAAATCGTGGAAGAAGAAAGAAGAAATAGAGAACAACCGAATCAATAATTTTATAGTAGCGCAGTTGGATGAAAAGATAAGCTCATATGTAGAAAAGAAAAAGAAGTATGAGAATGAGTTTGCAAGAGTAAGTAAAAAGAACAAGGTGATAAAAAGTTTACAAAGCATACCCGGTCTTGGCCCGATAAGCAGCGTAACAATATTATCTATAGTAATAGATGGAAAGAGATTTAAGAGCAGCAATCATTACCTGAGCTACTGCGGATTAGTAAAACACGAGAAGTTTAGCGGAGGAAGAAGTTACGGCAAAAGAATACCGAGGTATTCCAGGCGGCTGAAAGGAGTATATAAATCGGCGGCAGTAAGAGTACTGATAACAGATAACCCGCTAAAAGAATATTACGATTATTTGATAAGAGATAAGAAGCTGGCCGAACATAACGCAAGGAATGCGGTTGCAAGATATATAGCAAAGATAAGTTTGGGCATAATAAAGAGCGGCGAGAAATATAAACCGTATAAGTGGAGAAATAATCAGAAAGAAAAAGAAGCTGCATAAATAGAGAAAGACAAAAGTTGGTTATTACAATAAAAGCAGAACTTCATTTTCTTTTTAGATGATCTAAAAGTGTGGGAGAAAGAGTTCAAAACGGCGTTTGAAGTCCCGTTAAGTTAAGGGAACATTCCAAAGTCGCGGTTAACCTCTCCCGGTTTATACTAAAATTTGCCGTAGCCCTAACAGAGAGCTCAGATAGACGAGTAGTAGAACAAACATAAAAATAAAAACGAGCAAAGAAAGATAGTTTAGAAGGAAAAAACAGATAGTTGTTGTTTAACAAAAATAATAATCAACCCGTCAAAAAGATCCGGCAAAAGGCAGCCGGACAAGCGCCGGGCAGGCTAGTGTTGTCTGTGAGACCGAAGTCAGAAATGTGGGATAAATAAATCCCAAGGATGAACTGTTTTTTCTTGACTTTCTTTTCTATAGACAACGCCGTTAGGTAGCTGTACAAAATCAAGGAGTGAGCTATGAAGATTGATATTAAAAGCATAATAATTGGAATATTATCAACAATATTAGTATTTAATTTTTTTGGCTTTAATTCTGATAAAAATATGGGGCATATCATAGTTAAATCAATCACTATTCAAAATGAGAAAGGTAAAAATCTTGGTGAGATAGGCTATTCGGATAAAGATTCGATTTCATTTGTTCGTTTGTATGGCTACGATAAAAAACTTACAACCAATATTTACTCAAGTGATCTAGGTGGCAATATTTTTCTAAAGGGATATGACAATAAATCTTCATTAGGTTTAATTGGAGTTGGAGTTGTCCAAATAAAAAACTCTAATGAAAAAGTTGTCGCTTTATTTGGAAATAATATGGTTACTAATTCTAGTCACCTTCAACTTTATACAAATACAAATAAAGGTGGTATAGATTTGTCCAATATTGAAAATAATTGTTATTTATCCATCAAGGATGAAAATGGTAAAACCAGAACGGAGATCATTTATGATAAAAATCAAAATACATCTTCCATAAAACAGTTTAATTCAAAAAATAGTATGATAATGAATATTTCTGAAAGCAAAGATGGTGATGGGCAAATTCTTTTAGGCGATAGATATGGTGATTTGGGTTGGGCAGTAGATGGTAAAAAGAAATAGTGGTATTTCAATTCGCTACCTAACAAGTTCTTCAAGGCCGACCGCTTTAAACGTTGCGGCATTTGTGTAATTAAAAAATATCGTTGCAAAAGTTAGTTACTTTTTTAATGTAGTTGAATAAACGATGTAATTAATAAATTCTTGGCGTTGTCTTTTCAAAGTTGCATTGCTGTGTTGGGCGGCGGCTTAAAAACAACGTCGTTACACAGTTTGCTTTCTTGTTTTCCAAAACATGAATCCGCCGAACAAAAACATTACTGCGCCCCACCAAATATTAGGATGAGTTTCGCTAAGAACAGTTACTCGTTCAGGTGGATTAATAATTTGAAATATTCCGGTTAGTAATATTAATCCGCCCATAACTAATAAAATTAATCCGACAAAGAACCAGATCGGTTTCATAGCCCACTCCTTATTCCTCTTCCTAAGGGAGAGGATATATTTATTTAAAAAATTATTTTCCACTCATCTTATAACCCCTTCTCTCTTTGGGAGAAGGTTGGGATGAGGGCTTTACCAGAATAATAAGTTTAGAATAACTAATACGATCAAAGCAATAATTGCAACAAATTCAGGACGTTTGACAAATGGCAGATGTTGATCATACTTTTCGTCAGTCAATCCTTTCACAAGTCCGATTAATTCTTCTTTAGGTTTTTTCTTTGTGAAGAAGCTGATAATAATTGTAACGACAAAACAAATCAGCCAAGCCCACCAGGCACGCCAGAAGTTTGCAGCCATATCACTTTGAACGTTAGACATAGTAATTATACTTTCATTGAACCAGTGAAACTTTACTGCCAACCACAAAAAAAATGATGAGAACATACCTGTTACCAATCCCCAGAAAGCACCGTTAGGAGTAATCCACCAGACAAACATTCCGAGAAGCATTGTTGCAAAGAGCGGTGCGTTGACCCACGAGAAAATTGCCTGCATATAATCCATAATACTCGGAAAACTTTTTGCCCAGTAAGCAGTGCCGAGAGAAATCAATACTCCAACAATAGTAGAAACGCGCCCCATCCTGAGCAAATGTGATTCTGTAGCTTTTTTGTTCAAAACAGATTTATAAATATCGTAAGTCCAAACAGTGTTGAATGCACTGATGTTTCCTGCCTGCCCCGCCATGAATCCGGCAAGCAATGCAGTTACACCAAGTCCAACTAATCCGGATGGATAATATCTTGCTATCAAAAGAGGAAGAGCCGAATCATAATTTATTTGCCCTCCGTCTTGCAAAAGTTGAAATCCGCTTTTAGGATCAATTGATAGAGCAATTGCAATTAAACCAGAAAGAATTACCAAAAAAGGAATTGCCATTTTAAAAAAAGATGCAAGTATCGGTGTCATGCGTGCGGAACGTAAATCTTTCGCAGAGAAAGCTCTCTGCACAACAAGAAAGTCTGTTGTCCAATAACCGAATGATAAAACGAATCCAAGTCCCAATACAATTCCTCCCCAATGAATGAACATTCCGTTTTGCATCGGGTTGGAAGATGTTGACCAAAGAGTTGTTAATGAGACTTGAGAACTGTATTCATTTATCCTTGCCATAATTTCTTTTAAGCTTCCTATCTCAAGAATTCCAAAAATGGAAACGAGAAACAATCCAAACCAGATCAAGAAGAATTGAATTATCTCTGTAAAGATT
>Ga0082335_1007850_pt1 | contig 12586 bp, 12 predicted proteins | sample Subgrocontami58m_FD_72375 | JGI IMG/M metagenome (GOLD analysis project Ga0082335, IMG submission 72375) | Subsurface groundwater microbial communities from S. Glens Falls, New York, USA - GMW37 contaminated, 5.8 m (SPADES assembly) (version 2) ...
GGATGCATCATTTACAATACCAGCCGGAAGCCGCAAAAGATTCGATCATTCAGGTAAAGGACTTTCTTGAGAAATATATGAGATAGATAGGGAGGATATCTTTGCCCGGAGACAAAAAAGGAAGAAGGAAGACCGAGATTTGTTCGGCGCCAGAAGAAGCTGAAATAATTGCCTGTTGTCAACATTTTCTTTCTTGACACACACCTCGGGAGTTCCTATACTTCGCCGGCCAGAAACCAGTTCTTATCAAATGAGTCAGGAGGAGATAGTCATGTGTTCCGTGCCTTTAATTCCCAAACAGGCGGCCCTTGCCGTGGCCGATATGGTGGATAACTGTGCCGGGATACAGCCCGATATGCATGTTCTCATCGTTGCGGCAAACGACGGCTTGTACGGCGGCGTCAATATCGTGGATCAGGAAGTTATCGCCTGGCTGCAATCGGCCGTAGTGCAGCGCGGCGCTGATGCTACGGTGGTTTGGTGCGATATCCCCTATCGACCGACGGTCCTTTGGGGTGAGGGCGCCGATCACATGAAAGCATGGCGCTTGTCGCCGATTATCGCCAATGCGATGAGGGCTGCCGATGTGATCATCAGCAATGCCGTTGACTTGACCTTTGAGGAAGAGCTGCGCGAGACAGCAGACATTCTGGAGGAACGAAATATTCCCTATGCCCGTAACATGGCAACAACGGCATCATTACTTAGCAGTAATTGGGCCTTGACACCTTATGAACTTGTTTCGGAGATACGAGTGCAGGCAAATGCACTGGCGGTGCCGGGGGCCAAATGGGTCATGACTCACCCCAATGGTTCGCACATAGAGGGCTATATCGTGAAACCTGATGATAGGGACGACTATGCCCACTATCGAGATATCGGCGTATATCGTCCCTTTCCCGAGGGTGTATGGTCTTCAATTAAATCGCGAGATGCCGAAGGCATCGGCATCATAAATGAGATCGGCGTCATCTGGGCACGTCATATCGGGCTTCCCTGTCCTTTCAGGCAGCCTGTGCACGTCCATATTGCCAAAGGTCATATTCAAAAGTTTGAAGGCGGCCAAGAAGCGGACGTTTTAACCAGGTTTTACAAATTTATCTCGCAGTATCTTGGTGAAGCGGCCTATGAGGTTCGAGGCTTCCATGGCGGTGTCCATCCTTCTGCCATTCTTGAAACATACCAGTGTCCCAATACACCCTATCGCCATTTCATAGAACACCATCACTGGAGCAGTTTTCATTTCCATATGGGCAACAGCCGGCGCAACAAAAGTTTTCCCTATTTGATGCACATCTCAGCCGAATTGCGCGGGGGCACTCTGAGGGTGGGTGAGAACTATATCTACAAAGATGGCCGCATAACCACGGCGGACAACCCGAAAGTACGTGCCATCGCCGAAAAATACAAAGACCGTCGTCCCGGCCTTGAACCGGAAAGGTGGCTGCAAATGCCACGCTAAAGTATTAGGAAAACGCTGGACTGTCGGTAGCGAACTAGAAAAATGGATTGCGCAGTCTCTCCTGGCCTATCGTGGAGGCAGGCCCATGGCCGGCATAGACGCGCAAATCGTCTCCCAGGGGAAAGATCTTTTCCCTTACCCCCTGAATCAGTTTCTGATGATCGCCTCCCGGAAAGTCGGTGCGTCCGATGGAACCGGAAAAAAGTGTATCCCCGGTAAAGACAGCGCCGGGCGCGAAGAGGCATACACCGCCGGGAGAATGCCCAGGTGTATGGATCACCTTTATCCTATACGTACCGACTTCAATTTCCTGTCCGTCAACAAGTGTCCCATCAGGCGGGAAGCCCAGTCCGGGAGAATCCAGGCTGTGTATCCATACGGGGGCCTTCATAATACCCTTTAGCTCCTTAGCTGCGCCTGTGTGATCCAGATGGCCATGGGTGATCAGGATATACTTGATCCTGAGACCAGCATTGGATACCTCTTTCACAATACGCAACGCCTCATCCCCAGGGTCAATGACAATCCCCTCGCTGGTCTTTTTACATCCCAGTATATAACAGTTGGCCTGATATGGGCCGACAGCCATCATCTTAAGCATAATAAATGATCTCTCCTTCCTGATGAAAAGACCTTTTCTTATCTTTGACCCCGCTCACGAAGGAGAGCAGGAGACGCAGAAAATATAGGCCCACCAATATGGGTCTATCCCGTCCCCTATGTGGTTGACGGCGATAATGCCGGATATTTCACTTGAGATGCCATTCGCCGGGGCAACACAAATCCTCCGCATCATTACAAACGTAGCATCCCGACGTGCGGCGTGGGCTTCTTTCACCTGCTGGTCCCGAGTGCTCGTGAATAGCCGCACAGGAAAGGAGAAGGGAAAAAAGGATCGTCATGGCAATTATTTTTTTCATAGTCAATTCCCCCATGCTCAATGGACTTGATAAGAACTTTCTTTTCCTTGGAGGGATTGTAAGAAATACTGTCTTGTATGTCAATGAAATAATAGCGCAAAATGCGGTATGGGATTTTGGTTATCCCATCCCATGAAGCCTTTGTCAAGCCACTGTTTAATCAATTATATCAGACTAAGGAAACGTTCCGGAGCTACAATTTTCGCACGTTCTCCGCAGACGGCCCCTTAGCGCCTTTTACCACATCAAAACATACGCGGCAGCCTTCAGCCAGTGATTTGAAGCCTTCACCCTGAATTGCTGAATGATGAACAAAAACATCATCGCCACTATCCTGCTGAATAAAACCATAGCCTTTTTTATCATTGAACCATTTAACCGTTCCTTCCGACATCCTTTTGCCCTCCTATTCCATTCTTTAAAACAACTGTCACACAATGTTTTAGTTAACTTACCGGACTGATGACCAAAAATCAATAATAAAAAAGATACCATCAAGATTCCACTAACATTATGCGATCTCTATCATAGAAATACCTTGATATTATATATTCTATCGTTATTGTTGCCGGGTAGATATCCGCATAAGCACGAACTTCGACTATTGATTGTTGGACCAAGGTAAAAAAATGGAATCGGCGGAAAAGATAGTAGAGAACTACTGTCGCCATATTAAACACTGGTTTACAGTCTCAAACGTTATCTGCGCTGGTCAGTACGAGATAGACATCATGGCTGTTGAATTTCCCAAAGTTGGCCCGCCAAGGGCTTATCAAATCGAATCGGGAGTTTCTCTTGCCGGAGGCTTTTCCAAGCTGACGGCAGAATCACATTCTGAGGAAGATCGTAACGTACGGGTTAAAGCCCCATCTCAGAGAAGAACGATAGGTTATTTCATAGAAAGAAAGTTTGGGCCAAAAGCAATCAAAGAAAGGATTGCCGATTTCGGCCTAAACCCGGAGGAAATCCTGAAGGTCATTGTGGCGTGGGGATGGGAAGAGCAAGTTAAAGAGATTGCGGACGTGCATAACATCACTCTTTGGAATTTTCCCGCTCTGTTGAACGAGCTCGCTGAAGCTTGTGCAGAGGGGAAAACCTATTTTACCGACGATACATTCAACACTCTCCAGCTTTTCATGAAATCGGGGTACGTTCCGCTCCGGAAGAATAAATGACCGAGTGTAACACGTAAGAACCGCCTCATCCCTCTATCCAATATCCTTCAACAAGATTGATATTTTTACCCATGATTCTTCTCCTATTTTACTATCATTGCCATCAATTAAGAGGCGGAATAAACTGACTCAAAAATAAATCCATTAGGAATAAGTAAGGAGGCGGGGGGAGAAAATGGTAAATTATTCATTTACATGTCCATTTCCATGCACTAACAAAATAAATGTTGAGGCCGAAAATCGTGATGATGCCGCCAGGAAGATTGTAATGGCGGGTGCCATGAGTTGCCGCAATCTCGCCAATCACTGCTATTGTGAAAAATCGAATGTCAACCTATACCCAATACCGGAAGAGGAGTTAAGAAATGCCGTGAATCACCAGATGAGAATCGGCAATTAGCACCCACAAGCCAAATTTGGATTGTGAGGTATGGCATTTCTCTAACGGTTATGGTTACCTTTGCCGCAGGTGGCGTCTTCTTTCTTTTCCGGCTGACGTCCGGAGGATCTCTGTTCCAGCAACAGGAAAATGATAACCAGCATCAGAAGGCCAAGCAGGATTTTGGGTATTTCGTGGACCTTGTGGAATCGGTCCATCGTTACTGTGCGGATACTGAGCAAAGAGGAGCGGATGAACCTTTGCATTGAAGAGGAAGCCTATGAGGGCTTCCCGGCATCAAATGATATAGAAAGGAGCAATCGTGCGGGTTAGAGTATCGGCAGTATTTGAGAGAGATAAGGAAATCCTTTGCATGAAATATATCTATGGCGGGAAAGAGGTCTTTTCCCTCCCCGGCGGTGGTGTCGATAAGGACATTCCTTTGGAGGATGCAATTATCGGCGAATGGAAGGACGAGTTAGGTGTAAGGCTGGAAGTCGGTAATATCATCTTCGTAGGTGAAGCGCCGGCAACGAAGAATCATCCGCAAACCTTGCATATCATATTTGATGCTCTGGAAATAATAGGTACACCGAAAGTGAGACGGGACAGTACCCGTTCCCTGGACGTTTCCTGGGTGCCTGTAGAGGCATTGCCGAAGTTGCCTCTTTACCCGGATGTGGGGAAACAGCTCTATGAATATCTGTCCGGCAATTCAAGGCCATCACTTCCCTTTATCCATAATTGCATGGAAAGGGGTTATTGGTAACAAAATCGCAAGTCTAAATGCAAAATAATTGAAACACCGGGACCATTAATGGCTCTTGTGTTTCCAGATTGCCCAACCACCGGAATCGCTGTCTCCACCTACGAGTCCTCAATTTTTGTTTCGGAGTTGAGATGAGGATTACCGCTTATAACCGACTTCCTGGAACTGGAAGTTGAAAACCTTTTTGCCGAAATAATCTTATGCAGGCATCGGCTACAATTTTGTCGTAAAGAATCACTTCGTTCTGCTCAATCTCTTGCAGAGCAGCATTTATTCCGATTGCCGGACGATATGGGCGATGCGATGCCATGGATTCTACAACATCCGAAACCGCCAGGATGCGGGCCTCTATGAGGATCTCCTCACCTTTGAGTCCCCGGGGATAACCGGAACCATCCATCCGTTCATGATGCTGGTGAACGACTTCAGCCAGGGGCCAGGGTGACTCCACATCCTTCAACATCTCGAATCCTCGGCGGGCATGCTCCTTAATCAGGGAAAACTCAAGTTCCGACAGTTTTATCGGCTTAGTCAATATCTCAGCGGGGATCGATAGCTTTCCAATGTCATGAATGGAGCCAGCCAGGCGGATGCCTTCTACTTCCTCCTGTGGTAATCCCATCTCGGCAGCAATGGCACGGGCAAGATCGGCAACCCGCATCTGGTGGCCGGCTGTATAGGGATCCCTGACCTCGACAGCGGACACCAGGACCTGCATAGTCGTGCCAACTGCCTTCCTGAGACTTTCCAGAGTTCGTAGCGCCTCCTCCGTCTGCTTTTGCTCGGTAATGTCTTGGTTCACTCCATATGTCTTGACTGTTCTGCCTTGGGAGTCCTTGACGATGAAAAATCGGACGGTGATATAGCCAACCGCGCCGTCTTCATAGAGTATTCGGTGTTCAAGCTGCCGGTTAAATAGAGGATCAGTTGTTTCGATAGCGGCCCTGGTTTCTTTCGCGACCACATCCATGTCGTCGGGATGAACGAAGCGATGGGCGTATTCAGCGGAATGCATTGTATACCCACCGACTTTCTCGACCGTGGTGCGGAAAAGTTTGTAGAAATGGTCATTAAAAGTGAAGAGGTCATTGGCAACGTCATACTCCCAAGGGCCGAGATGGGCAATTTCCAAAGCGTTGGACAATTGTGCCTTGCTGGCCTGGAGTTCCTTTAGCTTTTCAACCTCTTTTTCTTTGTTCTTGTGTAAGCTGATGTCGCGGACATTCACCACGAAGCCGGCAATGATCGGATTATCCAAGAGATTATTACAGACAGCCTCAAAAATGTGCTCAGTGCCGTTTTTATGCCTGATGCAGAAATCGCAAGCAATGGGGACTTCTTTTGTCAGCAATGCCCTGCCAAAATCCGCAATGGCCCGCGGCCGATCGTCAGAAGCAATCAGGTCCAAACTCTTCTTGCCGATCAACTCGCCCGGCATATAGCCGATAAAATGCTCAACCGAGGGACTCACGTAAGTAATGGTTCCCAGCTTATCCACGATAATAATGACATCGGAGGAGTTCTGGATGATCGCCTTGAAATACTCCCCACTCTCCCTTAGCGCATCACAGACGTCCTTGCGTTCCGCTTCCGATTGTTCCAACTCCTTGACCTTTTGTTTTAAGGCGGCAATCTCCTTGATCTGTTCCGGATTTGTTATAGATGATGGCCATCTCTTCATTACATCGCCCGCATCCATTCCGGCCGCAGAGCAACATTCCCCTTTAACGCGGCATCGATCAAAGCCAGGGCCTCCTGCTTCCCCTGTGGCAACCTTGCCTTGACCGGCAGGTAATTGCAGGCATGGTTGGAAAAAAACAGACCGTCGGTCAGCTCCGTATAGGTGATCATTTCCCGCAGTTCCCTGAGCAACCCGGCTTCATCGGGCAAGACAAATTTGCCGTCGGCCTGATCCTGATAGAGCTCGGTTCCCGGTATGAACATTACACTCAAAGCCCCTACGTAATCCGGGTCCATGGCGCTCAGAAGTTGGCCGGTGGCCCGCGCATGGTGGAATGATCTTTCGCGGCCGCCAATGCCTAGAATAACCGTCACGGAGAGATTCATGCCGGCTTCCTTCACCCGACGTCCCATTGCCAGACACGTCTCGGCACTCGAACCTTTATGGATTGCCTTGCGGATCTCGTCATCGCCGGTTTCCACCCCATAATAGAGGATGCTCAGTTTCTTTTCTCTCAGTTGCCGTAATTCTTCCGGTGATTTCATCTTAATCGACTTAGTATTCGCGTAGGCCCCGACTCTTTTCACCCAGGGCAGATGTTTTCCGATGCTCTCCAGAATCCATAGCAGTTTTTTCTGGGGTATGATCAGGGCATCACCATCCATCAAAAAGAGATGATCCTGGTGGGCCAGATATTTGGCGGCAAAAAGGATATCATTTAAGATGATCTTTTCGTCCTTGATCTGGAAACGTTTATCTCGATAGGTGCCGCAAAAAGTGCACCGGTTATGCGAGCAACCCAGAGTTACTTGCAGCAGAATGCTGTTCCACTCGCTGGGTGGCCTGATACAATTCCCTTCGTAATGCATGTCCTCAATTTCCTGAACTAAATCCATAGCTGCCCCCTATATTTTTGTTATAATAGTATGCGAACCATTTATTTTCAACACCTTACTTGGCACATATCTATACTAAACAATCAAAATGATCCTCACTATCTTCCCGGGTATTATTAGCTTGACACACTAGGCCGCTTTTTTATACTTACTCTATTAATGGGGCTGGAGCGTCCTATACAAATTAGTGGGCATCCTAATAACTTAAATTACCTGGGGGGCATTAGACATGTACAAAATGAAATGGACGGTTTTATTCAGTTCTCTACCTTTTTTATGCATATTTCTGTTTCAACCTTTTTGTACTTTTGCCGCTTCTTCCCCGGTTGCTGCTTCAACTTCCGGTCCCAAAGCCACCGCCGAAGCCGTAAACGCCTGGAATGCCGTGGTATCCAAGGCCAAAGAGGAAGGCAAGCTGGTCATCTCTGCCACCTCCTATACACCGGCGACTCGTCAGGCTATCGCCAAGAGATTCAAGGATGCCTTTGGCATCGAGATAGAATACATAGTTGGGGGCAGAAGTGACGAATCGGCTAATAAGTTACTTGCTGAGCGGCGCGCAGGGCTTTACCTCCAGGACATTTTCATCAGCGGCGCCTTTACAGGTCCGATCACGCTCAAACCGGCGGGAGCCTTTGACCCGCTGGAGCCGGCATTAATGCAACCTGAAGTGCTGGATAAAAAGCTCTGGGTCGGCGGTAAACTTGCTTGGCAAGACGATGATCGAAAGGGAATAATGATTATGCTGATGCCCATGAGCAGTAGTTGCATTATCAATACCGCTCTGGTAAAGCCTGATGAAATTAGGGTTTATGATGATTTTCTGAATCCGAAATGGAAGGATAAGATTGTGCTGGATGACCCGACAGTGGGCGGACCGGGAATAAATTTTATCAGTGCGGCCGTGACGGTCAAGGGCTGGGATTATGTAAAAAAACTGGCAACCCAGAAACCGGTCATTATCAGGGACAAAAGGTTGGAGGTAGAATGGGTTGCCAAAGGGAAATATTCGATCAGTTTGGGTGTGGCTGGGGACCAAACCATGGCCTTCATAAAGGCTGGTGCGCCAATTATGGAAATTGTGCCCAAAGACGATGTTGCCGCTGTGGCCGGGGGAAATAACCTGTTTCTGATAAACAGGGCTCCTCACCCCAACGCGGCCAAAGTGTTTATTAACTGGATTCTGGGTAAAGAAGGACAGACCATTTTGACCAAAGCTGTTAACATGGCCAGCGTCAAAATAGACGTTGCGACCGACCACCTTCCCCCAACGCGCAGATTCGACCCGGCCAAGAAATACTTTCTTCTTGGGCATGAAGACTTTGTCCTGAAATATAATGAATATACGGCCAAAGCCAAAGAAGTCTTTGGCGAACTTTTGCAATAGTCCTATCAAGGACCTGGGAGATGCGTAACAGCGGGTAGGGGCCCATAAGAGATGAACAAAACACCTGATCACCTATATGGGGAAAGGCTGAAGCGCGTCGAAGATGCGATCCGGTTAAAGGTCCCGGACCGTGTACCGTTCTTCCCGCACCTGGGCTTTTTCGCTGCCAGGTTTGGTGGCTTGACTTCTGAAGAAGCTTTTTATCACGCCGATAAATGGCTGGCAGCTAATCAAAAGTTGATCATGGCTTTAGAACCGGATATGTACTCCGTCGCCGCTTTTCCCGGCCCAGTATTTGAGGCGCTGGACTGTAAACAGATCAGATGGCCTGGACATGGGGGACCAGCTAATTCGTCATATCAATATGTTGAGGGTGTGATCGGGATGGAGGCCGACGAGTACGATGCTTTTCTCGCTGACCCCTCAGATTTTCTCATCAGAACTTATCTTCCCCGGGCCTTTGGCACGCTGGAACCCCTCCAAAAACTTCCCTCTCTTCAGGCTTTATTCATTGGTGGTTACAAAGGCGCAACCTCAAGCGCAGTGTTTGCCGAGCCGGAAATAGCCAACGCGCTTAAGTCCATATACAGGGCCGGGATAGAGGCCAGGAAATCCCCCGCCAAGATGGCTTCGTTTAACAAACGGATGAGGAAGTTGGGTTTCCCGAAGATTTTTGCGGGACCGAATATGAATGTTCCCTTCGATATCGTCGCCGATTTGCTCAGGGGGATGCGTGGGGCAATGCTGGATATGTATCGAAAACCGGATAAACTCTTAGAACTGATGGAAAGAATATATCCTTCCTACCTCAGTTACGCTCTGGCCAGGGTCAAGAAGAACGATGGTATTTCAGCTATCTATATACCCCTTCATTTTGGAGCGGATGGATTTATGTCCGTGAAACAGTTTGAAACCTTCTATTGGCCCGGCTTAAAAAGACTTATCCTGGATTTAATAGCTGAGGGATTGACGCCTTTTCCCTTCCTGGAGGGTGATTTTACCTCCCGGCTGCATTATTTCACTGATCTGCCCAAGGGGAAGGTGGTGCTGTCGTTTGATTCCACCGATCTCGTTAAAGCAAAGGAGATTGTTGGCCGTACGGCTTGTATCGCCGGGAATATGCCTCTTTCACTGCTGCAATCAGGTACGCCTGATCAAGTCAAGGCATACAGCAAAAAACTCATCGATATCGTTGGTAAGGGCGGAGGTTTTATTATGTCCCCCAGGGTGGGTATGGATGACGCCAATCCCGAGCTCGTGAAGGTATGGGCTGATTTTACGCGAGAGTATGGGATATATCGGTAAATGGCAACGCTTCCAAGTTATGAACTGGCTAACATCATGCCCGTGATTTCGGACACAGGGGGATACCGTCAGCTATCCGTCGTAGTTTAGGCTGCTTAAACCAAAACTTACCAATGACAACGAGGCCTTTCGAGCATTTCAGAAGTCCTGTGAAAAATTACTCGAACGGTTTGACCCGATTAATCCCCAAAGAGCTCTGGACTGTGGTTGCAAGCATAACAAGCGATTGGGAATCCGATCTTCTTCGGTAATTGATCAGCTCGTAACCATTGTGCTCACATAATGTCCTCTGAGATGGGGCTTATCGGATAGAGAGTCTCCGAGTAACACCTGCATTCAGAATAGAGAATCTCAGAAAGAATGCACCTATCAATTCCATGATGGCTGCTGCGAAATCAAATGAAGTGGTTGCTCCTGGCATGCCCGAGGCCAGACTTATAACGAGCAAGCCAAGTGGCAATAACAGGCCCAAAGCAATGATTAAGGTAATGGGTGTTTTTATCAAGCGAATGGATTCGGCAGAGGCTAGGTCCCGGTGCGAAGCGACTCCTAGGTAGGCCCATAACATAAGCAGCTGCGTCAAAATAAATATTACCTCGGCTTGTGTTATAGTTGCTAATACGGGAGATTGGTCTACCGGAACAAAAGGCGCAATGATTAGCAAGACCGCCGCACCGCAACTCAGCCCTGACGTGATAAACAGCACTGGAAGCAAAGGATTATTCCAGAAAGGGATACTCTTGATCACCCCGAGGAGGAAACCTGTGTACAATAGGACCATCATCGCCGACAACGCGGCGACAATACCTAAAAAGCCTGCGGCATCCTCCCAGGGAGGACCGGAGAAAGCATTCCATAAAGTCAGCGCATAAGCCAGACCAAAGACAACGAAAGACGATAACGCCCAGGCCCCCCTGGATATCCATGATGAAGATAAGCGAGATACATTTAGAAACAGCTGCTGCATACCCATCTTTTTGCCCAGATCGATGAACAAACAGATTGTACAGGCAATGGCGATAAGCGGGCCGATAGTGAGGCCTATCTTGCTTAAGTACGAACCATAAAGAATTTTGGTGAAGTATCCTATCAGAAAAATACCTCCACCAGCACCGCCCAAAAATATTGCCAGGGCAATGATCCAGCCAAAGGCGGTCTGCCTTTCGAATTTTCTTACAGTGGCTTGCCGCAATCCGGGGTTCTTGACTTGTGCGATCATGATTTTTCGTTCACAATATCCTTTTTTTGTGTGTCGCATATGACATAGGGTAGCCCCGTTTGTCAAGACGATTTCCAGAGATCCTGACTACCGAGTTGGTCTATGTGACTGGACAATATCGCTGTAGGGCCACCAGCAAGGGTCGCCCCTATGCGACCTTGTAGATTCTGTCTTTTCATTACGTAATGGGGCATCAGTGCTACTGAAAAAATTTTATATGCCATGGACGTAAGCTTTATTAGTTTGGCGACGTAGTTCTTCAAGAAAATTGTAAATATCCTCACCAGTCCTAAATCGCGAACAATCATATTTCTCATTATGAACAAGCTCCGAAAGTTTACGGCGGTATGGTGCTGCCGGTTTGCAATCCGGATAACCAATGGGAACAAGAGTAGGGATAGATAACTCTTCGGGAACATTCAAGAGCCTTTTCAGTGAGTCTTCCCAACCGCTAACCACGCTGCACCATTGAGCACCGAGACCTAATGATGCAGCCGCTAAGCATAAGAGTTGGGTGGCGTTGCCCATGTTTTTGAAATACGGTGCGCCGGGCCCACCTTCGCCAAAGATAAAATTGCAATAAAGTGCACTAGCTTGCAATGTTCTTCTATCCCCCACTACTGCTATCACAACAGGAGCCACTTGCATACAAGGAGACTCAGTGGGTCTTTGCCGATAGGCTGGCATTCTCACCTCTTCCAGCCTTGTCCTTTCAATCTCAAACGCGCGCTGCCTGCTCTGAGCAATGAGATCGGCAATTTTATCTTTTGTCGCCTGTTCCTTGATGACAATGAACTCCCAGGGCTGTCCATTTGCGCCGGACATGGCCCAGCGTGCCGCCTCCAAAATTTTTTTTACATATTCGTCAGGGATGGGGTCTGGTTTAAACTTCCGGCAATTGCGTCTTCTCTTAACCAAACCTAAAAAAGCATCGATGTCCATTTTTTCTTCCATTGTTAGCTCCCTTTCAATGAGATAATAAATAATGCAGTAATAACCATCTTTATGTCGGAGTCATCTTTAATTCCACCCCTTTCTTGGCTAATTCCCTTTTATACGTTGCACCTATTTCGGGGTCTTCATCCTCATATTCTATCTGATCGCCGCCTTTCTTAACGTTCTCCAAACTGCGCCATGCTTTGTTAAGGGGATTTTTGTGGCCTCCGGAATATTTAAGGGCTACATATCTCGCTGGTTCTTTTCCAGTATTGAAGTGTTGATGGAACCACCCACCGGGAGGGACAAAAAGACAGCCAGCACGCCAGGGTATCAGAATTTTCTCTTCATCCCCGAGCCACATTAATGAATATCCTTCACCCCGGAGCATAATTATATTAGCGCCGGGACCATGGCGGTGCGCCTTCTTATAACAACCCACTGCGAACTCAGATAT